>Ga0335077_10004956_pt1 | contig 16282 bp, 15 predicted proteins | sample Lox_Sample_31_FD_207151 | JGI IMG/M metagenome (GOLD analysis project Ga0335077, IMG submission 207151) | Soil microbial communities from Loxahatchee National Wildlife Refuge, Florida, United States - Lox_Sample_3.1 | ecosystem: Environmental > Terrestrial > Soil > Wetlands | place: USA...
AATCCCGCGATTAGCCCGCGGCAGGAGGCCATAGTGGACAGTCATCTCGCTGCTCAGTTGGTGTCCCCCGTGCGCCGCTTTGATGGGATCAATGTCGCCGATCAGGTCCGCAATGGTAACGTCCGGGGTTGCCAGCTTTTCCACGTAGCGCTCCTCCGACGTCAGATAAGCGATCGCCGTAGCATCGCCTTGCGCCGCAATCAGGTCGCGGCAAGGGCGGCAGATCGGCGCATAAGGATTGTCGTGGATTTCGCAGCCCGCCAGGTAAGGCATTTGCGGATCGAGCAGGTTGGTCAGCGCGCGCAAGATGCGGCTCTTGGCCTGGCCGCGCAGTCCCAGCAGAATGAAATTATGCCGCGAAAGAATCGCATTGACGATCTGGGGCACCACGGTATCGTCGTAACCTACAATCCCCGGGAAAATCGTTCCACCCTGGCGCAATTTCACTATCAAGTTGTCGCGCAGTTCGTCCTTCACCCGGCGCGTCCGCAGCGCGGGTTCAGAAAACATACTTTGGCGCAATTCGCCGAACGTCCGCGGAAGACTCATGATCCGAAAACCCCCAGGAAGAACGACTTCGTTTTTCGATTATACGCCGCGCCCCTAGCTGGCATGGCCGTTCCCGCCTGCCTTGCGGCGCACGTGCAGGGTGCGGCGCACGTTGGGCAGGATGTTTTCAAAGAAGGAAATAACAGCCTTCAGGCGCTCCGGTTCCGATTTCATCCCCAGCAGCGCCTGCTTGAAGTCGAGATCGAGCGGCAGCGATCCTGCCAGGTGAAACGACAGCTCGTGTTCATTCATGTCGGAGATGCTCTCCGGCTCCGAGCCCGCCAGCTTCATGATCTCGCCATGCAGTTCCAACGCCCGCGAGATTTCCTCCCGAGTCGCCGCACCAGGATCATCGCGAAGGTAGAAAACGTCCGCTTGCAGGAACGACCGTTCGGGATTCACGTGCATGACTTCGAAGCGCTGTCGGCCCTGAGTAATGATGTCCATGCGCCCGTCGTCATACTTCTTGAGCACGTTGAGAATTTCCGCGGTACACCCAATCTCCGCGACTTCTCCTTCTTTCGCGCGCACCACGCCGAACCGCTGCTTTCGCTCCAGGCACTCGCCAATCATCTCTTTGTAGCGTGGCTCAAAAACGTGCAGCGGCAAGGGCGCCCCCGGTAGCAGAACCGCATCCAATGGAAACAGCGGCAACAAGGCACTCAAGCACAGCCTCCGGAGATAACATGCAGACTTGGGGCGGGCATTCCCTGGATTGTACGCCAGAGGCGGCGGGCGTTCTTGCCGGCTCCCGATGCTCTTGACTCGCCGCCGCGGAAAGCATAAGAAAACCAGATGACGCTGTCCGGCAAAGTCGCGGTCATTACCGGTTCTTCGATGGGCATCGGCGAAGCCATCGCCAAACTTCTTGCCGATGAAGGAGCCAGCGTGGTGGTGTTGTCGCGCGATGCCGCCCGCGCCGAAAGCGCCCGCCAGCGCATGGGACACGCCGACCGTACACTGGCGCTTTCCTGTGATGTGCGCAACCGCGAGGAAATCGACCGCGTGCTGGGCCTGACCTTGCATCACTTTCAACGCATCGATATCTGGGTGAACAACGCGGGCCATGGCCTGCTGGATTCTGTCACCCGCGCTGATCCCGGCGCCTGTCACGAAACTTTCGAGACCAACTTCTTCGGCGCACTCCAAGCCATGCAAGCTGTGATTCCGGTGATGAAGCAGCAAGGCGGAGGCACGATTATCAATATCTCGAGCGTCGCCGGACACATTCCGCTGCCCTTCCATGCCATCTATAGCGCCACAAAATTCGCTCTGAACGCCCTGGGCAAAGCGGCGGGGGTGGAACTGAAAAGATACGGCATTCATGTGCTGACCGTGTGTCCAGGCTACGTGCGAACCGATTTCGGCGCCAACGCCCTGCGGGGAGGGGAACAGAAGCAGGTGCGGCCGGGCGCAGTACGGGGCATCAGCGCGGACCGCGTTGCTCGAGCCGTGCTGCGAGGGTACCTCAGACGAAAACGGGAAGTCGTGGTGCCCTGGACGATGCACCCGGTCATCAAGCTTTATCAGCTATTTCCGGGGCTGGTTGAGTGGGCAATGTCGAACCTGATCACGCGAAGGCAAGACTAAATCTGACCGCGTTTCTCTGCGATCTCAGCGTCTTAAGATTTTGTTCGTCCGCAGTTTGTGTCCACCTCACTTCAGTTCATCGAGCAGCGCCGTCATCTCTGATTGTGCATGGGAATTTCCGGTTCGCACAGCCGACGAGATCCCTTCGACCAGCATCTTCCGGGCCTCTTCACGCCGATTGGCCGCCACCAGCGTCTGGGCGGCCATGAAATATCCGGCAGTGTAATCGGGATGAGTGGCAATCAGCTTTCCAAACTCTTCCATCGCCCGGTCTGCGTCGCCAGCTTTGGAATACTCCATCGCCAAGCCGTAGCGCGCGAAGGCATCATCGGGGTTCTGGGTGAGAATTTCATTCAGCATGGCCAAGCGATTCATAGAGTCAGCTCTCAGTTCTTTTCCCGCCCGCGAACCAACTGCCGGAACTCGTCATCGGTCAACAAGCCCCGCTTGGCGATTGCCCGCTTCTTAACCTCCGCCAGAATCGGGCCACGCTGCTCCGGTGGGAGGTCCAGCCCGAGTTCTTTGCATTTCAAGTCGATGCTGTCCAAACCACTTTTTTTCCCCAGCGCGATGTTGCGGCGGGCGCCCACCAATTCGGAAGAATATGGCTCAATAGCTTCCGGCACGTGGAACTGACTGGCCACCGCCCCGCTCTCGCGCATGAAAAGATTCTCTCCCACCAGCGGCTTCCAGGCGTCGAGCGTATAGCCTGCGGCTCTGCACACGACGGCTGACGCCTCTCGCGCTTGGGTTAAATCCACTGCGACCTCCACGCCATAAAGGCATTGCAGCGCCAGTGCGATCTCGCAAATATCAGCGTTGCCAGCGCGTTCGCCCATGCCGTTGATCGTGCCCTGGATCCAGGTTGCCCCGGCGCGTACCGCCGCAACCGCGCATGCCGTCGCCATTCCAAAGTCGTCGTGTCCGTGCCAATGTACCGGGACGTTCGGTCCTACCCAGTGGCAGACTTCAGAAACCAGAAACGCAGCAGCTTCTGGGCCGCAGGCGCCGATCGTGTCTACCACCACGATCTCCGCTGCCCCCGCGTCCAGCGCCGCCAGATAAATCTTCCGCAGGAACTCGAGATCGGTGCGCGTGCCATCCACGGCAAAGTATGCAGCCGTAATTCGGTTGCGCGTGGCGAAGGAAATGGCTTCCGTCACGCGTTTGAGTACCTCATCGCGGGAAATACCGTAAGCTCTCAGCTTGACGTCGCTGGTAGGAGCTTCAATGACCGACGCGCGCAGACCCAGGCGGACCAGTTCTTCTACATCGCCCTTCACCGCCCGCGAGAAGCCCCACAATTCAGCCTTGAGATTGGCTTTTTGCATGAGCTGAATGGCTTCGACGTCTTCCGGTGAAACCTTGGGAAATCCCGCTTCAATGCGGCTGACCCCGAGCTGATCGAGCTTGTGCGCGATCTCAACTTTTTGCTGCGGCGAGAGCACAACCCCGACCGTCTGTTCGCCGTCGCGCAGCGTGGTGTCATAGAAGCGGACCTTCTTGCCTGAAAATGCCGAACATATTTCCGGTCGTGAGTTGAGCTTACTCACCCAGATTTTGGAATTCGTGCTCATAGTTCTTGCAACCCAATTCACCACAGAGTCACAGAGAAATCTTGGACCCGCTTTCTCGGTGACTCTGTGTCTCTGTGGTGGATTTACGGATTATTTCTCCTGCGTCGCCATCGCCGCTGGCTTGTGTCCATAGGCATCTTCCCAGGAAATCACGGAATTCCGCAGGATTCCAATCTTCTCGATCTCGCACTCCATCACGTCGCCCGGCTTCAAATACCAGGCCTTGGGATCGCCGCTGAAAGCCGCCACACCGGAAACCGTGCCAGTCGAAACCACATCGCCCGCGCTGTAACCCATGGGCGAGTAGTGCGCAAGAATCTGCGGGATCTTGACCGACATCTTGCTCGAATGCGACCGCTGGCGTGACTCGCCGTTCACGCGCAGCTCCATAGCCAGGTTGTGCGCGTCAGGAATCTCATCCGCGGTAACGATCCACGGGCCCAGCGGGCAGAACGTGTCGATTCCTTTGCAAAAGCTGAATACGCCAGATTTCATCTCGCGTCGCTGAATGTCGCGGGCCGTAACGTCATTGAAGATGACGTACCCGCCAATGTGACTCCCGGCTTCTTCTGGCGTGAAATGCTTCCCGCCCTTCTTCAAAACCACTGCCAGTTCCAACTCATAATCCAGTTCCTGGGTGAGGTGCTCGGGATAAATCACCGGTTCCTCATGCCCGATGATGGCGTCGACGTTTTGGAAGAACACAATCCATGGCATCACCGGATGTGAAAATCCGGCCTTCGTGGCTTCCTCATGATGCTCACGAAAATTTCCCGCGGTGTGGAAGAACTTCCTGGGGATGATTGGAGCCTTGAGTGTGATCTCGCCCAGCGAGTACACAATGGGCTCATCCTGCGGCCCACTCGCCCCGCTATTTTGCACAGCATAGTCGAACGCCTTTCGCGCCGCTTCCAGGCTGGTGTCTCCGCCCTGAAATAGCGCCAGCATGTTGGGAGGGACCAAAGCCTCAGCCAGGCGAGCGAAGGCGTTCTCGTTTTCCACATCGCGCAGGTAAAGCGCACAAGCGGAGTTGAGATCGATGACCCGCTGGTCCCCGGTCACTGCGCCAATGCGGGAGCGGCGCACCGAGTCTTCAAAGGTGATTAATCGCATAATAGGGGAGCGGCACAAGCAGTTTATTCAGCCTGGAGAGGCCTTGTCCACCGCAACTGCCAAAGCGCCACGGCCTAACCCGCTCAAAACACGGTTGCTTACTGCCGAAACTTTTTCACCCATTCAGACTCTAATCGGGTACGTGCATTTATTAGGTTGCGGAGGTTATTCCTGTGTTCCGTTCCTGTCTTACTGTGTTGGTGCTGCTGGTGTTGGGGGCGGCCGCCTATGCCGGCAACGAGGCCTTCCCCGGACCTGCAGTGGATGCGTCCCTTGCCAAGACCTCGGGGCAGCAAACCGCGGTTGTTGCCGGAGGCTGTTTCTGGGGTATTCAGGCCGTCTTCCAGCACGTCAAGGGCGTGGTCAGCGCTACCTCTGGCTACGCGGGAGGCTCTTCGCTGACTGCGCACTACGAAGTAGTCAGCACGGGGGCGACCGGTCACGCCGAGTCGGTCAGGATCGTGTATGACCCCTCGCAGATTACCTACGGGGAGTTGCTGCGCGTATTTCTCTCTGTGGCCCACGATCCCACCGAGCTAAACCGCCAGGGTCCCGACGAGGGCGCGCAGTATCGCTCGGTGATCTTCTACAACGATGACGAGCAGAAGCGGATCGCCGAGGCCTACATAGCCCAGCTCGATAAAGCGAAAGTCTTTCATCGCCCCATCGTGACCCAAGTGGTGCCGTTGAAGGCGTTCTACACGGCTGAGGGTTACCACCAGAATTACGCCGCCAATCATCCGGACGATCCTTACATCCGTTACAACGATGCGCCTAAAGTGGCGCACCTCCGCCAGCAGTTCCCGGACCTGTACACGGGCAAGTGAGAACAACAATGTTCGATTCTCTGGATAACGCAATCGCGAAACGCAAGCCGGGCCGGCGCGAATTTATGGCGGCAGCCGCGGCGGCGGGGCTGACTCTCGCTTACGGATGGCTCAGAGGGCCAAGACTCGTCGAGGCGGTGGCCTCCGGGCCAGCGGGCAAGTCCGGGGCGGTAAAGATCGTTCAGTTCTCCGATGACGGCAGGCGGCTGAAAACTGTATTCGTTGCCAAGGTGGTTAAGACCGAAGCCGAGTGGCAAAAGCAGCTTACTCCCGCCGCATTCGAGATTACGCGCCACGCTGACACCGAGCTCGCCTACAGCGGCCAGTACTGGAATCTGCACGAAAAAGGCCTGTTCCGCTGCATCTGCTGCCACAATGCGCTGTTCAGCTCCGATACCAAGTTTGATTCCGGCACCGGCTGGCCCAGTTTCTGGCAGCCCATCGCGCCCGAGAACGTCCGCACCACTCGCGACCTCAGCTTCGGCATGATTCGTGATGCCGTCTCCTGCACCCTGTGCGACGCGCATCTCGGCCACGTGTTCGATGACGGCCCTCGGCCCACGGGTCTTCGCTACTGCATGAATTCGGTCTCGCTGCAATTTGTAAAGCACGGGTAAGGGCGATCGGCGAAACCACGTCGCATCTCTCAACCGGGTAAGATACACTCACCATGTCCACGCTTCCCGCCTTCCGCCCGCCCACTGCCCTGGAACGGGCCTTCAACCGGGTGTACGGATTTCTGGTCGGGCTGGGCATAGGCCTTTCCCACGCCCACCTGCTCCAGGTGGTTGGCCGCAAGAGTGGAAAGGTCTACTCCACTCCCATCGATCTGCTGGAACTGCATGGCAAGCGTTTTCTGGTGGCTCCGCGTGGACGCACGCAGTGGGTGCGCAACGCGGAAGCCGCCGGTGAAGTCTGGTTGAAGAAGGGCAAAAAGAAACAAAGATTTGGCTTGCGAGCCCTTTCGGATGCGGAGAAACCGGAAATCCTGAAGGCCTACCTCGATCGCTTCAAGAAGGAAGTGCAGCGCTACTTTCCCGTAGCAGCGGGCTCGCCCGCCGAGTCTTTTCGGGCACTCGCGGCCGGCTACCCGGCGTTCGAGCTAATCGAACTCTAAGTCTCACTCCAGCACGCTGTCATCCAACTTCTTTCGTCCCCAGTCGGCCGCAGCCTGGACAAATGCCACCACCAACGGATGCGGCTTCTTAGGCTTCGAGGAAAGTTGCGGCTGATAAAGCGTCGCGATGTAGAAACGATGCGTCGGCGATTCGATGGCGCGAATTTCGCCCTTCGATCCGCGGGCCACGACCGGGAACCCGGCTTCCATGGCCGCCCATTCATATTCCGGATTCACCTCGAAATTGCAGAAGAATTCTTCGGTAACCACATCCTGCGTGTAGAAGGAATGCAGATACGACCCCGGACGCAAGCGGATTTCAGGGATTTCGCCGGAAAGCCTGGGCGCGTCCTTACCCCGCTTCGGCACGGCGCAGGCCACGGGGTAGATTACGATGTTCTTTGATCCAGAGTTGTTTTCTGCCGAGTCAGCGTCATTAATGCCCAAAACGTTGCGGGCGCATTCGATCAGGGCGTACTGAAAGCCGCCACAGGTCCCCAGGAATGGCCAGTCCCTCCTCCGTGCAAACTCGATCCCCTTCAGCATGCCGTCGAAACTCTTGTACGGACTACCCGGCGCTGCCCAAATACCATCGAAAGTCTCCAGCGTTTTCTCAATATTGGGTTCGAGCAGCGAAGGTGTTGCCAGCCAGGTGGATTCGAGTGCCACGCCTAGTTTGACGGCAGCATGTTGCAACGATTTATCGATAGCCGGCAGCGTCGGCGACTTCGGATCGAAGTCGCCCAATATTCCGATGCGAACGGAGTCAGCCACGGGGCAATTCTAATTGAGAAATTCAAGTCTCGGCGGTTACCGAGGTGAGGAGGCTGATAACCGCAGCAAACGCCGGTCCTGACCGGCGACACGCCCGTTCTCCATTGGTGCGATTATACCGTTGCCCCAAAGCTCAGCCTCACTTCGGCTTTGTCGGCATCCTCCACTTTGAACATGGACTGCGGCCGCAGATTCATAAACGCCGCAATCAACGTATCGGGCATCTCCTGGATGCGGATGTTAAAGGCGTTCACGCAGTCGTTGTAAAACTCGCGTCGGTCGGCAATTTCGCTTTCCAGTTCGGTGATCCGGTTCTGTAGCTTCAGGAAATTCTCGTTGGCCTTCAGTTGAGGATAATTCTCCGCCACTGCAAACAGCCCGCGCAGTGCCGAGGTCGTACCCTGGTCCGCAAGCGCCTTCTGGTCCACCGAGACGGCCTGCTGATACTGGCTGCGCGCCAGGGTTACCTTCTCCAGCGTCTCGCGCTCGTGATTCATGTAGCCTTTGCAGACTTCGACCAGGTTCGGCAATTCGTCATGGCGCTGCTTGAGCAGGATGTCAATATTTGCCCAGGCCTTGGCCACGTCGTTTTTCAAGGAGATGATTCCGTTGAAAATCATGACCCCGTAAACCGCGAGGCCGATGACTACGAACAAGAACGCCAGCGAGAAAATGTTGTTCATGGTTGTGTTCCTTATTTGTCACAGCCAGCCGAATTCGGCTGCCAAAATGTAAACGCATGCGAGGGTTGCCGCCGGGCCGCCCCAAATCATCAGCGCTGATTTCCACCCTAGTGATTTCACTACGTCGTGCTGGCTTCGCCACGAAATGAAGAATGCCGGATTATGCCCACCCCGCATAAGTACGGTCGGTGGATGCAGATCGAACTGCTCCGGCGCCGGAGCGGCCCCGGCCGCGCTGCCTCCGCCGCTTACCGCGACGGCCGCGGCTTGTGTCTGGCTGACGCCCGCTGCGGCCCAGGCCGCTGGGTTGGTGATCCCGGCCTTGGTGAGGGCGTCCGCGATCTTGGCTCGCTGCGCCGGATCCACAATTGCTGGTCTTGAGGTCGTTTGAGATCTCGACGGCTCGCCGCCTCCCTGGTAGCTCGCAAACGTGAGCGACTCCGAGAACGTCATACTCGAACCCATGCTGAATGAAACGGGAAGCTCGGTCGGCCGCCAGGTGCGCACCGGCAATGCGCTTACCGCGGTCCCCGGATTACTGGTCAGCGTTCCCAGGATAAACAGTGCGTTCTTGGGCTTGATGCAATACTCTTCGATCTTGACCTTGGCACTGGTTTCGACTCCGTGCCCCGTCAGGAAGGCGGCAACATTCGCCGGGATCTCCAGGCTGCTGGATAATAGCGAATGACTGAATTCCTCTTGAAAGTCGCGATGGATATCCATCTCCGCACCTTGCGGATCCACCAGCACGCGTGCGCTGCCGTCATCCAGATAAAAAGGCACGTGCAAGCCTTCGTCCGCTTGTTTTACCCACGAACTGCCCTTGTCGCGCTGTTTCCATTCCCACACCATGGTGCGGTAGTAGTAGCAGGGAACTCCGGTGATGGGCGCTCGCAGAGTGTAGGGGCCCGTCGCGAGACCGCTGACCTCCACCAGTCCCATGGCCGCGCTGCGAATCTTCGATGACGGCGTGTCCAGGATCAGACGCTTTCGTTGTAACAGCCGGAAGCCGCGATAAAAGAGATACACTCCGGCTACCGCTCCCAGTAGAGGCGTGATCCACAGTGCGGGTGGAATAATGGTCGAGATAAGAATCGACGCAAACATGACGGTGCTCGACGCCTACAGACCGCGTCGGGCCGAGTTTACGGGGATTATTACGCCGGGGCAGTAGGAAACAACTAAGAAGACTTACGATGGTAATAGAGGACGGGAGCCCCTTGGACGCCGCTCAGGGCAGGCTCTCGCCCGTCGGAATGAGTGCCGGCGGCTTTCCTACCGCACCGCCACCGCCCGCTCTTGCAGAATCTCTTCCACCGCGTTGATTCCCATCTCCAACTCTTCATCCGTGTTGTAGAAGTGGGGAGACATGCGCACGCCCGCTTTGGGACGATAGTCCACCAGAATCTCCCGCTTCAGCAACTCACGGCAAACTTCCTGAGCGGCGGGCATATCGATAGAAACCGTTCCCCCGCGCTTTTCCGCGTCGCGGGGCGTATTCACCCGCCAGCCGTGCTTGCTGGCCAGCTCAATCAGCCGTCCCGTCTGCCGTTTCGACTTCTCCCGAATACGCTCGATGCCGGCTTCGGCAATGATCTTCAATCCCGGCCGCGCCGCCTCGAGCGCCGGCACGTGCGGCGTTCCATTCATAAAGCGATAGGGCGGACCGGTATAACGGATGGCACCACCCTCGAATGCAAAGGGATCCTGGTGCCCGGTCCAGCCAGTCAACTTTGGTTCCAGCTTGTTCCCCAAATCCGGACGCACATACAGATAGCCCACACCGGGCCCGCCGCATAGCCACTTCAGGACTCCGCCACACGCAAAATCCGCATTGAGCGCTTGCACGTCCACCGGAACGGTTCCGAGCGACTGGAAAGTATCCAGCACCACCATCGCTCCCACTTTGTGCGCCTTCTCGATGATGGCCCGTGCGTCCTGGATGAAGGCGCTGCGGAACACCACATGCGAAATCGGCACCAGTAGCGTGGTTTCATCAATGGCATCCAACAAGCGCTCCAGCGGAACCGTGATGCCGTCATCGGTCTTCACCATGTGTACGCGAACGCCTCGCGACTGCTGCGCCTCCCAGAAATACATGACCGAGGGAAAATTCATGTCGCTGTACACAACTTTGTTGCGCTTGCCCGAGAAATCAAAGCATGATGCAACAACTGCCTGGCAGGTAGTGACATTCTGATGAGTGGAAACCGATCCCTTAGGCGCGTTCATCAGCGCACCAATCTCATCGCCTACTTCCGCTGCCAGCATCCACCAGCGTTCCTCCCAGGCGCGTACTCCACGCATGGCCCAAGTGTCGGCATAACCCTTCAGGGCCTCATAAACACCGCGTGGCATGGCGCCGAGAGAATTGCTGATGAGGTAAGTGGTGCGTTCCAGGATGGGGAACTCAGCGCGATACTGCAGCAGGTGATCGGTCACGGAAGTATTGTACTAAGTCTTCGCGCCTTTCTCATCACCACGTAAGCCACGGAAAACAGTGCCAGATAAGCCACTCCGCTTACCAGGTTGACGCGCGAATCCCACCACGTCCGTAGGATCGCAGTTGTCACCAGCGTGAATCCCAGCACCGATCCCCAGGTGCCGAGTCGGGACCGCATGGGCAGGGATTGCAATTCTTCCTCTGAGGCTTTTCGCCGGAAGCAAACATGCGCCGCCAGCGATGTCAGCCACGACAGCATTAGCCCGAACAAAGCCGCACTCAGGATGTACACAAACGCATCCTTCGGCGCCCAGGTTTCCGCCACCACCGCTACCACGATTCCGTAGGAAGAAGCCAGCAACGCCGCCTTCGGCGATCCGGCCGCATTCAGTTCTCCCAGTTTCGCCGGAGCCCACCCATCCCGTGCCAGGGAAAACAGCATGCGCGAGCCCGCATACATATTTGCATTCGCGCCGGACAGGGCCGCCGTCAGAATGACAAAGTTCATCAAGGCGCTGGCCGCAGGAATCTTGATCATTCGAAACACGGTGACAAACGGGCTTTCCGAGACGCCTGCATGGTCCCAGGGCATTACGCCCACCAAAACCACCACCGCGCCCAAGTACACCACGGTAAGGATTGCAAAGGTGTAAAGCACGGCCCGCGGAACTTCGGCGGCGCCACGGGATTCGCCCGTGGTGATGGCCACAATCTCCACTCCGCCGAAGGTATACAGCGCAAAGGTTAGAGCCAACAACGAGGCCACGCGCCCGTTGGGGAAAAAACCACCATGGGTGGTGTATTGCGGGGCCACGTGGCCGCTCAGCAACAGCGCTCCGCCAAGGGTGATGAATGCCAGCATGGTGGCCAGCTTGACCATCGAGAACCAGTATTCAAACCGGCCATATTCATGCACGCTACGCAGGTTCACCAGCCCCAAGAGCAGCGAGAATACCGCTACCCAAAACAACGGGGGAAATGCCGGAAACCAGTACCGCATATACGTCGCCGAGGCCACTAAACTCGCGCCAACGGAGAGGCAAATCGCTGCCCAGTAGCCCGCACGCGATACGAACCCTGCCCACGGATTGAGGTAAAGATCGGCGTACACACCGAATGACCCTGCCGCAGGATGCATGCTGGAGAGTTCTCCCAGGGCCATGGTTACCGTCCAATTGATGAAGCCTGCCAGCAAGAAACTCAAAATCACGCTGGGCCCGGCCACTTCGATGGCTGCCGCCGACCCCAGCAATAATCCCGTGCCGATCGACCCTCCCACCGCCACCATGGCCATTTGGCCGGCGCTAAGCTGGTGTCGGAGACCGTGCTCCGGATCACGTATTTTGGCTTGAGGCATCCCGGCACGTATATCAGAAACTCCCGTATTGCCAAAGACTTAATTCGGTGAATGACTTTCGTAATCGCACCCGGCCTTACTTCATTGCCGCTCACCGTACCCCCTCCTAGAATTTCTATGGGTCAATCTGCGCACTTCCAGCTCTCATGTCAGATACCGTCAAGCGAATGGACCGGGCCGAAATCAGCAAGCGGGTGGAACGCGCCGAAAAGCTTCTCCAGAAGGGGAAAACTGACTCTGCCCTGGAAGAGTACCTGCAGATTCTGGCCGGCGACCCGACGAACGACAGCATCTGCCAGATGGCGGCCGACCTCAGCCTGTCGCTGCAGCGCATTCCCGAGGCTGTGAGTTTGTTAGGGGCGATGTTCGAACGCCAAATCCAGGCCGGCGACGCCACCCGCGCCAGCCTCACGTATAAGAAGCTAGCGCGTTTTGCGAATCCCACGTGGGAACAAAAAGTTCGCTTCGGAGAACTCCTGGAGAACAACAACCGCAAGCTCGCCGTCGAGACCTACGAAGACGCCTTCGAGGAAGTGAGCAAACAGGGCCGCAAGCAGGAATCGCTCTCCGTCCTGCAGCGAATCCTAAAGCTCGATTCTAGCGAGAAAAATCTGATCCGGTTGGGAGAATTGTCCTCCGAACTCGGCGACGGCAAGGGCGCGGCGGCGGCGTTTCTGAGAATTTCCGAAATGACGCGTGCCTCTGGCGGCAACAGCGCGCCCTGGATGGAGCGCGCCTACGCCGAAGACCCTACCGACCCGCAGATCGCCCTGGCATACAGCAAAGGCCTGATTGAACAAGGGCAGGTTGGGGCCGCGATCTTCGTTCTTGAGCCCCTGGTCAATGCCGGCTCCGCCCCGCAAGACATTCGTGATAGCTACGGAAAAGCGCTGCTGGCGGCCAATCGCCTGAACGATGCCGAACCCATCCTCTGGCAACTGTTCGAAGAGAATCCCTCACGCACCCAGGAGGTGGCCAGGCTCATCGGGCTGTTGATTGATTCCAACCAGGACGCCGACGCCGTCACCCTGGCGCGCAAGCTCGAACAGTACCAGCGGCGCAAGGGCGACCGCCGCGCCTTCCTCTCTCTGATGCAGGAGATTGTCGGAGCCCACCGGCCCTCGGTGGACATGCTCGAGTTCATGAGTGAGCAGTTCAACTCCTCCAACCGCGAGACCGACTACTGCCAGACCCTGCTCAAGCTCTTCGATCTGCATTGCAGCATGGGCAAGTACGATAAGGCCGCCGAGTCGCTCGATCGCGCCGCCGAAGTCGACGCCTACGAGCCCGGGCACACTAAGCGCCTGGAGATGCTGCGCGGCAAAATCGACGAGAACCGTTTCAAAGTAATTGCTTCCCGCTTTACCAGTATGGCGGATTCGACCGCCGTGTCAGTGCGCGCCGAAGAAAAGTTGCTGGGTGCCGCGGCCCTGCAGGACCTCATGCTACAGGCGGAAATCTTGGTGCAATATGGTATGCGGGCCAAGGCCCTCGAACGTTTGCAGCGCATTCAGCAGCTCTTTCCCCACGAGGAAGAACGCAATCCCGCTCTGCAACAACTTTATCTTTCGGTGGGGTTGATCCCGCACTATCCCGGGTCTGAACCGCCGATGGGTGTCCCCGCGCCGGCGTCCCTGCCGGCCCCTGCCGCCGCCGCGGCGCACTCTGCGGCCGCGGATGTCAGCGGCTTTGCCCGCGTGGCCGATATCACTCGCAAACTCTATCGCCAAAGTAATGCCGAGGCGGTGATGTCCACCGCTGCCAATGAAATCGGCGCGCAGTGGAAGGTGGACCGCTGCGTGGTCGCCATGCGCAAGGCCGGACAACGACCTACCAGCACAAAAGAATTCTGCAGCTCCGGCACCGAGCCCGCGGAAGCCGGCGCATTAGAGAAAGTTGTTTCCACAGCACACGAGGCCGTCATTCGTCACGGCAGCATGCTTGCGGTCACGAATGTCTACTCGTCGCCCGAATTGGCCGATGTTCGGGATGCTTGCGGGCAACTCGGAATGGCCTCGCTGCTGATTCTCCCCCTGGCCGATGGCACCGAACACGCCGGCGTTCTACTGCTGGCGCAGAATACGACCCATGTCTGGAGTCCCAACGACGTATTGGTGCTCAAAACCATCTGTGACCAAATCCTGATCGCCCTGAACAACGCCGGGCTGCGCCGTTTGGTCAAAAGTCTCTCGGTCACCGACGAACGCTCTGGCCTGCTTAAGCGCGCATCCTATCTCGACCTGCTCATGGCAGAAACTCGCCGCAACACCCAGCAGAGCACTTCGCTCTCCATTCTGCTGCTGCAATTCGGCGAGAAGGGTGCCATGCTGAAGGAATACGGCGAGGCCGCAATCGAAGCCCTCATGCAGCAAATCGGTCAGCTCTTTGCCGCCAACATCCGGCAGAACGACCTTGCTTTCCGCTATGAAGCCACCAGCATCGCCATCGTGCTGGGGGAAACCACCGAAAAGGAAGGCATCCTGGCAGCCGAAAAACTGCAGCGTCTGGTCGCCCAAATCCATCTCCCAGAAAAGGAAGAGCCCGTCCGCTTCAACGCCGGATTGGCCGAGGCCGTGGTCCGCTCCGGGTACGATCCGGTGGATATCGTCACTGAGGTCGTCAATCGGGCTGAACAGGCAGTTCATCTTTCCATTGCCCAGGGCCCGGGCAAGGTAATAGTTCTCGCCGCTTCCGTTGCGGCTGCAGCCACAGCCTGATCTGAGAACCCGGAGCTGGCCATTGAGAACTGGTTCTGCAGCGATTTTTTCCGCGCACCCCGTGTTTCTTCTCCGCGACCTCCGCGATTAAAGATGTTGCGTTTTGCCGACGTCGGGGCACAATCTTAAAAACGTTGAGGTCGCTGAGAATGGCAGAGCACGCGGAGGCACACGCTACCGCACCCATTGGCGTAATCTGTACTCGCGCTGTTACACTTCAGAGTTCAACCGAGAGTTTTAATCCCAGGAATTTGCCGCTTTAGTCATGCTCAAACCAGGAGACATCGCCATCGTCAGCGGGGCACGCACGCCCTTTGGCCGCTATTGCGGCAAGCTGAAGGATTTCACTGCCCAGGAACTGGGCGCGATCGCAGCCAAGGGCGCCATCGAACGTGCCGGAGTTGATCCCAAAGACTTCGACCACGCCATCTTCGGCAACGCGCAACAAACTTCCGGCGATGCTCTCTACGGAGCCCGCCACGTCGGCCTTCGCGCTGGTTTACCGATCGAAACTCCGGCGCTCACTGTGAATCGCCTCTGCGGCTCGGGTATGCAGGCCATCGTCAACGCCGCACAAATGATTCAACTGGAAGAAGCCAGCGTGGTTCTCGCCGGCGGCATGGAAGCCATGTCGCAAGCGCCGTTCTCCATTCGCGGGCGCGACGGCTTTTCGCTGGCTCCCGGCGGCAAGCTCGAAGATTCCTTGATGGTCGCGTTGCTCGACACTTTCTGCGGCTCCTACATGGCCAACACCGCCGAGCTCTACGGCGATCAGCAGGGCATCAACCGCCAGGCCCAGGATGAGTTCGCGCTGCGTTCGCAGCAGACTGCCGACGCCGCTTACAAAGAACATCGCCTGCAGGATGAACTGGTTCCGGTTCCGCTCAAGAATCACAAAGGTGAACCCACCGGCGAAACTCTGGCCGAGGATGATCATCGCCGCCCTCAAACCACGATGGAAGGCTTGGCCAAGCTGAAACCCGCGTTCGGCAAGAACGGTACTGTCACCGCTGGGAACGCCAGTGGCATCGTGGATGGCGCCGCCGCAGTCGTCGTGATGTCCCTTGAAGAAGCCACCAAACGCGGTATCCGACCGATGGGCCGGATTGTCAGCTGGGGGATCGCCGGCGTCGAACCGAAGCTCATGGGCCGCGGTCCGGTTCCGGCTTCCAAGATTGCTTTGCAAAAAGCTGGCCTGACTCTGGACTATATCGACTTGATCGAAGTCAACGAAGCCTTCGCCGCACAGTATCTCGCCGTCGAAAAAGAGCTCGGTCTCGATCGCAACAAAGTGAACGTTAACGGCGGAGCGATCGCCCTCGGACACCCCCTGGGCGCGACCGGTACGCGTTTGGTGATTACTCTCCTGTACGAACTGCGTCGCCGCAAGAAGAAATATGGCCTGGCGACCGCCTGCATCGGCGGCGGGCAGGGAATTGCCATGATTGTGGAGAGCTTGAATTGATTGGATCTGGGTTGCGCCGCGTAAATCTGCGGCGAAAAAGGAAGCATTTATGGAAATAAAGAAAGTCGGA
>Ga0335077_10004957_pt1 | contig 16279 bp, 12 predicted proteins | sample Lox_Sample_31_FD_207151 | JGI IMG/M metagenome (GOLD analysis project Ga0335077, IMG submission 207151) | Soil microbial communities from Loxahatchee National Wildlife Refuge, Florida, United States - Lox_Sample_3.1 | ecosystem: Environmental > Terrestrial > Soil > Wetlands | place: USA...
CGTGAAAGCGCACGCCGCGATGCAGATGAAAAATGTAGGTGAGGGGGTCCTTGACCTCCCAGCGTTCGGCCAGTCCTGGCTGAACGTTCAGATGCTCGTCGCGAGTCAGCAGATTGTCGAAGATCAAGTCGTCAATACGCTCCGAATAGGCGTCAATCCCAACCCGAGGGTCGAGGTTGGCGGGGCTTGCCTCGATGATCATCACCAGGGTACCCGGCTCAGGTTTCTTGGAGCAGGATGAAAGCAGAAGGGAAGTGAGCAGGATGGCGAAGACGATGGCCGAGCGCGGAATAGAGAGCTCCGGAGCCAGGGAGACTCGTGGCTTTCTTCTCTGTCTGCCCAACTGGCCGGTATCCATTGAGCGGTCATGCATAGGAAATCTTCCCCAGAATCGCGGGTCTCTCCGCGCCGGTTGCGGAGGGCACATTGGACGGCCGCCGGTTCCACGTTTCATATGCCAGTATGGCAAATGCAACTGCTTCTTTGGCCTCGGCGGGCACTCCGAAGTCATCGGAAGCTCGCAGCGTAAGCCCGAGCCGGCTGACTTCATTCTCCAGCATCGTCATCAGTGTGGGATTGTTCGCTCCGCCGCCGGAAACTACCAGCTCGCCAAACGACCCGCGCCGCAAGACAAAACGTTGTACTGCCTGGGCGATGGAACATGCGGTCAGGGCGGTGGCGGTGGCGATGATATCTTGCGGCGAGGCGCGGCGAGAGCTGGCCTGGGTTTTGGCTTGCCCGTCGCACCGGCACAATCTGAGAAATCTCTGGGCAAATTCTCGCCCAAATTCCTCCCGCCCCGCGGTCTTCGGTGGGCGGCGCCGGAAAAACGCTCCGCGCAGTGCTTCGGTAACCACCCGCTCCAAAACCGTGCCGGAAGCTGCAATCCTCCCATCGCGGTCGTAGCGCTGGCCAAACAGGCGCTCGGTCAAAGCATCCATCACCATGTTGCCCGGCCCGGTGTCGAACGCCACAACCTCCTCGGGCGCGACGTCCGCCGGAATCGCGCTGAGGTTGGCGATGCCGCCAATGTTCTGCACAATGCGGCCAATGTCCCGGTCGCGATAGATCAGGTAGTCGAGGAATGGAACCAGCGGCGCTCCCTTGCCTCCTGCCGCCATATCGGCGGGGCGGAAATCGGAAACCACAGGAACTCCCACGCGCGCCGCAACTACCGCTCCCTCTCCCGTCTGCCAGGTAACAGCCAGTTTGCGTCCCAGAAAGCGTGCCGGCTCTCCCTGGTGATAAATCGTCTGTCCATGGCAGCCGACAAGCTCCGCCTTGACGCGAAAGCGCCGTTCGGCGGCGATTACAGCTTCGCCATACAGTTCGCCCAACAGAAAGTTGAGCCGCGACAAATCGGCGACGCTGGCGCGAAGAGCGTTCATCGCCGCCAACACAGAGCTCCGTACGTTACCGGGGAAGGGGAACTCCGCATGCCCCAAAAGCTCAAAAGGCAAAGTGTGGCGCGGGCGCCCTCGCCGGCGAGCCGCCGCCCGCAAGCCGGATTTTCGAGAGGAGATTCGAACCAGGGCAACGTTGATCCCATCGGCCGAAGTACCGCTCATCACACCCGCGACGATCATTCCTGGAATTCCACAATCAAGAGCGTCAGCACTCGTTTACCTGCGAGTCTTCCACCGACTTCGTGGCTAAGACGAACATGTACAACCCAGAGGCGCACGGTGGAACGAAGCAAAAGCCCAAAGCGTGGCCGGCACTCACAGCTTTTCCAGCCGCACCTGCTCCCCGAATTCCCATAACTGCCGCGTGAGCCGTTCGATCTTTCCTGGGGTGGGTGCCGGCATCCTCCGCTTCAGCTCCCCAGATTTCTTCTTGAACGCCAGAACCCGCGCCACCGATTCCCCGGCGCGCCAGGCGAACTTCCTGTCGCGTTCCGCTTTCTGCACCAGCGCCTCGTATCCGCGCACTACAAGCTCTTCCTGCCGGCAGATCAGGCACAAATCGCCTCCCGCCCTGACAAACTCCACTGCCGCTTTCTCGATGGAAGCAGCCTTGAGCACGCCGCCCATCTCCATGTCGTCAGAGACCACCAGCCCGCGGTAACCGATTTTCTTTCGCAGGATATCGCTGATCCACTTGTGCGAGAGAGACGCGGGAACCCCGCCAGGCGTGACCGCTGAGTAGTTGGCGTGACCGATAAGCACCATGGGGAGCTGCCGACGCAGAGTGCGGTAGGGACCAATGTCATGCTCCCATAACTTGCGGAAAGATTTCTTCACTGAGGGTAGCTCATGGTGAGTATCGAGATCGGCCTCGCCCAACCCGGGAAAATGCTTGCCGCAGCCGATCACCCCTGCCGAGCCGAGGCCGGCGAGGAATTCTCGCGCGTACATCGCCACTTGCATCGGATCTTCCGATACCGCCCGCGAGCTCATCACCGTGCGCGATGCTTCCAGCGCCAGATCGAGAACCGGGGCGAAATCGACGTTGAAGCCCATCGCCCGGCACGCCGTACCGATGACTTTGCCGTGCCCGCGATACAGGCTGCGGTCGCCGGTGGCGAAGACCTCGGCGGCGGAAGGCGACGACCCGATTACGTTACGGAAGCGGTCCACGCGCCCGCCTTCCATGTCCACGCAGGTAAAGAGCGGAGTGGAGACGCAGGCCTGGCAGTCCTTGAGAAGTTTGCGGGTCTGTTGCGGGCTGAGGATATTGCGGGCAAACAGAATGACTCCCGCAGGCTGGATCCGCCGCAGCAGCGATTGCAGGCCGGCTGTCATCTCAGCCGGCTCGAATCCCACGATCATTAGCTGGCCGATATCAGATCTCATGTTCCGGGGGAGTCCGATTTCTTACTCAATCTGTTTCTTCAATTCCGAAAGCAGATTCAGGGCCTCCAGCGGCGTCAGCCGGTTCAAATCAACTTCCCGCAGGCGGTCAAGCACCGGTTGCGAAAGCGGGGTGAAAATCGTGAGCTGCGCCGGCGGGGGAACGGTTCCCGGCGACAAATGTCCGGTCACCTGCCGTTCTGCACTCTCATGCTCGGCCAGGACTTCGCGCGCCCGCTGCACAACTTCAGCCGGCAAGCCAGCCAGCTTGGCTACTTCAATTCCGTAGCTGCGATCGGCCGCACCAGGTTCAACCTTGCGCAAGAACACAATGCCGCCGCCGGTTTCCTTCACTGAGACGTGGTAATTCTTCACGCTGGAAAGCTGCTCCGCCAACTCGGTAAGCTCGAAATAGTGAGTCGCGAAGAGGGTCTTCGCCCGTGTGCGCCCGTGAATGTACTCCACCGCCGCCCATGCGATCGCCAGGCCGTCGTAGGTCGCCGTGCCGCGGCCAATTTCGTCCAAAAGCACGAGCGACCGCGGCGTCGCCGTATTCAGGATGGCCGCAGTCTCAGTCATCTCGACCATGAACGTCGAGCGGCCGCGTGCCAGGTTGTCGCTCGCGCCGATGCGGGTGAAAACCCGGTCCACGATTCCGAGGCGGGCCCGGCGGGCGGGAACGAAACAGCCCATGTGCGCCAGAATCACGATCAGTGCTGCCTGCCGGAGATAGGTGGACTTGCCGCCCATGTTCGGGCCGGTCAACACCAGCACAGTATGCGTCGAGGAATTCAGGTACATGTCGTTCGGTACGAAACGCTCGCGGCCTCCCGCCAGTTCCTGCTGCTCGATCACGGGATGCCGACCGGCGATGATCTCGATGTCGGAAGATTCATCCAGAACCGGACGGCAATAGTTGCGCGGGGCCGCGATGTGGGCGAAGGCCGCCAGCACATCCACTTCCGCGAGGGCCAGCGCCGTGTGGCGGATACGCTTGGCTTCGCCGGCTATCGCCGAGCGCAACTCTGCAAACAGCTTCCGCTCGATTTCGACGATCTTTTCCTGCGCGTCCAGGATTTTCGACTCGTACTCTTTCAGCTCACCGGTAGTAAATCGCTCGGCGTTCACCAGCGTCTGCTTGCGCTCGTAGTCGCCCGGTGCGAGGTGCAGGTTGGGTTTGGAAATTTCCAGGTAGTAACCGAAGACATTGTTGAACTTCACCTTAAGCGAGGCAATGCCGGTGCGCTGCCGCTCCCGCTGCTCAACCTGCGCCAGATACTGCTTGCTGTTGCGGCTGAGGTCGCGGAGTTCGTCCAGCTCTTTATCCACGCCGCTCGCGATCACGCCGCCGTCGCTCAACGAAAGCGGAGGCTCCGGCGCGATGGTTCTCTCGATCCGTTCCCGCAAGTCGGCAAGTTCGTCCGCGCTGCGGTAGAGAATCTGCAGCCGGTCCGCGGGAAGCCTCGCCAGGCTAGCTCGTACCGCCGGCAGTTTCCCGAAGGAAGCTGCCAGCGCCAATACATCGCGAGGATTTGCCGTCTCCAGGGTCACCCGGCTCAGCAGCCGCTCAAGGTCGAGAATTCCATCCAGCGCGCGGCGCAGTTCCTCACGAGCAATGGTCGCGGCGACCTGCGCTTGCACCGCGTCGAGCCGCGCATTGATCTCCGCCGCGTCAGTTGAAGGCCGAAGCAGCCAGGAACGCAGAAGACGCTTGCCCATCGGCGTAGTGGTTGCATCCATCGCCCGGAACAAGGTCACGCCGGCGTCCGTGCCGGCAAATAGCGGCTCGATCAGCTCAAGGTTGCGTACCGTCACCGCATCCAGGACGAGGCAGTTCTGCCGCTCGTAAAATCCGATGCGGTCTACGTGGTCCAGCTTCCCGCGCTGTGTCGAACGCACGTAATACAGGATCGCGCCGGCTGCCGAAGCCGCCGCGGGCCTGCCCGCCAGCCCGAATCCCTCCAGCGACAGCACTCCAAAATGGTTCTCCAGAAGCGGGATCGCATGATCCGGGGCGAAAATCCAGTCGTCCAGCGGGGTTTCGGCCCAGCCTCCGCGGGCAGATGCCGTTTGAGGGCGAGGCTTGTCTCCATCTGCCTGGCCGGAAATCCGGCCGGCCTCATCAAACAGCGGAGCGGACGAGCCGAACAGCACTTCCCGCGGCCGCAACTGCGCCAACTCCTCCTGAATTCTGCAGGCGGCATCGCTTCCGGAAAATTGTGTAGCCCGGAATTCGCCGGTGGAGAGGTCCAGGGCCGCGAAGCCCACGTGCTGGCCAGACTGCGCCACCGCGGCCAGGAAATTGTTCTCCTCCGAGCCCAGAGACGAGTCCGCCGCCGTGCCCGGCGTCACCACCCGGGTCACTTCCCGCCGCACCAGCTTCTTGGCAAAGCGCGGGTCTTCCATCTGGTCGCAGATCGCGACCTTGAAACCCTTGCGTATGAGCTTCGAAATATAGCCTTCCGCCGCGTGGTAAGGCACGCCGCACATGGGAATATCGGCGCCTCTTTCTTTGTTGCGCGACGTGAGCGTGATCTGCAGCTCGCGCGCGGCGACGACCGCGTCCTCAAAGAAGAGCTCGTAGAAATCGCCCAGCCGGAAGAACAATAGAGCGCTGGGGTGCTCCTTCTTAATGGCGGCATATTGCCGCATCAACGGCGTGGACGGCTCGGTCATCTGCGGCGGGTTCGTGGGCGGATTATAACAAACCTGAATGCGGCCGCCGCGAACTGAAGGTCCGATTGATGTATTCTCTACAGCGGTGTTTTGCTGACTCTCATGGAACTGCGCAAGGATCCTATTACACGCTCGTGGGTTATCACTGGTGACGATGTAGTCGAGACCCCTCCCAAGGTGGAAACTGCGTGCCCCTTTTGTCCGGACTCGACCATTCCCGTGCAGGTGATCGCCAGCATGCCCGGACCCTCGGGCACGCCCTGGGCGGCGCGCGCGGTGGTGCATCCTACGCCGCTTTATCGCATTGAAGGCGAGCCCTTGCGGCGCGGCGACGGCATTTACGACCGCATGCGGCCGGTGGGCGCTCACGAACTTCTGATCGAGAACTCCCGCCACGACCGTCAATTGTGGAAGGCGAGCGACGCCGAAATCGAGCAGTTTCTGCTGCTGGCGGCGCAGCGCATCCAGGACCTGAAGCGCGACGGCCGCTTCAAGTACACCACGATCTTCAAAAACTACGGCTCCAACGCCGGCCAGGAGTTCGAGCATCCCAACACGCAGCTTACCGCTACCACCTTCGTTCCGCGCCGCGTGCTCTACGAACTGCGGGCGGGGCGCGAATACTTTGAGCAAAAAGAGCGCTGCGTTTTTTGCGACATCATCTCCCAGGAGCTGCGCCAGGATCTGCGAGTGATCGAGTCGCGCGGCGACTTTCTCGCCCTGGGTCCCTACGCCCCGCGCACCCCCTACGAGACCTGGATCCTGCCACGCACGCATGACGCCGCCTTTGAACGCTTCGGGCTGAACCGCGGAGGCAGCCTGCGTGACCTGGGAGCGCTACTGCGCCGCACCCTGCAACGCATCCGGACGGTCACGGAGGAGTTCCACCTGGTGCTGCACACTTCCCCAAACAGCCTGCACCGCTCCGCCAGCCTCGGCTACTGGAAAACCATTGACGAGGACTATCACTGGCACATCGAGATCATGCCCATTCTGGCAGCGAAGGCGAAGTCCTACACCTTCAAAGAGGTGTATTACTCGCCCTTGAGTTCCGAGACCGCGGTCAAGCGGCTGCGGGAGGCGAGAATTGAACCGTAAGGCCGCCGTTGGCATCGGATACATATTTTGCCTATTGCTGACCCATGCCGCGAATGCCCAGAATCTTCAAGCCGGCCCCCAGCAGAAACCACAGGTGCTCTGGCAAAAGCTCGACGCCACCATCGGTGAAACCGATGCGCACCTCGACGGCGTAATCGGCGTCGCCATCGAGGACCTCCCCACCGGACAGAAGCTTCTCCTTCGCGAAGACGAAGTCTTTCCCCAGGCCAGTTCCATCAAGATCGCGGTGCTTGCCGAGCTGTATCACCAGGCGCAGACCGGCAAGAACAAGCTCGCCGACCTCTACACGGTGCAATCGTCAGACCTGGTCGCCGACAGCGACATCATGAACGGTTTGACGCCCGGAGTCAGCCAAATCACACTCCGCGATCTCGCCACTATGATGGTCGCCGTCAGCGATAACAGCGCCACCAACGTGCTGATTGACCGCGTCGGAATGGCCAACGTGAACGCGCTGCTTGATTCCCTCGGCCTCAGTCACACCCGCCTGCGCCGCAAGATGATGGACCTGAAAGCCGCGGCCGAAGGCCGGGAAAATATCTCCACGCCTCGCGAAATGATGACGCTGCTCGATGTCCTTTATCGCGGGAAAGTACTCAACCGGGAGCTGACGGAGGATTTCTTCAGGATGTTGAGCACTCATAAGAGCAGCTTCATTCCCCGCGAACTGCCCGACGACGTGAAGATTGCCAACAAGCCCGGAGCACTGGAAGGCGTCCGCAACGATTCCGGTGTGGTGCTGCTCTCAGGACGCCCGTACATAATTTGTGTCATGACCACGTATCTCCACCACGAGCAGGACGGCGAAGATGCAATCAGCCGCATATCGCTGGCGGCGTATCGGATGTTCGACCGCCTGGCCCGGGCGTCGGAGTACGGGCGAGTGGTATCGCCGGGGAATAGCAGCAAGTGAGCCGTCCGTGGCTGCTAGCGGCTAATGGCCGGCAGCGCTCCCAACGGCCAACAACCAACGACCAACGACTGAAGACCAACGACAAGACCATGACCACCCGCCGCATGAAGACCTACACCGGGACCCAGGGATACGTCTACCAGTACTACTTCGTCGGCAAAAGAGACGCGCTGCCTGGCGAACCCTGGGCCCCAGCGGTCGAACACATCTTTGACGTCAGTTCTGATCGCAAGCTCACCTACGCGGTCAGCGTCTTTCTGCCTCAGGCCGCACTGAGCGCGTGGACGGCGGCTCACGGCCGTTCTTTGAGTGAAGCCGAACAATACGGCGGGGTAAAGCTCCGCCTGTTTCAGGCCTTTGACGAAATTGAAAACATGCTTGCCGAAGGACGCCGCCTGCTGGTAACGGCGGAGTTCCTCGAGCAGGCGCTGGCAAGCCTGGGCATACAGTGAAGACTGACAACATCTGAGAAACTGCGGTTCACCCGGAAACCGTAATCTCAGGCACTCTCGCCGATCCGGCCGGGTACTCAACAAGGCAGGTGTCCGGCCTCACGGCTTTTTGCCCTTTCCCTAGTGCAGTTTATAATCAAAGTGCCGGGAGGGGTGTCCCGGATTACCCCCATCATGCCTGTACTTTGGCTGCGTATCGCGCTCGCCTGCTATGCCGTAGGCCTGCTTTATGCGCTGGTCGCGATCACGCGCACCAGCGACCTGTTCAACCGGATAGCCCTGCATGCCGCCTATCTGGGGATGGTGTTGCACTTCGTATCGCTGATGGAGGGAGTGTTTCTCTCCGATCACATCGCGGCCGCGGTAGTTCACAACTCCGAATCGGTGCTGGGCTTTCTGGTGATGGTCGCCTTCCTGCTCGTCTATGCGGTGTACAAGACCACATCTCCGGGGATAGTGGTGTTCCCGCTGGTTTTCCTGCTGACTTTCGTTGCCGCCACCGGCGAACAGCCGTTCCTGCAACTCACGCCCGGAGTGCGCTCGGGTTGGCTGTTTGCGCACATTGTCCTGATCTTCGCCGGGTACGCGGCGCTGATCCTGAGCTTTATCGCCAGCCTGCTCTATCTGGCGCAGGAACGGTCGCTGAAATCCAAGAAGGCGGCGGGCATTCTTTCCCGCCTGCCGGCACTGCAGGTAATTGACGAAATTGGCTTCCGCTCGCTGCTTCTCGGTTTCCCCTTCATGACGCTGGGCCTGATCACCGGCACGATCGTGGCCCAGGCAACCTACGGCCATGTGGATTTGTTCGATCCCAAGATTCTTCTCTCCGTTCTGATGTGGGCGGTGTACCTGCTGCTGCTCTATACCCGCTGGAATGCCGGATGGCGGGGCCGCCGTGCCGCCTATCTTGCGGCCGGAGCATTCGCGGCGGCGATTGTGGCCTGGGCAGCCAACTATTTCAGCACCATCCACAGGTTCGCGCAGTCATGAACTTTCAGCTCATCGGCATCAACCACAACACGGCCCCGGTGGAGGTACGCGAACAAATGGCCGTGCCCGAATCGCGCCTTGCCGATGCGCTGGGCAAGCTTGTGCACCATCCGGGCGTGGAGGAAGGACTGATCCTCTCCACCTGCAACCGAGTGGAAGTGCTGGCCCAGACCCGCAACGGTAGCGCCGACCTGCGCAGCTTTCTCCATGGTTACTTCCATCTCGATCCCGAAAAGTTTGCGCCCCACCTTTACGAGTACCGCGAGCGCGATGCCATTCGCCACCTGTTCCGCGTGACCTCCAGCCTGGATTCCATGGTGGTAGGCGAACCCCAGATTCTCGGCCAGGTGAAGGAAGCCTACGCCACCGCGCGGGCCGTCGGCGCCATTCACGCCCAACTCGATCTGCTGCTCACGCGCTCCTTTGCCGTTGCCAAGCGGGTAAGGACGGAAACCGCGGTCGGCTCGTCCGCGGTATCGGTGGCCTCGGTTGCAGTGGAATTGGCGCAGAAGATTTTCGGATCTCTGAAGGGCACACACGTCTGCCTGATCGGCGCCGGCAAGATGAGTGAACTGGCGGCCCGCCACCTGCAGGCCCACGGAGCGGAGTCTATTTTCGTGGCTAACCGCACCTACGAGCGCGCCACCCAGCTGGCCGCGAAGTTCAAGGGCGAGGCCATTCATTTCTCCGACATCTACGAATTCTGCGATAAGGCCGACATCATCATCAGTTCTACGGGCGCGCCCGTCGCCATCTTCCGCCGCGAGCACGGCGAGCGCTTCCTCGCCCGGCGCAAGAACCGGCCCATGTTCTTCATTGACATTGCCGTACCTCGCGACGTGGACCCGCAGATGAACAAGCTCGACGGCATCTTCGTTTATGACATTGATGATTTGCAGCAAGCCGTCGCCGCTCACACCGCCGATCGCCAGCGCGAGGCTGAACGCGCCGAAGCTATCATCCAAAGCGAGGTCGAGCGTTTCCTGGGCCGCCTGCAGACGCTCGAAGTTGTGCCCACCATCGTCAGCCTGCAGGATCATCTCGAAACCATCCGCCAGGCTGAAATCGACCGCGTACGCGGCCGGCTGGGCGAGCTTTCGCCCGAGCAGGAATTGGCCATCGAAACCCTGACTCGTGGCATCGTCAACAAGATCATGCACACTCCGATCAGCACGCTGAAGACCGCGGCCCGCGAAGCGGAAGCCACGACAGTTGTGGACGTGGTGCGGCGGCTGTTCAACTTGCAGGAAAGAGAAAAAGAGAAGGCAAAGTCCAGCGGAACCGCCGGGGACCAGGACTGATGTCCCCGCTCCGCATCGGCTCGCGGGGTTCGCAACTCGCGCTCTGGCAGGCCAACCACATCGCGGCCCTTCTCCGCGAGCGGGGCCACGAAATCGAGATCGAGATCATCCACACTACCGGCGACAAAATCACCGATGTCGCCCTCGCCAACGTTGGCACCAAGGGCATGTTCACCAAGGAAATTGAAGACGCGTTGGCCGCTGGACGCATCGATCTGGCGGTGCATAGTTTGAAAGACCTGCCCACCGAAATTGCCCGCGATTTCGAAATCGCGGCCATTACCCGGCGCGAAGACCCGCGAGACGTTTTTTGCTCGCTCGGTTACGCAGGTATCGACGAACTGCCCCGTGGCGGCCGCATCGGGACCAGCAGCCTGCGGCGGCAGGCGCAGTTGCGGGCGTTCCGTCCAGACCTGCAGATTCATTCTTTGCGCGGCAATGTGGACACGCGTCTGCGGAAGCTGCAATCCGGCGAGTACGACGCCATCATTCTGGCGGCGGCCGGGATAACGCGGTTGGGCAAAACCGAGCTGGCCCGTCAGGTCATCCCTGCGGAAATCATGTGCCCGGCGGCAGGGCAAGGAGCGCTCGCCATTGAAATTCGCTCTGGGGATTCGAGCCTTCGCCGGCACCTCGGGTTCTTGGATGATGCCGTCGCCCGCGCCACGACCATCTGCGAGCGCGCGCTGCTGAACAAACTCGGTGGAGGCTGCCAGGTTCCGATCGGCGCGCTTGCGGAAATGCGGGCAGGCAAGCTGCACCTGGACGCGATCGTCGCCCGCCCTGACGGTACCCAGTTGCTGCGCGATTCAGACGATGGCGAGAACGCAGTGCAGTTGGGCGAAGCAGTCGGCGAGAGGCTTCTGCGCCGGGGCGGACATGCAATTCTGGAAGAAGTTTACGGCCACCAGGGTCCTTCGCTCGGGATGACAATTCAGGAGTGAGCCATTCTGTAATGAGGCTTTCGTTTCATTCCGAATGACTGTTCATATAAGCGCCCTAATGCTGGCATAGCAATGAAGCCCGTCCCCAACCAGCCATCCCGCGCCCCACTCCACAGCGTTCGTATCCTGGTGGGTCGCGCCCGCCATCAGGCCAGCGCTCTCTCCCAAGGCCTGCGCGCCATGGGCGCGCAAGTCATTGAGATCCCCTTCATCCAGATTCGCAGGCCCCGATCCTACGCCCCGATGGATGCCGCGCTCCGCAACCTCCACCGCTACCACTGGCTCATCCTCACCAGCGTGAATGGCGTGGAGGCGCTGTGGAGCCGCATCGAGAAGTTGGGAATTGCCAAGTCGCAGCTTTCTAGTTTTAAGATCGCCGCCATTGGCCCCGCAACGAAAAAGGCCATCGAAGCCCGCGGTCTGACGGTGGACGTGGTGCCCAAACAGTACGTTGCCGAGTCCGTGGTGAAAAGCTTGCGTCGCAAAGTGAAAGGGAAAAACGTCCTCCTGGCCCGCGCCAGCATCGCTCGGGATGTCATTCCGCGCGAACTGCGCCGCCTGGGTGCACGCGTGGACGTGGCGGAGGCCTACGCGACTGTGGTTCCGCAGGCCTCACGAGCCAGGCTTCGAGCGCTGCTGCGAGACCCGAAGCTCCGTCCGCACTTTGTCACCTTCACCAGTTCCTCCACGGTCCGGAATTTCCTGGAACTGGCCGGGCCGGACGGTCCGCGCAACCGCGGGAACTTACGCAAGAAGTCCTGGCTCGACGGCATCTCTCTCGCCTCCATCGGCCCGGTCACATCTTCCACCCTGCGCGAATATGGCCTCCGCCCGGCTGTCGAAGCCCGGCAATACACGATTCCCGGGCTGATCGCGGCCATCGTCGCACATCAGAAGAGTACAAAACCCCGTTCTGCGGGGACGAATCGCTCCCGTTGATGTACTAGAATATGTCGCTCTGCATCAGAGCTTGATCGAGGGTCCTGAATGCTGAAAGCCGCTTCCGTGGTCTTGTCTTTCTGCTGCCTGCTCGCAGTTTCCAAGTTACAAAGTCCGGGCTCAGACTTCCCGCCACAGGAAGCTCTGGATCACGTTCGTCCGGAGGGCATTCGCGCCGATATGGCTTTCCTGGCAGACGATCTGCTCGAAGGCCGCGCCACCGGAACGCGCGGTTACATGCTGGCGGCGAAATACATCGGGTCGCAGTACGCGCAACTGGGGCTCAAGCCCGCCGGCGAAAAAGGTACGTTTTACCAGACGGTTCGCCTGCGCCAGTTCGACATTGAGCCCGAAAAAAGCTCGCTCACCTTCAAGCGCAACGGGCAGGAGCACGCGCAGACCTTCGAGACGGACTACATTACCGGCGGCGATCCGCTCTATCCCGATACTTCCTTCGACGCGCCCGCAGTCTTCGTCGGATATGGCGTAACCGCTCCGGAATTCAAATATGACGACTACGCCAATGCTGAGGTAAAGGGAAAAGTCGCGGTGATGATCTACGGCGCACCCGGCAAGTTCCCCGACGCTCCCCGGGCGCACTACTCCTCCACCGAATGCAAGCAGCGGAATGCCGTGGCTCACGGAGCCGTAGGGATCGTCAACATCTGGGCCGGCCCGCTGACCGAGCGCATTCCGTTTGCATCACTGATCCGTTTCTACCATTCGCCGCACATGCGCTGGCTAGACGAGAAAGGCGCGCCCAACGGTACCTTCCCTCAGCTACGCGGGTCCGCTACCCTCAGTGTGAATGCTGCTGCGGCCCTGTTCGAGGGCGCCGCCAAGCCACTGAAAGCTGCGCTGGAAGCGGCCGAAGCCAGCCGGCCACAGTCATTTCCTTTGGCCACTAGCGTGGCATTGCACCTGGTCAGCCGGCACTCCGAAGTGGAAAGCCCGAACATCGCCGCCATTTTGCCCGGCTCCGATCCGCAGCTCAAAGATCAGTACGTGGTATTCACCGCTCACGCCGATCACCTGGGAATCGGCCGCCCGGTAAATGGCGATTCCATCTACAACGGCGCAGTGGACGATGCATCCGGAGTCGCCGGCATTCTGGCGATTGCCCGCAGCCTGAGCCAGCTTCATCCCGCGCCCAGGCGCTCGATTCTCTTCCTGGCGGTCACCGGCGAGGAAGAAGGCCTCCTTGGCTCGGATTACTTCGCGCAGCACCCCACGGTGCCGATTTCGCAGATTGTGGCCGACGTGAATCTCGACGGGATCACGCTGCTCTATGACTTTCGCGACATCGTCGCCTTGGGCTCGGAGCACTCGAGCATCGCGGCCGACGTCAAAGATGTGGCCGCGCATATGCGCCTGGAGGTAAGCCCCGATCCTGCCCCGGAAGAGGTGTATTTCATTCGCAGTGATCAGTATTCCTTCGTGAAGCAGGGCGTGCCTTCAGTGTTCATCAACGAGGGATTCCAAACGGTGGACCCGAAGCTGGATGGGAAGAAAATCAGTGAAGATTGGGAAGCTCACTACTACCACCTGCCCAATGACGACATGAACCAGCCCAACCTGCATTTCGACGCAGCGGTAAAGTCTACGCGGGTGCATCTCGCGGTGGGCTACGAAATCGCCCAGGATCCCCAACCGCCGCACTGGAACAAGGGAGACTTTTTCGCCAAGTTCGCTAAACCGTAGCGCCAGCCGTCCTGCCATGTAGGCGCGTGCGTCCACGTGCGTGCGGAAGGACCGCCCAACGGTGGCGTGAGATATGTCCCAACGGAATTTTCTCTTCCGGCTATCGCACGCGCGGAGACGCGCGCGCCTACATACCACAGTCTTGGTTGCCTACTCCGTCAGCGAACAACTGCAATCCGCCGGAGGCACGCGCGCCTTCAGAAAGCTGGCCACGCGGTTGTAGGCATCAATCAGATTCTCCACCCGGGCAAAACCGTGGCCTTCGTTGTCATAAATCTTGTATTCGGCCACCCCGTTGCGCTTCTTGATCGCGTCCACCACCTGCATCGTTTCTTCCTCAGGGCAGCGCGGGTCGTTGCCTCCGGCTAGCATCATCAGTGGGGCAGTGATCTTGTCCACAAAGAAGATCGGCGAGCGCTCCTCGAACAGCGCTCGGTTCGTCTTGGGATCGCCCATGGTCGCCAGATCCGACTGTTGCAGCACCGGGTCTTCGTTCGCAATCTCGGTAAACCAGTTCACAAACGGCACGATCGGTACCCCGGCAGCCCAGACCTCGGGCGCTTTGGTCACTCCCATCATGGTGAGGTAGCCGCCGTAACTTCCGCCCATGAGAATCATCTTCTTGGGATCGGGGAACCCCGTCTGCTTGATCCATTCGGCCGCAGCCAGCACATCCAGCAGGTCGCCGCCGCCCATATCGAAAAGGTTGGCCTTTTGAAATTCCCTGCCATACCCCGTGGAGCCGCGGTAGTTGGGGGCGATCACCATGTATCCCTGGTTGGCTGCGTACTGGATGAAGCGGTTGAAGGAATTCACCGTCTGCGATGCCGGGCCGCCGTGTACATACACGATGGCCGCATTCTCTCCGCTGCGCTTCATGTTGTAGGGCACATAGACTAAGGCGGAGATGGTCCACTTGCCGTCGCGGCTGGGGAAGTGCGCCAGAAACGGCTCGACCATATCTTCGGCGCGCATTCCCGCCACCAGGGAATGTGTAACCTGGTGCGACTTGCCAGTAGCGCGCGTGTGCACCCAGACGTCATTCGGCGCGTTGGGGCCGTTATGGTAGTAGAGAAGCTGCGATCCGTCGCGGCTGAAGGCAGACTCCGAGCCGCCCAGCGTATTCACGCCCGCAGGCAAGGGCAGGGAAGCCGTCTTCCCCGTGACCAGGCTGTGCGTGTAGATTCCAGTGTTGCCGTCGACGTTCGCCGTCCAGGTGACTTCCTTGCCGTCAGGGGAGAAGTTGCCGCCGGAAATCTCCCACTTGTCATTCGTCAGCCAGGCGATTTTCTTCGAAGCAATCTCCAGCAGGCCTACGTTGTCATAGCCATTGCCGGCGCTGGAAGTAATCAGCAGCTTCTTTCCGTCAGCCGAGAAATCGTTCGCCGAGTAGAGCTGTTCGCCATCGTGCGGAGTAAGCAGCGTGCTCTCGCCTCTGGCCAGATCGGAAATGAAAATGTTGGAGTCCGTGCCCTTGGCCTGCTGCTGGGTGTAGGCGATGAACTTTCCGTCGCGCGACCAGATGGGGCCAACATTCATTTTGTCGGCGGGGGTGCCGGTGGTGAGGTGCCGGGCCTTGTGCGTCAGCATGTCGAAAACGTCAATCTCATACACCGATGACGTCTTCGGCTTCACCATGTAGGCGAGGTAGCGGCTGTCCGGCGACCACGCCGGCCCCTCCTCCGAGACCAGCCGGGTATTGGTCACGTTCACCACCTGCCCGCTCTTGGGAGACACCAGAAAGATGTCCCACTGCTCGTCGCCGTCGTAGTCTGACTGGTAGGCGATCCACTTGCCGTCCGGCGACCATGCCGGCGAGGCCTGCCGGTAGTCGCTGATGGTGAGCTGCGTGGGCCAGCCTCCCGCCGCCGGAACCAGCCACAGGTTGTTGCGCCCGCTGATATTGGTGACGAACGCGATAGTCTTGCCGTCGGGCGACCAGGCCGTTCCGCCCACCGCTCGTGTCATGTAGAGCTTCTCGATGCTCAGGCTCTTCTCCACCTGCGCGTTAGGTGTGGAAGTTACCTGTTTGGGATCGGTAATGGCCTGCGGCGCAGGCAGTGACTGGGCGGAAGCAGGCGCGCTGGTAAGGACCGTGCTCATAAGCAAGACGATAGCAAATGGGATCGGAGGACGCATGGCAGTGACGGATGCTGAGGAAAGTCTAGCAGGCTGTCGGCTCTCAGCTGTCGGCTCTCAGCTGTCGGCTTTCAGGGTCTGCTTCTGGCTTCTGGCTTTCAGCGGGTGCCCCATCCTAGCGCGTTCTGTGCGCTAGGGTGGGGATTTTGATCAAGTCAAGGTGTGGCGGGGGCGCTGGTGCGATATTCAAGGGGTATCCCCCCTCCCCCCTCCCCCCTCCCCCCCCGGTCCTTTGGAATCAGAGATCTGGCAGAAATTTCCCGCAAGATCTTTGAGAAATAAGGAGTTACACATCAAAATATTGCGGAATAAA
>Ga0335077_10004958_pt1 | contig 16279 bp, 17 predicted proteins | sample Lox_Sample_31_FD_207151 | JGI IMG/M metagenome (GOLD analysis project Ga0335077, IMG submission 207151) | Soil microbial communities from Loxahatchee National Wildlife Refuge, Florida, United States - Lox_Sample_3.1 | ecosystem: Environmental > Terrestrial > Soil > Wetlands | place: USA...
TCAGCGCGGCCAGGGCGACCGGGATCTTGACGGTCGAGCACGGCTGGTACCCGTCCTGGAACGCCAGCTTTTGATTCACGATGGTCAGAACGCGACCCGTCGCCGGATCGCTGACCACCACGGAGCCGTTCAGCGGACCCAACGCCTCCACTGCGGCGCGGCGCACGGCGAGATCGTCGCCGTCGATGAAGTCGCCTTGGGTGGAATCGGCGTAGGTCGGCACGCGCCAGGCCCCGGTGGGCCGCCGGGTGCGCATGCGTTTGGCCACCAGACGCATCGTTGTGGAGTTCGTGCGGACCGACGGCGCGACCTTCGCGGTCACAGTCCGGGCCGCGACGCTCTTGTGAACGGTTTTCTTCTTTTTCTTAACAGGAGTTGCCGCCATGAGGCTGGTTCCCCAGGCGATTGCCAAAGCGATCAGGAGTGCGAAGCGCAGCAGGTTGAACGTGCGGGTATTCTGAGGCAAAGCTTCTCCCTAGACGTTAACTTTTACGAACACGGGGCTTTGTACATTTTGAAGGATATTAGGGCATTCCGTCAAGACGTTTACATGAATCCTTTCAATGAATCACCCCTTCTTATCGGCAGTCCTGGGCCCCGGCATGAGAGATCCGGGCGGCGGAAGAGCGAAGCCGGGTGGCGCTTCTCGTCGTTTCAACAGGTTGGCCGGCGTTTGCGGCTTTACGCAGCGATGAACCACTCGACGTCGCGCGCGCTGAGGATGAGTTGCGCGGGATGCTTCTTGGGATCGTAGGGGCCCTCAAGCACCGCCTTCAGGGCGTCGGCCTTGTCGGCGCCCGATTCGAGCATGGCGATATGCCGAGCGGCCAGTAGAACTCCGGGCAGCAGCGTGATGCGCCACTGCTTCATTTTTTCGACCCACAGTCCGGCCGCGATTCCGGTTCGATCGTCGATCTTCGGTTCACCGGGAAACAGGCTGGCGGTGTGCGCGTCCGGTCCCATGCCGAGGTGAATGACGTCGAACTCCGGCATGTCGCCGGGAAGCAGCCTGAACACCGCGCGGATCTCATCCGTGTAGCGGCGGGCGGCCTCCTGCGCATCGAGTTCGGCCTGAATGCGGTGAATGCCCGACGGCGGAAACCCGGCCGGCTTCAGCCACAGATCGTTCGCGAGTTTGAAATTGCTCTGCGGATCGCCGGGCGGGACGCCGCGCTCGTCCACCCAGAACAGGTCGACGCGCGACCAGACGAACGCGGCGTGCGCGAACATTTCGAACATCGGTTTGGGCGACGATCCACCGGAAATCGCGAGCGTGGAGCGCGGCTTCTGCCCGAGCAGATCGAGAATGTACCGCCCGCACGCCTGGGCCGCGTCCGGCGATCGATGCATCATTTGAGCAGCGCCTCAAAAACCGCGTCGGCGCCGGTGATGGACAGCTCGGCGCGCATGACGGAATCGGCGTCGGCGGGCGGAAGCAGGGTGCGCGACGTCTTCTGGCCGGAACGGACTTCGAGCAGGCTGCCTTCGACCTTGCTTACTGTCACACCACCCTCCTTGCCCGAAAGGGTGACCGCGCGAATGCCGGCGTCGCCGCCGATATTCTCCAGCGCGACGCGCACCGCGGGAAGGCACAGCTCCATCCACTGGCGGAAATAAAGAATGCGCGTCGAAAGAGCGCCCGCGTAAGCGATCTTCACGTCGGAGATTTTCATGGGCGCGTCGTCGAAGACGTTGGCGATGGCCTGGCGCCAGCCGGTGAGGCGCGTCCAGGCGAGGTCGGCCACGCGCTCCCCGCGCGAGCGCAGCTCCCTCAGAACCGCGATCGCACCGCGCGCATTAGGCGCCGTTTCCGAATCAACGATCGTCTTTCGCGCCAGCGGAAACAGAGGATCGAAGTAGCGCGTTGAGAAGAAACGCGGACCGCGGCACCACAGCACTACCGGAAGATCGGGCACGATCAGCGGAAGCAGCAGGCGCGCGACGTCGCCCAGGTTAGCCGCGTCGGCGGTCATCTCGATTCCTTCCGAGCAGATCTGCTGGTGCCTTCCGAACGGCATCCAGCATTCGGCGAAAACGCGCGCGCCGAGCTCGGCGCCTTCCGCCGCCTTCAGCACGATGGCGCGGCTGGGATGATCGTGCATCAGCACGCCGAGCGTCTGGCGCACGTGCTCGGCGTCGGTTTCATCCTCGGCGATCACGATCAGCGTCATCGCGCAGGCGCGCAGCACGCCCGCATCGGTCTGCTCCTTGGCGAGCTGCTCCCACAGCTCACGCAAATCCTTGAGTACCTTCTCGGGATTCACCGTGGCGGTCACGAGTTCCTCCAGTGGTGGCCGCGCCGCGCCAGCATCTTGTCCGACTCCGCCGGGCCCCAGGTCCCGGCATCGTAATTGGGAAATTCGAATTTCCTTCCGTTCCAGTCGTCGAGAATCGGCTGCACCACGCGCCAGCTCGCCTCCACCATGTCCTGGCGCGTGTACAGCGTCGCGTCGCCTTTCATCGCGTCGACCAGCAGCGTTTCATATGCGGTGGGCGAGCGCTCGCCGAAGCTCGACCCGTAATTGAAATCCATCGAAACCGGACGCAGACGCATGCCGCTGCCGGGCTGCTTCGACAAAAATCGCAGGGAAATCCCCTCCTCGGGCTGAATGCGGACGATCAGCAGGTTGGGCTCCGCTTCGCCGGAGGAAGGATTCGAATTGTGATTCGGGTTGAACATGGCGTGCGGCGCGTTGTTAAATTGAATGGCGATATCGGTGGTCCGTTTCGGCAATTTTTTTCCGGTGCGGATATAGAACGGCACGCCGGCCCAGCGCCAGTTCTCGATGAAGAAGGTGACCGCGGCGAAGGTGTCGGTTTGCGAGTCCGGATCGACGCCGGGCTCCTGCCGGAAACCGCGATATTGGCCGGCGACGGCGTTGGCCGCCACCTCGTCCGGATGCATCACGTGAATGGAGCGCAGGAGCTTGGCGCGCTCATCGCGCACCGCGTCCGGCTCGAACAGCGCGGGGGGCTCCATGGCGATGGTGGAGGTGACCTGCAACAGATGATTCTGGATCATGTCGCGCAGCGCGCCGGCTTCCTGGTAATATGCGCCGCGTCCTTCGACACCGATCGATTCCGCCGCGGTGATCTGTATGTGATTCACATAGCGCCGGTTCCACACCGGCTCGAAAATTCCGTTGCCGAAGCGGAAGGCGAGAATGTTCTGCACCGTCTCCTTGCCCAGGTAATGGTCGATGCGATACACCGCGTTTTCGGGGACTACCTGGTGGATCTCTTCATTGAGCGCGACGGCGCTGTGAAGATCGTGGCCGAAAGGTTTTTCGATGATGATGCGCCGCCAGGCGCCGGCCGGCGGCCGCGCCAGTCCGGACGTGCCGAGGCAATCGACCAGCGGGCCATAGAAGCTCGGCTGCGTGGACAGATAAAACAGGACATTGCTCTGGCCCAACTCTTCAAGCTTCGCGGCAATCGCGGAGTACAGCTCGCGGTCCTTCAAATCTCCGGCGACGTAATAAAGGTTGCGCGCAAAGCTGTTCCACAAATCTTCGTCGAACGGCGAATCCTCCAGGAACTGCTTGACGGCGTCGTGCATGGTCTGACGGAAGGCGTCGTCGGAGAGCTTGGTGCGAGAATTTCCTACGATCGCGAAGGAACTCGGCAGGCGCCGCTCATACGCGAGCCGGTAGAGCGAGGGCATCAGCTTGCGTTTGGATAAATCGCCGTGCGCGCCGAAGATCACGATGGCGCACTCCGGCACGCGCCGTTCAAAACGCAGGGGGTCAGCGAAAGGATTGGTCGCCACTACGCTTCAACATATCATTTCGCGCGGCGAGTCCACGCCAGGATTTATTCGGCGCGTAGTGCGATCACCGGGTCGACCCGGGTGGCCCGGCGTGCGGGAAGATAACCGGCGGCGAGCGCCACCAGTGTCAGCAGCAGCGCGGTCAAAAGCGAGATCCCGAGGTCTGTCGGGCGGACTTCGTACAGCAGGCTCGAAAGAAATCGCGTCAAGGCGAGGGAAGCGGCGAACCCGGCGCCCAGCCCCGCCGCGGCAAGCGCCAGCGCGTGACGCAGGGCCATCCCCAGCACGTCGGCCCCGCGCGCGCCGAGCGCGATGCGGATTCCCATCTCGCGTGTCCGTAGGCTAAGCGCATAAGAGATCACTCCGTAGATTCCGATCGCCGCGAGCGCCAGAGCCAGCGCTCCGAACAATCCGAGCAGCGTCAAAGTGAGCGTGCGTTCGGAGAGCGTCGCGCTTAAGTACGACTCGAGTGGCATCACGTCGTACACCGGCTGCGTCTTGTCGGCCGCGGCGAAAGCTTCGCGCGCGGCCTGTTCCATGCCACGCGGATCGCCCGCGGTACGGATCACCATGCTGTAGCCGAAATCCGTGTTCTGCGCGAGCGGGATGTAAGCCTCCATGTTGGGCGCGCGATCCAGGCTGTACTGGCGAATATCACCGGCGATCCCGACGATGGTCGCGAAGGGTTTCGCATCGTCTCGGCCGCCGAGTTGGATGCGCTTTCCGAGCGCGTCCTGGTCCGGCCACAGCCTGCGCGCGCACGCCTCGCTCACGATGGCGACCAGCGGAGCGCCGGCGCGATCGGCATCCGTAAAGGCGCGGCCGCGCAGCACGGGAATACGCATGACGTGAAAGTATTCCGGTGTGATGGAATACGTGTCGGCGAACGGCGCGTCGGCTTCATCGTTGGGTAGCTTGCGATCCAGAATGTGCACGGCTCGGCGGTCGAATCCGCCCAGCGGCAGCGTGCTGACCATCGCCACGCTTTCGACTCCCGGATTCGCGCGCAGCTTTTCCATCGCCTGGTCGTACAGCGCGATCTCGTTTTGCGGCTTGCCCTGATATCGCGATCCGTACACGTAAGTGCCGAGCGTCAGAACGTTGTGCGGGTCGTAGCCGGGATTGACGTTGATCAATCGCGCGAAGCTCTTGGCGAGCAGTCCCGCGGCGAGTACCAGCACGAAGGCGAGAGCGAACTCGGCCGCGGCGAGAGTCGCGCGGATTCCCGATCGAGATCCCGCCTGGCTGCTGGTGCTCTTCAGGGCATCATTCAGATCCGCGCGTGAGAAGCGCAGCGCCGGTGCGAGGCCGAACAGAATTCCGGTCAGAACGGTCACGGCGAGACTGAACAGCAGCACCGTTGCGTCGATCCGAACGTCCTGAATGCGCAGAATGCCGGACGGCGCGAAGTGGACCAATGCCCGAGTGCCCAGCCATCCGAGCGCGATTCCTGCCGCGCCGCCGGTGATCGCGAGCAGCGTGCTTTCGGTGAGGAACTGGCGGACCAGCCGTGCGCGGCCCGCGCCCAACGCGGCGCGCAGCGCGACCTCTTTCACGCGGCCGCTCGCGCGCGCTAGCAGAAGATTGGCGACGTTGGCGCACGCGATCAGCAGCACCAGGCCCACCGCCGCGAGCAGAATCCACAAAGCCGAGCTCACGCGGCCGAATATGTAGTCGCCAAGCGGCGTCACGCGAACGGAAATATCGGGCGGATAGGAAGTGGGGTGCTCGCGCGCGATCTGCGCCATGATCGTGTTCAGCTCAGCGCTCGCCTGCGACGAAGAAACACCCGGTTTGAGCCGCCCGATCAGCCGGAGGTGCTGGCAACCGCGGCAGGAATCCTGCGCGCCGAGATCGTAGCCGAGAGGCATGTAGATCTGCGTGTCCTGGTGCACGAGAAGTTCGGGAAAACCAGGCGGCAAAACGCCGACGATGGTGAAGGACGCGTCGTTCAAATAAACCACGCGCCCCAGCACGTGCGGATCGCCGCCGAAGCGGCGCACCCATAGGCCGTGAGTCAGGATCAGCTCGTAGCGCGTCGAGGAGCGGTCTTCTTCGCGAAAAAACGCGCGGCCCAGTTCCATTTTCACACCCAAAGTTTCGAAGAAATCGTAATTGACGCGCAGGCCGTTCAGCACCTCAGGCTCGCCGTTTTCGACGAACGCGCCGGAGGAGAAGCGGTACAGCGACATGCTCTCGAAGGAATGGCTGCGCTCGCGCCAGTCGTGCGTGGTAGTGAAATCGACCGTGACGGGACGCGGCGTGTCGTGGCTCGCCGAGGCGATCGCGACCAGGCGATCAGGGTCGCGATAGGGAAGCTGGTCGATCACGGCCGCCTTGACCACGCTAAACATCGCGGTGTTTGCGCCGACGCCCAGCGCGAGAGTGAGGATCGCAACAGCCGCGAATCCGGGACTCTTGCGGACGGTTCGCGCGAAGTAGATCAGGTCGTGCATGTACTGAAGTACCGCACACGCCGGCGAAGGTTACGCGCCCGGAAGACGGCCGCCCATCAGTCGATAGATGTACGCCAGAATTTCGGCGACCGCGCGATACAGATGACTGGGGATCTCCTGGCCGACTTCGACCGATTTATACAGCGCCTGCGCCAGCGGCGGATTTTCGATGATCGGCACCTGGTGCTCGATGGCTTTCTGCCGGATGCGCGCGGCCAGATAATTTTTCCCCTTGGCGACCACCTTCGGCGCGCGCGTCGAGTTCACCACGTACAGCAGCGCGACTGCGTAGTGCGTGGGATTCACCACCACCGCGGTCGCCTTGGGGACCTCTTTCATCATCTGCCGCCGCAGCAGGTCGCGCTGGAGCCGGCGAACGCGCATCTTGATCTGCGGGTTTCCGTCGGTTTCCTTCATCTCCTCGCGAACTTCGTGCTTGCTCATCTTGAGCTGGTTGGTGTAGCGCCGCCGCTGCCACATGAGGTCGATGAAACCCACCAGAAGAAATACCGCGGCGGCGCGCCACAACAGCGTCTCGATGGTCGCGGCAATATGTGCGACCGCCACCTGCGTTCCCATCCACGGCATCGAGAGAAACGTCGCCAGGTTCTCTGAAATTTCGTAATACACCACCAGCCCGACCACCGGCAGCAGCAGCAACGCCTGAAAGAACAGCGGCATGTTCTGCGCCGGAATCGACGAGAATCGCTTGATGACGTTCAGCCGCTTGAAATCCGGCGCGAGCTTGTTCAACGAAATTCCCATGCGCGTGGTGGCGAGCTGCGCCGCGATGACCAGCACGACCAGCGCCGCGCCCGCGAGGATCACCGGCGCGAGCAGCGGGAAAATTTCATCGCGCATCAAGACCACCACGGCCGTGGGAGTCAGATCAATGGTGAAAGCCCGCGCGAACAGGTCGTGCATGACGCGCGCGACGCGCAACATCAGCGAGCCGCTGAACGCGGTCGCCAGCGTGACGAAGCCCAGAAACTGGACCGAGGAGATGAACTCGCGGCTGGCCGGGAAATTGCCCTCGCGCCGCGCGCGGTCGACGCGCCGCTTGGTCGGTTTTTCTGTACGTTGCTCGTCCGCCATGTCACGGGCTCACTCAAGGATTAACGACGCGCCACAACTCCTCGACCGTTCGGCCCGCTGCGCCTTCGTATAATTTCGCGACCACCGGCGCCAGGAACACCAGGATTGCGATCGCCGCGATCATCTTCACCGGAAACGCGAGCGAGAGAAGCTGCAATTGCTGTTGCATTCTCCCCAGCAGCGCCAGTGCGAAGTCGAGCAGCAGCAGCAAGCCGATGATGGGAATCGCCAGCCGCAGCCCCAGCGTGAACATTCCGCCGCCCAGCCGCACGATTCCATCCAGGCTCGCCGCCGAGGGCGCCCACGTTCCGGCGGGGAACTTCTGAAAGCTCGCCGCCAGCACGCGCATCACTTCGCGATCCAGGCCTAACGTGAAAAAAAGCAGCCCGGTGACCAGCGTCATCATCACCTGGATTACGCTCGAATCGGCCTGGCTGGTGGGATCGATGGTGGATGCGAATCCGTATCCCGCTTGCAATCCGAACACCTGCGCGGCGATCTGAAAGCTTTCATTGAGAAACGCGACGGCCAGTCCAGCCATCAATCCGAATCCCGCTTCGGCGAACGCCGACGCGATCAGTGCGCCGAAGCCGGGGATCTCGTCCGGAACCGGCGGCCACGCGGGAAAAAGCGCCAGCGTCAGCGCCAGCGCGAACACCGCGCGAATCGCCTGCGGCGCGTTTCGAAATCCGGGAACGGGCAGGAAGGCGATGACTCCAGCCACGCGCGCCAGCACGTAGAGGAACGCGACCATGGTGCTGATTGGTAAGCCGAGTGTCATATCTTGTGGGACAGCCGGTCTTGCCGCTGTCTTTCAGTAGTTCCCGCACACGCGATGACAGCGGCAAGACCGGCTGTCCCACGGGAGGTCAGTGCGCGAAGCGGCCCAGATTGCCGAACAGAGCGGAGGTGTAGCTGATCAGTTTCCCGAGCATCCATGGCATCGCCAGCACCAGCGCGCCGAGAAACGCGGTCAGCCGCGGGACCGTGCTGAAACTCGCATCCTGAATCGACGTCAGAATCTGCGTCAGGCTCATCACGATGCCGACGACAAATCCCACCGCGAGGACCGGCAGCGCCAGCCAGAAGGTGGTGATGAACGTATTGCGCATCAAATCGACAACCATTCCGGATGTCATGTATAGAAACTCCTTACCAGCGATCCGACCACCAGGTTCCATCCGTCCACCAGCACGAACAGAAGAATCTTGAACGGCGCCGAAACCATCACCGGCGGGAGTTGCACCATGCCGACCGAAACGGTAACCGAGGCGACCACAAGATCGATGATCAGGAAGGGAAGAAACAGCACGGCACCGATCTGGAACGCGGCTTTGAGTTCGCTCAAAATGTACGCCGGCGCGAGCGCGCTCAGCTCGACGTCGGAAGGCTTGGCGGGCTGCGGAGAATGCGACAGCTCGACGAATAGTTGAATATCTTTCTCGCGGGCAAACTTGAGCAGGAATATCTTGATCGGCGGGGTTGCCTGGTCCCAGGCCTCGCTCGCGCTGATCTGTCCGTTTTCAAGCGGCTCCCAGGCGTGATGATACAGGTCGTTGGCCACCGGCTGGACCACCAGCAGCGACAGAAACAACGCCAGTCCCACCAGCACCTGGTTGGACGGCGCGGTCTGCGTCCCCAGCGCCTGGCGCAGAAAATGCAGCACCACCGCGATGCGCAGAAACGGCGTCAGGCACATCAGCACCGCCGGCAGCAGCGTCAGCGCCGTGAGAAGCATTACGATCTGCATCGGCACGCTCAGCGCATTGCCGTTTTTGTTCTGGACCAGCGTGATTCCGAGCAGCGAATCGCCCGGGCCGGCCATCGCCGCGCCCGCAGTCACCGTCGCGATCGCCGCGATCTTCTTCATTGCGCGTCTCCCGAGAACAACGAACAGCCATGAGGATGCGTCGCCACCACCACTTCGCGCCCGCGGATCTTCACCAGGTGCAGCGAATGCTGCGGCGTAAGTGCCAGACGTTCCACCGATTCGAGCGCCCGCCCGCGCGCCAGCTTCGACCCCAGCTTGAACCGTGTGGTTCCCGCGCGGCGCAGCGCCCACAGGACCACGCCCAGAAGCCCGAACACCGCCAAAACGGACAGCACCTGCCGCGCGATCTCCACTACGCGTCCTCCCGGAAATCCGTGATGCGCACGCCCACGGTTTCCTCGATGATCACCACTTCGCCCGATCCGATGCACGCACCGCCGATCAGCAGGTCGATGTTTTCGCCCGCCGACCGGTTGGTGCGGATCACGCTGCCGGATTTGAGCTCCAGGATCTTTTCGATGGTCATGGTGATCCGGTCGAGCTCGGCCTCCACGTCCATGCGAATGTCGGCGAGGTGCGCGATTTCTTCGAGAGCCGTCATTTACGCACCTTGCGTCATGTTGATGGTGTCCTGACTGAGCGTGTCCTGTGTGGTTACCATGTGTGCGTTGGCCTGATAGCCCTGCTGATAAACGATCAGGTTGGTGAACTCGGTGGCGATATTGACGTTCGAGCCTTCGGTCGATCCGCCCACCACGGTGCCGCGGCCTCCGGTGCCCGGAATACCGATCGCCGGCAACGCCGTCAGCGCGCTCGCCTGGTAATTGCTGCTGCCGGCCGCCACCAGGGAGTCCGGATTCTCGATCTGCGCCATGGCCATCTGTCCCACCACTACCTGCGTGCCATCGGAATATTGCGCGAGCACCTGGCCGCCGTTGGCCAGCCCGACGCTCACCAGATCCGCTGCGGCCTTTCCGTCCTGCGATTGCGCGGAGGTGGCCGAGCTCTGCGCGTATTGCGTGATATCGGGCGTGGTCCCGTTGTACAGATTCCAGGTGAGATTCAAGTCCGCGGCGTTGTCGGCCAGTCCCGTGATCGGAATCGCTACCGGTGCGCCTGGCGCGGGATCCGTCAGGTTCCCGTTCGAATCGAAAGTCAGCGTGCCGGTGACCGGTGTGTAGGTTCCCGCCGTCAGGTCCGACCCCGGTACGCTCACGGAATAGTTCCACTGGTTGGGCGTTCCCGACTGCGTGAACGTCATCGTCACGGTGTGCGCGTTGCCCAGCGAATCGTAAACCTGGATCGAGGTCGAAAAATTGGTGCCCGAGGCGGCCGAGGCGTCCAGGTTGAGGCTGGCCGAGATGTTCTGCGTCGCCAGCGGCGGCGCGAGCTGCCCCACCGGAACCGAAATATTGCCGATCGGTGCATTCGTGTTGACCACGCCGTTGTTCATGCTCCACCCCTGCACCAGGTCGCCCGAAGCCGTGGTGAGGTAGCCGGCGGTGTTGACCTCGAAGCTGCCGCCGCGCGTGTACTCGGTGTTCCCCGAGCCATTCGCGTTGACGATGAAAAAGCCTTGGCCCTGGATCGCGGCGTCCAGAGCTCCGCCGGTCGATTCCAGAGCGCCCTGCGAGAAATTCGTCATGGTGATCGGAGTGCCGACGCCGAATCCGACCTGCGTCGCGCCCAGATCGGCGCCGATCGATTGCGTCACCAGGTCCTGGAATTCGACCCCGTCCGTCTTGAATCCAGTGGTGTCGAGGTTCGCTAGGTTGTTGCCGACGACGTCAATCGCGGTACTGAAGGCGTTGAGTCCGGAAAGTGCGGTAGAAAATGATGTAGACATGAATGCTCCTGAGTAGAATTAAGATCCGGATGTGGCTCCGGTTTGCGGCGTGCCGTTCTGCGAAGCATTGCCGCCGTTGGACGTGCCGGTTGTCCCCGAACTGCCGTTCGTTTGTGCGCCCGTGGACGAAGCCGCGGTCAGCGCCGCTTTGATCGCGTCCAGGTCCGAGGCCATATCGTTGGAGTCCGACAACTGGCTGAACTGAGCGAGCTGCGTGACGAACTCGGTTCCGTCCGCGGGATTGTCGGGGTCCTGATATTTCAACTGCGCCACCAGCAGTTGCAAAAACACATTCTGATTGGCGAGCGACGACATGCCCGCTGCCGAAGCCGCATTGGTGTTGGCGTTCGTGCTGCTGTTGGTGCTGCTTGCCGGATTGACGGCGCTTGTGCTCATTGCGATTGCTCCAGTTCCTCGAGCCAGCTTTGCGAACTCTGCTGGCGCTTCTGTTTTCCGTTTCCCGATTCGGATTGCGATCCGCGATTCGAGAATCCCTGCTGGCCGGCCTCTCGTTCCTCGCGCAGGTTCATTGCGGAAGATCCCGCGGCGCGCGGCACGAATGTTTCGGCATGATACCCGGCGCGTTCCAGGGACCCGCTGAGCGACCCCAGGTCCTGGCGCAGCGACGTTTGCAGATCCGCGTCAGGTGTACGAACGGCCACGTGAATCTGACCCGCGCGTTCAGTCACGCGCAGATCCACGCTCTGCGCTTCCGGCCCGGCGATGCGCACCGCGATCTCCTGCACCGCGCCCGCGTGAAGCTTGGGAGCCTCCGCGACCGGCGGCGGCTCCTGCGCGCGCGCAGTATCGTTCGAACGTGTCTCGATCGAAGGCGCCTCGCTCTTCGTCGCACTCTGGTCTTTACCCGGGACCACCGGATCGGACGTGAATGCCGTCGTGGCGCGCGCGAAGTTCCCCACGGCCTCGGGCGGTGCGGCGGGGGCGTCCTGGCGTTCGCCGGATGAAAGCGTCTTGACGCTGGGAGCCGGCGGAGGCGCGGAAACCCGCGGCGCGGCGTCGAGCTTGTCTTGCGGTTCCGGCTGTGGGGCCGTGTCAGCCGCAGGCTGCGCGATGGGCGTGATCTCAGCCGAGAAGGCGACCGGCGCCTGCGCCGCGGGAGCCATGCCTTGCGCCGCCATCGCCGTCGCGGAGGTCTGGATATCGGGGGCAGTGTCGCTGTCGATATCGGCCGGCGCGATGGTCTCGGGTTGGTCGGCCGGGGCAGGGACTGCCGGTAAAACCGCGATCTCCGGTTGCGCTGTGGCGCTCGGCGTGCGCGCCGGACGCGTCACACCCGCCGGTCTGCCGATCTTCACCGCAGCCTTCGGCGTGCCGTTCGCTTCGACCGTCGCGGGAGCCGGCGTTTGTGATCTCGCCGGCGTGAGCGGCCGTGGCTGCACGATCGCCGGGTTCAACGCTTCAGTTTGCTTGCGGGCGACGGGTGTAGTCGCCACAGCCTGAGTCGCGCCGCTGTTTGAACTTGCCAGCGGCGCAACCGGAATCGATGAATCTGACGCCGCTTCCGAAGCTGCCGAAAAGGATCCGGAGCGCCTTTCGATCGTCGGCGTGCTGAAACCCGTGCCCACGGGATCCGGAGAATCGCCTTTCGTCGTCGCTGCGGAAGGCTGGATTGACGGTCCGGCATTCGCGACTTCACGCGCTCGCCTGGGTTCGATTTCGATGCGCGGCGCAGGTGACGTGCGCAGAGTGGAAATCAGCGTTTGGACCGGAGCGCTGGGGCGGGGCAGTCTCGTCGCCGTCGTGGGAGCGGAGTCCGCCGGGTCCTGTTCCCGAATCTGCGCCGCGGTGATGCGGGCTACAGAACGAGCCGGCGCACCCGATCTCGTGACCGCCGACGCAACCGCCGTATTCGTGAATTGCGCAGGATGAGCCGGGTTTTCGTCGGGAGTGAAGCTCCGAACCGGCGCATGCGATCTCGTGACGGGCGATGTAACCGGTGTATTCGTGAACTGCGCTGGATAGACCGGCTCGTCGTCAGGCGTGGAGGGGCGAACCGGCGCGTCCGTGTCGGGCATCTCCCCAGCCTGCTCCGATGCAACGTGCTCCTCCTCAGGAGGCGCGGAGATGCCTAGAACGGAGCGGATGAGCGCGTTCGCGCTCGTATCCGCGAACTTTACGGCCTGCGGCTCCGCGCTCTCGATCGCAACCGGAAGCGGAGGAACACCGCGCAACGCGGGAGCCGGCACGTCCGTCTTCACCGCTTTTGCAGCGGCGATTTTCGTCGTCCGTGTTTCGGGTTGCGCAGCGGGAACGCTAATCCATAACGCTCTTGCCGGCATCGCTCGCGTGCTTCGCGGCGCCGCGGCATCCGTCTGCGATCCGCCCGACGGAACGCTCGGAGCCGGGACGCTCACGGATACGCCTGGCACCGGGACACCCAGCATGGAGCGGATCATCGCACCCGCTACCTGTTGCGAGCTGGCCGTCACAGGCCGCGACGTTGTGGCGATGTTTCCCGCAGCAGGTTTCGAATCCGTTCCGTCGAGCGTCGCCAGGAGTTTTACAAACGAGCTTCCTAATTGCGTTGCGACCGGCGGTGGCGCAAGCGCCGCCCAGGTCCCTGCATCGAGTGGCATGGCCGCGATCGCGTTCACGCGAGCGATGAGTGCAGGTGAGTGCCCATCGTGAAAGCCAAGAAATATCTAAGGATGTCGCCGGCAAAAAGTCGCTTCAAAATGGGACGCGATTCGAAATGGAACACCGCGACGCGATCCCATTCCGGGCCTGCTGACCATATCGTCTCGATTTGCTTGGGATTGAGAACGGCGTTCGAATTGCTCCCTCCTGAAGCCGGAATGGATCCACTGCTCATCTCGGCCGCGGGCGGAATGAAAACGCGCCTGGATTCGCTCGACATGCTGGCGAACAACATCGCCAACGCGGGAACCGCGGGTTTCAAAACGGATCGCGAATTTTACAACCTCTATGATGAGCAGCTCCCTACCATCGAGACGCAGTGGACCGATTTTTCGCAGGGCTCGCTGGTCCAGACCGGCAATCCGTTGAACCTGGCGCTGTCGGGCAAAGGAATGTTCGCGCTGAACTCGCCCAATGGGATCGTCTACACGCGCGATGGCGAGTTTCGCATTTCCAAAGATAATCAGCTCGAAACCGTCAACGGCTACACGCTGCGCAACACGCTCGACAATGGAAATCCCATCAACGTCGACCCGGCGCAACCGGTCAGCATCGGGACCGACGGCTCCGTCGCGCAGGGCGGAGCGACCATCGGCCAGATCGAGATCGCCGATCCGGCGTCGAATCCGCTGGCGGTCAACAAGCTTGGCAACAGTTATTACATCGCGTCCACCGAGAGCTCGGTTCCGGCGGCGCAAGGCACGGACGTGCTGCAAGGACAGCTCGAACAGTCCAACGTGGCGACCTCGGAATCGGCGGTGAAGCTGGTCGGAATCCTGCGGCAGTTCGAAATCCTTCAGAAAGCCATCTCCGTCGATACGGACATGAGCAAGCGCGGCCTGGAAGAGGTCGCCAAGGTGGTTTGAGGAAAGGAATTTATGATCAGGGCATTGTACAGCGCCGGCAGCGGCATGACCGCTCAGCAGATGAGCATCGACAACATCGCCAACAACCTGTCGAACGCGAGCACGACGGGCTTCAAAGCGCGGCGTCCTCAGTTTCAGGACCTGCTTTATCAGAATTTTCTCCAGCCCGGCGCGGCCGCGGGATCGCAGACGGTGGTGCCCAGCGGACTGCAGCTCGGCCTTGGCACCCGTCCCACCGCGAACACGATCATTCAAACCCAGGGAAGCCTCACCGAGACCGATAACACGCTGGACATCGCCATCAACGGCAAAGGATTTTTCCAGGTGCAGCAGCCCGACGGCACCACCGCCTACACGCGCTCCGGAAATTTCCAGCTCAACGCGAATGGAAACATCGTGGACGCCAACGGCAATCCACTGATCCCGCAGATCACCATTCCCGCGCAGGCGCAGACCGTGACCATCGCGACCGACGGCACCATCAGCTACACGCAGCCTGGACAAACCGCCGCGACCATCGCGGGACAGATTCAGCTCGCCACGTTCGTGAATCCCGGAGGACTCAACAGCGTCGGCAACGGGCTTTTTCTCCCTACCGACGCGAGCGGCCAGCCAATCACCGGAGCTCCCGGCGGCGCCGATGGCCTGGGCACTTTGCAGCAAGGGTATCTGGAATCTTCGAACGTCAGCATCGTCCAGGAATTCGTCAACATGATCATCGCGCAGCGCGGTTACGAGGCCAACACCAAAGTGGTCAAAGCCGCGGACGAGATGTATCAGCAAGTCAACAACGTCACGCAATGATTCTAGCCATCGCAGTCGCCCTCGGATGCCACGCGGTCACGGCGGAGCAGATCACTGGCAAGGATCTTGCCGCGGCCAGCCCTGTTTTCTCATCGATTGCTCCCGATGCGGTGATCGGCGCGACGCCCATCCCCGGCGTGCGACGTATTCTCCATCCCGAAGAGCTTCTGCGCCTCGCGCGCGCGAATCACATCGAAATTCCTTCGCCCGCTCCCGAAATCTGTTTCGAGCGCGCCACTCATCTGCTGAGCATCGATCTTCTTCTTCCCATTCTCAAGAAAGCGCTCAACCTCGATGCCGCAAAAATCGAAATTGACGACTTCAGCCGGCTCCCTGTGCCCGAGGGCGACCTCGAGTTCACCCGCTCCGGCCTCGGCGCCAAGGGATATTGGCGAGGCCGCGCCGCATATTCGGACCATCGCAGCATGCCTGTCTGGGCAAAAGTGCGCGTCACCACCGAACAAACCTGGGTCGAAGCCGCCGCTCCCATCCCACCTTCGGGAGTGATCGCCGCGGATGAACTCGTCATGCGAACCGGGCCGCGATTTCCATTCGGTCCCTCGCCGATCGCCTCGATCGACGCCGCGCTTGGCAAGAAAACCTCGCGCGCGATCAGACCGGGCGAGCCGATTTTTTCCAACATGCTGATCTCCCCGCACGATGTCGAGCGCGGCGAAAAAGTCGACGTTGAGGTTTCGGTCGGGCAGGCGCTCATCACCTTCGCCGCCGTCGCCGAAACGTCGGGCCGGATCGGCGAAACCGTGCTGCTGCGCAATCCCGAAAACGATCGCTATTTTCAGGCGCGCATCGAGTCCAAGGGAAAGGTTTCCATTCGCAAATGAAATTGCTTTTTGCCTTCCTTCCGATTTCGCTCCTAGCGCAGACCGCAGCGCTGACCGCGTCTCCCGGCTCGCTGTTTCTCCCCAACGGCAACCTATCCGACGCCGCACGTGATGTTCGCGCCTCGCGCATCGACGACGTATTGACCATCGTGGTCGCCGACAATCTCTCCGC
>Ga0335077_10004959_pt1 | contig 16278 bp, 12 predicted proteins | sample Lox_Sample_31_FD_207151 | JGI IMG/M metagenome (GOLD analysis project Ga0335077, IMG submission 207151) | Soil microbial communities from Loxahatchee National Wildlife Refuge, Florida, United States - Lox_Sample_3.1 | ecosystem: Environmental > Terrestrial > Soil > Wetlands | place: USA...
AACGTGGTTGCTCCCAATGGAACGGTGCCAATCTCTTATTCCAGAGCGACGAATTCTTGCCATCTGATTTGCCACAATCACCCGCATTAGCCCGCTGCCAGCGTGATTGCGGGACACAAAGACAAACCCCTCGATTGCTGTTCGTGACCAAGACGGAGTTGTAAGTTCTCATCCAGATTGAGTAGAATTAGGCAGTCGAGCGGGCGTCGTACAATGGCAGTATAGAAGCTTCCCAAGCTTCGGACGTGGGTTCGATTCCCATCGCCCGCTCCAAATCCCACGATGATCCAATTGGTCTTACACGGCTAAGCTACCTGAATCCAGCGCAAAAATGGTCCGTTTTGGGTCGTAGTTGGACTGAACTACGGTCAATTGGTCCGAAGAAATATAGACGTGAGGCGAGCGCTTCGTCCGCTACTCAGAAGGTTGAGGAAAGACCAGCGCGACACTGCCGCCGCTTCTACGGATAGCTTATGAGGCATGTTGCCAGTCCAGTTCGACGAATAGTCGAACAAATCAGAATTAGGCGCAATTAATCGAGTGCGATAACGCGTGCTGCGAGAACGGTGCGAACAGAGGCTAAAGGCCGCCCAGCTCTTCCGTATGCCTCCTTTTGAATAGATCGGCTAGCTCTTCGAAGGAATGGACTCCATCGACGAGTTCTTCGATTTCACTAAATGAAGCGAGCATACACTGGTCGATCTGAACCCACATTTTGTCCTGGTGCCGATATATACGCGCACGATGCCCTTGTTTGTTCATGCTGTTTATGGCGGCAACAATTTTTGCACTCACGTATCGCTCCCAGACCTATAAATTCCGGTGTACCCGCAATGCGAAATGCTCAGAGCAAACTAGACGGATGACTCCAGCTAATTAATAGTGCCTACGTCCACCGCGGCCAGAACGCCCGCCGGAAAATCCTCGACCGTTGCCGGAACGATGCCCGCCCCCGCGGGATTCTTGCGGGCGCGCTTCGTTAACCACCAGGGTACGGCCTTCGATGCTCAAGCCGTTGAATTCTCCAATGGCCTTGGTCGCATCATCTTCCGGCCCGAGTTCCACGAATCCATAACCGCGCGAACGGCCCGTATCCCTATCGGTGATCACGCGGGACGAAACCGGCTTATAGCCCTTCTGGCTGAACAACTGCAGCAGGCTCTCATCGGTGATGCTGTACGGCAGACTTCCTACGTAAAGCTTTGTCATATGCTGTCCTCTGTTCTGACCGAATCGATCGTCCGCCGCACACCACACGAAACTGGATTAGCGGAAACTGCTATAGTATGGTATGCTTTTTATGCGCTTAATGCATTCGGTTGTGTAGTGCGGCCCTCCGGTTCTGCGAATTGATCTGAGAATGCCCGCCCTTCGATCCCTCCGTTCGTTTTCAGCGTAATTCAAAAAGAAGACTGGCCATGGAGATTGTTGTGGTAGCCCGCGTATCTGCGGAGCGCGCCCCCCGACTCCGGCCAGCAAGAAAGCAAAATGCAAAGTTTTTCAGAACTATCAATATCTCCATCGCTGAAGGAGCGACTTACTGCGGCGCGGTTTTCGACGCCGACACCGGTGCAGGCGGCGGCCATTCCGCAAGCCCTAGAGGGCAAGGATGTGATCGCCACGGCCCAGACAGGAACCGGCAAGACATTGGCGTTTTTGATTCCCGTGATGGAGAAACTGGCAGCACAAAAGGCGGCAGGAATCGCCGCGCTTGTCCTCGTACCGACGCGCGAACTAGCCATGCAAGTGGTGGCGCAATACGACGCGCTGAGGAGCAAACAGGCGCAGCCCGCAGCCTTGGTGGTCGGCGGACTACCAGAAGGAAGGCAGCTTGATGCGATTCGGCGAGGTGCGCGGCTCGTCGTGGCAACTCCCGGCCGCCTCCAAGACTACATGGATCGCAAGTTGGTGTCTCTGGTTAGTGTGAACACACTCGTGCTCGACGAGGCGGATCGCATGCTGGATATGGGGTTTCTACCCGCGATACGGCGGATTGTGTCAGTGGTACCCACAGACCGCCAAACTCTCTGTTTTTCCGCAACCATGGACGGGGCAATAGCCCAGTTGGTGAGGGATTACACGAGAAACCCGGTTCGCCTATCATTTGGTTCGACGCTGAAACCCTCGGAAAGCGTACGGCTGCAGGCGTTTGAAGTGGCGGATGGCGAGAAGGCCGGCCTGCTGTACAGGCTATTAAATAAGGAGAACGGACGCTGCCTGATTTTCTCGCGGACGAAACGCGGCACAGAGCGAATTGCCAAGAGCCTAAGCCGCCAGGGAATCAATGCGGCGATGATCCACGGGGACCGTTCGCAATCCCAGCGAACTGCAGCACTGACCGGATTTCAGCGAGGGCAGTACCGCGTGCTCGTCGCGACCGATGTGGCCTCCCGCGGCATTCACGTGCAGGACATCGCCCACGTCATTAACTATGACCTTCCGGATGTAACCGAAACTTTCATTCATCGTGTTGGCCGGACGGGACGAGCCGGCGAGCGCGGCGTTGCATCAACTCTCTTCGTGAGAGAGCAGCGGACAGAGTTGTTGGAATTGGAACGGAAGCTTGGGATTCGCATGGATCGAGTTTCCACGAATGGTGGGTCGTTCGAGAAGGTCACACCGCCCCGTCGATCTGGCGGAGAGCGCCTCCCGGCGACACCCAGCCCCAGGATGGTTCGTTTGCCAGGCGAATTCCTGCAGGCGCAAATGGATAGCTAATCTTTGCCGGGAGACCGACAGCGCTGTTGGAGATGGTCGTATACGGAAACGCATAGGTGTGCCATCATGGATGCGCCGCGTTTGGTGCTCTTTCGAATCCCGTCGAGCTATTCAAGGGACTCCTGAGGTCACTTGCGACTGTCACCGTTTCGGAAATGGCGGAACTTTGTGAGTGATAGAGTTGTCCTACAGTATGTTGGATTTGAAAGTAAGGGAGCGGTCCGTGAATATGCCTTCACTGTTCGAGGAACCGACGGCGCACCTTCTGAATTCTTTGTAACGATTGCGAACGACGCTTTCGTGGCGCATCGCGTGCGCTATCAGGATGCGCCAGAGATTTGTTCCCTCCGGCTTCACCGAGAATTTGCTGTCCGAACCGACCATCCCCCCTCCACCTGCTTCTCCGTCACGGACGCGGAACTGGCCGATTACAAGGACGCTCACACCCCGAAATCGAAACCCGCTGCCTCTGTCCACAGGAAAGACCAAGAGTTTTGATGTCACGATTTCATTCCAACAAGTTCAGGAGAATACTTGGCGCGACGGATTGAAGACGAGTTTGGCCAGGTTCAGCAGCTCATCCTGACAGGTAAGGAACGCGGCTACCTGCTGTACGATGAGATTAACGACAGTCTGCCCTCAGATGTCCATTCACCGCAGGAAATAGATGACCTCCTCTCCACCTTAGAGGGTCAAGGTATTGAGATTTACGAAGACATTGCCGCGGCAAACGCAGCGCGCGCCGCCGCAAATGCTACGGAGAGTCCCGAACTCGACCCGAAAGAGGAACTCGCTGCCGAAGCCGACCTTGACCTCAGCGTCGGTGTGGACCCCAAATCCCAGGATCCGGTTCGCATGTATCTCCGCGAAATGGGCTCAGTGCCGCTGCTGACCCGCGAAGGCGAAGTAGTCATCGCCAAGCGCATCGAGCGCGGGCAGCTCGTGGTCATGAAGGCCATCACGCGCTCGCCCATGGTCATAAAGGAAGTCATCGCCGTTGGCGAAAGCTTGCGCAAAGGTGTGCGATCCATCAAGGAAATTGTTCAGTTTGACGATGAAGACCTGACTGAAGCGAAGATCGCCAACAAGACCAGGCAGACGCTGAAGTACATCGACAAAATCGCGGAGCTTTACGAAACCGCGCTGAAACAAGCCGAAAGGCTGGCTGAGATTTCAAAGTCAAAGAAGCGGTCGTATGTTCGGGCCAAGTGGACCCTTGCGCGCACCCGCATCCAAATTTCCCTGGCGATACGCGCCATCTCTTTCCATTGGCTGGAGAAAAAACGGCTAATCGAGACAGTGCGTTCGGCTGTGGAGCGCCTGCACGGCATCGAGCGCGAAGCACGCCGCCTTGAGCGGCGGGTGGATGCCACTCTGGGCGATGTCGCGATCGAAGCTCGCAAGGAACTGCGCGCGCGCCGCGGCGAGCTCAAGGGGCTCGAAGAATCGAGCGAAGTAGGCCTGAACAGCCTCAAACGCACCCTTACGCTCATTCAGCGGGGTGAAGCGCAGGCCCTCCAGGCCAAGAAAGAACTGACGGAAGCCAACCTTCGACTGGTGGTCTCCATAGCCAAGAAATACACCCATCACGGCCTTCAGTTTCTGGACTTGATCCAGGAAGGCAATCTCGGGCTCATGAAAGGCGCCGACAAGTTCGATTGGCGCCGTGGCTACAAGTTTTCAACCTACGCCACCTGGTGGATTCGCCAGGCCATCACGCGTGCCATCGCCGACCAGGCGCGCACCATCCGCGTGCCCGTTCACATGATCGAGGTCATCAATAAGCTTGCCAAGTGCACTCGCCAGCTCGTGCAGGAGCTTGGCCGCGACCCCACTTCGGAGGAGCTGGCCAAGCGCTTGGACATGACCATCGAAAAAGTGCGCCAGACGCGCAAGATCGCTCAGACACCGATATCTTTCGAGACTCCTATCGGTGAAGAGGAGGACTCTCACCTGGGTGATTTCATCGAAGACAAGGCCGTAGTCTCTCCATCGGAGGCAGCCCTGAACTTGAGCCTCAAGGAGAAGATGGCCTCCGTGCTGAAGAAGCTCAGCCCGCGCGAGGAACGCATCATCCGCATGCGTTTTGGGTTTGAGGACGGCAATCAGCGCACCCTTGAAGAGGTTGGCCAGGTGTTCGCCGTCACGCGCGAGCGCATTCGTCAGATTGAAGCGAAGGCGCTGCGCAAACTGCGCCACCCGTCGCGTTCCAGCCACGTCCGCGCGTTTGTCGAAGGTTCGTGGTGATGCGGGTCCGTTTATCCAGATTCTGAATTCGGTGTCCAGCAAGGGAGATCGCATGAAAAGCATTTTTGTCGGAAACTTGAATTTTCAAACCACTGAAGCCGATTTGACGGCTCTGTTCCGGCCTTTTGGGCTGGTAGGGCGCATTCATATTGTCACCGACCGGGAAACAGGCCGTGCTCGTGGCTTTGCTTTCGTGGAAATGCCCAATGATGCGGAGGCAGCGAAGGCCATCGCCGCTCTCGACGGAAAAGAAATGGGAGGCCGCAACCTCAAAGTCAACGAAGCGCGGCCCAAGGGCGAGCGCCCGCAGCGCAGCAATAGCGGCGGACGCCCCGGTGGGGACCGCGGTCGCAGCGGATTCTCGCATGAGGATTACCGCGAATCCGCGCGCCAGCCGCGCGAACCCCGCTGGTAAGCCACAGCTCTCAATGAACGTAGTATAGAATCGGAGTTCTGAGGAGACCCATGAGCATCACATTCCAAAAGCGTCAGAAGGAACTCAAGCGTCAAGAAAAGCAGAAGGCGAAAGAGCAAAGGCGTGAGCAGAGAAAGGTCGCCAAACGCGCGGCAAAAGAAGCGCAAGGCGTACCGACAACGCTGTCGTCGGATACCGAAGAGCAGCGTCAATCTGAGGATAAACAGCAGCTCCCGCCCGGATAGACGGCCCTATCGGAAGTAGTCCGCTTTGACGGAATACGCACCATCGGTAGAAGTACCAAAGTTGGTGCTCACTTTCGACCTGCGTTGGTCAGATGATCTTCGGGATTGCCCTCCAGTATATTGCCGAAGCTTGGGACGTGGGATCGCTGCAGCGTACCCTCGAGGATTCCGGAAGACATTCAACGAAGCGATTTGTTTGACCTTGCTGTTTTTAGTCTTTCGATTTTGGGCCCTTTTGGACCTGACCCGGCCGCTATTCCTAATCCCCCGAGTATGTTACGAATGCTGAGCTTTGGGTTCGATTCCCATCCCGCCCCAGAGTCACTGGAAACAAATCTCTTACGCAAAACTTGCCCCATGGCGGCAGCCAGTAGCCACACAGGGACAACCAAGTGGACGTTCGGCAACGCCCTCAATTGAGAATGCTCTCTCGACGGTAATCACTGGGAATTCGAGCGACATGTTTGGACTCACTAGGAGTACAGAAAGACTAGTTTCGGTACCAACACCTATCGAGGCGAGGAGCTTTTTCTGTCGTTGGAGGGGCAGTTCTCACGATGCAACGTGAGCGCACCGATTTGGTGTGGGTACGTCGGGCCCAGGTTCGCTAGAAAAGGGGCGACAGAAGAGCCTCCCTACGCTAATTGCTTGCATTGAGTGAACGCGTTCTAACTGAGCCTGGAACGTTCGGGGGGAAGGACGTGGGCGGGCCATTGTGTTTGGCGTCACAGACTCAATTTGGGGTGGACGGCTACGATTTCTGGCAGAGGTTTCTCCCATGAAGGTCCTTGCGCGCGTATGTCTGCTTGCGCTGCTTGCTTTGAGTCTCGCGTGTCTTACTCCTCTGTTTGACCAACCCTCCCAAGCGCAGTCCGCTGCTGCCAAAAGCGGCATTCGACCGGTTGGAAAGCCCGTCGAGATCAAGGCTCCTCTTGGACTGCCGCCGGTTCCGATTCCGGCGGACAATCCACCAACGGAAGAAACCATCACGCTGGGCCGGCGACTTTTTTACGATCCGACCATTTCGGTAGATGGCACGATTTCGTGCGCGACCTGCCATGCGCCGCAATTTGCGTTTTCCGACAACCGACCGGTGTCGGAAGGGGTGGGAAAGAAATTCGGCACGCGCCACGCGCCGACGGTCATCAATTCGGCTTACAGCAATTTGCAATTCTGGGATGGACGCGTGGCGAGCCTGGAAGAGCAGGCGCTTGGGCCGATGGCAAATCCCGTGGAAATGGCGCACACGTTGGATGGCGTTGTGAAGCGCCTGCAAGCCGATCCCAATTATCCGGCCTTGTTCAAGAAGGCCTGGGGCACCGACCAGATCACGATTGAGATGGTGGCGAAGTCCATCGCTTCGTTCGAGCGCACCGTGTTGGCCGGCGATTCTCCCTTTGACCGCTTCATGTACGGACATGACTCGAAAGCGCTGTCGCCTGCGGCACAGCGCGGGATGATCGTTTTCATGAGGAAGAACAAGGGCAACTGCAGAGCGTGCCACTCGTTCGATAAGGATTACTCGCTTTTCACCGACAATGAATTCCACAACCTGGGCGTGGGGGCAGATGCGCGCGGCAACTTGAATGATGTGGGGCGTTACGCGATCACCAAAAACGAAGATGATATGGGTTGTTTCAAGACGCCGACGCTGCGCAACCTGGCGAACCGTGGCCCGTACATGCACGACGGCAGTTTTCCCACGTTGAAGGACGCACTGGCGCATTACGTTGGCGGCGGCAACGCGAACCCGCATCTTGATAGGGAAATTCACTCGCTGGACGCGCTGACGTTGGACGAGCGCGAGGATTTGATGCAGTTCCTTGACTCGCTGAACGGCAAGCTTCCAGCGAATGTCGGCCCGCCGCCGGATCTTGTGGCTCCGGCGAAGACGGCGCCTTCTGGAAAGTAGTCACTTGCCCTTTCGGCGCAACTCCTCCAGGCCAGCTCCCGGTTACCCGGCCGCTGCGGAAAATGGAAGTGAGTCCGGACTAAACACGCTTCACCGAAGACACCTCTTTCCCTACGTCCGTCTTTACGCACAGTTCTCCACTCATAGGCGTTCAAGGCTGTCACCTCTGAGTCAGTGGCTCGTTGATGCTTCAAAGCGTAAGCCGCTCAGGAGTCACCGGCAACCTGTGTGAAAACACAGATTCTGGCTGAAGAAGGGGAGCACATGATTTTGGAAACGATCAGCTACTTTGCTCGTGTGCGTACCTTGATAGACTTGGAAACTATTCGCGATTGCGTACTCATCAAGAACGTCATGCAGCTTGCCGGCATCGATCCGTAAACCGTCTTGGTCACCCACATCGATCGCAATTGCTCGATACTGGCGCAGACTCCCGATGTACTGATCCACAAAAGCCAGCGGTGCGTTCGCTGCCCACTTCGCAAGGACATCCGGCTGTGGTTCGCCGCCTTTCGTCGGTAAGTCCAGGTAAAGAGGAGGATTCTTCGGGTCGGGTGACCACGCCGCTGCCGTGGCAAGCTGAGCGCGTTGAAAGAACCCCAGCTTGGCCGAATCTTCAGCCGTTTTGACGGCTTCGAGTGCCTTTTCATTTTCCGGGTTTGGCGGCCCGGCTGGCCGGGCCGACAGACAGCACGGGCTCATGATGTACAGGCTACCGAAAACATCAGCATGCTTCATGCCGATGCGGCTTGCACCGTAACCGCCCATTGAGTGCCCTACGAGGCCACGGCTCATTCGAATTGGGATTGTTCGGTAATGAGCGTCGATGTAGGTCACCAGATCGTGCGCAATAAACTGCTCGAAATCCCCGGTGGTGACCGAACTCGAATACATGGAACCGTTGTGCACGGTCTTCGAATCGGGCAGCACCACAATCATCTCTTTAGCCCCTTGGGCGAAGGCACCTTCTGTCGTTTGCGGCACATGGATTTCATGGGTCCATTGCTCGGCGCCGATGGAATATCCGTGCAAGGCATATACCACCGGATAGCGCCGGGATTTCTCCTTGGCGTAGCTGGGCGGCAAAAACACGAACACGTCCCGGTCAACGGCATTTCCTTCCAAGTTGCCTTCCAGGGCTGGGCCGTGCACCTTAATATGGTCCACCGTGACCGGCTTCGCACCGGGAACCACCGGAGGCACGTCGGTTTGCACCTGTGCCGCAAGGCGGGGTGTCAGAGCAACGGTCATCGCCAGGGTCATCACACAAAACAACTTCTTTGTCGTGTTCATCGACGTCCTCGCTCAATGTGGACTAGATCAGGATCATTCACGGTGATCTTGAGATCTGGCGCGGACGCTCCAGTTTTCGCGTCAAGCGTGGCTGCACCTGCCAGAATCAGCACGGGCGCGATCCCGGAACGCGTTCGCTGTTGTGGCACCTCGCCCCCTAACGACTCGCCCGAGTTAGTCTCACTCGACCGCTCATGTTCCACGCCCCGAACTACTGCAGTGGAAACGAATAGATGCTCACACTGAGAGGCGGGACAGACATTGCATCGGGCACTGAGGTTAGTGCTGACTCCTCGACTTCAACTCCGGGCTTTTGCCCCACCGTGTTGGTTGCGTCCACACTCGCTGGCGCCATGCGCCACAGATAGCCGTGACTCGAGAGCTTTGCGCCGTGAATCGAAAGCGTCAGGCGCTGTTCGGAATCCGACGGATTAAGCACCGCGAACGTGAGCGTTTTGCGATCCTCACTGAGAGCCGCGCTCACGTCCAAAGGATACGTATCACTGCCTGGATTGACCCTGGGTTGGTCGCCACCAGCGGGGTATATCGGCTTGGGCTGCGGCGATTCTCCGGATACTTCAAGCGGGATTGTGCCGAAGTGGCCGCGATACATCTTGAACAAGAGACCCGCGGGACTCAAAACCGCATCGGTGCGGTCTTCGCTGATCATTGCTGTTGCGAACGTGAACGCGCCGAGCTGATACAGATCAGAATGGCGAAACATCTCGTGAAACACCCAGGCGTAGGCCGGAACGACCTTATAAGAGTTCGGCGGGACGCCAATGTAAGCCCATTCGTCCAGACTGATCGGAACCGGCTTCGCCTTTAGCGCCGGGATAAGTTTCAGGTATTCCTGATAATGCTCATATTTCACGCGCACCTGGGTGGCTGGCTGCCGCTCCCATTCAACAAGGGACTGATTCTCGACTTTGACCTTGTCTCCCTTCTCAATGTCGAATCGCTGGCCGCTAGTCGAGTAGAAATGCTCGCTCAACAGATCAATATTCTCGAGGCAGTGGGCAAGCAAGTTGCCGCTCCAATCTGCGGGTGATAGATAGTCGGGCACGGTCTGGCCATTAAGCCGCTTCGCCTGCTTGGAACCGGTCATGGCGTCGGGCATGGCTCCCGCAGCGATTAACTTGATGGTTGGATCTACCCGGCGCATGGCCTTTGCGAACATATTGTGTTTCAGTTCCCATTGTGCGACTGGCATGAAGCCTAACTGCCATTCGCCCCAAGGTTCATTCCCGATGCCCCAGAACTTGACCTTGTAAGGTTGCGGATGACCATTCGCCGCACGCAATTTCCCCATTGGCGTGGTCACCGCGCCATTCGCATACTCGACCAGTTGCGCTGCAGACCATTCGTCGCCAAAACCTGCATTGACCGTGACGTAGGGCTCAACATCCAACAGGCGGCAAAGCATCACGAATTCATCCGTGCCCACGTCGTTTGGCTGCACCGCATGCCAGACCGGATCCATAATCGGCGGACGCTTGTCGGGATCGCCTATCGCGTCGCGCCACTCGTGCCCGGAAACGAAGTTGCCGCCGGGGAAGCGATACACACCGGAATGCAGTTGCTTCAGTGCGGCTATGACTTCCGCGCGAAAGCCTTGCACGTTGTCGGCTGGCATCAACGAAACGGTCCCAATGTGAAATGCGCCGGTGCCCATCCCGACAATCTCGAGCCGGGCATTATCGCTGTCGCCTTGCGCTCGGAAGCTCAGCGGAAACTTCCCATAGTCTGAGCCGAGCTTGCCAATGACGACGGTTTGACGATCGCCCGTGGCATCCCCCCAGACCAGGGTAACCTTCACAGTCGCGCCAGGAGTGCCCGCGAGGATCACGCGGCCCGCGTAGGTTCTCCCTTTGCGCACTGCTAATCCGGCTTGCTGGATTCCGTGCGCCTCGCTTGGACCCAGCTTTACCAACGGCGTGTGTTCGCCAACATAGGGGTGAACGGTGTCCATTGTCACAAACTCATCAGCGCCAATCGGCATCCAATGGCGCAGCGTTGTGCGTCTCCAAGGTGGTCCCGCTGGTTCAGCGGGCGGATGCGAAGTAATTGGGTGATAGAACTTCCGGTCGTCCAGCATTTCAGACCAAATGTTGTTATTCACGATGCCGCCGATATGTTCCAGAAACTGGCCATAAATGTACTTCGAGATCGGCGTGCCAGTCTTGGACGCGTCAATGGTCGCGTTGATCGGTTGGGTTTGACCGAAAGCGCCGGTCGAAAAAAGGAGTCCCGCCAGCAGCAAAACCTGCTTTATCCAATATCGATTCTTAGCTCTTGAATGCACGCTACAATGCCTCCTGCCACTATTCCGGTAGAGTTTTTGTGCCCTTAACGAGGAAGCTTCCTGTTACCACGGGAGCGCCCGTGCCTGGCTGACCACCGCCTATCGACACCGAATACTGACCCTCAGCGATGATCGGTTCGCCCGCTTCGCTGACCATGCTCAGATCGCGGTCCTTCAGTTCAAAGAGCAACTTCTGCGACTCGCCTGGTTTCAGGTGCACGCGCTTGAATCCGCGCAGAGCACGCAGCGGCGCTCCCGGCGCATTCGGGAAGCTGAGGTAGAGCTGCACCACCTCGTCACCCTCGATCTTGCCGGTATTGGTGACGGTTGCTTCCGCCGTAAGCGGATCGCCCGCTATGAGCGCCTTTTTTGCGAACCGCAGCCCACGGTACGCGAACGTTGTGTAGCCCAGGCCATAGCCGAACGGGTACAGCGGCTTGCCCTCGAAGTAGCGGTACGTGCGGCCGTTCATCCCGTAGTCTTCAAAGGGAGGTAGCTGCTCGATTCCAGTGTAGAACGTGACGGAAAGCCGGCCTGCCGGATTATTCTTGCCCGAGAGAGTTTGCGCCACTGCCGTCCCGCCCTCCTCACCCGCATACCAGGATTCCAGGATCGCGCTTGCGTGTTCCTTGGCCCAGTTCACGGCGAGCGCGCTTCCATTTGCGAGCACGAGCACAACAGGTTTTCTCGTCGCCGACAAGGCTTCCAGCAGTTCTTCCTCAGGCTTGGGAAGATCAATACTCGTGCGGTCGCCTCCCTTAAACCCTTCCTCGCTCACGGGCATCTCTTCGCCTTCCAATTCGCTCGTAATGCCCAGGACCGCTATAATCACGTCCGCATTCTTTGCGGATTCGATAGCGCCGGGATTTGTTTTGGGATCGTACTTCGACCAAATCAACTGCGCTCTCACTGGGCCAGCCTCTCCTTGCCCGTACCCAACTCTGAGGTACACCTTCTTCCCCTGCTCAAGGTGAACATGTCCGGCCTTTACCTGCGGTCCCTCATCTCTGCCGGCCCAGCCCTGCGCAATGGGCTTGCCATCTAGCTGCACCCTGGCGAACCCGGCTTCCAGGCGCACGCCGACGGTGTAATCTCCCGTTTCCGTCGGAGTCAGAAAGCCCGTCCACTCGACCCGCAGCGGATATTTGCCTGAAGCTTCTTCAGGAATGTCCTGCACCTTTAAGTCGACGTTGCTCACCTGGCGGGCGGCGAGCACAGTCCGCTGTACTCCGAACATTTCTCCAGTCGAGAATTCTGCCGTGAGCCCAGGCTGGCCTTCCAGCGTGGTAAAGAACGTCGCCGGGACCGTATCTCCTTCGTTGCGCAAGAACTGCGTACCCGGGACAAACGTGATCTGCGCGTCGGGAAATTCCGCTTTTACTCCGTCCAGCACGGAAACCGCATGCGTCGGCCTGCCATTGTAGTTGCCAAGTAGATATCTCGTCTGATCAGCGAGCGGCCCCACCACGGCAATCTTCAGGCCGCTCTTCTTCAGCGGCAGCGTGCCGTCGTTCTTGAGCAGCACCATCGACTCATTTGCGATTACACGCGCCAATTCGCGGTGCGCAGGGCTGTCGAGCTCTTTTTCGTCGATCTTCGAATAGGGAACCATCTCCGGCGGATCGAACATGCCGAGTTTCATCCGAGCCGTGAACAATCGGATCAAAGCAATATCGATGTCGCTTTCTTTCAGAAAGCCTTCTTTGTACGCCTCGAAGTATGGCTTGTAGTCGTGATCGTCCTTGATATCCCCGTAATTCAAGCACTCGTTGTCCATGCCGCGCTGCACGGCGAGTGCGGAAGCCTCTGCCTGCGTCTTCGTAAAGTGATGGTCTTTGAAAATGTTGATAATCGCAGCGCAGTCCGACACAACATAACCTTGAAAATTCCATTTGCCGCGCAGTTGGTCCTGCAGCAGAAACTCGTTGACGCACGCCGGCTGTCCGTTAACGCTGTTGTACGCGCACATCACCGAGCCGGCTTTTCCTTCAGTGACCGCGGCCCGGAACGCCGGCAAATATGTGTCCAGTTCGTCGTGCTTGCTGACTTTCACGTCGGCGGTGTGGCGCGTCGGCTCCGGCCCGCTGTGCACCGCATAATGCTTGGGAGTTGAGATGACTCGGTAGTATTTCGGATCGTCGCCCTGCATTCCCGTGACAAACGCAACCCCCATGCGTGCCGTCAGGAACGGATCTTCGCCGTACGTTTCCTGCCCGCGTCCCCAGCGCGGGTCGCGAAAGATGTTGATGTTCGGCGCCCAGAAATCCAGGCCTTCCTGGGCACGGCTGTGGCCGGCGCGCTCAAACTGGGCACGCTTGATTCGTCCCTCGATGCCGATGGCTATTGCCATTCGGTGGATGGCATCGGTATCAAACGTTGCCGCCAGGCCGACCGGCTCCGGAAACTCCGTGGTGCCGCTGGAAGCAACTCCGTGCAGCGCCTCGCTCCACCAGTTGTAGGCGGGCACATTCAACCTCGGGATCGCTCGCGATTGGTTCGTCAATTGCGTCACTTTTTCTTCCACGGTCATGCGCTTCACCAGGTCCGCGGCCCGCTGCTCGGCAGGCAACGCAGGGTTCAGGTATCCCGCAGGCTCCGAGGCCTGACCGTGCGCACGGTTCGCAATCAGGAAAAGCGCAGTCGCAGCGAGAATCTTGAAGTTCGATGTTCGCATGTCGGAATGGGCCTCCGTTGGTGTTCTCCAATTCGCCAGTCTATGGATCGATTCCGCTCGAAGCGCTTATTGGCTCGATGATTGAAAGCGCCTTGGTGCAAAGTCCTTGAGATCGCGGCGCCACGTTTGCCACTCGTGATCTGTGCCCGAATATTCCCAATCTCCACATTCTGTGCTCCGTCGTTAACGTTAACGGAGCCTCTCAACGACCAGCTTGCTCGTGTTCCTGCGGATTCGGACTCCTTGGCGGGCTTATCTAGTAATGTTGTGCAATCCAGATTTCGATCGTAGTTCGGCGCACCCGGGTACAGTTGTCCAGGCGTGGAGCGAGGAGTGGGTTTGCTGACGGTTCGTTACTTTGTCTTTCGAGTTGCCGCGGAGGTGATGCCACAACGTTGCCTCGGGCTGCGAGTGTCTCCCAAGTCTGGCAGAAATGCAAGCGCTAGCAGTAGTCCCACCTAACATGGGATCAAGCTGCGCTCGGATCGTCACTGCCCATCAGAGACCGTTTTCTTGTTTCATTGTTCGATGGCCACTACCGTGACCGATTTGGGCTCGAGTTTCAGAGTCAGCTTGCCGGCTTGAGCCTTCGCCGAGACCGGCTTAGGCAGGATGGTATGGGGTGCCTCGAAGGTGTTGACGCTGTCGACCTTAGGCGCGATGAGTGTTTCGCCGGCCGCGGATTTTGGTGTGATGCCTGGAACGTTTATATCGATTTCGGTGGGTTGATTGGGGTCGATATTGGTGACTTCAAGCCACAGCTTGCCCGTCTTGTCTTTAGCCGCGATGGCGTCCACGCGCGGCAAGCTGACATCGCCGTGCGTGTAGGTGCCGGCGTCGAAGACAACCGGCACAAACGTGGCGTCCTGGAACGGCACATACATCTTGAAGACGTGGTAAGTCGGCGTGAGGACCATCTTTTCCTTGTCCGTCATAATCATGGCTTGCAGCACGTTGATCATCTGCGCGATGTTGGCCATGCGCACGCGGTCGGCGTGGCGGGCAAAGATGTTCAAGTTAAGCGCAGCCAGGATTGCATCACGAAGGCTGTTCTGCTGGACTAGGAATCCTGGGTTGCTGCCGGGAAGGGGCGCGTACCAGCCACCCCATTCATCCACGACGAGCGCGACCTTCTTCTGCGGGTCATATTTGTCCATGATGGCAGAGTGCTTTGCGATCAGGTCATCCATATCCAACGTGAACTTCAGAATCTGAGCGTATTCCGTTTCTCCGAACCCCACGGAAGCAAACGAAGGCGGCCAATGCCCAACGGTGTAGTTGTGCATAGAAAGGCCATTCATATCCCAGCTCCACTGGTGATGTTGATAGGCCTTCATGATGGTTTCTGTCCAGTCTGTCCAGCGGGGTTCGGCTCCGCCGGGGCCTACAGCGATTTTCAGCATCTGCTGCTTGTCCTGCTGTGCTGGATTGAAGTTGCGGACGAAGCGGCTGTAGATCTTGAGTTGGCTCAGGTAATAGTCGGGCGTCATGTTGCCGCCGCAGTCCCAGCTTTCGTTGCCGATGCCAAGTAACGCGACGTTATAAGGAGCAGGATGACCGTTAGAAGCGCGTTCTTTGGCCAATGTCGTCGGCTGCGCCGTGGTCATGTACTCCAGCCATTCGGCGGCTTCCTGCGGAGTGCCCGAGCCGACGTTGACCGAGACATAGGCTTGCGCGCCAATCTGGTCCAGGAAGTCCATGAATTCATGTGTTCCAAAAGTGTTCGGCTCGATCACGCCGCCCCAGTTAGGATTAAGCGTCACCGTTCTCTGAGGGCCGATGCCCTTGCGCCAGTGGTATTCGTCCGCGAAGCAGCCGCCCGGCCAGCGCACGTTCGGGACCTTTAGCGCCTTGAGCGCGGCAACCACGTCGTTCCGGATGCCGCGAGTGTTAGGAATCGTGGAATCCGGGCCAACCCATATGCCCTCATAGACGCCGTGCCCGAGATGCTCAGCGAACTGGCCAAAAATGTTGCGGTCGATCTTCGCGCCACCTTTGGACACGTCAACCGACAACTCGACCTTCTGTGCGACGATGGCAGGCGCAGTCAAGCCCATAGCGATGAGAACGAAACTGCCAAGAAGTTGACGCACGAGCGAAACCCTTCGCTCGAGAATACTGATCCGCCGCATCAAGAAGTGCATTGTGAGGCGCATCTTATAAGCCCGTGTATAGACCATCGCTCTCCTCCGGAAATGGCGGGAAACCTTACGAAGTCTATCTCACAAGCCGGCTGTGGAACTAGGCGCCACATGCTTCCGGAGCCTAGCAGCCCGTGGTAAAAGTGCCCATTTTTCAAGCCGCATGCCGATCGCATCGTCGGCCTGAACAATCGCTTGGCATCGGCTGGGGACTTGAAGTTTGGCGTCGGAACGAGTTCCTGAGCTCAGAAACGGCTATTTCCGCGATCACTACGAGATTCTGCACAACAAGAATGACGATTCCGCGGCCCTGCAAACCCCGCGGAGT
>Ga0335077_10004960_pt1 | contig 16277 bp, 14 predicted proteins | sample Lox_Sample_31_FD_207151 | JGI IMG/M metagenome (GOLD analysis project Ga0335077, IMG submission 207151) | Soil microbial communities from Loxahatchee National Wildlife Refuge, Florida, United States - Lox_Sample_3.1 | ecosystem: Environmental > Terrestrial > Soil > Wetlands | place: USA...
GCACCCAAAAGCGGTCACGCAGAACTCGCTTGAGTATCTTGCCGGAGCCGCTCTTAGGTAACTCGTCCTCCAGGAATTCAATTCGACGCGGGATTTTGTAACTCGCGAGTCTGTGCCGAGAATGCGTGACAAGTTCGTCCAGAGTGAGAGTCATTCCAGGCTTCAACACGACACAGGCCGTCACCAGTTCGCCCCACTTGGGATCAGGTATTCCGAAGACGGCGGCCTCGCGAACTGCCGGATGCGAGTAGATGACAGCTTCGACCTCACCGGAGTAAACATTCTCCCCTCCGGTGACGATCATGTCTTTTAATCGGTCTACGATGTAGAAATATCCATCGGCATTTTGATAACCGATATCGCCGGTGCGAAACCAGCCGTCTCGAAACGCTACCCTGGTTTCGGCCAGATTCTTCCAGTACCCCCGCATGATGTTTTCGCCGCGAGCCACTAATTCACCGGGCTTGCCAGTCTCGACCGGCTTTCCTGACACATCAGTGACCTGAAGCTCGGTGCCGGGGCAAGGACGGCCGCAGGACAAGAGTTTGTCGTGCGTATGCTCACCATCTTGCAAACCAGTGAGAAACCCAGTCTCGCTGAGTCCGTACACCTGAACCAGTCTCACCCACGGCAGAAGCTCCCTAGTATGCCGGATGAGTTCGGGGGGCATTGGAGACCCACCGTAGGCGAGCACATCGAGACTGCTCAAGTCATACTTGTTGGTATCCGGAAACTGAGTCAGTAAATTGATCATCGTAGGAACTAACACGGTATGACTAACGCGCTCGCGTTCCACGGTCTCACAGAAACTCTTAGGGCTGAACTTCGGAACCGTAACCTGGGACGCGCCGAAAGCCGGCGCCGCAAACATTGCAGGAAAATCAGCAATATGAAATAGGGGTGCGGCGTGAAGGTAGACGCCGCCTTCGGTGTAATGCATCCAGTAATTGAAGTGATGTACATCGGCGAGGATATTCGAGTGAGTTACCATCACGCCCTTGGGCTGGCCAGTCGTCCCGCTCGTGTAAATCAGAGCCAGTATCGCTTCCGGATCGTATAAAACATCGGGAAGATCGTTTCCGATCTCCAAGGGTTCTTGGTCGAGCAACCGCTGCCAGGGTATCTCTACCGTGGGAGTTGGTAACGAGGAATCACGGACAATCCCGTGTGGAGTGGCGTCGGTCAGCACCTGATCAATTTCCGGCTGAGAGAGGCGAGTGTTTAGCGGAACTGCTATGACTCCGAGCCAGGCACAGGCGTATATCAGTTCGATGTACTCGGGGCCGTTCGGCAAGAGAATGGCGAGTCGGTCTGCAGCGCTGAAACCATGCGCGCTGAGTGAGGCCGCCACGCCCTTGACGCGGGTTTCGAGCTCTGAGAAAGTTACGCCAGAGCCCCCCGGAGCAAGCGCCGTTTGTTCCGGATAGTATCGGGAAGCTCGGCCAAGTGAATGGACATAGATCATCGCTTGCTCTCAGGGATGCAGGCCTGCAGTATGCGGAGGCCTTCGCATTGCTTCATGCAATGCGAGCCCCTTTCCTTTCGCTCGCAATTGCAGCCTGAGCTTTCTTCTCGTCATTTGCGCGAGTAGCAAGCAATTCCAGCAACATCGTGTCGCGTTCGCGCTCAAGTTCTTCAATTGAGCGGTTGCTCGCTTCTTTCAAAGTCCCTTCGAGAAGCGCTCGCTTGACCTCGGGGCTGAATTCGGTGATTTTCCCAAGATCTTTCCACCATGCCGCTAACGGGCCCGTGAACTGCGCCAAAAAATGCTGCATCCCGCCTTGACCGCCACCCAGATGAAACAGAAGATTGGGGCCCATAACACCCCACCGCAACCCGGGTCCCCAACACACTGCCGTATCGCCATCAGCAACATCGATCACTTCCTGCTCGATGAGATACACGATTTCGCGATAGAGGGCGGCTTGCAGGCGATTTGCGACGTGGCCAACAACCTCTTTGCGGACATGTATTGGTTTTTTACCAATCGATTCGTAAAAGGAGATCACCTGTTCGACGGTTCGTGATGATGTTCTCTCGCCGGCAACGACCTCGACTAGAGGAATGACGTGGGGAGGATTGAAAGGGTGTCCGGTCACGCAGCGTTCCGGATGCTTACACGCAGACTGCATTACGCTCATGGTTAGTCCGGATGAACTGGATGCGATGATCGAATCTGGCGGAGTCGCAGCGTCCATGTCCGCGAACAGCTTTATTTTGAAATCCTGGCGTTCGGGGCCGTTTTCCTGAACGAGGTCGGCGTCCGCGAGGGCCGTCTTCATATCGGAGGTGAACTTCAGATGATCGCGTGATGCGTTCGGCGAAAGCCCGATCACCTGCAGGTCTTTCCAGGCGGCATCAATGAACTTGCGCAGGTTTGCTTCCGCATTCGGCGCTGGGTCGGTCGCGGTTACGTTGAAACCACGGGCCAAGTACAAGGCCGCCCAACTTGCGCCAATCACGCCCGTACCCACGATTGCTACATTCTGAATCTGTTTGTTCTCTGCCATGTGATCTTCTCCATTCTCTAGTTATGCCGCTCTTGTTTTATGCAACTACTGCTGGCCTGCTGGAAGCGCTCTCCGCCGCCTTGACTGGTTGTTGTCCATGGTGATTCACGATGAGTCGAGAACCCCTTTGGCCGGTGATATACGTCCAAACCCATTGCAGGAAAACCGTCAAACGGAGACTCGATGTCGCCAGAAATTGGAGATGTATGAACGCCCATGCGAGCCAGGCTCCGAACCCACTTACTCGGACTTTATGACTCTCCAATACGGCAAAACCCTTACCAACCACCGCCATGTTGCCTTTATCGAAGTAACTAAACGGACCCGGCGGCGCAGCACCGGTTATCCGGCGGTGAATGACTTTTCCTGCATAACGTCCTTGCTGCATAGCCACCTGCGCAACGCCGGGAAGCGGCTTGCCATTTTCCTCGAATGATGCGGTATCACCAACGACGAAGATTTCTGGATACCCGGGTACAGTGACATCACTTTGAACCCGCACCCTGCCGGCGCGGTCGGTCTCCACTTTCAGCCACTTGCCCGCCGGCGACGGTGCAACTCCCGCCGTCCAGATCACGGTCTGGCTCGCGATGCGCTCGCCTGCTACCACAATCCCGTCGTCGTCGATTCGATCCACACTGTGCCCGAGCTTTACTTCAACTCCTAAATCTTCCAGCCTTCGCTTCGCAGCTGCCGAGAGATCCTCCGAAAACGGGGGCAATACTCGTGGCGCCATATCGACGAGCAAAATTCTGGCAGAGGTCGGATCGATCCGGCGAAAATCTGATTTCAGTGTGGTTCGGACCAGAATCGCTAGAGCGCTGGCCATCTCTACGCCTGTGGGGCCCGCACCAACCAGAATGAAAGTCAGCAGGTCCCGATGACGGGTCGGATCTTCTTCGGCCTCCGCCTGTTCGAAGGCCTGCAGGATTTTGTTTCGGGCCGAGACGGCATCGCCAAGACTCTTCAGTCCCGGCGCGAACTCCTCAAAATCGTTATGACCGAAATAGCTGTGCGTAGCGCCCGAGGCGAGGATCAGGTAATCGTAAGCAACGGGTACTCCTTCTTGGTCCGCATTACTGACGAAGACGCACTGTCGGTCTTTGTCAACACCTGTGACTTCTCCCAGGATGACAGTGGTGTTCTTGTGCTTGCGAAGAATGCTGCGGATAGGCGTCGCGATCTGGCTGGGCGTAAGCGCTGCTGTTGCCACTTGGTAGAGCAATGGCTGAAACAGATGGTGGTTCGCCCGGTCGATCAAGATGATCTCTGCGGGAGTATTCTTCAGTGCCTTGGCGGCAGCCAACCCGCCAAAACCTCCTCCGACGATGACGATTCGTGGTTTAGCCATTTTTTCCTCTTATGCTTCAGTCCGCCGCGACCGATTCGCGTTGCGGGGCTGGGATGGTGCCGCTCGCGCGGAAACCGTCGATATCGTCAGCGGTGAAGCCAAGCTCTTTCAGCACTTCGTCGTTATGCTCGCCGATTCGCGGCGCGCGCCGAGCTGGTACTTTAGTGACACCGTGCACTTGAATAGGACTGCTGACGGTTGAGGTCAGCTTCTCGCCCGCTCCTTCGAGTGGAACGATGATGTCGTTCGCTCGCAATTGGGGATCATTAACAACTTCGTGCGGCTCACGCACCGCGCCGAAGGTGACCTGGACGCCGTTGAAGACTTCGTACCAATGCGACATGGGCTGCGAAGCAAAGATCTCATCGAACATTGCCGTCAGTTGCGCCCGGTTTTGCGCCAGGTTCGCAGGATCGGAGAATCGCGGGTCCGACAGGACATCCTCTCGTCCGACTGCTTTTAGAACCGCTGGTACCTTGTCCGGAGTAACCACGAGAACAAACCAGGTGCCATCGGAGGAGCGATAGGTGTTCAAAGCTGCATTTGCCGGATGAGTTCGATCATGCAGCCCGTAGAAATTCGCGCCGCTCAGGGCGGCCTGGATAAACACGCTCGCCGACCAGACACCTGCCGCGAGCAGCGACGTGGTGACATAGGACCCTTTGCCGGTGCGTTCGCGACGATAGAGGGCGGTCGCAATCGCGGCATAAATGGCGACTGCAGTCGCATTATCACCACTACCAGCCACCGGCCAGGTTGGCGGCGATCCAGCATCGCGTGTCATGAATAACAAACCGCTTCGTGCCCAGTAAGCCGTGAGATCGAATCCCGGAAGAGCGGCATCGGGACCTTTCTCTCCGAAGCCGGTGAGATCGGCGTAGATCAGACGCGGATTCCACTGCGCGACATCTTCATATTCGAGCTTCAATTTCTTGCGCGCGGGATGCGGTGTGTTGACGATGAACACGTCGGCCCACTTGGCCAGCCGCTCAAGAACCTGCAGCGCGCTCGCAGCTTTCAGATTGAGCGCAACGCCACGCTTATTTCGGTTCGCCAGTTGGAAGGGATAAGCCACCTCCGAACGCGGCTGCGGGGGGATCTTCTGTCCGCTTCTCCACAGCTCTCCATTAGGCGGCTCGACTTTGATTACGTCCGCACCGAAGTCGGACAATATCGTCGCCGCTCCGGGACCGGCGATGAAGCTGGCCAGATCCACAACCTTCACCCCGGAAAAAATGTTGTCGTTCGCCATGACACTCCTCGTAAATGCAGATTTGGAAGTCCCTACCGTCCTTGGAACTGCGGTGCTCGTTTTGCCAGGAAAGCGGTTGTACCTTCTTTTTTGTCTTCCGATCCGGCGCAGAGCCCAAATAGCGATGCCTCAATCAAAAGACCTTCCGAGACGCTACCTTCGAGCCCTTTGTTGACAGCATCAATCGAGAACTTCACGCCGAGCGGAGCATTGGAATTAATTTGATTGAGGATGGCCTCACATCGCGGGATCAGATTGGTGCTCGGAACCACCTCATTGACCAGTCCGATTCGATGTGCATCCTGAGCGTTGATGATTTCGCCAGTAAGAATGAGTTGCAGCGCGCGACCTTTACCGATCAACCGCGGAAGACGCTGGGTTCCGCCCGCGCCGGGCATGATTCCGAGCTTGACTTCGGGCTGGCCAAACTTCGCATTCTCGGAAGCAATTCGGATCGTGCAAGCCATTGCCAGCTCACAGCCACCGCCGAGAGCAAAGCCGTTCACAGCCGCGATGACCGGCTTGCCGAGATTTTCTATGAGCTCGGTTGCAGACTGCGCGTGGCGGGTTGATGCTTCTGCCTGCACTCCAGTGGAGGTGGACATCTCTGCGATGTCTGCGCCTGCGGCGAATGCCTTGTCGCCACTGCCGGTCAGAATGATGCCGCGAACCCTCGGATCGTCACCGGCGTCCGCAAAAATCTCTTTCAGCTCCGAGAAGACTGCCTGGTTTAGTGCGTTGAGCACCTTCGGGCGGTTGAGGGTCACATACGCAATCGGACCCTTCTTCTCGTACAGAACGTTTTGCAGTTGTAACGCAGATGCTGTCGAAGCCATTACTCTCTCCTTCTTCAGTCGATGAATTCATAAACTGCTATGCGGCGACAGGAACTTCGGCGTACGCGATGCCGGACAAGTTGCCTTGGGCGAAGAGCAGGGTCTTCTTGTCCGATCCGTCGAGATTCGCGCTATAGATGGAACCACCGAAGTCGGCGAAAAACATGCGGCCGCCCTTCAAATCCAGAAATAATCCGATCCCTTCCATCAAATCGTGGACGACAATTTCCGGGACGGTGCTTTTGCCAGGCGCCACGTCCATGGGCGCGCGATTCACGGTGTTGCCGCGTGGCGGATCGCCGCGGTCGGTCCAATAAATCGTGCGGTTTGCAATGTCCAGATCCAGGTCGATGGGTTCGGGCAGATTCTCATAGAGCAATTCAATGTCGTTGCGGTTCGCCGGCGTCTGCCCCTTCGGGATTTCCAGATTGGCGCGGAAGATGCGGCCCTGTCCGGCATTGTCAGATCCTTTTTGCGTCCAGTAGAGTTTTCCGCCTTCGACATCGAGGGCGATGCCCACACACCATTTCGTCGGGTCGGGGCCAGGGCGAGAGTCGCCCAGGCTTGTATCAATGAGGGTTTCAATTTTGGAACCATCGAGATTGCACCGCATCACGCGCATGCCTTCGCGATCGCACCAGTAGAGCTTGCAGTTCTTCTTATCGAGTTGGAGTTGCTTGGGGGTAAAAGTTCCGCCCGTGGGAACGATGCTTGTGACATTGCTGCCATCAAGATCAGCTCGATCGATGGCGCCATCATTGCCTTTGAGGCTGCCCATGTTCGTCCAGTAAATGTGGCCGGCCTGGACGTCCACGACAATGCCATCCGGAAGCTTTCGACCTTCACTGACAATCGTTTTCAAATCGGAACCGTCGGATCTTGCTGAGAGGATCCGGCCGGCGCCGAGATCCAAGAAGAACAGACGACCCGAGGTAGGGTTGGCGCTAGGCTTCTGGGGCTTTGGTTTGGTGACAGTAGATGACATTGAATTCGCTTGCTCCTTTGAAAAGTTCATTCGATAACTCGCTACCATCGGGCAGGAATGCGTCATCCCGATCCACGAGGAACGCCAAAGCGACCCATGACAGCGCGCTACAGGAACGCGCTCAATCCGGTTACGGCCTTACCAACGATCAGGTTCTGCATCTGGTACGTGCCTTCGTAGGTGTAGAGCGCTTCGGCGTCGGCGAAGAAGCGTCCCACGTTATAGTCGGCGGCGATGCCGTTTCCGCCACATACCTCGCGGGCCCAAGCGACCGTCTCACGGCACTTGGCCGTGCAGAACGCTTTCGACAGCGCTGCATGTGCGTCGCTCATCTTCCCTTCGTCCTCCAATTGAGCGAGGCGAACCAAAAGGCACTGTGCAGCCGTGATGTTGGCGAGCATTTTGGCCAGGAGATCCTGCACGAGTTGAAACGATCCGATCGGTTTGCCAAATTGCAAGCGCCCTTGCGCGTACTTGAGAGCATTCTCGTATGCCCCCATGGCGCATCCCGTCGCCTCCCAGCCGACGAAATAGCGGGTCCCGCGTAAGACCTTGGCTGTGTCGCGGAATGATGTATCGACTTGAAGGCGGTTCTCCTCCGGCAGTCGGCAGTCCTTCATCGTGATTAGGCCGTTCTGAACCACCTTGAGTGCAATCTTGTTCTGGATCTTTTCAACACTGAAGCCAGGCGTGGTCTTGTTCTCCACGATGAATCCCTTGACCTGATTGTCGGCAAGGTCGCGCGCCCAAATGATCGCAATATCGCACCACGGGGCGTTACCGATCCATTTTTTCTGTCCGTTGATGATCCAGGTGTCGCCCTCTCGCTTTGCCGTGGTTGTCAGGCCGCCCGATGCCCCGGACCCGACCAGCGGTTCCGTAAGACCGAAGCAGCCGATCTTTTCCAAGCGAGCCATCGGCGGAAGCCACTTCTGTTTTTGCTCTTCCGATCCGCCGTAATAGATGGAAGACATTGCCAGGCCGCTGTGTACACCGAAGAACGTAGAGATAGACGCGTCGGTGCGTCCCATCTCCATTGCGACTAGGCCGGCCAGTAGCCCGCCACCGCCTCTGCAGCCGTAGCCTTCCAATCCGACGCCACCGATGTTGAGCTCCTTGATCCCCGGTAACAGTTCAAACGGAAATGCGTCGTCGATCCAATATTTTGTGATGATGGGCGCTACCTTGGTTTCCATAAAAGCACGCACCTGTTTCACCACCGTCAAGTCCTCCGCCGGAAGCGTTTTGACAAGTTCATAAAAATCACTGTTGGGTGCGGGAAGCGGCTTCTGTGGTTTCGGCATCGCGATGGGCTTTGGCAGAGTTGCCATGAAGAATCCTCCTGGTCTTCAAAACGTTGTATGTTTGCGGTCGCGATGACTAGAAGCACCCCATTTGCCAAACGCCGAACTCTCGCCGCTCGCTGAAATTGTGTTTTTTTGATTTCATGTCGCAGGTCTTTAAGTGCCTATGTTGAATTTCTGACGTTGGGCCTTTGACTTTTGCCCAGGTGTTGACATGCGTTCGGGTTGCGGACCTCCGGCAGACACAGGAAGAGGTGGCATGTTAATTGCTCGTTTCACAAACGCAACTAGAGTTGGCGCGACATGGGCGCGGTGAGAACTATCAAGTTGAAGCGCCATTCCGCGCCCAACTTGTGAAGGAGAGAATTCATGATGTCAAAGCCCGAACGCTTTACTAATGCAACCGGTGCGCCTGTCCCAAACAACACAAACATTTTGACAGCCGGCCGTCGTGGTCCCGCCCTACTTCAGGACATCTGGCTGATCGAGAAGCTCGCACATTTCGATCGCGAGGTCATTCCTGAGCGCAGGATGCACGCCAAAGGCTGGGGGGCATATGGAACTTTCACGACGACCCACGACATCACGAACTACACAAAGGCAGCGATTTTTTCAAAGGTTGGGAAGCAGACGCCTATATTTGCGCGATTTTCGACCGTCGCTGGGGAACGCGGGGCAGCCGACGCGGAACGCGACATCCGCGGGTTTGCTCTCAAGTTCTACACAGACGATGGAAACTGGGACATCGTTGGGAACAATACCCCCGTTTTTTTCTTTCGTGATCCTCTACGTTTTTCAGACCTCAATCACGCAGTCAAGCGTGATCCCCGCACCGGTCTTCGGAGCGCCCAGAATAACTGGGACTTCTGGACTCTTCTTCCCGAGGCACTCCATCAGGTCACAATCGTCATGTCCGAGCGCGGAATTCCAAAATCATTCCGCAATATGCATGGCTTCGGAAGCCACACTTTCTCGATGATCAATGCGGAGAACAAGCGAGTTTGGGTAAAGTTCCACTTTCGCACGCAACAAGGTATCGAAAGTCTCACGGACGAAGCCGCCGCTGCGATTGTGGCAAATGACCGCGAGAGCCATGGCCGTGATCTTTTTGAGGCAATCGAACGCGGAGATTTTCCGCGTTGGACACTATTCATTCAGGTAATGTCAGAGGCGCAGGCAAAGACACACAAGCACAACCCTTTTGATTTAACTAAAGTCTGGCCTAAAGCTGATTACCCACTGATCGAAGTTGGCGTCATGGAACTCAATCGTTATCCGGAAAACTACTTCGCGGAAGTAGAGCAAGCCGCCTTCTCGCCAGCGAATGTGGTCCCCGGAATTGGCTTCTCTCCTGACAGGATGCTGCAGGCGCGCTTGTTCTCGTATGGAGATACCCACCGCTACCGCCTCGGTGTCAATTTCAATCTCATCCCTGTGAACGCGCCGAGGTGTCCATTCCGGTCCTATCACCGCGATGGCCAGATGCGCACTGATGGAAATCTTGGAGCAACCACGAGCTATAACCCGAACAGCCAGGGACTGTGGGACGACCAACCGGAATACACCGAACCGGCGCTGCCGCTCGAAGGGGACGCTGATCACTATGACCACCACTTAGAAGATGATCACTGGGAGCAACCAGGCAATCTTTTCCGGAAGATGACTCCTGAGCAAAAGCAGCGGCTCTTCGACAACACGGCACGCGCGATTAGTGGCGCCTCTCAGACAGTGAAGGAACGCCATGTTGCGAACTGCAGAAAAGCCGATCCTGCCTATGGCACCGGCGTGGCGAAGAACCTTGGCTGGACCGCGACGGATGTTGCTGCGACGCCCGCTGATTGTACCGCTGCTGACTAGGCCGAAAGACGAGGATAAGTGCATATGCAGAGGACGACACTTACCACATCGCAGATCTCTCCCTTGCAGTTTGGTGGTGTCGTTTTTTCCGATTCAAATATTCAGCAAGTGCAGCAAAGCCTTGCCAAGGATCCCGATTTGGCTCCCGACGAAGAAGCAGAAGTGAAACATCGAGAAGAAATGCTCGACGAGGCGCTTGAAACGACCTTTCCAGCCAGCGATGCTGTTTCACTGAGCGCCCAGCTTCCATCGCGTGTTGAAACGGCGCACTTAGAGTAGCTATGCATGCGAGATTCACGTAGATATGAATTTTCAGCTCATCGGCGTCAACCATAAAACCGCGCCTGTGGAGGTGAGGGAGCGGTTCGCGATTCCTGAGTCGCACCTTCCAAATGCGGTGCAGCGGCTGGTGCAGCATCCCGGCGTCGGTGAGGGGTTAATTCTTTCCACCTGTAACCGCGTGGAAATGCTGGTACGAACAGAAAATGGCAGCGCCGACCTGCGTGGTTTTTTATCAAAGTATTTTCAGCTTGATGCCGGGGCTTACGATTCCCTGCTTTACGAACACCGTGGGCGTGATGCCATCGGACATTTATTTCGCGTGGCGGCGAGCCTGGATTCAATGGTGGTGGGTGAGCCGCAAATTCTCGGCCAGGTGAAAGAAGCTTACGCAACTGCGCGGGCCGTGGGCGCAATTCACTCGCAACTTGATCAGCTTGTTACGCGGGCATTTGCCGTGGCTAAGCGGGTACGCAGCCAAACGGCGGTAGGATCTTCGGCAGTTTCCGTCGCTTCGGTTGCGGTTGAGCTGGCGGAAAAAGTATTCGGATCCTTGCGGGGTAAAACAGTTTTTCTAGTTGGGGCAGGAAAGACGAGCGAGCTAGCGGCGCGTCACCTGCTCTCGCACCGCGCCGAGTCCATCTTTGTCGCGAACCGTAGCTACGACCGCGCCATTCAACTAGCGGAAAAGTTTAACGGACGGGCCATTCTCTACGAGCAGCTGTATGAAACCTGCAACGCCGCTGACATTGTGATTACTTCTACGGGAGCGCCGTTCGCGATTTTCCGGCGCGAGCATGGAGAGCTTTTCCAGCGCCGACGCAAGAACCGTCCAATGTTTTTCATTGATATCGCTGTGCCCCGGGATGTTGATCCGGAGATGAACAAGCTCGAAGGCATCTTTGTTTACAACATTGATGATCTGCAGCAAGCCGTCTCGGCCAAAGTTGCCGACCGACAAAAAGAAGCGGAGCGCGCCGAGTCGATTGTCACTGTCGAAGTCGAGCGTTTTCAGACGCGCGTGCATGCACTTGATGTGGTTCCTACGATTGTCGCATTGCGGGACTATTTTGAGACCATTCGGAAAGCCGAGGTTGACCGGGCGCGCGGGCGTTTGGGACCACTCACGCAAGAGCAGGAGCTGGCGATTGAAACCCTCACTCGCCGGGTTGTGAACAAGATCATCCATCCTCCCATCAGCGCATTGAAAACGGCGAGCGAGTTGGAGGCGACCACGCTTGTCGGCATGGTGAAACGACTCTTTAATCTTCATCTTTGCGACAAGAATTCGGAGATGGTGCAGAACACGGCATTTGCCAGCAAGAACCTGCGAACATCAGCAGAGAGGACCGCGTACCGGTCACGCTCTCAGGAGCCGCTAAGTCTCGCTGGTTTATGATGCTGCCTCATGTCAGGCCCCGAATTGGTTCTCGGCGATGCCAGTTTGCGCTTTGGCCCGCGAATCGTGTTTTACTACCGCATAGCCTGCGAGACCATTCGTAGGTTGTAACACCAGGTCGGCCGACACAAGCATCAGTAGTATCCACAATACAGCAGCCACCAGTAGATGCAGCATCTGGAGAAAAATGGGCGCGAGGAGCAGTACATTCATCATGCCAATTCCGACCTGCGCAAAAACGGCGGTGATGAGTGCAATGGCTAGCGGTGAAACACGGCTTCGCTGGGTTTTCGGGGTCAACGTTTCGAAGATAATCCACAGGATATAACTTGCGGTGGTCACGGCTACCAGCGGGTGAAGCATCCGAAGGCGTAAGAGCGCAGGTGTACCGCGACTAAAGTCTTGCAATATTGCTGAGGGCAGCGACGTTGCAGGAAAGAGCGTGTCGCCGAGAGCACATATGGCGCCGGTTATTCCGAGGACCATCGTTGCGAGTAGGCCGAGTCCAACAGCAATTAGCTGTCGCCGATTTCGCATCAATGTGAAACTGCCGTTGGCATTCGACAGCCAGGCCGCAGTCAGCGAGAGTGCCGCTAGCAGCAGAAATGTATTTCCAAAGTGCAAACAGAGAAAGAGAATTCGCCCGAGAGATTTGTCTTGCCCAACATAATCCAACAGGACAAGCGCGCCTCCCAAGAACGCTTCATTCGCCAGAAATGCTGCAGCGAGGGCTGCGGAATAGCGGGCCCAGTCACGTTTCGATGTTACTCGCCAGCACCAGATCACGAGACAAGCCACCATGAGCAGCGCGATCCCACTCGTGATCCGGTGCGTGAATTCGATGATGGTCTGCACTCTCGCGGTAGGCCCCAGCACTTCGCCATTGCAAATCGGCCACTTGTTGCCACAGCCGGCACCCGATCCCGTAGCCCTCACATAGGCGCCCCAAAGCACCACGGCAACGTTGCAACACAAAGTGGCCCATGCGAAACGAGCGGCGTGCAGCATTTGTGGAGTTCGGAGTGTCACGAAGGTCTGCATACAACAAGGATGTAGCACTATCTGACTGTTACTTACAGTTCACGTAGGACATGCCCGAGTTTGTTTCGCTTTGCTGTTAGATAGTGCAGGTTCGAAGCGGACGGGGATATCTCAAGGGGGAGCCACTCCGTGATGGATAATCCGTAACCTTCGATGGCAATCAGTTTGCGCGGATTGTTGCTTAGAAGCCGCATAGAGCGCACGCCGATTTCGCGCAGGATCTGCACCCCAATTCCATAATCTCGTTGATCCGCTTTGAAGCCAAGACGCTCATTAGCCTCCACCGTGTCACAGCCCTCGTCCTGCAAACTGTAGGCGCGAATTTTGTTTGCGAGGCCGATCCCGCGGCCTTCTTGGCTCAGGTAAAGCAGCACTCCGCGGCCTTCGCTTGCGATCCTGGACAAGGCTTTGTCGAGCTGCGCGCCGCAGTCACAACGCACCGAACGCAGCACGTCGCCTGTGAGGCACTGTGAGTGTACGCGCACCAGTACATCCTCGCCGTCTCCGAGGTCGCCGCATACCAGAGCAGTGTGGGTCTGATTATCGATCTGGTTTTCGAACGAGTGAACTCGGAACTCTCCATATTCCGTCGGCAGTTTTGCAGACGCCACAGACTTGACCAACGACTCCGTCCGTAACCGATAGCTGATCAAGTCCGCGACTGTGATCAGCGGGATATTGTGACGAACACCAAACTCGCGGAGTTCGGGAACGCGAGCCATCGAACCATCGTCATTCATGATCTCGCAGATAACGCCTGCAGGATAAAGTCCGGCCAGCCGCGCCAGGTCTACAGCAGCTTCGGTTTGCCCGGCGCGAACCAAGACTCCGGCGCTCCTGGCCCGCAGCGGAAACACGTGTCCGGGCCGGACCAGATCGGTGGGCTTCGTCGCTGGATCGATAGCCGTGAGCACGGTGAGCGCGCGATCGGCGGCCGAGATGCCAGTGGTTGTCCCACGTTTCGCCTCCACGCTCACACAAAATGCGGTTTCAAACCGAGAACTATTTGCTGACACCATCAACGGGATGTCGAGTTCATCGAGCCGTTCGGGGGCCATCGCCAGGCAAATCAAACCACGGCCGTGCTTGGCCATGAAGTTGATTACTTCGGGTGTGATTTTTTCTGCGGCGATGGTCAGATCGCCTTCATTCTCTCGGCCTTCATCGTCCGCAACGATAACCATCTCGCCTGCGTGAATGGCCGTAATGGCGTCTTCGATGAGAGCGAAGGGGGGTGAGTGGCGATCACTCGCCTCGCTCAAGAGGTGGCGTTGACGTGCAACATGGGTGCTCATTTGTCGGGCCTCGCGCCGAAGATCTACTGTCGGATTGCGGTTCTCTAGGCAACGAGCGGGCATGGTTGATGATCGCACTGGCAGGCGATTTCTACATCTTCGCTCCCGGCGTCACGGCAAGCCTCTCCGCAATACTTTTCTCCATCTGCGACGCTGCAGCGGCACGGAATGTGCGCGCATTTTTGAACCTTCTGATCATTCATGGCAACTCCTTCAAGTTTGTTGAATAAGTCTTTTAATCATCTAGTACTCCTCCCAGCGATTCCGGTTACTGTCGGAATGCGACTCTCAGCACGAACAAGAGCGGTAGATAAACAATTGACGCTGCGAGTAGCCGGCGCGCAGAAACCCTAGACCGCTGAATCACGAATTCCAAGCCAAAGTAGAGGAGCCCTAAACTCAGCAGTATTCCCGCGCAGAAGACAACAGCTCCGGGTCGTGTCGGAATTTGCACAATGCTGTACGGGACTAAAGCGAGCAGCGGCAACACAGTTTGCAGAACCACAATCGCAACTCTCCCTTGCCCCTTTGGCAATATTGAGTAACCGGCACGGTCGTAGTCCTCGCGGTACATCCATGCGATTGCCATGAAATGCGGAAACTGCCACAGGAAGAGGACGACGTAGAGTAGCCACGCCTCTGCATTCAAAGTCCCCGATGCGGCAGCCCAACCGATCAGTGGAGGCATAGCGCCAGGAAAAGCCCCCACAAGAACGCACAAAGGCGTTCTCCGTTTTAGAGGAGTGTACAAGAACAAGTACCAGACTAAGGTGAGAAGCGCCAGCAGACTCGCAAGCGCGCTTGCGGCGACCGCGAGATAAATGGTGCCGGCAGCCGACAACGCAATTCCAAAGCCGCAGACCGCAGATGGTTCGAGACGGCCAGCCGCGAGAGGACGTCGAGAGGTCCGACGCATTTGCGCATCAAATTTCCGTTCGATGTACTGGTTCAGTGTCGCAGTCCCGCTTGCAACTAGCAAAGTCCCAAGCAGAGTGTTGAGTGACGTCAGGAATGAAAACCGTTCTCCTGAATTCACACTACCCAGATAGAACCCGACAAAGGTTGTGATCAAAATTAGAAAGTTGACCTCTGGCTTGGTTAGCGCCCAGTAGTCAGAGAGCGTGGATCGCAACAATCGACGGCCTTGTTCGTTGGAGTGCCCGAGAGCGATCACCATGGGCTCGCGGGACATTTTAGAGCGCCTCCATGCTCTGCCTGACTATGTTTGGCGCTGCGTTCCTTCTTAAAGTCGATTGCCCGATCCGATGCTCATCCCGCATTCCGGGCGACAACAAGCGCGTGGCGACAACAGTTCCGACAATCAAATAAATGACTGTGACGCAAGTCCACATCAACGCTCCGGCACACTGCTGATCTTCGAGAGCAGAAATCCCGAAAAAGTGCGGTGATGAGAAATACACCGGATACACCACGCGATCGCAAAAAACAAGAAATCCCGAAAGTATGTCGCAGGGCAGCGTGGCCAGAAACAGATACAAAATGATCGACCACTCTGAGGAATTCGCCCGCGCCTGACGTGTTTGAATCACCGGCAGCCAGAAAAGAAGGCCGGCGATTAGAAAGGATGCCTGCTCAATTCCGTGCCACATTTGCGATTGCAATCCGAGGGCGAACACAGAAGGAATATGCCACCCAATCAAAGTGCCAGCGGCGGCAAACCAAGCAAATGTCGGATCCGCAATTGCGCTTCCCAGGGTTTGTATCGGCCTCCACTGGAGCGCGATAGCGAGCACTTGCATGAAGTGTGGCAAGCCTTGAAATAACGGCTTCACAGGGGCGCCCAGCCAGATCAAGGGAGCTGCGATGGTCATGAGAAGCAGATGTTGCACCATGTGGGCTGTCAGTAGCACGTGATCGAGTGCAGCCAACGGTGAGGCTATCGCAACCCAGATCAAGAACAGCCCGAGGAGAAAACTGCTAGCACGCCAGCCCTCAATTGCCTCCAGACCACGCCTGCGAATCCGAACCCATCCACGCACGTAAATCAAAGCCGCGAAAATCAATGCTACGGATACCCAGTACGATTCGAATGCAGCGTGATGAGCATGTGGCATGAATTGCAACCTTATGGTTGAGAGCTCGAGTTCCTCTGCTGGTTACCGCCGAGCACAGTTTCACGCGACGCATCGCGCGCGGGAGCTTGCCTT
>Ga0335077_10004961_pt1 | contig 16276 bp, 13 predicted proteins | sample Lox_Sample_31_FD_207151 | JGI IMG/M metagenome (GOLD analysis project Ga0335077, IMG submission 207151) | Soil microbial communities from Loxahatchee National Wildlife Refuge, Florida, United States - Lox_Sample_3.1 | ecosystem: Environmental > Terrestrial > Soil > Wetlands | place: USA...
ACGCTCACGCGCGATCAGCTGCGCCGTCACGCGACCGCCGACACCCAGAGAACGCTCGATGAGCTCGGCCAGCTTCAGGCCAGCACCCGTTTCGTCGTGCTCTCGACCCCGCCGAGCAACAACGCCGCGAACACCGCCGATCTTTCCGCCCGCTTCACGCAGCTCTCGGCGCTGATCGAGCAGGTGGCCGAGCAGAGCAACGCCGGAGTCGATACCGAGGTCGCCGCGCTCGAAGCGCAGACGCTGCACGCCCGCAAGCAGTTGCTGGTGATGGTCGGCGCCGCGGGTGCCCTCGCCCTCCTGGCGGTGCTGGTGCTCACGGTCGGCGTCGGCCGGCCGCTGCGCCAGCTCGACCGCGCCATCAGCGAGCTCGGCCAGGGAGACTTCACCAACACCATCGCGGTCGGCGGACCGCATGACCTCGAGCGGCTCGGCCGCCAGCTCGAGTGGCTGCGGCAGCGGCTGCTCGAGCTCGCGCACGAGCGCAACCGGTTCCTGCGCCACATGTCACACGAGCTGAAGACCCCGCTCGCCAACATTCGCGAGGGGACCGAGCTCCTCATGGACGGGGCGGTCGGAGAGCTCGACTCGAGCCAGCGCGAAGTCACGGCGATCCTGCGCGAGAACGGCATCAAGCTGCAGCGCATGATCGAGAATCTCCTCTCCTTCAGCGCCTGGCAGACCTCCAGCGTCGGCCTCGAGGCGAGCGAGTTCCGGCTCCGACCGCTGGTGAAGCAGGTGCTCGAGAACCAGCAGCTGACGCTCCTCTCGCAACGCGTGCGGCTCGAGGTGCGCGTCGAGGACATCACGCTGGTGGCCGACCGCGGCAAGATCCGCCTGATCCTCGAGAACCTGGTGTCGAACGCCGTCAAGTATTCCCCCAAGGGCGGCACCATCCACGTGCGCGCGCGCGCCGCGGGCGGGCAGCTCATTCTCGATGTCGCCGACAACGGCCCGGGCATTCCGCCCGAGGACCGCGGCCACATCTTCGATGCCTTCTACACCGGACGTGCCGCGCGCAGCTCGGCGGTGAAGGGCACCGGGATCGGACTCTCGGTGGTGCTCGAGTTCGTCTCGGCGCACCACGGCACGGTCGAGATCGTCGACGGCGAGTTCCCGGGGGCGCACTTCCGCATCACCATGCCGATCAGCGCCACGAGCGGTGATGAGCCGGTCAGCTCCCCGGCGAAGGCCAAAGCGCATGCGCACGCCGCCTGAGCCGCGCGCCCGGCTCCTCGGCGCCGCACTGCTCGCGCTCGCGGCGGCCGGCTGCAACGGCGGCTTCCTCGCCCGTGACCGCGCCACACCCGCCCCGCAGCTCTCGCAGCCGGCCTCGACCTCCTCCCTCGTGCTCTCGGACTATCTCCTGCTGCTGCAGCGCCTGGTGCAGGGCAGCGCTTCCGAGCAGGCGGAAATCGTGGCGCGCGCCCAGAACGAGTACGACTCGGCGCCGACGCCGAGCCGTGAGCTCCGGCTCGCGCTCATCCTCGCGACCCCCGGCCACCCGGCGACCGACCAGCCGCGCGCCCAGCGCCTGCTGCGCGAGCTCATGGCGCATCCGGAGACGCTGCTGCCGGCCGAGCGCGCCCTCACCTTTCTCGAGCTTTCGCAAATTGACGACCATTTGACGCTCGTCGCGGAAAATCGCAGGCTGCAGACCGATGCAGTGCGCGAGGATCAGGCGCGGATGGCGAACGCCACCCGCCGCCTGCAGGCGGAGATCGACGAGAACGCGCGGCTGCGCAGGGAGCTGGACGAGGCGCGCGCCAAGCTCGATGCGATCGCCAACATCGAGCGCTCATTGAACGAGCGCAAGCCCAACACCACCACGCCGCACCCATGAGAGGCAAAGGGAGCCGTACTTGAACCAGACCGGAAAACGCAAAGCGCGCATTCTCGTGGTCGACGACGACCCGGGGCTGCTGCGCCTGCTCACCATCCGCCTGCGCGCCGAGAGCTACGACGTCGAGGCGGTCGAGAGCGCCGCGCAGGCGCTCGCGGCCGCCAGCCGCTTCCGCCCGGACCTGGTGATCACCGACCTGCGCATGGATCAGATGGACGGCATCGGGCTCTTGAAGGAGCTGCAGAACCGCTGGCCGGGCCTGAAGGTAATCATGCTCACCGCCCACGGAACGATCCCGGACGCGGTGCAGGCGACGCAGATGGGCGCCTTCGGCTTCCTCACCAAGCCGGTCGACAAGCAGGAGCTGCTCGATCAGGTGCAGAAGGCGCTGCGGATCTCGGGCTTCGGCGCCTCGGACGAGGACTGGCGCGCGGAGATCGTCACCCGCAGCGCCATCATGGAGGAGAAGCTCGCCCAGGCGCACATGGTCGCCGGGACCGATGCGCGCGTGCTCATCACCGGCGAGAACGGCACCGGCAAGGAGCTGCTGGCGCGCGCCATCCACCGCGCCAGCCCGCGCCGCAACAAGCCCTTCATCGCCATCAACTGCAGCGCCATGGCGGAGAACCAGCTGGAGGCGGAGCTCTTCGGCCAGGAGAAGGGCTCGCTCACGGGGGCGGGCCGCGCGCCCCAGGGCTTGTTCACCGCCGCCGACGGCGGCACGCTGCTGCTCGATGAGATCGGCGACATGCCGATGCGGCTGCAGGTGAAGCTGCTGCGCGTGCTGCAGGAGAACGCCGTGCGCCCCGTGGGCGGGGGCGATGCGATCCCGGTCAACGTGCGCGTGATCTCCGCCACCCACCGCGATCTGCAGCAGCTCATGGCGGGCGGGCAGTTCCGCGAGGACCTCTACTATCGGCTGAACGTGGTGCACATCGAGATCCCCCCCTTGAGCCGCCGCCGCGAGGATATCCCGATGCTGGTCGCGCATTTCCTCGCGCAGATCGCGCGCGAGAGCGGGGTGCGCAAGATCTACGCGCCGGAAGCGGTGGAGCTCCTCGCGACCGCCGACTGGCCGGGCAACATCCGCCAGCTGCAGAACGTGGTACGGCAGAACGTGGCGCTGTCGCAGACGCCGATCATCCCGGTCGAGCTCGTGCAGCAGTCGCTCGGCGGCTCACCCGGGCGGCTGCCCTCCTTCGATGAGGCGCGCGATGAGTTCACGCGCAGCTATCTCTCGCAGATCCTGCAGATCACGGGCGGGAACGTCAGCCAGGCGGCACGCCTCGCGCGGCGCAACCGCACCGACTTCTACAAGCTCCTGGCGCGCCACCAGCTGACGCCCGAGGAATTCAAGCAGCGCTGAGGATCTAAGCCGCGCTCAGGCCCCGTGCGACTCCTCCGCGGGCTCGCCGGAGGCGGGCTGCGGCTCGGCGCGCGGAGCATCTCCTTCAGCAGCACTGCCGGGAGGAATGGGCCGCGCGAACTGCGCCGCGTCGATGGCGTGCTTCTCGAGGAGGTCATAGAGCGTTGGGCGGGTGACGCCGAGCACCTCGGCGGCGCGCGACAGATTCCCCTTGGTGACGGCGAGCGATTGACGCACCGCCTGCGCCTCGGCGCGCGCGCGCGCCGTGCGCAGGTTGAGGTACTCCGGGTCGTCGCCCGGATCCTCGAGCCCGAGGTCGTGCGCCGTGACCACGGCGCCTTCGGCCATGATGACCGCGCCCTTGATGCGGTTCTCGAGCTCACGCACGTTGCCGGGCCAGCGGTGCGCCTGGATGGCGCGGATCGCATCCGGCGCGAGCCCGCGGGTGGGCTTCCCGAAGCGCTCCGAGATCTGCTGCAGGGTGAACTGTGCGAGGAGGAGGCTGTCCCCCTGCCGCTCGCGCAGCGGCGGCACGCGGATCGTGACCTCGCTCAGCCGGTAGAAGAGATCCTCGCGAAAGGCGCCGCTGCCCATGAGCGTCTGCAGGTCGCGGTTGGTTGCACACACGATGCGTAGATCGAGCGCAACAGGCACACGCCCGCCGACGCGCTCGACGCTGCGCTCCTGCACCACGCGCAGCAGCTTCGCCTGGAGCGGCGGAGGCATCTCCCCGATCTCATCGAGGAACACCGTGCCACCCTCGGCCGACTCGAGCTTGCCGGCGGTGCGTTTGGCGGCGCCGGTGAAGGCGCCCTTCTCGTAGCCGAACAGCTCGCTCTCGAGCAGCGTCTCGGGAATGGCGGCGCAGTTGATGCCGACGAAGGGCTTGTGCGAGCGGCCCGACAGCCGGTGCAGCGCCCGCGCCAGGAGCTCCTTGCCGGTGCCGCTCTCGCCGAGGAGCAGCACCGTCGCATTGGTTGGCGCGACCTTCTCGATCGCGCGGCACAGGCCCCGCATCGCATCGCTGACCCCGATGATGCCCTCGAGCGCCATCTCGCCGGTACGCTCGCGCAGCCGCCAGTTCTCCTCCTCGAGCTCGCGAATCCGCAGCGCCCGCCGCACGACGAGTGACAGCACCCCCGGGTCGAAGGGCTTGTGGTAGAAGTCGGTCGCCCCGAGGCCAATGGCTGCGACCGTGAGCTCGCGCGCATCGTGCTCAGTGATGGCGATGAGCTTCACGTCGGGGGTGAGATTGAGGATCTGGCGCAGGAGCTCCAGGCTCGGTCCGGCGGCGCTCGGCTCGCGCGCGCTCCCCAAATCGAGCAGCACGACGTCCGGCTCGGTACGCCGCACGATGGCGAGCGTATCCTCATCCATCCGGCCGGCGGTCACATCGAGGTCGGAGAACACCGTCTCGAGCTGGCGCCTCAAGGTTCGATCACTGACGACGATCAGCAGCTTGCGCCGCCGGTGGGCGACGGTCATCAACGGGCTCCCACGCAAAGCGCTTACACTTTACAGTAAATTGTAAAGAGATTCCGGCGTGCCCTTCGTGAACGGCGTACCAGTTGCACTACACTAGCTCCCGTGACGGATGCCGCCGAGACCCGTGTCCGCCAGTTCCGCAGCGCCCTCGGGGCGTTCGCGACCGGTGTGACCATCGTAACGACCCGCACCCGATCGGGCGTAGATGTCGGTCTTACCGCCAACAGTTTCAACTCCGTCTCCCTCGACCCGCCGATGGTGCTCTGGAGTCTCGCCAAGAGCTCCAAGAGCCTGCCGGCCTTCCTCGAGAGCGGCTATTTCGCAGTGCACGTGCTGTCCGCAGCGCAGGAGGAGCTGTCGCACACCTTTGCGACGCGAGGGGCCGAGAAGTTCGCCGGCCTCACCCTCGAGCGCGGCCGCGGCGACATCCCCCTGCTGGACGGCTGCTCGGCGCGTTTTCAATGCCGGACCGCCATCAAGTACGAGGGCGGCGATCACCTCGTGTTCATCGGCGAGGTGGAGGCCTTCGATCACTTCGATCGCCCGCCGCTCGTCTTTCACGGCGGGAATTACGCGGCCGCGGTTGTCAAATCGCGTGCCGCTCCCGCGCCCGACGCCGCAGATCCCGACAGCAGCTTCAGCGAGGACTTCCTCGTCTTCCTCGTGGCGCGGGCGCACTTTCAGCTGTCCCTCGGCCTCGAGCGCGATCTCGAGCGCCACGGACTCACCGAGCGGCAGTGGTTCGTGCTCAGCATTCTCGGCGTGCGCGACAACCGCACCGTGGCCGAGCTCGACCGGATCCTGTGGCGCACCGGCACACGCGTGACCTACGAGCTGGTGGCGGGACTGGTCGCCGCGGGCCTGGCCCAGCTGCACGGCAGCAACGACCCGAGCACCCGCGTCACGCTCACCGAGGCCGGCCGGCGCGTCGTGATCGAGCTGGTCGCGGCCGCCAAGGCCATCGAGTCGCACGCCGAGCGCAATCTCGGCTTCGACGAGGCGCAGCTGCTCAAGCAGGCGCTACGGAGCATCATCAGCGAGACGGACCCGGGACCTCCGCCGCTGCACGTGCCGACCTACACCGAATGACACGAGGATCGCGCGCATGAAAGCGGGACCTGAAGCGCAATTCGCCGCGCAGCTCGCAGCCGTACGCAGGATCGCGACCGAAGTCGCAGCGCTCAATGCCGTGGACGTCGATGCCCGCAGCCGCTTCCCGCGCGAGAGCCTCGAGGCCCTGAAGGCCGCCGGGCTGCTGTCCGCGCCCGTGCCCGTCGAGCTGGGTGGCGCAGGCCTTGGCCTGCGCGAGCTTGCCGGGCTCTGCTCGACGCTGGCGCAGGCCTGCGGCTCGAGTGCGATGGTGCTCGCCATGCACTATTCCCAGGTCGCCTGCATCGTGCGGCACGCGGCGGATTCGGCTTTCTTCCGCGATTACCTCCAGGAGCTCGTCGCGCGACAGCACCTGCTCGCCTCGATGACTTCCGAGAACGGCACCTTCGGCGAGACCCGCACCAGTATCTGCGCTGTCGAGCGCAGCGGCGGCCACTTCAAGCTCGAGAAGGACGCGACCACGGGCTCCTACTGTGAGCACGCCGACGGGATCCTCGTCACCTGCCGGCGGGCGCCCGATGCGCCCGGGACGGATCAGGTGCTGGTGCTGGTGCGCAAGGGCGACTACACGCTCACCCAGACCACGACGTGGGATGCGCTCGGCATGCGCGGTACCTGCAGCCCCGGGTTCAAGCTCGCCTCGCACGGCCCGGAAGCGCAGATCATCCCGGGCTCCTTCGTCGACTCCTCGGCGCAGAGCATGGTGCCCTACTCGCACATCCTCTGGTCGAGCCTCTGGTGGGGGATCGCCGCAGACGCGGTGGCGCGCGCCGCGGAATTCGTGCGCCAGGCGGCGCGCCGCAACCCGGGCGCGGTGCCGCCGACCGCGCTGCGGCTCGCAGAGGTGTCGCAGCGGCTGCAGGCGATGCGGCACAACTGGCTCGCGCTCGCCACCGAGTTCGACGAGCTCACCGCTCGCGGGCCGGCGAGCATGCAGGAGTTGCTCTCGATCGGCTGGGCACTGAAGCTCAACAACCTCAAGATCGCCGCTTCTCAGGCCGCACCGCAGATCGTGCACGAGGCGCTGCAGATCACCGGGATCCTGGGCTACAAGAACGACTCGCCCTTCAGTCTCGGCCGTCACTACCGCGACGTGCTGTCCGCCTCGCTGATGATTTCCAACAACCGCATCCTCGGCAAGAACGCCTCGATGCTGCTGATCTACAAGGACCCATAAGTCCCCGCGGTCAGGCGTTCAGCGGCAATGAGCGCCAGCCAGTTGCGATAGATCCGCGCCGCAGCCGCGCTCCAGCGGTCGCCCATGCAGGCGTCCGCGCTGAGCGTCGGAAAGCTCGCCAGCGTCTCCTCGGAACGCTTCTGCCGCGCCCGCTGCTCGAAGGCGCCGAGCTGCGCGGCGGCGGCGGCGGAAAAATATCCCGTGGGCTGCGTCGGGTAATGCGGCTGCTGCCCGCGCAGGAACCGACCCACATCGCGCCGGTATTCCTTGAGGAGCGTCGTCGGCTCGTACTCCGGATGGCCCTGCAGGAATACCAGGAGACTCTGTGTCCGCTTGAGAAATATGTCGGCGCCCGTCTCCGGTGCCCAGCTGAGAAGCGTATAGCCCGCGCCGCGCAGCTCCTGCACTGGGAGGTCGTTCCAGCGCGAGTGCGGAAGAGACAGAGGCGCCGCTACCCCCGCCATCATGGGGTGTCCTTCGAGCAGGCTGTGCTCGAAAACGCCAAAGCGCTTGCGATCCAGGCGTTGACGCATGATACCATCGAGTTGCTGCACTGCAGCATGCGCGGCGAGACAGGACCAGATGCTCGAGGCCGTGTTGACCTGCGCCCACTCGAGCAGTGTCCGCAAACGAGGCCAATAGGGCTCGTCGACCAGCTTGGCCGCCTTGGGCTCGAGGCCCGTCACGATCAATGCATCGAGAGGTGCCGCAGTCAGTTGGTCCACGTGCCAGTAGCTTCGCCTCAAGAAGGCGAGCGCCTCCGGCCCCCGCGGCACCTCGGGCAGGTAGGCGATGCGAAGCGTGAGCGGCAGCACGCCGCTCGCCTCGCGCAGGAGATGCGTGAACTGCGCCTCGGTCGCCTCGAGCGCTGTGTCGGGCATGTTGTTGACAAGCCCGATCAGGAGGCCTTTGCGGGCCTTGCCCGTGCGATGCCGGGCAGTGCCGGGCGGATCAATGTGCAGAGGCATTGCACTTCACAAAATTGTGAAATCTATCCTGTAGTGGCGGAAGCGCGTGTCATCATTACTATTTCGGGTTTCATACAGATCAAACCACAAACGTGTTAAGAGTCAACCCAGATGGAAGCACCAGCGATCGTCGATGAGGTTGCGAGCTCCCCGAGCTCTGCCGCGCCCGACATGGCAGCGCGCGCCGCTGCCGTGGCCGCTGTTGCCGCCAGGCACGCTGGCGAAGTCGACCGGGGAGCGCGGTTTCCGAGCGAGGCCTTTGCAGCCGCGCGCGCCCGGCGGCTGCTCGGCATCATGGTGCCGCGCTCGCTCGGCGGAGAGGGAGCGAGCCTCGCTCGGGTGGCCGATGTCTGCTACGAGCTCGCTCGTGCCTGCTCCTCGACCGGCATGATCTACGCAATGCACCAAGTGAAGGTCGCGTGCCTCACCCGCCACTTCGGCTCGAGCCGCGCGCTGGCCGCGATCCTCAGGCGCCTGTGTGCCGAGCAGCTGCTGCTCGCTTCTTCGACCACCGAAGGCAAGGCCGGCGGGAACGTCCGCTCGAGCGAGGCGCCGATCGAGCACCAGAACGGCCGCATCAGCCTGGATCGCTCGGCCACTGTCATTTCCTACGGCGCCGCCGCAGACGGCGTGGTGACCACGGCACGGCGCGCGCCGGATGCCGCCCCTTCCGACCAGGTGCTGGTCGCGTTCCTGAAGAGCGACTACACGCTGACGCGCCTGCAGGGCTGGAACACCCTCGGCATGCGCGGCACCTGCAGCGATGGCTACACACTGCGGGCCACCGGCACGCCGGATCAGATTCTTCCCGAGCCCTACGAGATGATCCACGCCCACACCATGGTCCCGACGGCGCATCTCTTGTGGGGCTCGGTGTGGACGGGTATCGCCGCGAGCGCCACCGAGCGTGCGCAGGCGTTCATCCGCCAGGCGGTACGCCAGTCGGGCGGACAGGCGCCCCCCGGAGCCCCGCAATTCACCAGGGCGCTGGCGACGCTGCGGACGCTGCGCGGCATGCTGGCGACGGCTCTGCGGACCTACACGGAAGCGATGGCAGACCCCAACGTCCTGAGCTCACTCGGCTTCCAGTCGATGATCACCCTGACGAAGGTCGAAGCCTCGGAACTCGCGGTGTCGGTGGTCCTGGCGGCCATGCGCGTTTGCGGACTGACGGGCTATCGCTGCGACAGCGAGTTCAGCGTCGAGCGGCAGCTGCGCGATGTGCTCTCATCCCCCATCATGATCAACAATGACCGGATCCTCACGAATCTCGCGACCTCTTCGCTGATGACCCCGATTCCGGCCTCGCTCCACGACTGACCATGAGCGTTTCCATGTCCCAGCTGACCACCCCGGCCGATCCACTCGAGCCGATCGCTGCGGCCTTGTTTCGGCCGCTCGGCGTGGACGGCGTCTACGCGCGCACCGCGCTGTATGAGGACGTGGTGGATCGGCTCGCGGCATTCATCACCCGCCAACGGGATCCGCGCGCGGAGGTGCTGCACTTCCCGCCGATCATGAGCCGCCGACAGCTCGAGAAGTCCGGTTATCTAAAGAGCTTCCCGAACCTGCTCGGGTGCGTGTGCGCCCTGCACGGATCGGAGAGCGAGATTCGGGCAGCCGCCGATTCCCACGAGGCTGGCGGCGACTGGACGAAGTCCGTGAGCGCGTCCGACCTCGTGCTCTCGCCGGCCGCCTGTTACCCGCTGTATCCGCTCGCCGCGGCGCGCGGGCGGATGCGCGCCGAGGGCCTGATCTTCGACGTGGCGGCCGACTGTTTCCGGCACGAGCCGTCACGTGCTCTCAACCGCCTGCAGTCCTTCCGCATGCGCGAGTTTGTGCGCATCGGCTCGCCGCGGGACATCGATGCCTTTCGCGACCAGTGGATGGAGCGCGCGGTACGGCTCGCCGAGGAGCTCGCCCTGCCCTGCTCGCTCGACGTCGCGAGCGACCCGTTCTTCGGCCGCGTCGGCCAGGTCATGGCGGTCAGTCAACGCCAGCTATCGCTCAAGTTCGAGCTGCTGATTCCCTACGCGGGGGCGAGTCCGACGGCCTGCATGAGCTTCAATTGCCACCGCGAGCACTTCGGCCAGGTCTGGGGAATCGTGGATGCGGCAGGCGAAGTCGCTCACACCGGCTGCGTAGCGTTCGGGATGGACCGCCTGGCGGTCGCGCTCTTCTCAATCCACGGGCTCGAGGTCGCCAGATGGCCGGACACCGTGCGGCGCGCGCTGAGGTTTTGATCCCGACGGTGCGGCGTGCCGCTTGACGTACGCGCGCAGCGCTTCCTCGAGCGGCTCGCGGCGAGCAACCCGCAGAATGCGCTGGCGCTGACGGTAGTCGCCCGACGCGCGGCGCTCGCGGATCTGCTCGGCATGTCCACCGCGCCGACCCCTGTCGAGCGGGTCGAGGACGGCTCGCTGCCGGGACCTGCGGGTTCGCTGCCGCTGCGCATCTATACCCCTGCGAACGCTGCCGCGACCGGAGCGCCGGGCCTGCTCTACTTTCACGGCGGCGGGTTCGTCGCCGGCAGCCTCGATACTCACGACGCCATCGCCCGCGCCCTGGCCAACGCCTGCGGTGCGCGGGTGATCTCTGTCGCTTACCGGCTTGCCCCAGAGCACCCGTTTCCCGCGGCGATCGAAGACGGCTGCGCCGCCGCTCATTGGGTCGTAGAGAATGCCAGCACACTCGGCCTCGATGCTGCGCGCCTCGCCGTGGGTGGCGACTCGGCGGGCGCGACGCTCGCCGCGGTCGTGTGCCAGTCGACCAGCGCGGCAGGCTCGGTCCGCTGGGCGCTGCAGCTCCTGCTCTGCCCCATCATGGATTTCCGCGCGCAGACGCCATCGAGAGCCGAGCTCTCGCGCGGCTACTTTCTCGATGAGGCCACCCTCGAGCACGATCTCACGCACTACCTGGGGCGCGGCGGAGACCCGGCGGATCCTCGCGTCTCACCACTGCGTGCGCGGGAGCTCGGACACCTCCCGCCGACCTGCATTCATACGGCGGAATTCGATCCGCTCCGTGACGAAGGCAGAGAGTACGCACAGCGCCTGGAGCGCGCCGGGGTACGAACCCTTTACCGGTGCCACTCAGGTATGATTCATCTCTTCTATGGCATGGGTGCTCTCATCCCCTACGCTGCGCGCGGCTTCGAGCTCATCGGCGCGGATGCGCGCGCGATGCTCGCCTGAGACGCGCGGCGCGGGAAGTCTTCATGGGTGAACGTCACACAATCGAGCAGCTTCTGCGCGAGCTTTACTCAGCGCGCATTGGCGCGAATCTGGATGGCCTCGTCGGTTTGTTCGCGCAGGGCGCGCACTTTCGGATAGCAGGCACGGGTGACGGCAAGCCGATCGCGATCTCGGCCACCGGCCGGGAGCAGATCCGCCCGTGGCTGGGGCTGCTGGTCAAGACCTTCAGGATCAGCAATCACGAGATTCTCTCGATGACCGTCGAGGGATCGAGCGCGGCGGTCCACTGGGAAGCCCAGATTCACTCCAAGGTGACGGGGGTCATCGTGCCGACGGAGTTCGTCGACCTGGTGATCGTGAAGGACGGGCTCATCTCTTCCTACATCGAGTTCTTCGTTCCGCGCTGAGAGCGCGTATTCCGCGCCTGCATGAGCGCCGCATCCGGGGATCCCATCGCACCCTCTGCACTGCGCGAGCGGCTGCTCGCGCTGGTGGCGCAGATCCTCGGCAAGCCCGAGGCCGCGGCGTCGCTCCCGGTCGATGGACGGCTGAGCGATCTCGGGATGAGCTCGCTCAAAATGGTGAACCTGATGTTATCCGTCGAAGTCGAGTTCAACATCACCATCCCGCAAAGCGACATCACTCCCGATACCTTCCGCTCCGTCGCCTCGGTCGAGGCGCTGCTGCTCAGGCTCGGCGTCAAGCCGCGCCCGTAGCCTCGAGCGCGCTGACGAGTTCATCGACATCGCTCCGGGCGATCTCGCCGTGCGTCGCGCAGATCCTCACCACGTCCCGCCCCTCGTGACTCGCCACCGCGGCCCAGGCGCGCGCCGACTCGAGCAGGCGGCGGACGATCTCGCGCACCGGCGGATAGCCTGCCGGGGGCAGCATGCACAGCACCGCCAGCCGGGAATCGTTCGCCGGGGTCCAGCCGCCCGCCTCCAGCCGCTCCTTCACCTCCTCGATCACCGCGACCGCACGCTCGACATGCGCCGCATAGCCGTCCCAGCCTGCCGCGGCGAGCGACAGGAAGAGGCGCAGTCCCATGAAGCGGCGCGACCACAGCAGGGAGTTGAGGTAGGGGTCGAGCTGCGCGTTGCTCGAGGGCATGAATTCCGCGGCGACCCGGAAGGCCTCGCTCAGCACCTCGGGGTAGCGGGTGAGGAACATCCCGCAGCCCATGGTGGTCGAAAACCACTTGTGGGCGTCGACCGTGATCGAGTCCGCGGTCTCGATGCCGCAGAGATGGCTGCGCAGCCGTTCGGAGGCAAGCGCCGCCCCGCCCCAGGCCGCATCGACGTGATACCAGGCGCCGTGCTCGCGTGCGATGCGCTCGCACTCGATGAGCGGATCGACCATCCCGGCGCTGGTGGTTCCCGCCGTGCTCGAGATGAGCACGGGGACCACGCCGGCGTTCCTGTCGCGGGCCACGGCCGCCGCAAGCGCCCGCGCGTCCAGCCGGCCGCTGCCGTCGGTGTCGATGAGCTTAAGCGCCGAGCGCCCGATGCCGGCGTGATGCGCGATCTTGAACCAGGCCGGCTGGCAGGCCCGCGAGGCATACATCGCGACCGGGCCCGCAAATGCCCGCACCCCCTCGGCGGCGAAGCGCGGCTCGGCCCTGGTGAGCGCACAGACGAGCGCGGTGTAGTTCGCTTCCGAGCCGCTGGTGGTGAAGTGTCCTCCGCTCCCCGCCGGCAGCCCGGCGCGCGCCGCCAGGACCCGGATGACGTGCGCCTCGATCTCGACCGGGGCCGGCGATGAGCCCGAGCTCGCGAGCTGCGGGTTGAACGCCCCGGAGATGCGATCGGCGCACTGCGAAGGAAAACTCGCCGGCGGATTGAACAGGCCAAAGTAGCGAGGGTTATTCATGTGAACGACCCCCTGCTCCATTACGGCGATCGTCCAGGCGATCAGGTCCTCGAGGGAGCGCGGACGCACAAAATCGAACTGCTCGAGCTCGCGCCGCAGCTTTACGCGGTCGAGCGCTGGCATGACAGGTCCCGCAACCACGCGGGCATTCGCCGCATCGAGCGCACGCGTCAGGAGATCATCGATCCGCGTGCGCACCTCGCGCGCGGGAAAGAGCGCGGCGACCGGGGGCGGCAAAGCGTCGTGGCGGCTCATGGAGGCGAAGTCTCAACCGGCCGTCGCCGCCGCGAGCGCCTGGTCGAGGTCTTGGAGAATGTCGTCGATGTGCTCGATGCCGATGCTCAGGCGGATCGTCTCCGGCCCGATGCCCGCCTGACGCTGCTCCTCGGCGGACATCTGCCGGTGCGTGGTCGAGGCGGGATGACAGGCGAGCGACTTGGCATCCCCGAGGTTCACCAGGCGCTTGAAGAGCTTGAGCGCGTCGTAGAAGCGGATACCGGAATCGTAGCCGCCGCGGATCGCAAAGGTCAGGAGCGAGCAGGCGCGCCCGGCGAGGTACTTCCGGCAGAGCGCATGGTAGGGATTGTCCGGGAAACCGACATAGCTCACCGAGGCGACGCGGCGATCGGCGCGCAGAAACTCCGCCACCTTGCGCGCGTTCTCGACGTGCCGCTCGACCCGCAGCGTCACGGTCTCGATCCCCTGCAGCAGCAGGAAGGCGTTGAACGGCGAGAGCACCGCGCCCAGGGTGCGCTGGAAGACGCTGCGGGCGCGGCCGAGAAAGGCCTTGTCGCCGTAATGCTCGGTGTAGACGAGCCCGTGGTAGGACTCATCCGGCTCCGTGAAGCGCGGGAAGCGCGCGGCGTGCTCGGTCCAGCGGAAGCGGCCGCTGTCGACGATCGCACCTCCCAGGCTCGTACCGTGGCCGCCGAAGAACTTGGTGAGCGAGTGCACCACGATGTCGGCGCCGTAGTCGATGGGCTTCAGCAGCACCGGAGTCGCGACCGTGTTGTCGACCACGAGCGGTATGCGCGCGCGGCGCGCAATTGCGGCCAGCGCCTCGAGGTCGCAGATGTTGCCGGCCGGGTTGCCGACCGACTCGCAGAAGAGCGCGCGTGTGTTCTCATCGATCAGCGCCTCGAGCTCGGACGGCCGGTCGGATTTCGCGAGGTGCGCCTGGATGCCGAGGCGCGGCAGGATGTGCGCGAACAGCGTATGGGTCGTGCCGTAGAGCTGGGGCACCGAAACGATGTTCTGGCCGGCATCGGCGAGATTCAGCATGGTGTAGTACATTGCCGTCTGCCCGGAGGCGACCGCGAGGGCGTCGATACCGCCCTCAAGCATCGCTACCCGGCGCTCGAGCACATCGACGGTCGGGTTGCCGATGCGGGTGTAGCGATAGCCTTCGGCCTCGAGGTCGAAGAGCGCCGCGCCGTGCGCCGCGCTGTCGAAGGTATAGGCGACGGTCTGGTAGATGGGCACGGCGACGGCGTTGGTGGCGGGATCGCCGGCGAAGCCGCCGTGAAGAGCAATCGTCTCAGGCCTCATGTGCCGCCTCGTATAAAATCGCAACTCGCATGATGACAGCTACGCCTGATGAAAGCATACGCTCGCCTCTCAAGGCATGGGTCCGCGCGCTCGAGCGTACGGCGGCCATAGGGCGCGATCCGCAGCTCACCCTGCCGGTGACGATCGCCCGGCTTGCCGAGGCCGCCGGAGATGCCCCGGCGTTGCTCGGCCCGGAGAGCCGGCTCACCTACCGCGAGCTTGCCGAGGCCAGCAATCGCGCCGCCCGCTGGGGTCTCGGCCACGGACTCGCACCGGGCGAGGTGGTATGTCTCCTCATGAAGAACTGCCCGGAGTACCTCGCACTCTGGCTAGGCTTAAGTCGCATCGGCGTCACCGTCGCGCTCATCAACACCAACCTGACGGGCGAGCTCCTCAGACACTCCATCGACATCGTGCAGCCCCGCCACGTGATCGCGGGCGCCTCGCTCTCGAGCGTGCTCCGATCGGTGCGCACCCAACTCGGTGCGGGCGTAGTCTGTTGGAGCTACGGCGAGGGCGCTCACGGCCTCCCGCGGCTCGACCGCGAGGTCGAGAGCCTCTCCGGCACGCCGCTCGACGCCGGCGAGGCGCCACTGCCCGCCCTCGCCGACCGTGCGCTCTATATCTACACCTCGGGCACGACCGGTTTACCTAAGGCCGCCAACGTGAGTCACCGGCGCCTGATGCAGTGGAGCCACTGGTTCGCCGGCCTCACGGACATGCGCCCGGGCGATCGGCTCTTCAACTGCCTGCCCATGTATCACAGCGTCGGCGGCGTGGTAGCGACCGGAGCGGCGCTGGTCGGCGGCGGTGCGGTGGTGCTGCGCGAGCGCTTCTCGGTGAGCAGCTTCTGGAAAGACGTTGCCGCCGAGCGCTGCACGCTGTTTCAGTACATCGGTGAGTTGTGCCGGTATCTCCTCAACGCGCCGCCGCACGCGGACGAGGCGCGGCACGAGCTGCGCCTGGCGTGCGGCAACGGCCTGCGCGGCGAGGTTTGGGAGCCCTTCCAGCGCCGTTTCCGCATTCCGCAGATCCTCGAGTACTACGCCTCGACCGAAGGCAACTTCTCCCTCTACAACTGCGAAGGGCGGGTCGGGGCGATCGGCCGCATTCCTCCCTTCCTCGCGCACCGCATACCGGTGGCGCTGGTCAAGTACGACATAGAGACCGGCGCGCCCGCGCGGGATGCGCAGGGACGCTGTGTCGCGTGCGCAATCGACGAGCCCGGGGAGGCGATCGGACAGATCCTGGATGCCGGCGGCACGACCCGTTTCGAGGGCTACGCGGACCCCGAGGCCTCGCGCAAGAAAGTGCTGCAGGATGTATTCGCCGCGGGGGATGCCTGGTACCGGACAGGCGATCTCATGCGGCGTGACGCGCAGGGATTCTTTTATTTCGTCGATCGGATCGGCGATACGTTCCGCTGGAAGGGAGAGAACGTCTCGACCACCGAAGTCGCGGCCGCGATCGCGCGCTGCCGCGGTGTCGCCGAAGTCGCCGTGTACGGCGTCACCTTGCCGAACGCCGACGGGCGCGCCGGTATGGCAGCGCTGGTCGCCGGTGCGGGTTTCTCGCTCGCCGAGCTGCGGCGCGCGCTGGCGCACGACTTGCCCACGTACGCGCGGCCGGTGTTCGTGCGCATCGTCCCGACCCTCGAGATCACCGGCACCTTCAAGCTGCGTACCCAGGAGCTCGCCCGCCAGGGCTACGACCCCA
>Ga0335077_10004962_pt1 | contig 16273 bp, 13 predicted proteins | sample Lox_Sample_31_FD_207151 | JGI IMG/M metagenome (GOLD analysis project Ga0335077, IMG submission 207151) | Soil microbial communities from Loxahatchee National Wildlife Refuge, Florida, United States - Lox_Sample_3.1 | ecosystem: Environmental > Terrestrial > Soil > Wetlands | place: USA...
TGGTCCGACCGACGTCGGCTTGCTCACCGTCCTTAGCGAAAAATCCGACGATGCCGCACATTGGATTTTAGGATACTTGCAGTATACTACCAGTATGCCAGGCGCTCAGGCAAGCACCCTGGCGTCGGTCCATGGCGATTGCTAAAGCGAAAACGCAGGCGGAGGGCGAAGTCGAACGTGTCTATCGCCTGATCAGGGAATGGCTGATCATCGCGCAACTGCCGCCGGGGGAGTTCCTTTCAGACATCGTCTTGGCGCAGAAATGCAAAACCAGCCGTACTCCGGTGCGCGAGGCGTGCAGCCGGCTTGCCCAGGACAAGTGGTTGTCTTTGATCCCGCGCAAAGGCTATCTAGTGAAGCCGATTTCGGTGCGCGACATCGTCGAATTGTACGAATTCCGCAAGCTGCTGGAATGCTTTTCGGCCGAGAAGGTGGCGCAAACGGCCACGCCCGAATGCGTCGCGCAGCTTAAAAACATCGTCGCTGTGGAGAACAACGGGCGGCCGGATCTGAACAAGATTTTGTTGGCGAATGAAGCCTTCCATTTGCGCCTGGCGGAAATTGCGGGGAACCAGCGCGTGGTCGATCAACTCCGCCTGGCGCTCGGCTACGTACGCCGCCTGGATACGCTATGCACGCAGACGGTACCTGGATGGATCGGGCACCGGGAAATCATCCGCGGCATCGAACAGCGCAAGCCCGCTGAGGCGCGCAAGGCCATGGCGGCGCATGTTGAGCTGTCACTCGAGAAGATGATCCGCCTGTTTAGTAGGTGATCGCCCGTTGTTCGCTAGTCGAATACCACGGTTTTGTTGCCGTAGAACAGAATGCGGTGCTCCAGATGCCAGCGCACGGCTCGCGAAAGCACGAGCTTCTCGAGATCGCGGCCTTTCTCGATGAGGTGTTCCACCTGGTCGCGGTGGGAGATGCGAACTACGTCCTGCTCGATAATCGGCCCGGCATCCAGTTCGTCGGTCACATAGTGGCTGGTGGCGCCAATCAGCTTGACGCCGTGTTGGAATGCCGCGTGATAAGGCCGCGCTCCACTGAAGGCCGGCAGGAACGAGTGATGCACGTTGATAATGCGCAGCGAGTATCGCGCTACGAATGCGGGCGACAGGATCTGCATGTACCGGGCCAGCACGATGAGGTCGACCGCGTTCCGCTGCAGCAGTTCGATTTGCGCAGCTTCGGCTTCTGGCTTGTGTCCGTCTTCTACGCTGACGTGATGAAACGGCACCTTGTAGAACTCTGCCAGGGCTTGCGCGTCCTGATGATTGCTGATGATCGCGGCGATCTCGCAGCGCAGTTCGCCGGTCTGATGCCGGTGTAGCAGGTCAACCAGACAATGCTGATATCGCGAGACGAAAATCGCCATGCGCGCCAGTTTCGATGTGTCTTCAAATCGCCAGCGCATGTGGAAGCGATCCGCAATGGGTTGAAACGCTCCCGGAAAATTCTCGGCGTCCAGGGCGAAGTCTGCCAGGTCAAATTCCACGCGCATGAAGAACAGGCCGGCCTCGTTGTCCTGGTGTTGATCCGCATGCAGGATGTTGGCTCCGTGCGAGTAAAGAAAGCTCGAGATGGCCGCAACGATTCCCTTTGCATCCGGGCAATCGACCAGCAGGACTGCCGTGCGCTTCACTGTCCGCGGACTAGAATCTGATTTAGGTGCCAAGGCGTCATGCTATCAGACGCCAACACTGTCGCAACCGTGGCCGAAATCTGAGCGCCACGAAGCGCGGCCAACGACGCGCTGATTCCCGCAAAAAGGGCTCTTTTATACGCACCTTCCGGCATCCTGCGCACGACTTCCAACCGGTATCGAAGGAAACTTTCTTCGCTCATAGCCTCGCTCCAAGGGATACTGCGTTGGGCGGGCTCAGACGTTTCGTTTGTCCTAGTACTATCCACACTTGCGGCGTATGAAGGATGTGCGCGGCCGATACTCCAGGGCGAGGGCGGGCGCATCGAAATTACTCAATACGCCCGCTCATCGGAGGGTTGCTCTGAGTTGGGTCTGCTGTTGAGATAGTGTACCGGCGGCCTCAAACGTTTCAGGATGGTCTCAGCTGTACGTCGTCGCGCAGGCAGCCCAATAGTTCCCGGGTTCGCTGTCGAACGCCTGCTTGCAATCAGCACAGCAGAAGAAAATCACCATTCCTTGAATTCGCGATTGGTACTTTGCGCGCCGGATCCACCCTCATGCCGCATACTGAGTCTTTCGCCGGGGGGGATGTCGTCTTCGCCGCGAGTGTTGGCTGAGGCTGGTTTCTACCCACTTGAACGATCTCCGCAAGAATGCTGACGGCGATCTCCTCCGGTGAAACGGCGCCAATGTCGAGGCCGGCCGGCGCCTTGACTCGACTCAAGCGCTCGGAGGAAACGCCTCTTGTGTGTAAAGACTCGAAAGTTTTCTGAGCCTTCGTCTTGCTGACCACAAATGCGACATAAGGTGCGTCTACGCTGAGCGCTGTTGCCTCTCAAGCATCAGCGCCTGCCCGAGGTTGCGTGTCCCGCTGTATCCACCAGATAAAGGACTGCATCCCCGCTGAACGGCGGAGTGAACGATTGCGAGGATGCCCCGGCGGAAACTGGATTTCCGGCGATCGTAGCACCGGCCGAGGGGTTGAACCATTCCACGGCCAATGTCCTTGTACCTGGCATTGCAGACAGGTCGACCGTGAACGAGCCGCCTGCAGGGGCGTAAACCAGGTACTCCGCTCCGGTGGAGGGGGTCTGGGCGAGGCAATAGCCTGTCGAACAGAGCGAACTTCGTGGAGCGACGCCGGCGAGATTCAACCTGCGCGAATATCTCAGAATGTATCCAAGATTGTCCCTGAAATTGTCATAGCGCGTATCCGGTCCGCTGCAAATTCCGTTCGTTGGAGAGGCGCACAGGTTCCGGTTCTCGCGCGGATAATAAATAACGTAAGGATCCATGAACAGTACCTGGCTGCCGTTCATGAAGTTCTCCCACTCATAGTTGCGATTCTGTTGCGGGGTCTCGTTCCACATTCCAAAATAGGAATGGTCGCTGTCATTGACGTTCACCTTGCAGGCCGGTTTCCCGCTTCCGCAGGACCGGGCGGGCGAAATCCTCACCTGCGGCGCAACCCAATCGGCATCCGAGTTGTAGAGTACTGTATCCGGTGCCCGGATCAGCGCTGCATACCCGATGGGGTGCTGATACGGCTTTTTGGATTCATAAGTTCTGATGTGCGCGATCTGGTGGTCGTTCCACCACGTGGAATTGCTAGGGGCCTCTTCGGAAACAATCCAAAGCACGTTTGGCATATCGTTTAGGGTGTCGATCACTTTTTCCACATAAACGTCCTGAAGCCTGCTAATGGCATTGGGCGCGATCATCGTAATCGAGCCGATGCCCTTCTTTCCGCCGGTGTAACCGTCGTCAATGCCATTGATATTGTTCGATCCGGTGAACGGGTACCCGTCCGTGGGGCAACGGAAGACGTTGAGCCACTCGCCCGTGAATAAATACACACCCACGTAGACACCGGCGTTGCGCAGCGCCTGAACTCGAGTTCGCAGGCGGTCGAAGAAGCCGGGGTCGAACCTGGTGAGATCGAACTTCTGGCCGCCGTCGGTTGCAGTCCCCGGGCCTGTTCTCAGCCACGGAAGCGGGCTGACAATGAAATCCGGCGGAGAAGCTGCCGTGCTTGGCAGATTGCAGAAGTTCGGCATTTCCGTGGTCCACAGCAAAGTGAAATTGTGTCCGTGCGCGGCCAGGAAATTCACGAACGCGTTGAAATCCAGAGCTCGCAGTGAGCCATTGCTACCCCAGTCCTGAAGGGTGTTCCACGTCTGCGATCCGCTCAAGACGACAGCGGCACCGCTCGCATCCTTGAAATAATTGGGATTCCCCGAGATCACCAGGGGCCCATTGATGGGGGTAGTCTCGGCAGCTTGTGCGAAATTGGCGGCCGCGACGGCAGCGACCGACAGAACGACCAGCGTGGAAGCGAAGTTCATATCGACTCGACTATGCTAGTGTGCAGGCGTCGCATTTCGCAACAGGGCAGAGCTATGGCATTGTTAACTGAACATTGATCGTGCTCTGGGAGTCCAGTTGAAAAAACATTTCAAGAATAGAATGTTTCGCGCTAATATGGGCACTTAGCTGAGGAGCACGCGCTGGCCTCTTTGCTGCGTGTTGCCTCCGGCACCCTGCATCGATGCTCGCTGCACAACTCAAGATTCTTCCCGCAGGCGGGGGGCAGAAGACGGCCAATCCCGCGACGGCCCCTGGCGGGGAGCTACGCCCATCGGAACTCGACGATCCGTCGCTATATCTCAATCCCGAGATGAGCCTGCTGGAGTTTCAGGGCCGCGTCCTCGAAGAGGTTTGCGACGGGCGCAACCCGCTGCTGGAGCGCATCAAATTTCTCGCGATTCTCAGTTCTAATCTTGACGAATTCTTCATGGTTCGCGTGGCTGGACTACTGCAACAGATCGAAAACGGCGTGCAGGAGGCCAGCATCGACGGCCGCCAGCCCGGCGCCCAACTGGTGGCAATTCGCACCGCCGTCACGCACCTCATCGGCGAGGCGTACGCCGCCTACCGGGAGGAGCTGCTGCCGGCGCTCACCGCCGCGGGCATTACGATCACGGAATATTCCTCGCTCCACGCCAGCCAGCAGGCGCAGCTCAAGGTGTACTTCCTGGAAAGCATTTATCCAGTGCTGACGCCGCTGGCCTTCGACCCCGGCCGCCCGTTTCCGCACATCTCAAATCTAAGTCTCAATCTTGCGGTGGTGGTTCGGGACGCGACGGGCGCCGAGCATTTCGCTCGCGTCAAAGCGCCGGACAGCCTTGCGCAGCTTGTGCCGGTTCCTAAAGGTCCCAGGTTGCCGGCGAGCGAGTGTTTCGTCTGGGTGGAGCAGATAATCCTGGCTAATCTTGACCTTTTATTCCCCGGCATGGAGATCGTAGAAGCCCATCCCTTCCATGTCACGCGCGACGCCGAGGTCGCGATCAAAGAACTCGAGTCGGACGACTTGCTGTCCACCATCGAGGAGGCGGTCTGGCAGAGGCGTTTTCGCGATGTGGTCCGCCTGCAAGTTGACGTGCACATGCCCGAGCCGCTGCTCCAGATCCTCACCAGCAATCTTGAAATCGAACCCTCCGGCATTTATCAAGTTGACGGCCCGCTGGATCTCGGCCGCCTGCGCCAGTTGAACGGGCTCGATCGCTCGGATCTCAAGGACCGTCCGTTTCTCCCGCAGGCTCCTCCTGCTCTGGTGCGAAAAGATGGGGACTTCTTTGCGGCGATCCGCCAGGAAGACATCCTGCTGCACCATCCGTTCGATTCGTTTCAACCGGTGGTCGAATTTCTTCAGCACGCCGCGCGCGATCCGGGTGTGCTGGCGATCAAAATGACGCTCTACCGGCTGGGACGGAACTCCCCGGTGGTTGACGCCCTGCTGGAAGCCGTCAAGAACGGAAAGCAGGTGGCGGTGGTGGTGGAGTTGAAGGCGCGCTTCGACGAGGAAAGCAATATCGAGTGGGCGCGGGCGCTCGAGAGCGAGGGGGTGCACGTAGTCTATGGTTTGCTGGGCCTCAAGGTCCACTCCAAGATCGCGCTGGTCGTCCGCCGGGAGGGAGATACGATCCGCCGCTACCTGCATCTCGCTACGGGGAACTACAACCCCACGACGGCCCGGCTCTATACCGATATCGGGCTGTACACTTGCGATCCGGAAATCGGCAGTGACGCAACGGCCGTATTCAACTACCTGACTGGCTATTCGAACAAGAATCAATTCCACAAGCTTCTGGTAGCGCCCATCAATCTGCGGCAGCGCCTTCGAGAACTCATTCGCCGCGAGATGGAACATCAGCGCCGCGGCGAACGCGGCCACGTGATTTTCAAGATGAACGCGCTGGAGGATCCGGACCTGATCCAATTACTGTATGAAGCGTCTCGCGCGGGCGTCGCGGTGGATCTGCTGGTCCGTGGCATTTGCTGCCTGCGGCCCGGTCTGGCAGGGATCAGCGACAATATTCGCGTTACCAGTATCGTCGGACGTTTTCTCGAGCACAGCCGTGTTTTCTGCTTCCGCAACGGTGGAGCGGAAGAGATTTACCTCGGCAGCGCGGATCTCATGCCGCGCAATCTCAATCGCCGCGTTGAGGTGCTGTTCCCGGTCACCTCTCCACGCCTGGTGGCTCGCCTGCGCGACGAAATCCTGGAAACCTACCTCGCAGATCGCGCGTGCGCGCGTCACATGCGCAGCGATGGTAGCTACACGCGCAAGTCCGGCGAGGATGGACTGGATTGCCAGGCCTGGTTCCTGGGGCAGCGCGTTGGCCGGCCGGCCGCAGTTGGCTGTGCGCGCGAGGCAGACGCGGTCCTCTCCGCGGAATCCGCGGCCTCACTGGCGCGGCCTGTCTGCTTTCTCGTCGAGGGGACAAGCCGCAAGCAAACGGACCTTGTGATCACGCCGGTCGCCGCCATGCAACCTAAGCTCGAAGCAACGGTCAACGACGGACAGACTGTCCTGGCCAAGCTGGCCTCACGCGTAGCGAGCGATCTTGCGGTTCACTTTGTCAGCGCGGCTGAAGAGATTCGCAGGCGGGCAATGTACGAGGCCGAACGGTCCGACCGGATCTAGCCCCGGACACGCCAACTTCCTCCTCAAATGATGCGACTGATGAACCGGGTGAACTCGGCTGCAGCCCATGATACACTGGCGGACGACAGAGGCCTGTATCAGCAAAAAATGGTACAACTTGTTCGTTTCGGTTGGCCCGGAAACCGGCGGCTCGGACGTGGCGGAGGGCAACTCCCCGATCCCGCGCAGCCCGGCTCAGACCGTGGCCGAGATCGCGTCCTCTGTCGCCGCTGAGCCTACATTCACCGCTCCTGTTAGCAGCGCCGGCGGGTTCGACGAGATCTATCGCGCGGCGGAAATCCAGGCGCCGGCGCACGGCTACACCATAATGAAGATCGCCGAAATGCTGCAGAGCGAGCGCATTCGCACGCTCCCGGCTGAGGTGAAGAGGAACTCCATTTTACTGGCTCTGGATGCATCCGGCGTAAAAATCGAGGAAGTGATTGAAGATGCCGTGAAGCGCGATCGCGCTCTGGATGGGTTTGAGCGCGTACAGCAGAAAGCTCTAGACGATCTGGAGGCGCGAAAGGAAAGCGAAAATCAGCAGATCCAAGCGGAGCTGGATCGCTTGGTTCAGGAACACAACGCGCGCATCCAAGCCAATAAGGATGAAGTATCTAAAGAGAAAGAGCGCTTCTACGGCTGGCGGCTTCAAAAACAGCAAGAGGAACAAAAAATCGCCGATTCCGTATCTTATTTCGTAACCGAGAACCCCATAACCACCGGCGGCGTCGCGGCTGCGCCGCGCGGATCCCAGGCACCAGACAAAACATCAGCGCCTAAAAAATAGGCGCTGGCAGCCGCAACAAAGGACTGTCCTTATGTTTAGACGGCTCTCACGCATGTTTCGCTCGTTCTTCGGGTTTTTCATCTCCGTGGCGGAAAATCCCGAGTTGATTCTCGAACAGAACATTCGCGACATGAATGACCAGGTTCCCCGCATGAACGAAAGCATCGCCATGGTCAAGGCGAATGTCACGCTGCTGGAAAGAGAAGAGTCGAAGTACAAGGTGGACATCAATGATCTAACGGCTAAAGTAAAAGCGGCCATTCAGGCGAATCGCGACGACCTGGCGGGCAGCTTTGCCGTGCAACTCGAACAGGTGCGCGGCGCGATGGCCCGCACGCAAGGCCAGCTCGCAACCGCCCAGGCGGCTTTCGACAAAGCCAGCGCGGTGAAAAAAGCGTTCCTATTGGAGAAGGAGCGCAAGACGCGCGAGGCCCTCAACGCCATCGCCGACTACCGCCGGTCCCAGTGGCAGAAGAGGGTCGCTGACGTGATGGAGCAGTTTGAAGTCACGGGCATCAGCGCCACGCATGACGAGATGGTGCGCAAGATCGAGGAAACTACGGCGCTCAACGAAGCCCGCATGGAGATGGCTCTGGGCAACGTTGACCAGCAGAAGATCAAGATCGAAGAAGAAGCCGAAAAGTTGCGCGCGAATGAGCTGGTGAAGCAGTTCAAAGTGGAGATGGGGTTGATCACGCCGCAGGCCTCCACGGAAGCCGCGCAAAAGACCATCGGAACCAGAGAAGCGCAGAAGAGTGTTTGAGGAGGAGCGATCTGAAGTCAGAAATGACCGTGGATCCCTCATAGAACTATGGCTGTCAAAATCGAGAAAGGTGGATGGACTCTCATTTTCCTGATCGGGCTGGGACTGGTAGGCTACAGCCTCGACAGGTACGGCATTGTCAATTTACGGGGGCGTTTAGGCGGGCGTTCCGAGGCCGCGTCTGGCGAAAAGGTGGACACCTCTAAACCATTGGTACTGCCCACCGCGGCGGCTGCCGATTCTGGTTGCAACAACGTTCGCGTGCGCGTCAATATCTGGGTCGGCTGCGCCGCTGGTCTGGTTGCCAACGGAGGCCTCGATACGGTATCGGGCTCCATTTACGACAAGAAAGGCCTCAAGGTCAGTTTCAAGATCATCGATGACTGGACTGAAGGCGCCGCCGCGCTGGCCACGAATAATGTGGACGTCATGCTCACCACCGCCGATGTCTGGGCAAAAGACTACGCCCAGTTTCAAGACAAAGGCTTTAGCGCGCACGCGTTCTATATGGTCGATTGGTCGCGCGGTGCGGACGGCGTGATCGGCAAGCAGGGCATCACTAGTATCGAGGATCTGGCGGGCAAGACGGTTGCGTTCGCTCCCTACACGCCGTCGCATTTCCTGCTTTGGAACGGTCTCAAGAGTTCGGGCCTGACAACCGAACAGCGCAACGAGATTTTTTCCAAAGCAGTGCATACGAAGGATGGCATCGAGCCGGCGACGTTGTTCGCCCAGCAGAAAGTGGATGCTGCCGTGGCCTGGGACCCGGACATGAGCGACGCCGTCACCAAGCGCGCCGGATCGAAGAAAATCTACGATACCCACATTGCCAACCGCCTGATAGCCGACATCCTCGTGGTGAGCGACCGTTTTGCATCCCGATGCCCGCAGGCCGTGGTCAAACTGGCGGAGGGCTGGCTCGAAGGTGTCGAGTTCATCAAAGCGCAGCCCAACCGCGCCTACACGCTGATCGGCACCATCAAGGATTTCAATATTCCCGAAGATCTGGCCAAGACCATGCTCGGCGGCGTGAAACTGGCGGACTATGCCGACAACAAGTCTTTCTTTGGCACACGCGGCGCAGCCTCCGACTACGACAACATTTTCAAGATGGCGCAAGAGATGTACCGCGAGGAGCGCATCATCAAGCGCACCTCCGACCCGGAATCGAGCGTAGACCGCCGCTTCCTGGATCCGCTTAGCGGCAAGTTCTCCTCGGCCTCTTCTGAGCCGCCGATCGAATACAAGGAGCCCGCCAAGGGCGCAGTGCCGCTCGCCACACAACGGCGCTCCATTTACTTCGAAACGGATTCGGCCAAGATGGGTCTGGACTCGCGCGCCGTTGTGGACGAGATCGGAACTTTCATGCGTGCGTATGAGAACACGGTCGTTGATATCGATGGCAACACCGACTCAACCGGCTCGCGGTCTCACAATGTCGAGCTTTCGAGAGAGCGGGCCGAAACCGTAAAACAGTATCTCATCGAAAAATATGGATTCCCAGCCAACCGTATGCGCACCGTGGGTAACGGCCCCGACCGGCCGATCTCCGACAATTCGACGGTCGAAGGCCGTGAGAAGAACCGCCGCACCGATATCAAGGTTTTCCCAAATCCGGCAGCGTAACTCTGAAGTGGCTCCGAACAAGGGGCGCCGCCCAATTCAATGCATGGACTTCTCGCAATCCGCAAGGATCTTTCACGCCGGGCGCGATTAATCCTGGCCCTGTCGGCTTGGGCCGCCGTGGTGCTCGCCTGGTTCGCGTTAACGAACTGGGAGATTCTGCCGCCATTTTCTCTTCCCAGCCCCATTGGCGTCTTGCGCGCCTTCGCGCGGCTCTGGACCGAATACGATCTTCTCGGCAATGTCATGAAAAGCTGGTGGCGTATAGCGCAGGCATTCTTCTGGTGCGCGGTCATCGCAATTCCCTTGGGCCTTCTGATGGGCAGCTTCCGCTGGGTACACGACCTGGTGAATCCTGTCGCTGCCCCCATGCGTTCCATGCCCATCACCGCCTTCCTTCCGGCGTTCATTGCACTGTTCGGAATGGAAGAATCCATGAAAGTGGCCTTTCTCTGGTTCGGCATGTTCTTCTACCTCTTGGCGGTGGTGGTCGAGGAAGTAAACAAGGTAGACGACAGCCTGCTGGAGACGGCGTGGACGCTGGGCGCGAAGCACCGCCACATACTCTGGCTGCTGTTTCGCGCGTCGTTCCCTTCGATTTTCGGCTCCTTCCGCATCCTGTACGACATCGGATGGACGTACGTGATTCTGGCCGAAATGGTGAATGCGCGCAAAGGTGTGGGCTACATGGTGGAAGCCGCGCGCAAAGTTCTCGATTTTGAACGCGTGTACGCCGGCATCATTGCCATTGGCATCGCCGCGTTTCTGTTTCGTTTCCTGCTGACGTTTTTGGAATCGCGCCTCTTTCCTTGGCGTGTGGTGTCGCGTCCGGCTTCTGAACCCGTTGCAGCAGTGGCCACCGGAGCGACGGTAAAGGCTCAACCTCGTGCCGAACCAGGTTAAGATCAGCGTTCACGATCTCTCTCGCAGCTTCATCGATGCTCACGGTAGTCGCATCGATGCGCTGCACAGCGTGAGCTTCGAAGTGGAGGACGCTTTCTCGCCGGATGGCCGCGACATCGGCGAGTTCCGTGTGATCCTGGGGCCATCGGGCTGCGGCAAATCCACCTTGCTGCGCATGATCGCGGGTCTCGACCGGCCGGACAGCGGTCACGTGATGGTGAACGGCAAGCGCGTCGACGCGCCCGGGCGCGATCGCGGCATGGTCTTTCAGAAATACACGTCGTTTCCCTGGCTGACGGTCGAAGACAACATCGCTTACGGTCCCAAGATCAACGGCGTTCCCGCGGCCGAACGCGAACAAATCGTCCATCACCTGGTGGAAGCGGTGGGCCTGGCCGGCTTCGAGAAGTCTTATCCCGACACCCTGTCCGGCGGCATGCAGCAGAGGGTCGCCATCGCTCGCACGCTGGCCAACCGTCCGCAGGTAATTCTGATGGATGAGCCGTTCGGCGCGCTCGATGCCCAAACCCGGAGTGACATGCAGCAGCTTCTTCTGAAAGTCTGGGACGAAGCCGCCAGTACGATCCTATTTGTGACACACGACGTCGATGAGGCCATCTATCTCGCTGACCGGATTTTCATTCTGTGCGCCCGACCCGGTACCATTGTGGAAGACATCCCGGTACCATTCGGGCGGCCGCGCGACCCCGCTATCCGAGAGACGGCGGAGTTCCACGAGATGCAGCATCATGTGCTCGCTTGCTTGCGCCGCGCCCCCGGAAAAGGCCAGGTGAGAGTGAGCATTTGATGGCGCAGGACGATTCGGCTGGTTCCGAAATCAATTACGTAAAAGAGGCCGCGAAGCTCCAATACAATTGGATCACGCTCGCTGGCGTCGCGGGTTTTGCGGTGGTGTCTGGCAGCGCGCTGCCATTGCTGCTGGCCGCCGGCCTCGAGCTGATGTACCTCAGCGTAGTGCCGCACAATCCCCGGTTTCAGCGCCTCGTGCGGTCTTGGAAATATGCCGAAGAGAAGCGCCGGCACGATCAGCAGCTCAGCGCCATGTTTCAGGAGATCACGCCCGAGATGCGCCTTCGCTACGCAGATCTGGACAAGATCTGTAACGCCATTCGCGAAAACTACGCCCGTCTGTCGTCTACCTCGCAGATCTTCGCCCAGCAAATGGAGGACAAGCTGCAAGGCCTGCTGCAGTCTTATGTGCGCCTGCTGCACGCCGCCTGGCAGCATCGCGAGTACCTGCGAACCACGGATCTGCGCGTGGTGGAGCGCGAACTGGCTCAACTCCAGAAGGAGCAGGAATCCGACACCCCGAAGGTGCAGGAGATCAACCGCAAGCGCATCGAGATTCTGAACAAGCGCATCGAGAAATTCAAGAAGATCCGCGAGAACTGCGAGGTCATCGACGCCCAGTGCGCCGCCGTCGAGGACGTGCTCGGCCTGATTCGCGACCAATCGGTTACCATGCGCGATCCGCAACAGTTGAACGACCATCTGGAGAGCCTGGTCCATGACGTCGAACAGACCGAGGAGACCGTCCGAGAAGTGGAAAGCATTTTCGAGAACGTCCCCGATGTCAGCGGCCTCGCGCCGGGTGGAATCGCCCCGCTGCCCACCGATTCCGGCAGCGCCAACACGAGTTCGACCACGCGAAATCGGGTCCGGAACTAGCCGTCATGCCACCTACCATCATCGCCCCGACGCAAATGCCCGAATGGGCCCAGACGCTTTCGGAGAAATATTACTCGCGTACTCTGTCCATGTTCGTTCTGTACGGCAATGTGCGCGACCTGGTGCCGCTCGATCGCGGAGGCACCGTAGAGCACGTTCCGTTGGTCACCTTCCTCACCGAGGCTCTATTTGGCCGGCGCGACCTGGTTCTGACGTACGACCGCGGCGGCGGTTTGAGCTTTGCAAACCCCGACATGCAGGCCGATTTTCGCAATGCGCTCTCCGGCTACGACAGTTTTCATCAAACGAACTATGCCGAATCCCTGCCACGCAATCCGGATGGCGTATTGAACCTGCTGGACAACTACATTCGGCTGCGCATCGTGGACGGCAAAAAGATCGCCCTGATCATCGATTTCGCCGAAACCATTGCTCCTGCTGGTGACATATCCGGCATGTCCGCAGACGACCGGAACGCCCTGGTCATCCTGAAACGCTGGGCGCAGAACGCTGCGCTCTTACGAGCAGACGTCACCATCTGCCTGATCGCAGAAAACCAGATCGAGCTGAATCAAGGAATCGTGCAGAATCCGGGAGTGGCTTCCATCCAGATCCCGTTGCCCGAGGAAAGCGAGAGGCTCACGTTCATTCGCGCCCAACTGGCGTCTTCTCCGTTGCCTACCGGTTCCGACGTGACCGACGCTACTCTCGCCAAACTCGGCGCGGGCCTGAAGCGCGTGCAGTTGCACAACCTCATATCGCATGCAGTCGAGAACCGGCATCCGCTGACCGCAAAGTTCCTCACCCAGCGAAAGAAGGAACTCATCGAGGCCGAATCCGGCGGCCTGCTGGAATTCATCCAGAGCCGGTTTGATCTCTCAATGGTGGCCGGACAGGATCACGCCAAGGCGAAGCTGCAGAACGCCGCCGCGGCCATCCGCTCCGGGAATACCGGCGTCCTGCCCATGGGCTACGTGATTTGCGGGCCCGTGGGCACGGGCAAAACCTTTCTCACTACGTGCTTCGCCGGCGAGGTCGGCATCCCGGTGGTCATGCTTAAAAATTTCCGCAGCATGTGGCAGGGCGTCACCGAGGGAAACCTGGAGCGCGTGCTGAATCTGTTGCAGGCGATGTGTCCGATTGCGGTGATGGTCGACGAGGCCGACGCACAGCTGGGGAACCGGTCCATGTCGGGTGACAGTGGCGTGAGCAATCGCGTGTTCGCCCAGATTGCGCAGTTCATGGGCAATACCGAGCTGCGCGGCAAAGTGATCTGGTTTCTGCTGACCAGCCGTCCCGATCTTCTGCCAGTCGACTTGAAACGGCAGGGACGCGCCGAGGAGCACATCGCCCTGTTCTATCCCGAAACGAACGACGAACGGCTGGCCATGCTGCGGGCCATGCTGAGGAAGACGGGCATGAACCTTGCATCAGCAGAAGCAGAGAAGTTTTTCCTGGAACACTCCACCGGGCTCTCGGGCGCCGACATCGAAGCCGTGCTGATCCGCGCGCGCATGAAGTCCGTGCTGGAGAATGACGCGGCCATCGATGCCGGCGATCTGCAATCCGCGCTTGAAGATTTCATCCCGCCATCGTATCCGACCGAGATCGAAATGCAGAACCTGGCTGCTGTCCTGGAGTGCACCAGCCGGAGTTTGTTGCCAGCAAAATACCGGGAGATGGATCGCGCGGAAGTGGCGCGACGCGCCAAAGAACTGGCGCTGTTGAGCCGCGAGTAAGCCGCGTTTTTCTTTTCGTCTATTAATGCGCTGCCGCCCTCAAGGTCTCTGGCCTGGAAGAGGGCAGCACGTTGGAGGTTTCCAGCCTGGTCAACACCTCGTAGAACTGATGCAAAGCCGCCGCCCGCTGGGATTGCATCTCACAGAGCGAATGAAGGGTCTCTTCCTGCCGGTCAAGCCGCTCGCACCATGTCGCTACCCTGGACGAGAGGTCGGCAACCACTGAGTGCAGAGGGATCAGGCTCTCGACCTTCGCGCGCAACCCGGAGAAGTCCTCATGATGTTCGTCCAGCCGGGCGGACAGCTCTTCCACGCGTCCGGAAAGGGTGCCGGTTTGCTTCTGTGCTTCCTCACGGAGTGCGCCTAGCTCGGCCTCGTGGCGTTCGCTGACTCCCTGGACAGATGCTACCGTGGTGGACAATTGCTGGTATTGTTCTTGCGATACCGAAATCGATGTCTGCTGTTCCGAAACCGCCCCTGTCAACCTGTCGAAACTGTTCTGGAGGTGGTCAATCTTGTGCCGGACTGCGCTGCTCGCGCTGGTGCTCAGTCGCGCAAGTTCCTGGACGGCAGAAATAAAAGTTGTGGCGCTCTCCGCCAGCCGACTCAGGATTTCAGCCACCGTTTCGTCGCGGTTGTTTTCCATTTCGTGAGAGTGTCCTTTCACCGGCAGGTCAATTACCTGTCGAATGCGGATCGCCGAATCGAGCTCCTGCTGACAAATCGATTCCTCTATGTGTTCGTTCAAGCACGTCTCCAAGGATGCAGTGGGCGTAGTCCGGAAGCGATCGCAGGGCGACCGCCAAAAGCACTCCAAAACGCCGCAGAGTTTCTCTCGATTGAGTCCTGAGGGAGCTTCGGCATAATCCGGCAGCGGCAGCAGCGGGATTTCCGCGCCGAAGCAGGGCGTGTTCTGTTCCTGGAGCTGAAGAAAACGGACTGCGTCGACGATCGGCTGGCCCGAGATAACATCCCGGCAACCAAGTAATTTCGCTCTGTCTTCCACAGCGAGTCTTAAGCCGGACTCGCTCTCCGTGAGAAACAACTTTCTCAATCCTCCAAACGCTGAAAGTCTGAGACCCAGCCCTTCATCACAACAGGGTGTGACTCGGGCTGAATGTAATTTCACTAATATCGCACGACGAGGGCAAATTTTCTATGAAGTTTTGATGAATTTTGCATCAGGCCCAATTTCTTCGAAACCGGCGGTGTAGGACACACGCTGGGTTCTATAAACGACCAAGGAGGACTACTACACAGCGCGGTCCGGCCCTGTAGGCCCGGCTCAGAACCGGGGGCGCGCACTCCCATTCGACGATGTCGTCAAGCGGGTCGAGGCTGGTATCGATCCATCGACGCCATGAGCCATCGCCGTTGCCTGGAGGTAGCTCGAAGTCAAGCGGCTCCCAATAGGCATTCAGAAGGAGGTGGAAGAGCAGCTTCTCGTATCGACACTCAGCGCTGGACGCCAGGCTGTGTGACGTCCTGCTCCAATCGGGTTGCCCGAGTTTGACACCGTGCCAGACTCTACCGGCCTTACGCAGGAGTTGGTTCAGACTCAGGCCCTGCAACTCCGGTCCGCAGCCGCGCAACAGCCGTTGTGCACAGAGCAGCCTTACGAACCGATGTACATCCGCGTGCTTGGCGGCCAGCGTCCAGTCAAACCAACTGGTTTCATTGTCCTGGCAGTAGGCGTTGTTGTTGCCCTGCTGGGTGCGACGCACTTCGTCGCCCATCAACATCATCGGCAGGCCCAGGGAGAGCATCGTAACCGTGAGGAAGTTCTTCACCTGGCGATTTCGCAGCTTCTCCACCGTAGGATCATCGGTGGGACCTTCAACACCCCAGTTGTAACTCCGGTTGTCGTTCGCGCCATCACGGTTATCTTCGCGGTTCGCCTCATTGTGCTTTTGGTTGTAGGAGACCAGATCGTTCAGCGTGAAGCCGTCGTGACACGTCACGAAGTTTACGCTGTCCTCCGCTTCGCGTTCTTTATGACCGTAAATTTGCGGACTGCCTAGCAGCCGGTCAGCAAGCGGCGCCACCGAGCCCTCGTCACCACGGAAAAAGCTGCGGACATCGTCACGGAACCGCCCGTTCCACTCTCTCCAACTGTCACCCATAAAGTTGC
>Ga0335077_10004963_pt1 | contig 16271 bp, 12 predicted proteins | sample Lox_Sample_31_FD_207151 | JGI IMG/M metagenome (GOLD analysis project Ga0335077, IMG submission 207151) | Soil microbial communities from Loxahatchee National Wildlife Refuge, Florida, United States - Lox_Sample_3.1 | ecosystem: Environmental > Terrestrial > Soil > Wetlands | place: USA...
GGCGTCGTGGGCGCTGCGTGGCCGATCAGATCTTCGCGCACGATGACGATGGTCAATCCGGCCGGGCCTATATTCTTTTGCGCCCCGGCGTAGATCACGCCGAACTTGCTCAGATCGAGGGGACGCGACAGCAGGCTCGAAGACAGGTCGCAGACGAGCGGCACCTGTCCGGTGTCTGGGATCCAGTGAAATTCGACGCCGCCAATGGTTTCGTTTCCGGTGTAGTGCACATAAGCCGCCGCGGGATCGAGGCGCCACGCCGCACGCTTCGGCGCGTAGGTGAAGCCGCGATCCTCGCTGCTGGCGGCGAGATTGACGGTGCAATATTTCTTCGCTTCGCCGATCGCTTTCTTGGCCCATTCGCCGGTATGGATGTAGTCCGCCTTGTTCTTGCCGTGCAGCAGGTTCATCGGCACGGCAGCGAACTGCGTGGCGGCTCCGCCCTGGAGGAACAGCACCCTGTAGTTGGCCGGAATGTTCAGCAGCTCGCGCAGGTCCGCGTGCGCGCTGTGCGCAATAGCGGTGAATTCCTTGCCGCGATGACTCATCTCCATCACCGACATGCCCGACCCGTGCCAGTCGAGCATCTCTTCGCGAGCCTGGCCCAGCACTTCCTCCGGCAGCACCGCGGGGCCGGCGCTGAAGTTGTACACGCGCATGACGCTTCTCTCAGTGCAGGGTTTGCGGCGGCTCGCCGTCGCCCCCACCGTCGGGGCCGCTGTCCACGCCGCCTTCGGATTGACCGTTGCCCTCGACGGCATCGTCGGCGTGGGCCGAACCGTTGCCGTTGCCCGTCCCGTTTTCTTCGCTCTCGATGACTTTTTCCAGGCCGGCCAGCTTTTCCTCGGGACCGAGGTTGATCAAGGTCACGCCCTGCGTCGCGCGGCCCATCTCGCGGATCTCGGACACACGCGTGCGGATCAGCACGCCGCCGGTGGTGATCAGCATGATTTGATCCTCCGGCTTCACCAGCTTCGCCGCCACCACCTTGCCGTTGCGCGCGCTGGTCTGGATCGCGATCATGCCCTGGGTGGCGCGCGCGTGCCGGGTGTACTCGGCGATCGGAGAGCGCTTGCCGTAGCCGTTCTCGGTTGCGGTGAGCACCGAGTGCGTCTCGTCTTCCGCCACCACCAGGGAGATCACCTGCTGGCCCATGCCCAGCGCCATGCCACGCACGCCGCGCGCGGTGCGCCCCATCGCGCGCACATCCTGCTCGCTGAAACGCACCGCCTTGCCGGCGTCCGAGAACAGCATCACGTCGTAATGGCCGTCGGTTATTGCCACACCCACCAGGTAATCGCCCGCGTCCAGCTCGACCGCGATGATGCCGCTCGGGCGCGGACGCGAGAATTCGCTGAGCGGCGTCTTCTTGACCGTGCCGTTGGCAGTCGCCATGAAGACGAAATGCCTGTCGTCGAACGCCTTGATCGGCAGCACGGCGTTGATCTTCTCGCCCTCCTCGAGGTGCAGGAGGTTGTTGATCGGCTTGCCGCGCGATACCCGGCTGCCCTGCGGTACGGCGTAGACCTTCACCCAGTACACCCGCCCGCGGCTCGAGAAGCACAGGATGTAGTCATGGGTATGGGCGATGAACAGCCGCTCGATGAAATCGTCCTCCCGCGTCGCCGCGGCCTGCTTGCCGCGTCCGCCGCGCTTCTGTGCGCGGTAGTCGGCGAGCGGCTGCGATTTGATGTAGCCGGTGTGCGACAGCGTCACCACTACGTCCGTTGGCGCGATCAGGTCCTCGAGATTCAGGTCCTCGGCGTTGAGCTGAATCTCGCTGCGGCGCTTGTCGCCGAACTGCTCCTGCACCTGCTTGAGCTCCGCGCCGATGATCGCGCTGATGCGCTCCGGACTCGCCAGGATGTCGAGGAGATCGGCGATGTTCTCCATCACCTCTTTGTACTCGGCCACGATCTTGTCTTGCTCGAGCGCGGTGAGGCGCTGCAACTGCAGCTCGAGGATGCGCTGGGCCTGCGCTTCCGACAACCGGTAACCGGCGCCGGCACCGCTTTCGGCATTCTGCAGGCCGACATCGCGCGCGAGACCTTCGGGGCGAGTGCGTTCGGCGTCGGCCCGTTGCAGCATCTGCTCCACCAGTTGCGAGCGCCACAGACGCTCGATGAGCTTCTGCTTGGCCTCCGCCGGCGACGGCGAGGCTTTGATCAGCTCGATGATCTGGTCCACATTGGACAGGGCGACCGCCAGGCCCTCGAGGATGTGCCCCCGTTCGCGGGCCTTGCGCAGCTCGAACACGGTGCGGCGGGTCACCACCTCCCGGCGGTGCCGCAGGAATGCCTCCAGCAGCTCCTTGATGTTGAGCAGCTTCGGCTGACCGTCCACCAGCGCGACCATGTTCATGCCGAAGCTGTCCTGCATCTGCGTTTCTTTGTACAGGTGATTCAGGACCACTTCGGGCAGCTCGCCGCGCTTGAGCTCGATCACCACCCGCATGCCGGACTTGTCCGACTCGTCGCGGATCTCGGCAATGCCCTCCAGCTTCTTCTCGCGCACCAGCTCGCCGATGCGCATCAGCAGGTTGGCTTTGTTGACCTGATAGGGCAGCTCATCGATCACGATGGCCGACCGGTTGCCCTTGTCCAACTCTTCGGTGTGAGTGCGGGCACGGATCAACACACGGCCGCGCCCCGTCCGGTAGCCCTCCTTCACTCCTTCGGTGCCGTAGATGATGCCGGAGGTGGGGAAATCGGGCGCCGGGATATGAGCGATGAGGTCGTCTACGGTCAGGTCAGGATTGCCGAGCAGCGCCAGGCAGCCGTCCACGACCTCGCGCAGATTGTGCGGGGGAATGTTGGTGGCCATGCCCACCGCGATTCCAGAGGAGCCGTTGATCAGGAGGTTGGGGATTCGCGCCGGCAGCGCAGTCGGCTCGCTTTCCTTGCCGTCGTAGTTGGGAACGAAATCGACGGTCTCCTTGTCGATGTCCTCCAGCATCTGAGACGCGATGCGGGACATGCGGCACTCGGTGTAGCGGTACGCTGCCGGAGCATCGCCGTCCACCGACCCGAAGTTCCCCTGCCCGTCGATGAGCATGTAGCGCATGGAGAAATCCTGCGCCATGCGCACCAGCGCCTCGTACGTCGCAGCATCGCCGTGCGGATGGTACTTGCCTAGCACCTCGCCCACGATGCGCGCGCACTTCACATACGGCCGGTTCCACACGTTGTTCGCCTCGTGCATCGCGTACAGCACGCGCCGATGCACCGGCTTCAGCCCATCGCGGACATCGGGCAGCGCACGCCCGACGATCACGCTCATCGCGTAATCGAGGTAGGAGCGCCGCATCTCCTCTTCGAGGCTTACCGGCAGTGTCTCTTTCGCGAATTGATCCATCGTGTCAGAAGGCCGCGCCGAGGCGGGATCAGCCTGGCAGCGCGCGCCGCAGCGCCCACGCCGCGCGGGCAACCATCGGGTGCGTCGGCAAGATAAATGGTGGAGGCGTCAACAAACGAACAATTTTATCATGCGGATGCCCCATCGCCGAGGCGCCCGGAGGAGGCTGTCAGCGGTGTCCGGCAGCGGTGCGCCCGGACAGCATGTGCTATATGATGCGCGACGCTCGCCTCCGCGGACTACTGAGGAGAACCACCACATGGGAGACCGCGCTTCCACCCTTTCCAGCGGCTCGACGGGCGCCGCGCTGCGCACGGCGGTGGTCAACCTCACGCCGATCGTGTTCGCAGCCGTGCTAGCCGGATGCACAACGAAAGCGCAGACGCGCGGGGCTGCTCAGACCGCCCCGCCCATGCAGGCGCCGCCTCCAGTCAGCCAACCGGCGGCGGCACCCGAGGCGCCCGCTCAGCCCACCACGCAGGCAGAGGCGGAAGCAGCGGCACCGGCCGCGTTCAAGGATGAAGGGAGTGCCGGGGCACAAGAGGACCCCGTTGCGCCGGAAACCTACGCGGAGGAAGCACCTGTGCCCGCAGCAGAGGAACCGGTGCCGCAGCAGTTCACCGATTCGAGTGCTCCCGCAACTGAGGAGGAGCCGGTTGCGCAGCAGCCGTTCGTCGAGGAGCAACCCGCACACGACGAAACCAGCGTCGCGCCGGAGCGCTTCGCGGACGAAGGACCGGCGATGGATGAAGACGACGTCCCGCCGCAGCGCTTCACCGACGACGAAGCGCCCGCGCCCGATGACAGCGTTGCCGCCCTGGAACAGTTCAGCGACGAAGCTCCCGCGCGAGAAGAGGACATAGTTACCCAACAACAATTCAGCGACGAGGCGGCTCCCGCGCAGGAAGAGGTGAGCCCGCCGCCCGTCTTCAAGGACGAGGTGGCGGAAGCCGCGCCGGAGGAGCCTGCGGCGGCGGAAGCGTTCACCGACGAAGCGGTGGCGCAGGCTGAGCCGGCGAAGCCGGCACAAAATGCGATGCTGCCCCTGACGATCAGTGTGGAAGCTGATTCACTGTTCGACTTCGACAGGTATTCGATTCGCCCCGACTCGCGCCACAACCTGGATGAGCTCATAACCAAGCTCGAGGGCGTCGGGTACGGCGAAGTCATCGCGGTAGGATTTGCCGACCCGATCGGCAGCGAAAAGTACAACCAGCGCTTGTCGGAACGACGTGCCGCGGCGGTGAAGCGCTACCTGGTCAGCAAGGGGATCCCGCCGGACAGGATCAAGACCGAAGGGCGTGGCAAGACCGAAGACTATGCGAGCTACAGGAGTTGCGGAGGGCTGCGCAAGCAGAAGCTGATCGCCTGCCTGCAGCCCAACCGCCGGGTCGAAATCACAGTCACCGCGCAAGAGTAACGTTACCCATATTTATGGATGTGGCTGAGCCCTGCAGCTGCAGGGCTTTTTTGTCCACCAGCTAGAACCTATCTCATAACCGTTCACGCGTGCGATGGAGACGATTTTCGATGACCGGCTAGGCGCGAGCGACGACGTTTGGCCGGTCCAAACGAGGAGCGAGCAACAACGCCGGGCGCGAAAACTCGTCCCATCCCTTCGGGTTGCGGCCAGAACAGGCGTCCGCTGCGTTACTTGGCTTGTCAATAGCCCGTGTATTGACTGCACCTCGCGCCTTGCGGCCATCCTGTTCTGGCCGCAACGCATCGCGCGACCGATTATGAGATAGGCTCTAGATCACACTCGTGCCAGAAAATGCAGACCTGATGATCAGTGCCCGCTGGGTAGTGCCGGTCGAGCCGGCGGGTACCGTGCTCGAGCAGCATGCCGTGGTGGTGCGCGATGGCCGCATCCTGGCGCTCACGCCGACCGCAGACGTGCGCAACCGCTACGCCTGCAAACAGGCGGTGGACCTGCCTTTCCACGTGCTGGTGCCCGGCCTCATCAATCTGCATACGCACGCGGCGATGACGCTGATGCGCGGGCTCGCCGACGATCTGCCGCTGATGCAGTGGCTGAACGAGCACATCTGGCCGGCCGAGGGGAAACACGTCTCGCCGGATTTCGTCTACGACGGCACGTTGCTCGCCTGCGCCGAGATGCTGCGCGGCGGTGTGACGTGCTTCAACGACATGTACTTCTACCCCGAGCAAGCTGCACGCGCCGCGCTGGACGCAGGGATGCGGGCTGCAATCGGCATGATCTGCATCGAGTTCCCCACCGGGTACGCGACGGACGCGCAGGATTACCTGCGCAAGGGGTTGGCGGCGCGCGACCGCTTCCGCGGCGAGGCGCTGCTGTCCTTTTGTCTGGCCCCCCACGCGCCCTATACGGTAAGCGACCGCAGCTTCGAGCAGATCCGCACCTACGCAGCCGAGCTGGAGGTTCCTATCCACCTGCACCTGCATGAAACGCAGGACGAGATCCGCGAGAGCCTCACCCGCTACGGCGTCAGGCCGCTCGAGCGGTTGCATCGCCTCGGCCTGCTGGGACCGGGCTTGATCGCCGTGCACGCGGTCCACCTCCTCGAGCAGGAGATCGATCTGCTGGCGGCGCAAGGCGCGAGCGCGGCGCACTGTCCGTCCTCCAATCTCAAGCTTGCCAGCGGCATAGCGCCACTCGCCCGCTTCGTGGAGCGCGGACTCAACACGGGGCTGGGCACCGACGGCGCGGCGAGCAACAATCGGCTGGACCTGTTCGAGGAAATGCGCATCGCCGCGCTGCTGGCGAAGGCGCAATCGGGCCGCGCCGACAGTGTGCCTGCCGAGACCGCGCTGTACATGGCAACCCTCGGCGCTGCGCGCGCGCTCGGACTCGAGCAGCACATCGGATCCATCGTGCCAGGCAAGCTGGCCGACCTTTGTGCGGTCAACCTGGACACCACCGGGCTCGCGCCCGTGTACCACCCGCTGTCGCACCTGGTGTACGCAGCGGGCCGCGAGGATGTGTCGCATGTATGGGTCGCGGGCCGGCCGCAACTGCAGGATGGGCACTTGACCGGCCTCGATCCAGGGCAATTGCGCGCCAAAGCGCGTGGCTGGCAAGCGCGCATCGCGGAGCAATCTTGAGCGTCAACGTCGATCCGGAAGAGTTGGAGAAGTTCAGCCAGCTCGCGCATCGCTGGTGGGATCCTGCCAGCGAGTTCAAACCGCTGCACGACATCAATCCACTGCGGCTGAAATGGATCGACGATGCCGCCGCGCTGCGCGGCAAGCGCGTGCTCGATGTCGGCTGCGGCGGCGGCATCTTGTCCGAGGCGATGGCGGCTTGCGGCGCGGAGGTGACCGGGATCGATCTGTCCGAGCCGGCACTGAAAGTCGCGCAGCTGCACCTCGCGGAGAGCGGTCACCGCGTCGAATACCTCAACATAGCCGCCGAGGACCTGGCGCAAAGGGAGCCGCACGGTTTCGACGTTGTCACCTGCATGGAAGTACTCGAGCACGTGCCCGACCCGGCGAGCCAGGTGCAGGCCTGCGCGCAGCTCCTCAAACCCGGCGGGCTGGCGTTCTTCGCCACCATCAACCGCAACCTCAAGGCGTTCCTGTTCGCGATCGTGGGAGCGGAGTACCTGCTCCATCTGCTGCCGCGCGGTACGCACGAGTACGCCAAGCTGATCCGGCCGTCCGAGCTGTCCGCATGGTGCCGCCAGGCGCGCCTCGAGGTGGAAGCGATCATCGGCATGAGCTACAGCCCGTTCACGCGCATCTACTCGCTCACCCCGGACAGCGCCGTGAACTACATCCTGCGCGTCCGCGCCGCATGAGCAACTCGGCCGCAGCGCTCGCCTCGCGCGCGGTGCTCTTCGATCTGGACGGGACGCTCGCGGACACGGCGCCCGATCTGGCGTATGTCCTCAACCTGCAGCTGCGCGGTCACGGCCGGCCGGAGCTGCCGGTGAGCGCGCTGCGCCCGCATGTTTCGCACGGTGCTCGCGGCATGCTGCGCGCCGGGTTCGGCCTCGAGACTGGAGACCCCGAGTACCTGGCGTTGCGCGACGAGTTCCTCGCGCTATACGAACACAATCTGTTCCGAGAGACGCGGCTGTTCCCCGGGATGCCCGAGCTTCTCGACGGGCTGGAACAGCGCAGCCTGCTCTGGGGCATAGTCACCAACAAGTTGGAACGCTTTACTGTTCCGCTGATACAGGCGCTGGGCCTGAGCGGGCGCGCGGGCTGCGTGGTCGGCGGCGACACCGTGTCGCGCGCCAAGCCGCACCCGGATCCGCTGTTCGAAGCGAGCCGCCGGCTGGGCTGCGACCCTGCACAGTGCTGCTACGTCGGCGATGATGAACGCGATGTCCAGGCAAGCCACGCAGCAGGCATGACACCGGTGGTCGCGCTATACGGCTACCTCGGCGACGGCAAGCCGCCGCGTGAGTGGGGCGCAGACGCCTACATCGAGCACCCGCTGGAGCTCTTGAATCTGCTCTAACCGCCCGCAGCTATGAGACAATTTAAAATGTTCGGACAGCTGCCGGCAGAGTCGATCGCGACTTGCGCCGATGGCGCGGATTTCCGAATGGGGGCGATCTGGTTTCGACGTGGGTCGCGAAGCAGCGCAGTGCATGTCAAGGTCCAGTTACCTTGTAAATCCGCTGGAAATCTTATAGTCGCCAACGACGACAACTACGCTCTAGCCGCCTAATACCGGCTGGACTCTGCTCCCGGTGTGCTCATGCGCCGGATCCGATCCCGCAAGGGTGACGAACGCAGAGTCATGCACATGAGATCGCGCCGTGCAGGGTTACTTTGCCCGGCGCTAAATCGCTAGGTAACTCGCCAAGCACCAGCCTGCCGGCCCGGCGGGTGTGCGGTTAAATCAAACGACCTGGCTAAACATGTAGAGCTGACTGTAGAGGGCTTGCGGACGCGGGTTCGATTCCCGCCGCCTCCACCACGTTCAGGGCTCCAAGAGTGAGAAGCGAGGTGAACTCTAGCCGGCAGACCGCGTCTCATTCGTTTGAAGGGACGCGGGACTGCCACGGTTACACCTGTAACCTCGCGAGTCGAGCTCGGAATTCTGGTGTAAGCGGCCCCAGCTAAGCTCGGAGACGTGTCGGAGTGCGGGTGATGAACATGAATACCGGATCAGAGAAAACCAAACTCCTGTGCTGGCGGGCCGTGCTGGGCGCCGTCGCTGTCGCTCTGGCTCTCCCACTGGCAAGCCACGCCGACGATACTGGTTTCTACAGCGGACGAATCTCGACCTCCGGTGCTCCCACTGCGGCTCCCAAAGACCAGGCACAGCTCGCCCTCGAACCGGGCAGCGCCGCGCTGACCTCTGATGCTACGCGCCTGCAAAGCGAGCGCATCTTCGGAGGCTACCGCTTCGGCCCCGGGTTTGCGCTGGAGGCGACGCAAAACCGGACCGGCGCTTCGGCGCTCGCCGCGGGTACCGAGACGATCAGTGTGGCGGGCGTGAGCAGGCTGCCCCTCAGCGACTCGGTCAATCTGCTTGGCAAGGTTGGTCTGAACTACGCGCCTTCGTCCTTCACCGCCGGCAATCCCTCTTTGTCGGATGTAACGAACGGCGGGAAAGTCTACGGCGTCGGCCTGTCCGCGCAGGTCCGGAGCAACGTGGAACTGCGCGTGCAGTCGGAGCATCTCGGGCGACCCTCAGCACCCCTGGGCCCACCTGCGTCCGATTCCGTGCTGATCGGCGCCGACGTGCGCTTCTAGGCCGCGCGTCGTCGCATCCGACTAGCGAGTCTCCGGAACACCTGCGGGCGTAGAGCCCATCTCCGACGGCGGCGGTACGGTGAGTGTGGCGCGCAGGCGCGCTTCGCGTTCTGCCAGCTTCTGCCGCAATTGCGGGATGGCCGCCTGCCCTGCTTGCTCACCTTCCAGAATGGCGAGATGACGGCTCTGAAAGTCGGTGGCGTTGAGCTTGCTCACGTCCGGCCTGATCACCACATCCGCCTGCAGCAGCTCCTCGCTCGCCAGCGCATTGCCCATGATGGTGAAAGTCTGCAGCAGCACGTCGACCGTGCCCTCGACAGGCTTTAGCGTGGGCTTGGCGGAGATGTCCGACGCAATCACGATGTCGGCGCCCAGGCGGCGCGCGGTCTTCACCGGAATCGGGCTCACCAGCCCGCCGTCCACGTAGTCGCGCCCGCTGATCCGTACTGGCAGAAACACTCCCGGCACCGCGCTCGACGCGCGCACCGCCATACCGGTATCACCGCGCTGGAACGCCACCGGTTCGCCGCTTTGCAGATCAGTTGCGATCACAGCAATGGTGCGGTTGAGCTTGTCCAATGGCCGGTTGTGCACGGCTTTGTTGACGAAATCCTGCAGCGCTTCGCCTTTGAGGAAGCCGCGTCCGGCGAGTGACCAATCGCTGAACATCGATTCGTTCAGATCGAGCGCGATGCGCTGCAGCGCGAAACCATCATTGCCACCTGCGTACAGCGCACCGACCACGCTCCCGGCGCTGGTGCCGACCACGATGTCGGGTTGTATGCCCTGCGCTTCGAGCGCCTTGATCACGCCGATGTGGGCGAAGCCGCGAGCGGCGCCGCCGCCCAGCACCAGCGCGATGCGCGGCGGCGGAATTTTGATTTCGGGGGCAGGTGCCGGAGCAACGGGGGGATGCGGAGCCTCGATCTGCGGAATCTCGGGCTTTGACGGAGCAGGCTTGGCTGCACCCCCGCCGGCGCAGCCCGCCAACAACGCGAAACTCGCGAGCAGACAAACGGCGCAGCTGCGCCTCATTGCAGCGTGGAAAGCCGCGCGTGAGGGCATTGAGACAGAGGCTCGACCGGCCGGCCGATTACATCTGCGATTGCAGGTAGTTGTGGAGGCCGACTTTGGCGATCAGTCCGAGCTGCGTCTCGAGCCAGTCCACGTGCTCCTCTTCACCGTCGAGGATGTCCTCGAGCAGCTCGCGGCTGATGTAGTCGCTGCACGATTCGCAATAGGCAATCGCCTCGCGCAAGAGCGGAATCGCCTCCATCTCCATGCGCAGGTCGCACTTGAGGGCATCGGGCGCATCCTCGCCGATGTACAGCTTGTTCAGCTGCTGAAGGTTGGGGAGGCCCTCCAGGAACAGGATGCGGTTGACGAGCTTGTCCGCGTGCTTCATCTCGTCGACCGACTCGTGGTACTCGTATTCGTCGAGCTTTTTGAGCCCCCAGTTGCGGAACATGCGCGCGTGCAGAAAATACTGATTGATCGCGGTCAGCTCGTTGGTCAGCACGCGGTTCAGGTACTCGAGGACCTTGGGATCGGTCTTCATGTCGGCTCCATGCGAAACGGGCGCGGCAATTATAGCCGCGCGTGCCGGCAGCCAACGCGTTTCGGAACGGAAAGGGGATGAAGCGGGCGGCCCGCCGTTGACTCAGGCGGCGGCGCGGTTTTCGGGGAGGCGGGCGAGCTCCAGCGTCTGCTCGAGGACTTCTGTTGCCAACGGCCGGCAGCAGCCGCAGCCGGACGAAACGCCGAGTCTCGCCCCGAGCTCACCGACGGTGGCTGCGCCTTCGCGTACCGCGTCGCGGATCTGCTGTTCGGTCACCGCATGGCAGATGCAGATGTACATGGATCGCGTCACTCCAAGGGCGATCGTAAATCACAATGCGAATGATTGTCAATACCAATCACGTCACGATTTGACCTGAGTCAGATCGGCCTCGCTGGCGGCACCCTAACCTGCCACCGCCTGGATGGTACTGAACGGACAGGCGTAGGCACAATGCTTATAATTCGCATTCAAGAAGCAGGCCACCTCCAAGTAGCGTAAGTAGCGGAAATGCCCGTCCACCCACGCTGGATCGCGCTGTTGCTCTTCCTCGCTCTGCCCTTCAGCGCGCTCGGGGTGGACGCGGAAGGACCTGAGCGCAAGCTGCAGACCATTCATCACCTCCTCGAATACGTCGCGGTCGAATATCCACAGTTCGTCCAGGCCGGCAAGGTGCTGGACCAGAGCGAATACGCCGAGCAGGTCGAGTTCGCGGGCCAGATCAGGGAAATGATCGAGGCATTGCCGGAGGGCTCGAAACGCGCGGCGCAAACGAGTCAAGCCGAGGAGCTGCTTGCGCTGATCCGGGCCAAAGCCGATGGGGCGCGCGTAGTCGCCGCTGCCCATGCGCTGCAGAGCGATCTGATCGCAGCGTTCGGCATCCCGGTCGCGCCGAAGCAAGCGCCCGACTTGAGTCACGCCGCAGCGCTCTACGCCGCACGCTGCGCCGCGTGTCACGGGCTGAAAGGAGACGGGGCCGGGCCGCAGGCTTCGACGCTGAATCCGGCGCCGACCAATTTCCAAGATGCAAAGCGCCAGTCGGCACGCAGCGTCTTCGCGCTGTTCAACGCCATCACCCTTGGCGTGCAGGGGACGCCGATGGCCCCGTTCGCCGATCTCAGTGCTGAGGAGCGCTGGAAGCTCGCGTTCTACGTGAGCCAGTTTGCGGCGAGCGACGCGCAGCGCGCGCGCGGTGGCCAGGCGTGGCAGCGCGGGGAGGGACGCAAGCTCTTCAGCGGGCTTCCCGCGCTCGTCACCATGACCCCGGTCGAGGCGCAGCGGCAAGGGGGGGATGCCGATGCCATCCTCGCCTTTCTGCGGCATGAGCCTGCACGGCTGGAAGCCTCCACCCGCTCGCCGATCGCGTTCAGCGTCGCCGCGCTCGGGCGCAGCCTCGCAGCCTATCGAGCCGGCAACGCGGACCAAGCGTATAGCCTCGCAGTCACCGCCTATCTTGAGGGCTTCGAGCTGACCGAAGCCAGCCTGGACAATCGCGACCGCGCGCTGCGCACCCGCACGGAAGCGGCCATGATGGGCTACCGCAACGCCATCAAAGCCGGCCGGCCGCTCGCTGAAGTGGAATCGGACTACCAGGCGGCGCTCGCACTGCTCGACCAGGCCGAGCAGCAGCTCTCCGGCCCGGCAGCTTCGCCGACCGCGAACTTCCTGAGCTCCCTCATCATCATCCTGCGCGAGGGTCTGGAGGCCATCCTCGTGTTGGCGGCGATGGCCGCGTTTCTGGTGCGCACCAACCGCCGGGAGAGCCTCCCCTGGCTGCACGCGGGCTGGGTCGCCGCGCTGCTCCTCGGTGCACTGACCTGGGTCGTTTCGAGCAAGCTGATCGTCATCAGCGGCGCGCACCGCGAAGTGACCGAAGGCGTCACCGCCCTGATCGCAGCCGGGCTGCTCCTGTACGTCGGCTTCTGGCTGCACAGCAAAGCCAACGCCGCACGCTGGAGCGAATTCATCCGGGCCCGCATGAACAGCGCCCTCAGCCGCGGTGCGCTGTTCAGCATCGCGCTGGTTTCGTTCCTGGCCGTGTATCGTGAGGTGTTTGAGACCGTGCTGTTCTATCAAGCCCTGTGGGTGCAATCGGAGGGCAGCGGACAGACTGCGGTGCTGGCCGGATTCGGCCTCGGTATGGGCGCGCTGGTAATCCTCGCCTGGCTGATCGCGCGCTTCAGCGTGCGCCTCCCGCTCGGCTTGTTCTTCGCTGCAAGCTCGGTGCTGCTCGCCGTGATGGCTGTGGTGTTCGCGGGACAAGGCATCGCCGCGCTGCAGGAGGCCGGCAAGCTTGCCGCGAGCCGCGTCGACTTTCCTTCGATCCCGTTGCTGGGAATATACCCGAACCTGCAGGGCCTCGCGCTGCAGCTCGCCCTGGTGACGATCATCGTTGTCGGCTTCGCGTACCTGCGCGGGAGCCGGCGCGCCTGAGCTCACGCCGCAAGGTCTGAAGGCCGCGCCGGCAAGCTACGCCGACCGCCCCGGCAGCATCCGGAAAAATACCCCGTCCCGGTCGATCAGCAGGTGCTTCAAGGCGCCTGCGATGTGAATGCAGATGACGATCACCAGCACCTCGGAGGCGGCGTGGTGGATGCCCTGAAACAGCTCGTACAAGACCTTGTTCTCAGGGAACCAGGGGCCGATCTTGAACAGCCCGAAGTAAGTGACGCCGTACTTGGTGAAGTTGGAAGCCGTGAAGCCGGCCACCGGCATCAGGACCAGCAAGGCGTATAGCAGGCCATGGCTCAGGCGTGAGGCATTAACCACCCAGCCTGCTGTACCGGTCGGCAGCGACGGAGGCTTGTGGTTCCAGCGCCACCAGACGCGGATCAGCACGATGAGTCCCACCGTCAAGCCGATGGACTTGTGCAGGTTGTAGAAGAACCCGCGCGGCGGCGTGTTCTTCGGGATGTCCACCATGTACCAGCCGAGCCCGATCATGACGAACACCCCCAGCGCCACGAGCCAGTGCAGCGCGATGGCGACGCGGTCGTAGCGTTGCACGCCGATGTTGTCTGCCATTTCCCCCCCTATGCGCGAAAGCGACGTATGTTACACCGCGACGCAGCGATGGCAATGCGCCCGTTCGCGTGGATTCCCGGGACGATCGCAGGCAAAAAAAAGGCTGCCCGCAGGCAGCCTCTTTGGTCAAGCGAATTCGGTCAGCGATTGTAGATGTACATCGTCACTTCGAAGCCGAAGCGCATTTCGGTGAATTCAGGCTTGTTCCACATGGTCATTCTCCTTGGTTGCGGGTCTGGTCCGTTTCGACTCACCTGGGAGGTGTTCCCTCTGATGCCGATGCCATTGTCGGCAAGGGGGCGCCAACGAACCAGCGGAAATAATTGAAATGCGCCTCATGATTTTCATTAGATTCGGCGCGCGAAGCTCAAGGCTCGACCAAGCCAGCCCGGATCGCGATGATGGCCAGCTCGGCCGAGTTCGACGCCCCCAATTTCTGTTTAATATTATATAGATGGGTCCCAACGGTGCGGGGGCTGAGCGACATGGTTTCAGCGATCTCGGCCACCGACTTGCCCGTGGCCAGGGCGAGAAAGACCTTGAATTCCTTCTCGCTCAGCATGTCGACCGGGCTCTTGGATCCCCCCAGCTGCTGGAGGGCCAGTTGCTGGGCCACCGAGGGTTCGATGTAGGTCTTGCCGTTCGCCACCTGCCGGATGGCCTGGATCAACGCCTCGGCCGCGCTGCGCTTGGTGAGATAGCCCGCGACGCCAGCCTTCAGCACGCGCCTGGCGTGCATGGCGTCCTCGTGGGCCGACAGCACCAGGATGCGAGCTTGCGGATCGCGAGCCAGGATGCGGTCGATGGCTTCCAGGCCGCCGATCCCCGGCATCGAGATGTCCATTACGACGACATCCGGCTTCCCCTCGGCGAACAAGCGCACCGCTTCCTCCCCGCTTTGCGCCTCCGCCGCGACCTTGATGTCCGGCGCGCCCTCGAGCAGGAGCCGGAAGCCCATGCGAACGACTGCGTGATCGTCCACCAGCATGACGCGGACCGGACTCGTCATTTCGCCAGCGCCTTCAGCCTGGAAGCCGTCATCTCGCCCTGGGCGGGCGGCGTCATCGGAATCGTAGCGCTCACCTTCAAGCCTTCGCCCGGCAGCGATTCGAGCTCGAATTCCCCGCGCAGCGCCTGCACCCGCTCGCGGATGCCCATCAAACCGAAGCGTGCGCGGTCCGCCTCGTGGCCCTCGGCGAGACCCTTGCCGTTATCGGCTACGCTCACCCTGATCGCGCCGGCCTCGCGGCGCAGCTCGATCTCCACGCGACTCGCGTCCGCGTGCCGCAGAACGTTGGTCAGGCATTCCTGGATCAGGCGATAGGCCGTGATGTTGACGGTCTCGCCGAGATCCGCGAGCTCGCCCGTCATCGCCAGATGACAGGTGATTTCCGGATGGCGCTCGCGCCAGGTGTTGACCATGTCCTCCACCGCCTCTTGCAGGCCGAGATTGTCCAGAGCGCTCGGGCGGAGCTGGCGGATGATGCCGTGGACCGCGTCGTAGATCCGGCCCGCCACCTCTACGATGGTCTGCGCGCTGCGGTGGATGTCGGGAGCCCCGCTCTGCGTGCGGTTGGCGATGGCGGCTCCGATCGTCTTGATGGCCGTGACCGATTGCCCCAGCTCGTCGTGCAGCTCGCGCGCGATCGATCGGCGCTCCTCCTCGAGGTGGGTCTGGATCACGCGGGTGAGCTGCCGGTTCTGCTCCAGCTGCTTCTCGGTTTCCTGCGCCCGCTTGCGGTCCGTGATGTCGCGCATGCTGCAGATCTCGCCGATCACTTCGCCGCTGCTCGGGTCGATCATCGGCGCTGCGGACAGCGCCACATCCACCACGCGGCCATCGCGAGTGAGGCGCCGGGTCTCGACGTTGTCCACCACGCGCCGGGCGCGGATCGTCTGCAGGTTGCCGGCCACCTCTGCCTCTAGGCCCGACGGCGTGAGCATGGTGGCGGAGCGCCCGACGATCTGCTCGGGCTTGTAGCCGAACAGCCGCTCCGCCGCGGGATTCCAGAAAGAAATGTTTCCCTCGAGGTCGTGCACCATGATCGCGTCGGTCGACTGTTTTGCGACCAGCGCGAGACGCATGTTCTCCGCATGGCTCTCCTCCAGCGTCTGCGCCATGCGGTTGAAGGTGTGGCTGATGGAATCGAACTCGCGCAGCGAGAACGCCGGCAGGCGGGTACCGAGCCGGCCGCGCTCCATCTCCGACAGGCCGCGCAGGATCGGAGCCACCGGCCGGAGCGCCCGCCCAAGCAGCCAGAAGACCGCTGCGTTGACCAGCAGCAGGAAGCCCACCACCAAGCCTATCAGGTTTCGCATGTCGTCCCACCCGTCGAGCACCGCGCGCGAGGCGTCCGGCGTCACTAGAATGCGGCCTCCCTCGACCTTGAGCTCCTGTTCGCGCAGGTCGGGCGACACCACGCGCGAGAACCAGGCCGGCGCGGCCCGGCCGGCCTTGTACATCGGCGGCGGAGAGGTGTATACCAGGGTCCCGTCGTTGGCATACAGCCGGATCTCGTGCGCCCGCACGCGCCCCAGGCTCTGCAGAAAGGGCAGCAGAACAGCGAACGGTTCCTTCCGAGGGACCAGCTGGCTGCCGTACAGGACCGCGGACATCAACTGCAACGTGACCTTGGTG
>Ga0335077_10004966_pt1 | contig 16263 bp, 12 predicted proteins | sample Lox_Sample_31_FD_207151 | JGI IMG/M metagenome (GOLD analysis project Ga0335077, IMG submission 207151) | Soil microbial communities from Loxahatchee National Wildlife Refuge, Florida, United States - Lox_Sample_3.1 | ecosystem: Environmental > Terrestrial > Soil > Wetlands | place: USA...
TCTTCGCATAAGTCAATACATCTTAGCCCAGCCCGAAAAGCAGTATTAGTTTGTAACGCGGAGTGTCAAAATGTTGACACCAACAGACGAACTGTTGACACAAAATATTGATCTGACAGTCGGCCAACAGCAGATGTAAGCTTGCAGCCTCCGCAAATGCACTTTGGGTGGCGTATGACTCGTTTCGCATCAACATTCAGCGCAGTGCTCGCGGCTCTCTTTTTCATCCCCGGCCTTCCCTGGCCCGCGCACGCCCAGACAGAAAGTGCAAGCATTCGAGGTTCCGTCATCGATCCCAGCGGCGCCGTCATTCCTACCGCAACTGTTCGTCTGATTGATATCAATCACGGGCTGAAAAGCGAAGTGACAACCGGAAACGGAGGTTTCTACGCCTTCGCCGGCGTTCTTCCTGGCCATTACCAAATGGAAGCAGAGAAGAGCGGATTCAAGCTGCTCCGCCTGACGGGAATCACCGTCAACGTCCAGGACAATCTGGAGGAGAATTTTAAGCTCAGCGTCGGAGCTGCCTCCGAAGCAATCACGGTCGAAGCTGATACCGTCAATATAAACACGACAGACGGCACGGTAAGCACGGTTGTAAACCGGCACTTTGCCGAGAATCTTCCGCTCAACGGCCGCAGTTTTCAGACCCTGATCATGCTCACGCCCGGCGTGGTCTTGACCCAAACTGCTTTCGACGATCAAGGACAGTTCAGCGTTAACGGGCAACGCGCCGATGCTAATTACTTCACACTAGACGGAGTCAGCGCCAACTTCGGCGTTACTGGCTACGCTCCATTGGTGCAGACCGCCGGAGGCGCTTTGCCGGCACTCACCGTTCAAGGTGGAACAAATAGCCTCGTATCAGTGGATGCCATGCAGGAGTTCCGTCTGCAGACCTCCTCGTTTGCTCCAGAGTTCGGACGCACCCCGGGCGGACAGATTTCGATTGTGACGCGTTCGGGAACGAATGATTTTCATGGCACCGCATTCGAATATTTCAGAAATGACGTGCTCGACGCCAATGACTGGTTTTCTGACTTCAATCATCTCCCGAAACCGGAGGAGCGGCAGAACGACTTCGGGGGCGTTTTTGGCGGACCAGCAATCAAAGACAAGACGTTCTTCTTTTTTTCTTATGAAGGACTGCGGCTGCGGCAGCCATCGACCCAGGAGACGATCGTTCCAGACAACGCGTCCCGGCAGCAGGCTCCCGCGACGATGCAACCATTCTTGAACGCGTACCCAGTTCAGAACGGCCCTGAATTTGGTTCGGGCTTGGCGCAGTTCAACGCCTCCTATTCGAACCCCTCGTCGCTGAACGCCTACAGCATCCGGGTGGATCAGGTGGTGAATTCGAAGCTGAATCTGTTTGGTCGTTACGACTATTCGCCATCGACTTTGGACCAGCGATCTCCGTCCGGGTACTCAGTTCTCAGTACGATAGGGTCGGAGTCATCCTCGGTTCAAACATTCACTGTGGGTCTTAACGGGCTCATTACTCCGCGAATCAGCAATGAAGTCCGACTGAATTACAGCAATGACAGAGTTGCTACGAAGTATTTTCTCGACAACTTTGGCGGGGCGATTCCACTTCCGGATTCGGCTCTGTTCCCGTCCGCGCATTCTTCCGCAACTGCGGAATTCCAACTATTCATCATAGGCGCTGGCGAGTACGCACAAGGTAAAGGCACAACAGACGAGCAGCGTCAAATCAATGTTATTGACAACTTTTCAGTGGTAAAGGCCAGCCATCAATTGAAGTTTGGTGTGGACTACCGTTGGCTTTCACCGTTCAGCAGCCCTGGGATATACGGACAATTTGCGGAATTCGAGGGTACGTCGACGAGTCCCGGCGGAGCACTTTCAGGCACGGCTGCGGGTGTTTTTGTGCATGCCTATCAAACCGTCGCACTGCTTGCCTATAACCTCTCACTGTATGGTCAAGATACATGGAAAGTCACACCACGCTTGACCTTGACGTACGGACTGAGGTGGGACGTTAACCCGGCATTGAAGGGCAAGAATTTGGCAAACCAGCCGTTCACGGTGACTGGACTGAATAATCCCGCAACAATCGCTTTGGCACCTCGCGGTACTCCCTTGTACGACACCACCTATGGAAACGTGGCGCCAAGAATAGGGGCGGCCTATCAACTCGGCGGGGGAACCAATTGGAACTCTGTACTTCGGGTAGGCTTCGGGATTTTCTACGACCTCGGGTATGGCTCCCTCGGAGGTGTTTCTGACTATTTTCCTTTTAGCGCGCTCAAAATCGTAGCGCCCACGCAATGTCCGTCCGGTATTACAGGAGTGTGTTTTCCATTGAACTCGCAGAATTCAGCTCCTCCGACGATCACAGCTAGTCTCCCAGTCTCAACGATGGTTGTGGCCGACCCTCGTTTGAAGCTGCCACGAACATATCAATGGAACGCTGCGCTAGAACAATCGCTGGGTAGCAAGCAGAGTTTCTCTCTAACCTATGTCGGCGCAGTCGGCCGTGACTTGCTCCGTGCCAATAACCTGTATCTCCCGAATTCGAATTTTCAGTTCATATCTGTGACCAGTAACACCGCCACATCGAACTACAATGCCCTACAGGTCAAATTTGAGCGGCGAATGTCGCAGGGGCTGCAAGCTCTCGCGTCATACACGTGGTCGCACTCGATCGACATCGCTTCGACCGATGCATTCGCCACATACCTGAACACGCCGAGCTTTATCGGCAATCCGGAGATTGACCGAGGAAATTCGGACTTTGACATCCGGCATGCATTCACCGCTGGCGTGACCTACGATCTTCCCACGCCAGGATGGAACAACATTTCCCATGGCGCTTTGGGCGGTTGGTCGCTGAACACCTTCGTTTTCGCGCGATCAGCTCCGCCCGTGGACGTGATAGGCGGATATTCTTTCGATGCGGGGACAGCTCTGAGGTACCGTCCGAACGTCGTCCCAGGCGTACCGCTGGAACTCTTCGGGTCGCAATACCCCGGCGGCAAGATTTTCAACAGCAAAGCTTTCATCCTTCCACCCACCGGACAACAAGGAGATTTTGGACGAAACGTTCTGGGCGGCTTCGGAGCGTTTCAACTCGACTTCGCCGTTCAAAGGCAATTTCGTATTACGGAGAAGGTCGGCCTCCTTTTTCGGTCTGAGTTCTTCAATATCTTCAACCATCCGAACTTCGGCCCTCCGACCAACGACCTTACGAGTCCTCAATTTGGCTACTCGACGCAAACCCTGGCAAGCAGCCTCGGCTCCGGCGGCCCCAACGGTGGCTTCAATCCGCTGTACCAAATCGGCGGCCCGCGCTCGATACAACTGGCGCTCAAGCTTGATTTCTAAACATCAGGGCGGCCGAACAGGTAGCAACTTATCGCATCCGCAAAAAAAAGATGCGGGCGCATATATCTCATGACGATTGGCATTTGGCTGCCGCTAGCGCAGACTCGGCATGCACGACGAATCGTTGCGGCGCTGGACCCACGTAATAATAAGGATAGCAAGTGATGAGCGTGAGTTCGTCTTTGCCGTGAGATGTCATTTCGTTTACATCATGAGGATCAACAATTTCGAACGCGGTTACGCGGTAACGATACGTTCGGGAAGCGGTGTCGAGCAACACTTCAGCGCACGTCGATATCTTGCGCAGCGGCCGAAAGAAAGTGTCCCGATGGCCCGCGAGCACCACATTTCCCGGCTGCGCCGGCCAGGACGTGCCTGGAACGTGTCCAACGCCAATGCGCAGAATCTCCGGTCCGATGCCTTCGAGAACAATGGCCGAAAGGCCGACACTCGGAATCTCAAGCCGTACGAGCCCCGCTCCAGGCTGCGCGGGAACACTACCCACGTTCTCGGTCGGAAATTTACGGCAGCTCGGGGCGCGGCCTTAGCTTGCATTTTTGAATGCTCAAACGATCGCGCCAATCCGACTTGTGTGAATGAAGCGTGAATGAGCGTGAAAGCGCAATATCCCAAGGCGCAGCATCCGGCGATCCAGAGCGCGCTCTCCAGCCAAGACATTCCACGCCGAAAATGATTTTGCGTTGAGATCATCGAAGACTGAAATCTACACCTGGCACACTGGTTGATGCGCCAGGTGTAACACTGCAGAACTATCTGCAAGCCTGAGAGAAACGGCGAAGCCCGAAAGCCCCGGCCAGGAGAAAAACCCCACCAAGCGCAATTGAGGGTAGGTAACTGGCGGTTTGCGGCAACTCCTCAGTTTCCGTAGTTTCCACTTGTACGATTTCTTCGGTTGACAGCTGAGAGTTATCCGCAATAGCAACTGACGGCGCCACAGGCTCCACGGCTGCGGTTTTCATTGAAGCGGTATCCGTGAGGTCTTCGCGCACCGAAAGCACTGGCTGTTGATTTGCCTCTGCTAACTCGGTCGCCCTCTGCTTCGGATAGACAAATTGCACTCCGGCGTTGTCACCAGGATAGAACCATGCTCTAAGCGCTTCCGGCTGACCTACGGGTCGCTCGTCGAAACTGACGATGGTTTTACCAGGCGTCTTGAGGCGATAGTCGGATATCGCAAGAACAGTGGTGATCAACTTCGTCTCCTCTGCGTTGTATATCTCCACGATCGTGCGGTTGCTGTCGCTGTCAGCAAGCTTGAAAACATAGGTGCCTGCCGGAAGCGTCGTTCCGGGGACTTGCACGGGCTCGTTGAAGGTAAGCTTCGTTTTTTTGTCCCACTCATCAGCTCGCGCTTTAGGAACAATCACGGTCCCCAAAAGACAGAGCATACTGAGAACGACGTAGCTGATTGATTGCATAGATCTCATCTTTTGTTTTCTCCTCATCAGTTTGTGCTCGCGATGCCAAGCCGCGTTTGGTATTACTCGATTTCCCTAGTTGGCTGATCCAACGCTCGCCGGAAAGGCGAAAATCTAAAGCCTGCCTCGCTATCCAACCTGCTACAAGCACACACCGTACCATTGCGAGCTGCTTATGGTTTACGTGGTTGAAAAGTGTAAGTTCCTTGCTCGATGCTTACGAGGTGGAACTTAAGCACGCAGGCGATTCTGGTGACACAAACATCGTAGGACTTTGGACGCGGTGTCGGTCGACCGTCATTTGCCAGTCGCAAAGAGCGCTAGCTGTACATCGCACCTTTGTGACCGAGCCCGGGAAGGGCGCCATGGCGAATCTCCAAGCGCGAGAAGTTGTTCCCAGACCGGTCGCCAATTTCTCTGACATCGCCCCTGACACTTGAACTCGTTTCCGCGTCCACCCATCCTTCCGCCACATTCAGGGCACACCCAATTCACAATGCTAGAGATCACTTCTGAAATTCTTCTGAGGGCACTTAGTCTGAGAAACATGATGTAACCTCACTGATTTGTATTCAATCAACCCGATGATATTTCGTTCACTCGAGTAATTTGCCTCGAGTCTTCGACCGCTTTCTAATAAGACAGAGGCATGATCGCAAAATGACGTAATGCATTTCCCATGCCACAGCGCGCGTCAGCTCCGAGCCGTACGTTACATTCCAATGAACTAGTTCATCCTCCCCAATCACCGAAGCGATTGAGCTGCCGAGGTTCGTTCACCGGCTATTTGGCACTTGCACCCCGAGTTCCCGGCGGAGCAACTTGGTGAGCTTCGTGCGAGCGCGCGCAAGTTGAGGTTTGATCGTACCCACCGAAATTCCAAGTGCCTGTGAAACCTCGGCTGCGCTCATACCATGCACGAAATAGAGTCGAACCACTCTACGGGCCGCTGGCGAGAGGCGATCAATGGCTCCAGCAAGTCGCTTGCGCAATTCCGAAGTGGCGCAGATAGCCTCCGGCCCAGGGCGCGTATCCTCGGAGATATCCAGCAGGGTAGTTACATCCTGGCGTACCGTGAACGTTTCATCCAGGGACACGAGCGGGCGCCTTCGGCGGCGCTGCATTCGCGCAGCGTTGATAACAATTGCCGTGAACCAGGTTGAGAGCTTGGCTGTACCTTTGAACTGAGAGAGGTTCTTATAGGCGGAGACCAGAGCATCTTGTACAGCGTCCTCGGCATCGTGGGCATTTCCGAGCTGACGATATGCTTGCTTCCAATATTTTGGGAGATCGCGCACAACAATAGTTTCGAGCTGTTCGATGTTCGAGCACGAGCTCTCTGGTGCGATTCGTTGCAGTGTTGTTGCGGTCGCTGACATTGTAGGGTCTTTTCTCTTGCGTTCACTGCTGCTGTACAACTGGCTCCAATCGTCGCAAAGTTTGCCTCAGCCGCGATCGGAATCTGCAGAGAGCAGCACCTGTGATGTGGACGACATCAGTCACTACTCTTTGTGGGCCGCGTTGAGCGTGCAATCGGACCAGCACTCGCATTCTCACAAGATGCCGGCGGCAGTAATCCGGAGACACCCACAGCTTGGAAACTAGATTCAATAACCACAAGCGATTCTGAAGTCCTGCAATAAGCGACTTTTCCAGCGCTTCAGCGCGAGACGAAAACCCTGTGGCAATAATCGAGCGTTTTGTGAGGAATTGTCGTAAGGTCCGCTCGTCGTGGTACGCAACCACGATGCGCTCTATCGGAGCGTCGCTCGGGCGTACCTGTATCACCGCATAATGTCTCTCTGAACTGCCGCTTAATGTTTTCACCATGCCTCCGCTCATGTTCTCAAATAGGATCGCTCGTCAGATTTAAGAAGCACGATAGGAGCCAAACTCCACTAATATGTGGCGTCGTTAACCTCCGGATGGCGGGTGCCCTTTGACAGCACATTCCTTAGAACAAAGCGCAACGTGGTTACAGAATGACATTCCTGACGTTTGGCAGACGCCTGCGTCAATTGTTCAACAGTCCGGCGAGTAATTGTCCACAACGAGTTCCAGCGACTCAACGCATGAATAGCCAAACTTAGAGAGCTTTTTCCGCCGCGCGCGGATCTAATCGGTCTGTGGAAATGGATTTGCTTTCTCAATAGTCAGCACGCCCTCCTCAAACACGCGGACGTGGGAGGTACGCCAAATGGGTCATTACAATTCCGCATGCTGTCCTCCCGCTCCGCGTGCCCGCCCCGCTGTAAAGAAGGTAAATGTGCCCAAGTTCACTGAGCAGAAGACAACGCTCGATCGGAAACCTCCCTAAGACCAGGAGGTCCGATCTGCCATACGCTATCCTGATTTCGAAATCGACAGTACGCGAAGTACCCGCAACGCCATTATCAGGTTGCCGGTGGCTCTCTTACTCGTGTCCGTCACGGTTTGCCTGGGTCACGCACGCGGCCTGTGAAGTACCAAACCACCAGAAAGGCGTCCAGGATCTCCGGCTGATTCGAATCGCGGCCCACCTACTTCTGATTACTGCCCCTTTGCCCGTTAGTCCTATTGGTGAACCGCAAGCCAGATCAGCGCCGATCGATCGAGCAGTCAAGAGACAAGTGCAGTAGAGGTATAGAAGTGAAAAGCGCTGAGAGAATTACACAAATCGCTATCGTGCCTTAGATTTTGTATGTCTTGCACGGGCACGTTGACGACAGTCAACAGTACTCGGAAGCAATAGATAGGATGCCCCTGTGCTTTCGGCGTGAGGAGTAAGCTGCGCCCAACAGATTGTCGCCATAGATCTTCACGGCCGGAGAGGCATGTTTTTACGAACTGCCGATGAACAGCCCCACAGCAAAGACCAGGGCTCCGCCCACGAATACCTGAACTGCCGCCGGAAATACAGCTGTCTCCATATACCTGTGACGCACCCAGGTGATTGCTGCTAGTTCGACAAGAACCACCGCGAATGCGGCGATGAAGGCAACGTGGAAATCGTGAATCAAGAACGGCAGCGTGTGTCCCAGGCCACCCCCAGCAGTCATCGCACCACACACGATGCCACGGGCTAGCGGATGACCGCGGCCTGTGAGGCTTCCGTCGTCTGAGAGCGCCTCCGCAAATCCCATGCTGATGCCGGCGCCAATCGAAGCCGCTAGACCGACAACGAATGCGTCCCAAGTACTTCGCGTCGCAATTGCCGCAGCAAAAACCGGCGCCAGAGTCGATACGGAGCCGTCCATCAGGCCGGCAAGTCCGGGCTGGACTGTTTGCAATACAAACAACCGTTTGCGCGCACGCTCTTCATCTTCAACCACTTCGTGGCTGAGTTTTTCTCGCGTAAGCTGCTGCGCACGTTTTTCGTGAACACGTTCCTGCTGCGCCAAATCATCGAGCAGCTGCCGGATGCTGGCATCCTGCGCACGGCTGGCGGCCGTTTCGTAAAAACGGCAAGTTTCGACTTCAATGGCGCTGGCCTGTTTACGTACTGCGTTCAGTCCCAGCGGACGTACGAGCCAGACAGGCTTACGCTGTACAAAGCCCTTTACGTCCTGCCGTCGGATCAATGGAATGTGCTCTCCGAATTTCTCGCGATACAGCGAAAGCAGTTTCCGGCGATGACAGGTCTCGTCCTCGCGCATGGCGTCGAAAACTGAAGCAGACGCGGGATAGTCATCGCGCAAACCTTCCGCGAAGTCAGCGTATACGCGCTCGTCCTCTTCTTCGAGGGAAATCGCCAGTGCTAAAATTTCTTTTTCAGAAAGACTATCGAAGGATTTCATGGAACTAAGTTGTGGTGCGACGGCTGCAGGACTCTTCTGATGAAATATTCACAGTTCTGCCTGTGATCCGGGTCGTTCGTCCGTTATGAAACTGTTTGCGGAACTACCACGCTGCAACGGCCGTTCAATCCCAAGCTTCTTGATCCGGTAAATCAGCGTCGTCCGATTTAACCCCAGTTTTACAGCTGCCCCTTTCGGTCCTCCAATTCTCCAACGCGTCTTTTCGAGTGTCTGGAGTATGAGTGCGCGTTCAGTATCTCGGAGCGTCATTGTCTCAGCTGGATCGGGGGGTCCGGACATCATCCCTCTTGCCGTTGCCTGGGGAATCGGCGCAGCGAACGTGGGCAGTGGATTTGGAAGCACGCCGTCTTGTGCCCGAATCACTGCGCGTTCTACGAGGTTCTGTAGTTCCCGTACATTGCCTGGCCAGGAGTATGCCGAGAATGCCGCCATCGTTTCCGGAGGGATGTGGTCAATCTGCCTTTTCATCCGATGGCTGAAAATCTCAATGAAGTGCTCAACGAGAGCTGGAATGTCTTGCCGCCGTTCACGCAGCGGTGGTAGCGCGATCGGAAAAACGTTCAGCCGGTAATATAGATCACTGCGGAATTCGTTTCGAGCCACCATTTCCGCGAGATTACGATTCGTCGCCGCGATTAAACGAACATCCACCTGATGAGTCCGGCCGCTCCCCAGACGTTCGAACTGCTGTTCCTGTAAGACACGTAGCAATTTGGGTTGGAGCGCGGCCGGGATGTCACCTAGTTCGTCAAGGAACAATGTTCCTTTATCTGCTAATTCGAAGCGCCCGATCTTTTGCGCAATAGCTCCGGTGAAGGCGCCCTTCTCGTGGCCAAACAACTCGCTCTCCAGAAGATCAAGTGGAATGGCGGCGCAATTCAGTTTGATTAGCGCACGCCCGCACCGCGGGCTGGCATTATGAATAGCATGCGCGATTAGCTCCTTGCCGGTGCCGGTTTCGCCCTCGATCAGAACGGTGGAACCGGTCGGCGCAACACACTCGACTTGTTGAAGAACGGATTCAAGCCCTGGGCTGTTCCCGATGATCTGCTCAAATGCGCGCTCAGACCGGTCCCGGTCATCGTATCCAATTGCTTCGGAACTGTTCACGGAAAACCTCCGCTACTTGCTGCAACGTTTCTCCCGTGCCTCTACCTATCGATCACCTGTCCACTGCAGTTCGAACTCTGTTGAGTAGGACTTGATCATCGAACGGTTTCATCAGGAACTCGACTCCACCTTCCCGCATTGCCTGAATGCGCACTCGTTCATCTCCATGTGCGGTGATAAAAATAATCGGAGTCTTGATCCCATCAGCCTTAAGCCTGGCCTGCAATTCCAGGCCGGACATTCCAGGCATACGAATATCTGTTATCAGACAGGCCACTCTTCGCTGCAGGCCCGAGTCGAGGAATTCTTCTGCTGAGCCAAAACATCGCGCCGAAAGCCCATCCGCCTCGATCAGGTCCTGGAGAGCACTTTGCACCGACTCATCGTCGTCTACGATCGCGATCAATTGTTTGTCCTGGCTTTTCGTCATGCCAGCACAATAAGACGATGCCTGCCAGAAGACAATCACACTTTCGGACAAGTCAATAAGACTTTAGGCAAGACCTAGAGAGGTCCTTAGGAGACTGATGGCAGCGACACAGTGTCAGCATCACGGTTAATGGGAACCCTTCAGCTTGTCGGCCATCCTGACTAGTTCGGGAAGGGACTTAGCTTCCATCTTTTGCATCACGTGGCCGCGTTGGATTTTAACTGTGGTCTCACTGGAGCCGAGTTCCGCTGCAATCTGCTTGTTTAGCATTCCGGAAACCACCAAATTCATGACTTCACGCTCGCGGGCGCTAAGCCTGCCGTACCGTTCCTTCAGGCCGCCTATTTGTTTTTGTTTATCGCGCAGTGTACGGTCACGCTCGATCGCCCGCTGAATCACATCGAGAAGGTCCTGATCCCGGAAAGGCTTGGTGAGGAACTCGACGGCACCAGATTTCAGGGCTTTTACTGTCATTGGAACGTCAGCATGGCCGGTGATGAAAATGATCGGAATGCTGATTCCCACCCTCTTCAATTCGCGCTGAAGATCCAAACCACTGATGCCGGGAAGCCTTACGTCCAACACCAGACAACTCGGACCGTCTCGGCGCCCGCTTGATAAAAATGCTTGTGCAGTGGAGAAGGACTCAGATTGCAGGCCCACAGACTCCACTAAATCTCCGATTGATTCGCGCACGCCGGCATCGTCATCGATGATGAACACCGTGGCCACATTGCGTGTACTCATGTGTGTACCTCGATAGGCAAGGTGAACTGAAACGTCGCGCCGCGCTGTCCCTTAGCAGTGACCCACAGGCGACCACCGTGCGCCTCAATGATCGAACGACTTATGGCCAAGCCCATACCAGTGCCTTGGGCCTTAGTCGTATAAAATGCATTGAAAATTAAATCTACTTTTTCGGCTGGAATACCGACACCAGTATCGCTGACAGAAATTAGCAGCCAACCGTTTTCGCTCCTTTGCGAACGAATGGTAAGTTCGCCAGGCCCCTGTGTCATTGCTTCGATGCCATTCAGCATAAGGTTCATTAACACCTGTTGCAATTGCACTCGATCCGCCAAGGCGTGTGGCAATTTTGGTGAAAGTTCAGTGCGCAGGCTAACGGAGTGGCGGATAGCTTCATTGCGCAGCAGCACCAGCATTTCGCCAACTACCTCATTAATATCGATCAGCTCACGTTGCGGCGGCGCACCTGTCTTGTAAAACGCCCGCAATCGCTGAACGATTTCTGCGGCACGAGTTCCGTCTTTTTCAATTCTCTTGGTAGCGGCGCGCGCCCTTTCCAGGTCGGGAGGATCCCGCATCAGCCACCGCAGGCAGGCATTGGCACTCGTGATTGTGGCAGCGATGGGTTGGTTGATTTCATGTGCGAGAGAACTGGCAAGCTCACCAAGCATGGTCAGCCGATTCTTGTGCGCGAGTTCTGTCTCTAACTTGCGCAACTTCTCGCGCTCTTCGTCCACGCGCTTGCGTTCGGTCACGTCGACGTGAGTTCCCACTACCTCAGTTACCTCTCCGTTCGCACTGAAAACTGGGTGGCCAACGGCGTGAATGTGTCGCGTGGTCCCATCCGGTAACACGATTCTGAACTCCTGGACGAAGTCGGTGCCCGCCCGCGCCGCTCTCTGAGCGTAGGCGATCTCTCTGTCACGATCTTCTGGATGCATCCGTTTATGCAGCATTGCGAGGTCGGGCATGCCCAGGTGAGGCTGAAATCCCCAAATTCGAAAATTTTCCTCAGACCAGTAAAGAGGACCACCTGCAGTCTTGTAGGCCCAACTGCCCGTGTGGGTCAGCCTCTGTGATTCCGCCAAATAAGCTTCGCTGCGCTGGAGTTTTTCTTCCGCCAACTTGCGTTGGATAGCAACGCCTGCCAGGTGAGTAATCTGTTCGATGATTTCCTGATCCCGCTGGCTCGGACTTCGCGGCTCACGGTAGTACATCGCAAATGTTCCGATTACCAATCCTTCCGGCGAGAAGATCGGTGTGGACCAACAGGCGCGTAGAGAATGGGGCAAAGCCGCCCCGCGATAGTCTACCCACAACGGATCGGTTGCAATGTCCTCGACGATGACCTGTTGGCGCCTGTACGCGGCTGTCCCGCACGAACCCACACATGGCCCGATCAAGACTCCGTCGATTGCCTGCGTGTAAGCCTTGGGCAGGCTGGGCGCGCCACCATGCTTCAACCGATCTCCTTCGACCAACAAGATGGAGGCGAGAGCGCCGAGCGCTTGCTCCTCAACCAATCGGCAAAGGCTCTCCAGTATTTCAGGAAGAAGATTTCCCTTTGCGACGAGCTCGAGAATACGCTTTTCACCGGCAATCAGGGCCTCTGCCCGTTTGAGATCCTCTATATCGGTTAAGACGCCGTACCATCTCAAGATGTTTCTGGCTTCGTCCCGTAGGGCCACAGCGCGAATCAAAAACCAGCGATATTCTCCGTTCGCCACCCGGAGACGTAGTTCGCTCTCAACGGTTTGCCCATTCTGTAGGGCGGCGTGCCAATCGGCGAGGAACTTGCCCCGATCATCAGGATGGACAACGCTTTCCCAGTTCCACCCCAAGGCAGCTTCCGGAGGTAGTCCTGTTAGCTCCTGCCACCGCTGATTGATGAAATCGACCGCGCCTTGAGTTGAAGTACGCCAGACATTTGCCGGGATGGTGTTGATGACATCGCGAAGCTGCTTCTCCTGGCTCCGCAGTCGTCGGATGCGTTGTAGATAAATTCCCCAGAGGGCCGCGAGAGCAATTGCCACACAGAGCCCCCGGAACCAGTTGGTCTGGTAGTACGCGGGGGCAACAAAGAAATTGAATGTGTCCCCCTGCTCGTTCCAAGCGCCGCTGTTGTTCGACGCAGCTACGCGAAAGATGTAATTTCCGGGCGGCAAATTGGAATATTCCACATGCCGCTCATTGATTACTTCTCTCCAGTCCGTGTCCTGCCCCTCGAGTTTGAAACGGAAACGTACCTTTTCCGGATCGACGAAACTCAACGCCGTGAAATTGATTGAGAGGTTGCGAAGTCTCGCAGGTAGCTGCAGCCGTCGATTGCCACAAATTCGGAGATCGTATACCTTCCCATCCGCGGTGGCTTGCTCGATATAAACCGGTGGAACAAGTTTGTTGAAGGGGAGTCGCCGCGGATCAACAAAGCTGGCCCCATCCAACGGCAAAAACCACAATGTTCCATCCGCCGTTTTTGCAACCCGCGGCGCCGGATAGTAAACGCCTGCATGGCTTCTTATTCCGTCCGAAGAGTCGAAAACCGTAGCCTGGATTTTTCGTTGCGGATTGGCAGCCCAAGCATCCAACTCAGAACGGGCCACACGCACCAGTCCGCAAGCGGTGTACACCCACAATGAATGCGCGTCATCATCGATAAGATCGTGAACGGTATCGCAGGGCAAGCCGTTCTTGCTGGTCAGTGTTGCAATATGACCATTCTTAATGCGGCTTAGCCCACCATCGGTCGCCGCCCAGACCGTATCATCAGCGTCCAGTTTCAGAGCATTAACGCGCCCTCCGCCTAGTCCATTTACGGTTCCAAAGGACGTACGGACCTCGCCGTCTTTGAAATACACCACGCCGCCTGTCCAAAACCCCAACCAAAAACCGCCTCGCACGGGATCAGCGATAAGAGAGTCTGAAAACGAGCCTGGACTCCCGAGTTCTGTCCGGGGAACACACTCGACGGGTCTACCCACGCGCAATCGACAAAGCCCCTGCTCGTTGCTTAACGCCCAAACGTTTCCGACACTGTCTCCGGTGACGGGAATTGCGTAGGTGACCTGTCTGCTGTACGGAATAAAGCGGTCGTTCTCAAAATAGCCGAGCCCCTCATGCGTGGAGACCCAAATCCGTCCTTGAGCGTCTTGATAGAGCGAATCGATATAGTTGCCGGGCAGTGCAACATATTGAATTGGGTTCGCTTGCTTCGCTTCGGGCGGTTCAGCTGCGATCATTGCCTTCGGAGTGTCTGTACTTGCGGTTCTGCTTCGTTTGCGGTAGATGGTGACTTGTCCGTCCTTCCATCGGTTTAAACCGTCCGTGGTTCCAAGCCAGACGCTGCCATCCCTTGCCGCCAGGATACAGACTACAAAGGGACTGGACAGACCTTGTTTCACAGAAATAGTGGGGATGGCGTACTCGCGAAAGCGGTCGAGGCCCGCGGTGGTGGATACCCAGACGTTGCCCTCCCGGTCTTCAAATAAGCTTTCGACGGCGTTGCCAGAAAGACCGTCGGACTGCGAAAACACATCTGTTCTTCCCTGGTGCACGTGCAGTAGTCCTCGATCCAAGGTGCCGATCCACAAACCACCATTGCGATCGCGCAAAAGCGTTCCAGGTTCATTCAATCGTGGCGCGGCGGAAGACAAGGGGTATGGTTTGAGTTTACCGTCAACGAGTTCTGCTAGTCCGCCAGGGCCGGCGACTAAAAGGCTCCCGCGTTCGCCCTCGACTAGGGCATGGCGATTAAAGATCAGGGCGGGTAGGCTAGACTGCTTCACCCCAGATAACTCATAGTGGTGCGGCGCTCCCGGCCTCCAGCGCCACAGCCCATTTCCCGCGCCCAACCAGAGATCGCCCCGGCTGTCCTCGTAGGCGGTGGTCACGCCAAAGCTGAACATCCCGTCGTTCCCATAGCACTGAACGTTGCTACGCTTAATCGCGCATAGCTTTCCTGGTTGCGAGAGCCCGGCTTCCCACATAACCCCTGCCGCCCAGATAGTTCCTTCGTGGTCCTGCAGTAGCGTATAGACATCGTATCCAGTCAACTGTGGAAACTGACTCAGTTTGTCGTCTTTCCAGCTTGCAAGTCCTTTGGCGGTACCGAGCCAGAGCGTTCCGTCCCGCCCCGCTACCAAGGCTCGGATATCATTGCTGGGAAGCTGCTCACCCGGCGGCGGCTGCCAAGGAACAGTGCGGACGCCATCGAAGCGAAGCAAGCCAGACTCGGTGGCCAGCCAAAGATAGCCGTCTGGGCTCTGAGCAATTTCGTGGATAGTGCCTGTCGCGAAGCCTTCGCGGATTTTCCATGAGGTGTGTGCGTACTGGCTAACCTCAAGCGATGGGTCCAATCCAAAAGCAGAGAGAGACCATAAGACTAGGAGAAACAGCCAAGCGCCCGCCAGTCTTCGCAGATTCACAATCATGTTCATTCATTGTTCGGGCTAGGCACCGCGCAGTAGAGCGGTTCACGCAGACTCAGCCTTTGAGGAACACATCTTAATCCATAGTTCAACCACTTCTCCGTGGGCCGGCGATGACCCAGAAACTCAGTTCACGGCATCCATAGAAGAATTGTCTTCGGCTGCAGAAGAGACGAAATTCGTCGAATCGACGCGCCCAAATTCTGTGATCTTTGCGAGCAGCGCTCGTATGCCATCAGCCTTCGGAACAAACACGTCAACACTACCCATCTCATGTTTGGAGATATCGAGAGCGCCTGAATACAGCACGACTTTGAGGCTGGGGTATCGTGTTTTGAGGTATTCAGCGAGGACACACCCATTCATTACCGGCATATGGTAGTCGATCACGGCAATGTCGATCTTGCGAGGTGCGCGTTCGTTCAATATCGCAATCGTTGCAACGGGGCTGACCGCAGCGACCACCGAAAATCCATACGCCTCAATGGTGCAAGCGCGCAAATTCAGTTGCTGAGGATCATCATCAACCAGCAGTACGGTCGTGCGAAGCACACCTTTGAAGTCGATCATTTCGGGCCCCGAGTTGCGCGTGAGCACACGCAATACCAATTTCGCGCTGATCTACGCCTCCGAAGACCAGCTAAGCCTCTCATCCCTGTAAAAGAAACGGTGCAGATGTGCACCTTCTGACACTGTCAGTCTGCTGACACGACAGGCAACAGCTAATCAGGGACGGCGAGCGACGCTGCTGAGATTTATAACTCTTCATTCTCCCCTAGGACGCACGGGCAACTTCAGCCCCCACCAATTCCGGAGGTCGGACCGCCGGAGAAGACTGCAGGGGCTGTCGATAGAGTCGAACTGCGACTAAGATCCAAACCACTGTCATTGCCAAGCTCACTCCAGCGAAAGATCTGATGCCAAAATGCAATACTGAAGATCCGATGAAGACTACGGCAGCTTGA
>Ga0335077_10004968_pt1 | contig 16260 bp, 14 predicted proteins | sample Lox_Sample_31_FD_207151 | JGI IMG/M metagenome (GOLD analysis project Ga0335077, IMG submission 207151) | Soil microbial communities from Loxahatchee National Wildlife Refuge, Florida, United States - Lox_Sample_3.1 | ecosystem: Environmental > Terrestrial > Soil > Wetlands | place: USA...
GAAAAGCCCGCATTGTGCTCCGGCTGCCACTGCATCGGCGTGCGCACGCCGTCGCGATCGCCGAGGTCGATGTTGTCGCCCATGCCGATCTCGTCGCCGTAGTAGAGGACCGGCGAGCCTGGCATCGACAGGAGCAGGCTCACCATGAGCTTGATCCTGCTCGCGTCGTTCTCCAGCAGCGGGGCGAGCCGACGGCGGATCCCGAGGTAGATACGCGCGCGCTCGTCCGCCGCGTACATGTTGTACATGTAGTCGCGCTCCTTGCTCGTGACCGTCGCGAGCGTGAGCTCGTCGTGGTTGCGCAGGAAGATCGCCCACTGGCACGCCTCCGGGATGTCCGGCGTCTGGTTCATGATCTCGGTGATCGGATGTCGCTCCTCGAGAGCAATTGCCATGTACATCCGCGGCATGAGCGGGAAGTGGTACGCCATGTGGCACTCGTCGCCGTCGCCAAAATATTCCCGGACGTCCTCTGGCCACAGGTTCGCCTCGGCAAGAAGCAGGACGTTGGGATAGTTGGCGTCGATGATCGCGCGCAGCTTCTTGAGGACCGCATGCGTCTCGGGGAGGTTCTCGTTGTTCGTGCCTTCGCGCTCGCACAGATACGGGATCGCGTCGAGGCGGAAGCCGTCCACGCCGATGTCGAGCCAGAAGCGCATCACCCCGTAGACCGCCTGGAGCACCTCGGGATTGTCGAAGTTGAGATCCGGCTGGTGGCTGAAGAAGCGGTGCCAGTAGAACTGCTGCGCCATCCCATCCCACGCCCAGTTCGAACTCTCCGTGCCGTTGAAGATGATGCGCGTGCCCTTGTACCTGTCAGGGGTGTCGCTCCAGACGTAGAAATTGCGCTCCCTCGATCCCTTTGGCGCCCGGCGGGCGGCCTGGAACCAAGGGTGCTGATCGGAGGTGTGATTGATGACGAGCTCGGTGATTACCCGCAGGTCACGGCGATGCGCCTCGGTGACGAAGCGGCGGAAATCATCGAGCGTGCCATAAAGCGGATGGACGTTTTGATAATCCGCGACGTCGTAACCGTCGTCGCGCAGCGGCGAAGGATAGAACGGCAAGAGCCAGATCGTGTTGACCCCGAGATCCTTGACGTAGTCGAGCTTGTCCGTCAGCCCGGGAAAATCCCCCATCCCGTCGTCGTTGGAGTCGAAGAACGCCTTGATGTGCAGCTGATAGATGATCGCGTCCTTGTACCAGTGCCGATCCTTCTCGGCCTGGACGGCGATCTGGGGCAGGGCGCTTGTGGTCGCTTTCTGATCCATGCCACGCGGCACGTTCTAGGCGAAATCGTCGAGCTGCAGCCAAGAGACAGACTCGGTGGCTCGGAGTTCGCTGCGAGCCGGTGGGCGCTTCACCTGCTACTCATCATAACGTAGCACAGTGGGCGGTGCAGCATTCCCCCGGGCTGAACCGGAGCCTTGCAATGTCCGACGTCCGCGGCGCGGAAGCGTCGCGACGGCGCCGGCGGCTAGGCAGCCTGATCGCTATGCCTTCGCGCTGAGCGCGACGGCGATCGCATCCTCGACGCGCTCGATCCAGGCGAAGCTCAGCTTCTCGCGGGCCTCGAGAGGAATCTCCTCGAGGTCGCGGCGATTGCGAGCCGGCAGCATCACGGTCGTGATGCCGGCGCGCAGCGCGGCCAGCACCTTTTCCTTCACGCCGCCGATCGGGAGCACCAGTCCGCGCAGGGAGATCTCGCCGGTCATCGCCACGTCGTTGCGCGCGGGCCGGCCGGTGAGCAGCGAGGCGAGCGCAACGAACATCGCCACGCCGGCGCTCGGGCCATCCTTCGGCGTGGCCCCCGCAGGCACGTGAACATGAATGTCCGACTTCTCCAGCTGCTCCTGCGGGATGCCGAGCTCGGCTGAGTGCGCTTTGACCAGCGAGAGCGCGGCCTGCGCGCTTTCCTTCATCACCTCGCCGAGCTGCCCGGTGAGGATGAGCTTGCCGGAGCCCGGCATGCGCGCGGCCTCGACGAAGAGAATGTCCCCGCCCACCGGCGTCCAGGCGAGACCGGTCGCCACGCCCGGCACCAGGCTGTGCATGGCGACCTCCGCCTCGAACTTGCGCGGGCCGAGAATGCCCGGGAGATCATCGGGGGTGACGCCGACGTGCTGCGTGCTGCCCTCGGCGATGCGCACGGCGACGCTGCGGAAGACGTTGCCGATCTCGCGCTCGAGATTGCGCACGCCGGCCTCGCGCGTATATTCATCGATGATCTTCGCGAGCGCGTCGTCGCCGATGTCGCACTGCTCCGCCGTGAGCCCGGTCGCCTCGAGCTGCCGCGGCACGAGGTAGCGGCGCGCGATCTGCAGCTTCTCCTGCGCCGTGTAGCCGGGGAGCTGGATTGTCTCCATGCGATCGCGCAGCGGGCCGGGGATCGTGTCGAGCACGTTCGCGGTGCAGATGAACATCACGCCCGACAGATCGAACGGCACGGCGAGGTAGTTGTCGCGGAAGGTCGAGTTCTGCTCCGGATCGAGCACCTCGAGCAGGGCCGAAGCCGGATCGCCGTGGAAGCCGCCCATGCCGAGCTTGTCGACCTCGTCGAGCATCATGACGCAGTTGCGCGTTCCGACTTTGCGCAGGCTCTGGATGATGTTCCCCGGCAGCGAGCCGATATACGTGCGCCGGTGGCCGCGGATCTCCGCCTCGTCGTGCACGCCGCCCAAGCTCACGCGCGCGAACTTGCGTCCGGTCGCCTTGGCGATGCTCTGTCCGAGCGAGGTCTTGCCCACGCCGGGCGGCCCGACGAAGCACAGGATCGGGCTCTTGCCGGACGGTTTGAGCTTGCGCACCGCGAGAAACTCGAGAATGCGCCGCTTCACCTTCTCGAGGCCGTAGTGGTCCGCGTCGAGGATGTGCCGGGCTTCGGTGAGGTCGATGGGAGCTCCGGCGTCCGCGGTCCACGGCAGCTCGATCAACCACTCGAGATACGTGCGCACCATCGAGTATTCGCCTGCCGCCTCGGGCATACGCTCGAGTCGCTTCAATTCCTTGCGCGCTTGCTTCTCCACCTCTTCGGGCATCTTCGCCTCGGTGATGGCGCGCTCGAGCTCCGCGAGGTCGGCCGCGCCTTCCTCGCCCTCGCCGAGCTCCTTCTGGATCGTGCGCATCTGCTCGCGCAGCAGATGCTTGCGGTTCGTGTCGCTGATCGATTCGCGGGTGCGCTCGTCGATCTCGCGCGAAACCTTCAGGACCTCGATTCGGTGCGACAGGAGTTCGAGCAGCTTGTCGAGCCGCGTCTTCAGATCGAATGTCTCGAGCAGGGCCTGCTTTTCCTCGGCAGTGATATCCATCAGCCCGGAGATGAAATCGGCGAGCCGGGAAGGACCCTCGACCGCCTGCAGCGCCGCGACCATCTCCGCCGGTACCTGCGGCAGCAGGCCCAGGACCTCCAGCGCGCGTTCCTTGAGATTGTGGGCACGACCCTCGATTTCGGCATCGACCTGCTCGGGGTCCTCGATCGGCTGCACGCGCGCGGCGAGGAACGGATAGCCCTCCAGAAACTGGAGCACGCGGAAACGCTTGACGCCGCTGCAGATGGCATGGTGCGAGCCGTCAGGCGCGGTGATGTAGCGCAGCACGGTGGCGGTCGTTCCGACCCAGTGCAAATCGTCCGGGCCGGGCTCCTCGATAGCGGGCTTGCTCTGCAGCAGCACGCCGAGCGGGCGCTGCAGTCGCGCCGCTTCCTGCGCCGCAGCGCGTGAGCGCTCGCGACCCACGGTCAACGGCATCACGGCTCCGGGAAACAGCACCACGTTGCGCACCGGCACGATGGCCAGCGCATCGGCGGGCAGCGCACGCGTTGCTTCCTCGCGGCGCCTCGCCTCGCCTGCAGCGGGAACATCGGCGCGGACGCCCGCGTCGGCTGACACTGGATCGCTCGTCTGAGTCGTCTTCTCGTCCATGTGCGGTCCTATCACGCCTTGCGCAGCCGCAGGATCAGGCAGCCGTCCACGAGCTCGCGCGTGGCGGTGTCGAGCTGCACATGGGCCAGCGGGATGCGTCGCTCGAAGCACCCGTAGGGGATCTCGAGCTGGCGCACCGCGCGTCCCGTTCTCGAGAACGGCAGCGGTCTTTCGGCCCGTACAACGAGCAGGCCCGGCTCGTAAGTGACTTCCAGACGGTCGGCGGGAACGCCCGGCAGCGCGACCACGATGACGACGTCGTCTTGGTCCTCGAAGACGTCTACCGGAGGCTCCCACGCCGGCGGAGTCCGCTCGGTAGCCGCGAGCCGGAAGAACTGGCGATGCATGCGCTCCGCCTGCTCGAAGAGCTCGATCGCCTGCCTCCACATCCAGTCGGCCGGGTCACGCGATGACATGGGCAATGTCCCGGCTAGACGTTGGTCTTTATCCAGTGGAGCAGGCGCGGCAGGTCGAGTGCGCCCGACTGCCGGCCGATCTCGCGGCCGTTCCTGAACGCGATCAGGGTCGGTATCCCGCGGATGGCGAAGCGCGCGGCTATCTCCGGGGCCTGGTCGGTATCGAGCTTGGCGAGCCGGACCTCCGGCGCCAGGCGGGCCGCGGCCTGCTCGTATACCGGCGCCATCATCCGACAAGGCCCGCACCAGGGCGCCCAGAAATCGACGACCAGCGGCAGATCGTTCGAAGCCATTTGGCGCTCGAAGTTCTTGTCGTCGAGCTCGAACGGCGTTCCCGGAAGAAGCGGCTTTCCGCAGCTGCCGCATTTGGGATCCTCGCCCAGGCGGGCACGCGGCACGCGGTTGATCGTGGCGCAGTCCGCGCAGACAACGCGTGTGCTCTCCTGCGAGGGGCTCCCGGACTGCGTCCCGGACGAGTTGGCGGAAGCCGCTTGCGAGTTCATGAAGGCAGTATGGGGGCGCACCGGAGGGAATCAAGCGCGAAAGCAGGATGTTAAGATCACATTGACCATGCCTCCCGCGACAAGATTCCGACTGACGGAACGCGACTTCGAGCGCATTGCGCGCGCGCTGGCGGAGCCGCGCCGCTACGAGATCCTCAAGCAGCTCGGCGCCGGCGAGTGCGCGCTCCCCTGCGCCAGGCTGCGCGAAGCCCACGGCGTAAGCGCCGCGACCCTTTCCCACCACATCAAGGAGTTGGAGATGGCCGGCCTGGTGGAGATTGCGCGCGCGGGAAAGTTCATGAATGTAGCCCTCCGCCGCGACGTTCTGCGCGCCTACCTGGATCGTCTATCAAAGATCTAAGGTTATAAGAGCCGGGCACTTGAAATCCGCGGCCATGACTTAGATACTTGTCTAAACGTCAAATTGATGACGTTCCCCGGACAAGGAGACCGAAATGAGTGAACTGAACGGCAAGGTGGCGGTGGTGACGGGCGCGTCCAAGGGCATCGGTGCGGCGATCGCCAAGGGCCTCAGCGAAGCAGGCGCGGCGGTGGTGGTGAACTATGCCTCCAGCAAGGAAGGAGCGGACAAGGTGGTCGCGGAGATCAAAGCCAGGGGCGGCAAGGCGATCGCGGTGCAGGGCGACGTCTCGAAGGCGGCGGACGTGAAGCGTCTGTTCGTGGAGACGAAGAGGGCGTTCGGTGCGCCCGACGTGCTGGTGAACAACGCAGGCCTCTACGTGTTCAGCCCGCTCGACGCGGTCACCGAAGACGACTTCCATGAACAGTTCAACACCAACGTCCTGGGCCCGATTCTCACGACCCAGGAGGCGCTGAAGCACTTCAAGCCTGAAGGCGGGAGCGTCATCAACATCAGCTCGGTCGCCAGCACCGGCAGCGTGCCCAACTCGGTGGTCTATTCCGCAACGAAAGGCGCGGTCGACTCGATCGCGCGAGTGCTCGGAAGCGAGCTCGCGGCACGCAAGATCCGCGTCAACACGATCGCTCCGGGTGGCGTCGAAACGGAGGGGACGCATCGCATCGGAATGGTCGGCGGCGACTTCGAGAAGCAAATCGTGTCGCAGACCCCGCTCGGTCGTCTCGGGCAGCCCGATGACATCGCGAGGGTTGCCGTGTTCCTGGCGTCGGACCAGGCGCGATGGCTCACTGGCGAGAGGATTACCGCATCCGGCGGTCTCCGGTAGGGAGCGTGAAGCGAACGGCGGGTCCCGCGGATCACTGCGGGAGCCGCCGTCGCCGTCAGGCAGAGAGCCCGCAAATCGCTCTACCGCTCGATGGACGCGAGCGCCGCGGGACATCTGCGGGCAATTTCGTCCATTAGGACCTTCGCGCCGGGCGAAGCGATGCTGTCCGTGCGTCGTGTTATGCCGATGATTCGCCGCGTGTCGGGGAGCGGAACGGGCAGCATGGTCAGCAGGCCGGCTGCCAGCTCGTAGGATAGCTGGCCGGGCGAGATGGCAGTCAGCAGATCGCTGTTCAGAAGCACGCCTCTGAGCACCGCCAGATCGCTCGTCTCCACCACGACGTCAGGCGGCGGAAGGCCCCGCTCGGTAAGCGCGCGCTCGAACAGCGTGCGCGTCGGCGTATTCACGCGTGGGAGGACCCAGCGGGCTCGCGCGAGGTCGGCGTGCGGGATACGCTTTCGTTCGACCCAGGGATGCCCGCAGCGCGCGACGATGGCGAGTTCTTCGTCGACGAGCGGCTCACCCTGCAGGTCGCTGGCGAATCCGGATGGTCGCAGAGCGCCGAGGATGAAGTCGAGATCGCCCGCGCGAAGGCTGGCCGCGAGCGCCTCGAATGTGCCCTCCATCGTCGCGATGCGCAGTCCGGGGTACTTGCCGACGACGCCGGAAATCGACTCCGGGAGAAGCCGCGTGCGCGCGAGCGGCAGCGCGCCGACTGTCACGGTGCCAAGGGTAATGCCGCGCAGCGCCGCGATGTCGGCGACGGCGTGACGAGTCTCGGCGAGGGCGCGTTTCAAGCGCAGCGCGAGCGCTTCGCCGGCGCGCGTCGGGACCATGCCTCGCGCGGTTCGTTCGAACAGCACGACTCCGATGCTGGCTTCCACCTGTCGCACTGCGCTGCTGACCGCCGGCTGCGTAACGCCCAGGCTTCGCGCGACCGACGGCATATGATGCTGCTCCGCGAGCGCGACCAACGCGCGCACCGGCCTGTCGGAAATCAGCATGCCGAAAAGCGGCGCATTGCGCACGCTACCCTTGTCCGCGAGGGCGGTGAGCTCGCTCCGAGCGCGCTCCATCTCGGCACGGACGCGCCGTGCACGGACAATGAGTGCTCGGCCATACTCGGTGAGGAGCATGCCCCGGGCGCGACGCTCGAAGAGCTCGACGCCGAGCTCGTGTTCCAGCTTGTGAATCGAGCGCGAGACGGCGGACTGCGCGCGCAGCAGGGCGGCGCCGGCGCGGTTGGTGCTGCCCTGCTCGGCGACCGCGAGGAACGCTCGCAGGTGGCGCAGCTCAGGTCGCATTTGCTCGCAGCCGATCAGGTTCAGGAATAGCTTAGTCTAGCGCAGGTTGGCGTCACCCATCAGAGGCGATAAATATTTTCGATCGCTACGCGAGGCATTACCGGTAGCACAAAGTCCGCTGCGGCGCGAGAATTGCCCCTGACGCCGGGTTCCACGGCGGAAAACCCAAGTGAGGCTCGAACCCCATGCGCTCAATCACTCGCATTGCAGTTTTCCTGTTCGGCTTGACGACGGCGCAGCCCCTGTTCGCGCAGACGGAGCCGATCAAGATCTTCGGCCTGGTCGAGCTGTCGGGTACCGGCACCACCTCGGGTACCAACTTCAACGACGGCGCCAAGCTGGCGGTAAAGGAGATCAACGCCGCCGGCGGTATCCTGGGCCGCAAGGTCGAATACACGGCAAGCGATACGCAGTCTCAGCCGCAAGTCGCCAAGGCGCTGGCGGTGAAGGCGATCGACGAGGGCGCGTATGTCGTGATGGGTCCCGTCTTCTCCGGCTCGATCCTCGTCAGCATGGCGGAGACCAAGCGCGCGGAGATCCCCAACTTCACCGGTGGCGAGGCGGCTGCGATCACGCAGCAGGGCAATCCCTACATCTTTCGCACCTCCTTCACCCAGACCACCGCCATGCCGAAGGTGGCGCGTTATTTGAAGGACAACCTGAAAGCGAAGAGCGTGGCGATCATCTTCACCAATAACGACTTCGGCAAGGGCGGGCGCGATGTTTTCGTCAAGGCACTCGAGCCGCTCGGCGTCAAGGTCGTCGCCGACGTGTCGACCGATCCGGGTCAGCTCGATTTTTCAAGCGCGGTGCTCAAGGTCAAGCAGGCGAACGCCGACGCGCTGTTTGTCTACACCAATGAAGAGGAAGCGGCGCGCTGCCTGCGCGAGCTCAGGAAGCAGGGTTACGACAAGCCGATTGTCGGCGAGACGGTGCTCACCAGCCAGAAGGTCATCGAGCTCGCCGGCGAGGCCGCCAACGGCGCCGTCGCGCACGTGGGCCTCACGGCGGATGCTCCCAATCCTCTGATCAAATCCTTCGCAGAGAAATTCCAGAAGGAGTACGGGTACAAGCCGGACCACAACGGCATCAAGGGCTACACGGCGATGTACGTCGTCAAGGCCGTCACCGAGAAGGTTGGCAAACTCGATCCCAAGGCGTTCGCCAGCGCCATGCACGGCGTCAAGCTGTCGGCGAAGGACTACCCGGGCGTGCTCATGGACGTTAGCTTCGACAAGAACGGGGATCTCGATCGCGAGAGCTTCATGACCAAGGTCGTAAATGGCAAGCAGGAGGTCATCGCCGTGCTGCCGCCGGCGTCGGCCCAGTAGGGACCCAGGAGAAGAAAGCGAACGATGGCAGAACCCAACACCTTCGGCATCGCGGGCCTCCTCGGGTGGCCGGTGGCGCACTCGCGCTCGCCCGTGATCCACAACCATTGGCTCGCGCACTACGGCATTCCCGGGCGGTATGTCCTGTTCGGCGTACCGCCGGAGAAGCTCGAGGCGGCGGTGCGCGGCATTGCGGCGCTCGGCCTGCGTGGCTGCAACGTCACTACGCCGCACAAGCAGGCGATCTTTCCGCTGCTCGACCATGTCGATGACCTCGCGCGCCGGATCGGCGCGGTCAACACGGTCGTCGTGGAGAAGGACGGGACGCTGAGCGGTTTCAACAACGACGGCAACGGCTTCATCCAGAGCCTGCGCGACGTCGACCCGAAATGGCAACCCGACAGCGGCCCGATCCTCGTGTTGGGCGCGGGCGGTGCCGCGCGCGCCGTGGTTGCTAGCCTCGCGGCGCAGGGGGCGAAGGAGATCCGGCTGGCCAACCGTACGCCGGACAAGGCGCAGGACATCGCCGCAGCCGTCGGTTCGGTGGTGAAGGTGCTGCCCTGGGAGCGGCGCGAGGAGGCGCTCGACGGGGTCGCGCTTCTCGCCAACGCGACCAGCCTCGGCTCGGCAGGCAAGCCACCGCTGGAGATCGCGCTCGATCGCCTTCCGAGGGGCGCGCTGGTCGGCGACCTCATCTACGTCCCGCCCGAGACGCCGCTGCTGGCCGCGGCGCGCCAGCGTGGCAACGTAACCGTCAACGGTCTCGGGCTGCTCCTCAACCAGGCGCGCCCCGCGTTCAATGCGTGGTTCGGCGTCATGCCCGAGATCACACCCGCGTTGAAGCAGGCGATCGCGGCTACTTTCTAGGCGCCTGCGCCGTGAACGTTCGCATCTTCGACGAGCCGAAGATCGATTGCCATGTGCACGTGCTTGATCCCGCGCGCTTCCCCTACCGTGCAGACACGCACTACGCCCCGACGGGTCAGGAGATGGGAACGCCGGCGCAGCTTGCGCAAGTGATGGAAGCCTACGGCACGCAGCACGCACTGCTCGTCGGGCCCAACTCCGGCTATGGCCTCGACAATTCGTGCATGCTCGACACGATCGCCCGCGGCGACGGTCGCTACAAGGGCATCGCGGTGGTTCGCAACGATGCGAGCATCGACGAGCTGGGGCAGCTCAAGAGCAAGGGAGTCCTCGGCGTGGCGTGGAACGTGACGCACTACGGTGTCGACTATTACCGTGCCGCCCAGCCACTGCTCGAGAGACTCGAGGCGCTGGAGATGTTCGTGGACATTCAGGTCGAGCACGATCAGCTCGTGCCGATGATGCCGCTCCTCACGGGTTCCGGCGTGCGGGTGCTCGTCGACCATTGCGGGCGTCCTACCGTCGATCGGGGCCTCGACCAGGCGGGCTTCCGAGCCCTGCTCGAGCTCGGCGGCACCCGGCGCGCCTTCGTCAAGCTCTCGGGCCTGGTGAAGTTCTCGCGCGAGCCGGCACCCCACAAGGATGCGTGGCCCTTCGTGGAGGCGTTGATCGGCGCCTTCGGGCTCGATCATTGCCTTTGGGCGTCGGACTGGCCCTATCTGCGCGCACCGGCGCGCGTCGACTACGGCGTGCTGCTCAAGCTGGTGCTCGCCCTCTTCCCGGACGCCTCCGCCCGCCGTAGGCTTCTGGTGGACACGCCGAGCGAGCTGCTGGGGTTCGCGTCGTGAGAAAGGGGACGCGCGCGGCCGCGGGCGGCACGTCCTCATTGAAGGCGCAGGGGCTTCGCGCGAAACGTGGTCCCCTTCGCCCTGATCCCTTCTGCGGAGGAGCATAGGCATGGCACGCATCATCGGCGGCATCGCCGCGTCGCACACGCCGACCATCGGCTTCGCTTACGACAGGAACAAGCGTGACGATCCCGTCTGGAAGCCGATCTTCGAGAACTTCGCGCCGCTGGCCGCCTGGCTCGCCGAGAAACGCCCCGACGTGCTGCTCCTGATCTACAACGATCACGTGACCTCCTTCTTCTTCGATCACTACTCGGCGTTCGCGCTCGGCGTGGGCCCGCAGTGGCGCGTGGCCGATGAGGGCGCCGGCCCGCGCGACCTGCCCGCGGTGAAAGGCCATCCGCAGCTAGCCGCGCACATCGGCCACTCGCTGATGGCCGACGAGTTCGACATGTCGTTCTTCCAGGACAGGGCGCTCGACCACGGTTGCTTCTCGCCGCTCTCGGTGCTCTGCCCGCACGAGCCTGACTGGCCGGTGCGCCTCGTGCCGCTGCAGATGGGGGTGCTCCAGTTTCCCATCCCGAGCGCGCGGCGTTTCTACAAACTCGGGCAGGCGCTGCGTCGCGCCATCGAGAGTTATCCCGAGGATCTCAAGGTGGCGATCGCCGCCACGGGTGGTCTGTCGCACCAGGTGCACGGCGAGCGTGCCGGGTTCAACAACCCGGAATGGGACAGCCGTTTCCTCGATCTCTTCGAGCGCGATCCGGAAAGGCTCGCTGAGATGACCATCGCCGAGTACGCGAGGCTCGGCGGATTCGAAGGCTCCGAGGTCGTCATGTGGCTCACCATGCGCGGCGCGCTCCCGGCGAGCGTCCAGTGCAAGTTCCGGAGCTATTACCTGCCGTCGATGACCGGCATCGCCACCGCGATCTACGAGGGAGCCGAGGAGGCGCCCACCCCCGGCATGGTCGAGCGCCAGCGCCAGCGCGTCGACCGCGAGCTGGCAGGGGCGGAGACCGTGGAGGGCTCGTATCCGTTCACGCTCGAGCGAAGCGTGAAGGCGTTCCGGCTCAACGACTACCTGCACCGGATGGTCGAGCCCGCGCATCGCGAGGCGTTTCTGCGTAATCCCGAGACAAGCTTCGAGGCGGCCGGGCTCACCGAGGAGGAGCGTGATCTCGTCCGCCGGCGCGACTGGCGCGGGCTCATGCATTACGGCGCGATCTTTTTCATGCTCGAGAAGCTTGGCGCCGTGACGGGCGTGTCGAACCTGCACATCTACGCCGCGATGCGCGGTCAATCGCTCGAAGACTTCCAGCGCACGCGTAACGCCCCCGGAGCGCTGTACTCGGTCGCGGGCAAGGAAGCCGGAAATCTCGCCTGGGATCAGGCGAAGGCTCCGGCACGGTCGAGCTGATGGCGCCCATCCGCCGAGAGCTCGCCGCGACTTCGCCATGATCATCGACTGCCACGGTCACTACACGACGGCGCCCAAGGCCCTGGAAGATTGGCGCAACCGGCAGATCGCCGGCATCAAGGATCCGGCCCTGAGCCCCCGGGCCTCCGAGCTCAGGATCAGCGACGACGAGCTGCGCGAGTCGATCGAGACGAACCAGTTGCGCTTCATGCGCGAGCGCGGCTCCGATCTCACCATCTTCAGCCCGCGCGCGAGCTTCATGGCGCACCACGTAGGCGATTTCAACGTGAGCGCGGCCTGGGCTGCGATCTGCAACGAGCTCATCTACCGCGTGAGCCGGCTGTTTCCCGACAACTTCATCGGCGCGGCCATGCTCCCGCAGTCGCCTGGCGTTAATCCCGGAACGTGCATTCCGGAGCTGGAGAAGTGCGTGAAGGAGTACGGGTTCGTCGCGATCAACCTCAATCCCGACCCGTCGGGCGGCCACTGGAAGGAGCCCCCGCTCACGGATCGCCACTGGTATCCGCTCTACGAGAAGATGGTCGAACACGACATCCCGGCGATGATCCACGTGAGCACGAGCTGCAACGCGTGCTTTCACACCACCGGAGCGCACTACCTCAACGCTGACACGACCGCGTTCATGCAGTGCGTCACGGGCGACCTGTTCAAGGATTTTCCGGCGCTGCGCTTCGTGATCCCGCACGGCGGCGGCGCGGTGCCTTATCACTGGGGGCGGTTCCGGGGCCTCGCGCAGGAGTTGAAGAAGCCGCTGCTGCAGGAGCACCTGCTCGGCAACGTCTTCTTCGACACCTGCGTCTATCACCAGCCCGGCATCGATCTGCTCACGCGGGTCATTCCCATCGACAACATCCTGTTCGCGAGCGAGATGATCGGCGCGGTGCGCGGCGTCGACCCGACCACCGGCCACCATTACGATGACACGCGGCGCTACATCGAGGCGGCGAAGATCGATCCACTGGCGCGGCAGAAGATCTTCGAAGGCAACGCACGGCGCATCTATCCTCGCTGCGACGCCGCACTGAAGGCCAAAGGACGCTGACCATGTACGAGCTCGGGGTCGTGTATCGCAACATCCGTCGGGCGGACCGCGACGTGGCTGCCAAGCTGGGCGCGCTGGGCACGGCGACGGTCCACGAGGCGATGGGCCGCGCAGGGCTTCTCAAACCCTACATGCGTCCCATCTACGCGGGCGCGCAAGCGTCGGGCACGGCGGTGACCGTCCTGTTGCACCCGGGCGACAACTGGATGCTGCACGTCGTGGTTGAGCAGATCGGGCAGAGCGACGTCGTCGTGGCGGCCGTCACGGCCGACTGCACCGACGGCTATTTCGGCGAGCTGCTCGCGACGAGCTTCAAGGCCCGCGGTGCACAGGCGCTCATCATCGATGCCGGCGTGCGCGACGTGCGCGCGCTGACCGAGATGAGCTTCCCCGTGTGGAGCAAGGCGATCTCCGCCAAGGGCACGGTCAAGTCGACGCTGGGGTCCGTCAACATCCCGGTCGTGTGCGCGGGAGCGCTGGTGACGCCTGGCGATATCATCGTGGCCGACGACGATGGCGTGGCGGTCGTGCCCGCCGCAATGGCGCATAAGACGCTCGCAGCGGCGACCGCACGGCAGGCGAGCGAGGATGAGAAGCGCTCCAAGCTCGCCGCCGGCGTGCTCGGCCTGGACATGTACAACATGCGCGAGCCGCTCAGGAACGCGGGACTGAAATACATCGACTGAGAAGCGGACATGGCCATCGAGCCAGCGGGAGGCATGCCGATCAGCGGCATCTCTTCGATCGCGACGCAGCACGTGCTCGGCGAGCTGGCCGACGCGTACCTGAGGGAATCGGGGCAGCGCGTGGCGGTCGAGTCGGTCGGAGGGGTCGACGCCGCGCGGCGCGTCCAGGCCGGCGAAGCATTCGACTTCGTGGTTCTCGCCGCCGACGCGATCGGGAAGCTCGCCGGGAGCGGGCACGTCCTTGGAGACAGTCGCGTCGCCATCGCGCGTTCGGGCGTGGCCGTCGCCGTGGGCGCATCGGCGCCTCGGCCGGACGTCAGCGACGAGAATCGCGTCCGGCAGGCGGTGTTGGCTGCTCGCAGCGTCGGCTATTCGACCGGCCCGAGCGGCGTCTGGGTTGCGCGCCTGTTCGAACGCTGGGGCATCGCCGCGACGATCGCGCCGCGCCTCGTGCAGGCGCAGCCTGGCGTGCCCGTGGGCACCCTCATTGCACGCGGCGAGGTGGAGCTGGGCTTCCAGCAGTTGAGCGAGCTCGTGCATCTGCCCGGCATCGCCGTCGTCGGGCCGCTGCCGCCTGAGATCCAACTAGTCACGACATTCTCGGCTGCGATCTGCAGCGTATCGCTTCGACAGGCGGCTGCCGGAGCGCTGCTCGCCTTTCTTGCATCGCCGGCGGGGAATGCGGCGAAGCGCCGCCATGGCATGGAGCCCGCATGATCTCGCGTTGCGGCGCCGACCTGCGCGGAAGGAGGGGGGTGCCGACCGTGCAACGGCGCGTCGTCCAACGCTCTGCACGCGGCCTTTCGTTGCTTTTGCTCTTTCTTCTGGGAGGGCCGCTCCCGGTTCGAGGGCAAATCATCGCCGAGACCGAAACCGACGTGTATCTGCTCCGCGGCTGGTTCGGAGTGTTCTCGACGGGAATGGATAGCATGGCCGAAGAACTCCGGAAGAGGGGCGTCCGAGCGGAAGCGATCGGGCACCTGGCCTGGAAGCAGGCCGCGGCCAAGATCATCGAGGAGCGCGCCGCAGGGAAGCGCAAGCCCGTCGTGCTCGTCGGGCACTCGCAAGGCGCAAACAACATCATCGATATGGCACGCTCACTTCAGCCCCACAACATCCAGGTCGATCTGCTGATCACGCTTTCCCCATTCAAGCAGGACCCTGTGCCCTCCAACGTCGTGCGCGCGATCAACTACTACCAGGCCGATGGCTGGGGCTCGCCGCTCACGGGCGATCCCGACTTCAAGGGCGAGCTTTCCAACATCGATCTGGGCAGCGACGTAGGCATCTTCCACATCAACATCGACAAGAACTCGAGGATCCAGGCTGAGGTCGTGAACGCGATCACCGCGGTGGTGCGCTAGATCGCGGGCCGAGCCCATGTGACATGTCGCTCGCCGCTCTCCTTCCGGCAGCGCTCGCGCTGGGAATCTGCCTCGCGCCGGCATGGATGCTGCGGCGCCGGACGTGGGAGCGCGCGCAGGACTACTTCGTCTCTGCGGGCCGCACGCGCCCCGAGGTGGTCCGGAATTCGTCGGTTGCCTACGGTCTGCGGATGTCGACCTTCGGTCTGCTCTTCGCGTGGGGGGCGAGCGGCGATCTTTGGGCGCTCCTGATCGCTTCCGCGTGCTTCGGGCTGGGCATCCGCTTGATCTATTTCCTCGCTCGGCCGCGGCTTGAATTCATCGACGATGCGCTGAGTCGCGAGCGATCCGTCACGGTCGCCGCGTTCCTCGCGAACCAGCACGGCGGCGACCCGCGGGTGCACGTGCTCGCGGCGGGCCTCACCGTTTTTGCGCTTCTCGGCTTTCTCATCTGCGAAGCGCTAGCCGCGGCAGCGTTCCTCCGACCTGTCCTGCCAAGCGGCGCGGCAACGATCTGCCTCCTCGCGATCGCGACTGTGGTCCTGATGCTGCTGCACGCCGTTCCTTCCGGCCATTCCGGAGTCATGCAGTCCTCCCAGTTGCAGCTCGGCATGGTGTGGTTCGGGCTGCTCGGCGCCGCCCTCATTCTTCTGTATCTGCACGTCTCGGCCCGTGGAGCGCTGCCCCCCTACGGCAGCTTCGCGATCGCGGCAGCGGCGCTCTGCTGCGGGGCGATGCTCGGCTACCGGCGCACGAAGTACGTCGATACCGACGTCATCGCGACCGTGGCCTCCGGCCCTGGCGCGCGCGATGCGTCCCGGGGCGCGCGGGCGCTCAGTCGGTTTGGCAAGCTCTTCAACGTGACCCTGTCGGTTCTGCTCGCGCTGATCATCGCGCTCGCGCTCATCGGGTTCCACGGCGAGGGCGTTTCGCTTGTCGCGCGCGCCGCCCTCACGGCGTTGTCGACAGGAACGAAGCTCTCCGCCGCGGCGTTGCTCACGCTGTGCCTCGTGCCGCTGCTGCAGCCGCTCGTCGACGTTGTGAACTGGCAACGGCTCGCAGCGGCGCGAAAGGACCAGGACGGGCCGGGACCCGGCAAGGCGTCCGTCGCACTGCAAGGGATCTATCGAATCTACGCTCTGGAGGGCTCCCTCGGTTGGCTCCTCATGGGCCTCATCGGCGCCATCGCCGTCGCGGCGATGGAACTGCCGACCGGAGCGAGAGACATTCACGGCCTCGCTGTGCACCTCGGTTCCAACCGCTTCAGCGGCGCCGGCGTCGCCTTCTCGCTGCTGCTGATCTTCGTGGGCGCGGCGGCGCTATCGACCCTGAGCGG
>Ga0335077_10004969_pt1 | contig 16258 bp, 22 predicted proteins | sample Lox_Sample_31_FD_207151 | JGI IMG/M metagenome (GOLD analysis project Ga0335077, IMG submission 207151) | Soil microbial communities from Loxahatchee National Wildlife Refuge, Florida, United States - Lox_Sample_3.1 | ecosystem: Environmental > Terrestrial > Soil > Wetlands | place: USA...
TGTTCCCGGCGCCGGGGACGGCGTCGCGGTGACCATCACCCACCGCTGGGGCGGGCCGCCGTGGCCGCTGGTGGGGCGGGCCGCGGCGGGTCTCGTGATCGGCCCGGTGTTCATTCACGCCATCGCCCGCCGCACCCTGGCGGGCATCGGCCGCGTGGCCGAGCGCGGAGGCGCGCCGTGAGCGAATCGAGACGCGTGGTGGTAACCGGCGTCGGCTGCGTGACGCCCATCGGGACCGGGGCCGACGGACTGTGGGACGGGCTCCGGGCGCGCCGCTCGGCCGTGCGCACCATCACGCGCTTCGACCCGACCCCGTTCCGCAGCCGCATCGCCGCCGAGATCCCCGACTTCCGCCCGCTCGACTTCCTCGAGCAGCGCCGGGCCCGCCGCCTCGACCGATTCTCGCAGCTGGCGGTGGTGGCGGCCCGCCTCGCGCTCGCCGACGCCGCGCTGGTCCTCGAGCGCGAGGACCGGGACCGCGTGGGCGCGAGCATGGGCTCGGCGCTCGGGGGCGTGGGGTACGCCGAGCAGCAGTTCGCCGCGTTCACCGGCGGCGGGATCCGGGAAGTGGACCCGATGCTGGCGCTGTCGGTGTTCGCGGGCGCGGCGAGCTGCAACATCGCGATCGAGCTGGGCGTGACCGGCCCGAATTCGACCAACGCGATGAGCTGCGCGTCGGGCACCATCGCGGTGGGCGACGCGTTCCGCGCGATCCAGGGCGGGCGCGCCGACGTGATGCTGGCCGGCGGCGCCGAGGCACCGCTGGCGCCGCTGTGCTACGGCGCCTTCGCGGTCATCCGCGCCATGAGCACGCGCAACGAGGAGCCGGCCGAGGCCTGCCGCCCGTTCGACGCGGCGCGCGACGGCTTCGTGATGGGCGAGGGCTCGGCCGTGCTGGTGCTCGAGGAGCGGGGCCGCGCGCTGGCGCGCGGCGCACCGCTGCTGTGCGAGGTGCTCGGCACGGCGGTCACCAACGACGCCTTCCACATGACGGCGCCGCGCCCCGACGGCCGCGAGGCGGCGCGCTGCATCGGCCTCGCGCTGGCGGATGCCGGGGTGGCGCCGCACGAGGTGGACTACGTCAACGCGCACGGCTCGTCGACGCCGCTCAACGACAAGACCGAGACCCTGGCGATCCGCGACGCCTTCGGCGACCACGCCGGGCGGCTGGCGGTGAGCGGCACCAAGGCCTACTACGGCCATCCGCTGGGCGCCTCCGGCGCGATCGAGGCGGGGCTGACCGCCCTGGCGCTGGCGCGCGGATGGCTGCCGCCGACCCTCAACCTCCGCGACCGCGATCCCGAGTGCGACCTGGACTACCTCGCCGGCTCAGGAGCGGAACGCGGCGCGGAGGTGGCGGTGTCCAACTCGTTCGGCTTCGGCGGCATCAATGCGGCGCTGGTGCTCCGGCGCGCCAGCTGAGCGCTTGCGCGTGCGGGAGCGCCCCGGTCATATTGGCGCCGCCGCGCAGTTTCACCACCCACTACGATGCGAGGGACCGAGATGCGCCAGACCCTGCGTCCGCTGATCGCGGAGTTCATCGGCGTCTTCATGCTGACGTTCATCGGCGGCGGGGCGGTGATCGTCAACGCGTACCGGGACGGCACCCTGGGCACGGGCGGCATCGCGGCGGCGTACGGCCTCGCGCTCGCCGTCGCCGTCACGGTGACCATGAGCATCTCGGGCGGCCACATCAACCCCGCCGTCACGGTGGGCCTGTGGTCGGTCGGCCGCATCGACGGCCGAAAGGCCGGCCTGTACGTCGTGGCCCAGCTGCTCGGCGCGATCTTCGCGGCGCTGGTCCTCAAGGGCCTGTTCCCCGCCGGTGCCGCCGAGGTGCAGTACTACGGCGCGCTCAAGCTCGGCCCGGATACCGGACTGCTCGCCGCGATCCTCATCGAGGCGGTGCTCACCTTCTTCCTGGCGCTGGCCGTGATGGGGACCGTGGTGGACCCGGCGGCGCCGAAGGTCGGCGGCTTCGGGATCGGGCTGACGCTGTGGATGTGCGTGCTGGTGGGCGGCCAGCTCACGGGGGCCGCGCTCAATCCGGCGCGCGCCTTCGGGCCGGCGCTCGTTGCCGGTTACTGGCTCGGCCAAATCGCCTACTGGATCGGGCCCATCCTCGGGGCCGTCGTCGCGATGCAGGTCTACGAGAGGTTTCTGCTCAGGAAGGACGCCGCCTAGCCGCGGCGGCTCCGGCGCCCGGCCGGGCGGGCGCCGCGCGGCCCGCGCCGCCTAGCCGGGCGCGGCGTTCAGCGCCACCAGCACGACGTGCAGCCGCCGCTCGTAGCCCTGGAGCGTCTGCACGATCGGATTGCCGATGACCCGCACGTCCCGCCGCATCCCCTTGGCCGGCGCCGAACCCCGCGCCAGCCGCGACAGCCGCGCGGCGCAACCGGCGGCCGTGCGGCTCACCGCCGGTAATCCGACCCGATAGCCGTCGAACGCCGTCTGCACGTTGGGCTGGAAGGCGCAGTGGCGGCACACCTTCCGCACCGCGACGGTCGCCGTCGAGTCCAGGCCCCGGCACGCCCGGCGCAGGTAGTCTCCCATGCTGAGCACCTCGGCATCGGTGCTGTTGAACACCGCCCGCCGGTACACGTCGAGCGCGCTGCGCACGTCGGCCACGCCCTTCGCCACGACGGCGATCGCCGACCGGCTGGTGTCGAAAGCGGCACGGCGCACCTGGAGCGCGCGCTCCCTCGCCGTGGTGGGCTGCTGCAGCGCGGACGCGAATGCGAGCATCGCCAGGATGGACATGGGCGGAACAGTCGAAACGCGGCGGCCGGGAGTCAAGGGCGCTCGGCGCGCCTCGCCCGCGCCGACGGGAAGCTCAGCGGCCCCGGCTCCTCCACAACAACCAGGCGCTGTACGACAGGTAGATGACGGCGGCGGCGACGTACGCCGCGATCATGTAGCCGCCGTTGGCGGGAGGCATCAGGACTCCGCCTGGCTCTGCGCCTGCGCGTCCCGGAGGCGGGCCCACGAGTAGCGGCGGACCAGCAGGGCGACGAAGAAGATCGTGAACACCGTGAACGACAGCAGCAGGGTGAGCAGCATCGAGCCGGGGAGCTGCGGCCGCGAGGTCTGCAGCACCACCGGCTTGGGGTGGAGGGTCCGGAACAGCAGCACGCTGACGTGGATGAACGGCACCAGCAGGGCGCCGAGAATGCCGAGCACCGCCGAATAGCGGGCCCGCCGTCCCGGCTCGTCCACCGCTCCCCGCAGCACCAGGTAGCCGAGGCAGATGAACCACAGGAACAGCGTGAGCGTGAGCCGCGCGTCCCAGGTCCACCACGCGCCCCAGATGGTCTTGCCCCAGATCGGCCCGGTCACCAGCACGGTGGTGAGGAAGACGGTGCCCACCTCCGCCGACGAGGCGGCCAGCAGATCGAGGCGCGCGTCCTTGAGGAACAGGTACAGCAGGCTGCACACACCGACGATGCCGCAGGCCAGGAACGCCACCCATGCGCTCGGCGCGTGGATGTAGAAGATCTTCTGCGCCAGACCCTGGGTGGCCTCCTCGGGCGTGAAGACCAGCGCCCGCACGTACACGCCGGCCACCAGCACCAGGGCCACGGCCATCCACGCGCCGCTCCGGCGCAGGGCGCGCTCGGCCGCGGGGATCGCGGTCATTCCTCGACCGTCGTTTCGAACACGAGGGTGCAGATCACGAAGAAGGTGATGTCGTAGGCCGTCAGCAATTTAAGCCAGGGCGCCCACTCGGCGAAAGGACGGGCCGCGAAGATCTTCGCGCTCATCGAGGCGGCCGCGCTCACCGGGGTCACCAGGAACGGCAGCACCAGCACCAGCAGCATCATCTCGCCGAAGCGGGTGTTCACCGCCATCGAGCTCATCAGCGTGCCGACCGTCACGAAGCCGATCGTGGCCAGGGCGATCACCAGCACCAGCGGCCCGAGCACGCCCAGGAGCGGCACGTTGAAGAACAGCGCGAACAGCGGCAGCGCGATGGCCTCGACGGCCCCGACGAACACCAGGTTCGCCGCGGTCTTGCCCAGGAACAGCGCGGTGCGGCTCGCGGGCGACAGCAGCAGGCCGTCGATCGCCCGGTTCTCCTTCTCGAGGCTGAACGCGCGATTCAGCGCGAGCACGCCCGCGAACGAGAAGGTGATCCACAGGATGCTGGGGGCGAGATCGATGGTCGCGACCGCCGTCGGGTCGCGGGCGAAGTTGAAGATCGCCAGGACCAGCGCCGTGAAGACCAGAGCCGACAGGAAGGCGGTGCGGCTGCGGAACTCGAGCAGCAGGTCCTTGGCGGCGATGGCCCAGGCCTGGGCCAGCAGGCTACGCATCGCGCGAGGTGGCCTCGGCGTAGCGCGCGCGGTAGGCGGCCAGGTCGCCGTCCCGCGCGCCGAGCGACACGAACCTCCCCGCCACCTGGATCGCCACGTGCGACGCCAGCTCGAGCCCCTCGTCGATGTTGTGGGTCACCAGAACCATGGTGCGGTGCTCGGCCCGCAGCCGGGCCAGCAGCGCGCGCAGCGTCGCCGCCGCGCGCTGGTCGAGCCCGCTGAACGGCTCGTCGAGCAGCATCACGTCCGGATCGTGGAGCAGGGCCCGCGCGATGGCGAGCCGCTGCACCATCCCGCGGCTGAACGTCCCCACCAGGTCGCCAGCCCTGACCTCCAGCCCCACGCCCGCCAGCGCGCGCGCCACCGCGGCCCGCGGCTCGGCGAGCGAGTAGAGCCGCGCGTAGAACCGGAGGTTCTCCGCTGCGGTCAGTCCGTCGTACAGCAGGGAGTGATGCGAGATCAGCCCGACGCGGCGCCGATGGGCGGCGTCGCCCCTGACCAGCCGGGCGCCGCCGAAGCTCACGCCGCCGGCGTCCGGCTTCAGCAGGCCGGCGAGCACCCGGAGCAGCGTCGTCTTGCCGGCCCCGTTGGGGCCGAACACCGCCAGCGACTCGCCCGCGCGCAGGGCGAAGTCCACACCCCTGAGGGCCCGCACGTGGCCGAAACGCTTCGCGAGCCCGGCGACCTCCAGCAGCGGCGCGGCGCCGTCAGCCGTCGCCGGCACCGGAATCCGCGGGCAATCGTGTCCGGAGCCGCATCGTGGAGCGCAAATATACTCCTGCGCCCGGTCACGAGCAGCGCGCCACCGCCCGCCCGCTCAGCGCCCCGGCGGCTCGAACTCGAAGCGATCCTCCAACCGGGTCAGCGCGAGGAGGAACCGCAGCTCCTCCGATGCGCCTCGCAGGCACACCGTCCAGCGGCGCTCGGCCGCGTGCTCGCGCACCAGCACCAGCGTGCCCAGGCCGGCGCTGTCCACCTTCCTGGTCCGCTCCAGATCCACCACGATCCGCCGGCTCCCGACGGGCCCGGTCGCCGGATACCTGGACACGGCGGCCAGCGCCTTGCGCCGGAAGGCACGGCGTGATGCGCGGTCGAGGACCGCGGGTGCGCGCACGAGGAGTTCGCTCACGCCACAGCAGAGATGGAGGATTAGTGCCGCGGTGGCGATCTTCTGCCATCTTCATTCGGACAAACGACTTAGGGTGTGATCAGACCGCCAGTTGGGACGCTCTTGCCTGTTGCGGTTCGCAACACTGCTGGACAATGCCATCACCCCGCCTGCACTCCGGGCCGCAGGGGGAAACGCTGAGGGCCCGGGCGGTCGGCCCGGGCCCCCACGCTTCGGCCGGTTCTGGCGACTCAGATCTTGGTGACGTTCGCGGCCTGCAGTCCCTTGGGCCCCTCCCGGACCTCGAACTCCACCTTGTCGTTCTCCTTGAGGGACTTGAATCCCTCCGCCTGAATCGCCGAGTAGTGGACGAAGACGTCCGGGCCACCCTCCCGCTCGATGAACCCGAACCCCTTGGCATCGTTGAACCACTTGACCCGGCCGGTGATGCGAGACATACCTAACTCCTCTGACGGGTGGCGCGAATCACGAATCCCATGCCGCCTGCGAGGAGCGCAGGCTGTCTGAGATCCGTAAATGAGCGCCATACCATAAGACTTTTCCTCCTTTAAGCGCAAGAGTCGTAGACACTTCGGCCCAGAGGCCCAGAAAGGGAGCCCCTGAAATGACGGACGTCCTTCGCATCGACACGTTGCTCGAGGAAACCCGGGTATTCCCGCCGGCGGAGTCGTTCCGAGCCGAGGCGAACTGCTCCAGTCCAACGCTCTACGATTCGGCCTCGCGGGACCCCGAAGGATTCTGGGCGTCGCATGCCGAGCAGCTCGTGTGGTCGCGGCACTGGGACCGGGTCCTGGACTGGGAGCCGCCGCACGCCAAGTGGTTCGTCGGGGGCGAGCTCAACGCGTCGGTCAACTGCCTCGACCGGCACGTGGCGACCGCGCGGCGCAACCAGGCGGCGCTGATCTGGGAGGGCGAGCCCGGGGAGAAGCGCACGATCACCTACTGGGAGCTGTACCGCCAGGTCAACAAGTTCGCCAACGTGCTGAAGAAGCTCGGCGTGCGACGCGGCGACCGGGTGGCGATCTACATGCCGATGATCCCCGAAGTCGTGGTCGCGATGCTCGCCTGCGCGCGCATCGGGGCGCCGCACTCGGTGGTGTTCGGCGGCTTCAGCGCCGAGAGCCTGCGCGACCGGATCAACGACGCCGGGGCGGTGCTGCTGGTCACGGCCGACGGCGGCTTCCGGCGCGGCCAGGTCGTGCCCCTCAAGCGCGCGGCCGACCAGGCCGTCGAGCACTGCCCGACGATCCGGCACGTGGTGGTCTACCAGCGACGGCTCGGCGCCGCCGGCGACGAGGCCTTCGTCCACATGCAGGAGGGCCGGGACCACTGGTGGCACCGGCTGATGCAGGACGTGGCGCCGTACTGCGAGCCGGAGCGGATGGACGCCGAGGACGTGCTGTTCATCCTCTACACCAGCGGCACGACCGGCAAGCCGAAGGGGATCGTCCACACCACCGGCGGCTACCTCACCCAGGTGACGGCGACCACCAAGCTGGTCTTCGACCTCAAGGGCCACGACGTGTTCTGGTGCACCGCGGACGTGGGCTGGGTGACGGGCCACTCCTACGTGGTGTACGGACCGCTGGCGCTGGGGGCGACGCAGGTGATCTACGAGGGCGCGCCGGACTGGCCGGAGCGCGACCGCATCTGGGAGATCGTGGAGCGCTACGGCGTCACGGTGTTCTACACGGCGCCCACCGCCATCCGGGCGTTCATGAAGTGGGGGGCCGAGCTGCCGGCGCGGCACGACCTGTCGACCCTGCGGCTCCTGGGCACGGTGGGCGAGCCGATCAATCCCGAGGCGTGGATGTGGTACCACCACAACATCGGCGGCCAGCGCTGTCCGATCGTGGACACCTGGTGGCAGACCGAGACCGGCGGCATCATGATCACACCGCTGCCCGGCGTGGTCGCGACCAAGCCGGGCTCGGCCACCCGCGCGTTTCCCGGCGTGAGCGCGGAGGTGGTGGACGGCGGTGGCGCGCGGGTCGAAGTGGGCGGCGGTTTCCTGGCGCTGACGGCGCCGTGGCCCGGGATGCTGCGCACCATCTGGGGAGACGACGACCGCTACCGCGAGATCTACTGGTCGAAATGGCCGGGGATGTACTTCGCGGGCGACGGCGCGAAGCGGGACGAGGACGGCTACTTCTGGCTGCTGGGCCGCGTGGACGACGTGCTGAACGTCGCCGGCCATCGCATCGGCACGATGGAAGTCGAGAGCGCGCTGGTGGACCACCCGGCCGTGGCGGAGGCGGCCGTGGTGGGCAAGCACCACGAGCTCAAGGGGCAGGCGGTCGCCGCGTTCGTCACGCTCAAGTCCGGCTTCGAGCCGCACGACGAGCTGAAGGACGACCTGAAGGAGCACGTGGTGACGAAGATCGGCGCGATCGCCCGGCCGGACGACGTCCTGTTCACGGCCGACCTGCCGAAGACGCGCAGCGGCAAGATCATGCGGCGGCTGCTCAGGGACATCGCGGAGGGACGCGCCCTGGGCGACACGACCACGCTCGCCGATCCGGCGGTGGTGCAGAAGCTCAAGAACGACTACGAGGAAGGCGAGGCCTGACGGTGTTTCAGACGATCGTGGTGACCACGGACTTCTCGGCCAACAGCGCGGTGGCGGTCAAGCCCGCGATCGAGCTGGCGCGCCGGTTCGGCGGCCGCATCGTCCTGGTGCACGCGCTGGAGGGCGCGAGTCCCGACCCCCAGGTGGTGGCCGTGGACCTCGCGGCCCTGGCGGCGATGACCCGCGAGCAGCTCCAGGAGTTCGGTGCCCGGGAGATCGGCCGGGAGGTTCCGTGGGCCGCGGAGGTGGTGTACGGCCCCCCCTACCTCGCCATCACCGACGCGGCCGCCCAGCACCACGCGGACCTGATCGTGGTCGCCACGCACGGCCGGACCGGCCTGTTGCACCTGCTGCTGGGCAGCGTGGCCGAGCGCGTCGCGCGCACGGCCGCGTGCCCGGTGCTCACCGTCAGGGTGCCGGGCTAGCCTTCGCCAGCGCCGCCGCCGACACCACGAAGATCGCCACGATCACCAGCCCCGAGACGCTGCACCACAGGCAGACGGCGTGGATGACGAACAGCTCCAGCGCCAGCAGGTAGAGGGAGAACAGCACCCCGAGGGCCGCGAGCGCCGCGAGCCAGCGCGTCGCCTGCGGCAGCGACGCCTGATCCTCCCGCAGCCCGTACAGCGCGACCGCCAGCAGTACGACGTAGCCCGCCACGCCGTAGGCGGCGACCGGAAGGCCGAGCAGGGTCGCGTAGCGGCTGGTATTGACGCGCTCGCAGCCGCCGCTCCCCACGCACTTGAGCGTGCCCACCAGCCCGAGCTTGTAGAGCAGCAGGTAGGCCGACACCAGCAGGCCCACCAGGGCGAGGGCCGCCGCCGCCATCCGATGCCGCATCGCTCCCCCTAGCGGCGTCGGGTCGAAGCCGGCCCCCGCGCGGCCGCCGCGACCGAGTCCACGATCCGGGTGAGGTCGTCGAAAGCCGGCGTGTACGACAGTGCGCGTCCGTTGACGTACACGGTGGGAGTGCCGTTGACCCCGAGCTTCTCGCCCGTGCAGCGGTTCGCCTCGATGGTCGGCCAGTGCCGCCGCTGGGTGAGGCAGACCTGGAAGCTGTCGGGATTCAGGCCCACCGCGCGCGCGTAGGCCAGGAACTTCCGCTCCGGACGCTGGTCGGCGAACCAGTCGTCCTGGTGGTCGTACAGCGCGTACTCCATCTCCCAGAACCTGCCCTGATCCGCGCCGCACGCCGCCGCCACGTGGGCCAGCGGCGAGTTGACGTGCTGCTGCAGCGGAAAGTCCATGAACTGCCAGCGGAGCTTGCCGGTCGGAATCAGCCGCTGCTGGACGTCGGGCATCGTGAGAATGGCGAACCGGGCGCACGACGGGCACTCGAAGTCCGCGTACTCGGTGATCTGCACCGGCGCCGTGTCGGGGCCGAGCGCCTGGCCCGCGGCCGGCACGCCGCCCAGCGGCGGCCCGCCGCAGTCGGCGATCACCAGCGGCGCCCCGGGGCCGCTCGTCGCGGCGCGCACGATCAACGCGATGCCCGCCACGGCGATCACGCCGAGCAGCAGGTAGAACCGCTTCACCGACCGTCCGGCTTCCGCCATGGATCCTCCTCTTCGCCTCCGGGTTCGGCCTCCGGCGACCACCCGCGCGTGGCCTCGTTCACGATTCGCCGGTGCTCCGCCACCTCGGGCGTGTCGAACGTCTGCCGCACCTCGTAGCGGAACAGCTCGGAGCGGATGTCCCCCATCGCGCGCAGCAGCGCCGACGACTCCCCGAGCAGGCCGCCCCGGCGGTCGAGGTCGATGATGCGCAAAGCCAGGGCCCGCAGCATCTCGACCAGCTGCTCGGCGCGCCGGGGATCGTAGGTGTCGTCGGGGGTCATCCCGGGTCTATCATACCCAGGCCACGCACGGTCGCCAACTCGCACCGCGGCGCGCCACGCCCTATCATCCAGCGTGCCCAGGCCGGCGCCATCCTCCCCGTACCTCGCCTCGCCCCGCGCTCTCCTCGAGCTGGCCCGGATCGCCGCCGCCCCGCTGCGCTACGGCCATGCCGTGCGCATCCATCGCGACGGCGCGCGGGCCTTTCCCGCGATGCTGGCGGGCATCCGCGCGGCCCGGAACAGCGTCAGCTTCGAGAACTTCATCGTCGCCGACGACCAGACGGGCCGGGAGTTCGCCACGGGACTCGAGCAGGCGCGGCGGCGCGGGGCCCGCGTGCGCGTGCTCTACGACCCCATCGGCACGCTGATGGTACGGGGCGGCTCGATGGCGCGGCGGCTCAAGGACGCGGCCGTCGAGGCCCGCGCGTTCCGCCCCCTTTCCCCGCTGGCCCCCTGGAGCTGGCTCCGGCTGCGTCACCGCGACCACCGCAAACTGCTGGTGTGCGACGACGTGATCGCCTTCGTGGGCGGCATCTGCATCGCCGACCACTGGGCTCCCTCCGCCCTCGGCGGCGCCGGCTGGCGCGACACGGCGATCTCGGTGCGCGGTCCTGCAGTGGCCGACTTCCAGCTCGCCTTCGAGCGGATGTGGCGCCGGGCCCGCGAGGAGCCCGCCTCCACGGCGCGGCAGGAGCCGACGCCGCGCGAGACGGGGGAGGCGGCCGTGGTGGTGGTCGGCGACCGCCCCGGCCTGGGGCGCGTGGGAGCGATCTACCGGTGGCTCGCCGACCACGCCGAGGAGACGATCGAGCTGACCGACGCCTACTTCGTCGCCCCGCGCGAGGTGCTCGACGCGCTGATCCGCGCCGCGCGCCGCGGGGTCCGCGTCCGCCTGCTCGTGCCGGGCCGCAACAACCACCCGGTGGCCGGCCTGGCGGCCCGGCGCATCTACCAGCCGTTGCTCGACGCGGGGGCGGAGATCCACGAGTGGACGGGCGTGATGCTCCACGCGAAGACCGCGGTCGTGGACGGCCTCGTGACCCTGGTCGGCTCGAGCAACCTGGACCCGCTGTCCCTGCGCCGCAACTTCGAGCTCAACGCCCTCGTGGCCGATCCCCAGACGGGAACCCGGATGAGGGACCTGTTCACCTCCGATCTGACCCAGGCGGCACGGGTCTTGCCTGATGAATGGCGACGGCGGCCGCTCCATGCCAAGGCGGCGGAAGCCGCCGCCAGGATGTTCGCCGATCTGCTGTGAGTTTGCCCGAGCCTCGGCGGCCCCTTATATTTTTCGCACGACGGCGGGATGTCCCGCCCGAATGGAGGTGTGATGTCGAAGCACAGTAACCGCCGCAAAGTGCAAGTGCCGACGGCCTTCGAGTTGGCCCGCGACGAGCTGTTCAGTCATATCCTCCGCTGCGGAGTCCTCGAGGCAGCCGAGGAGCACCGGAAGGACTGGTTCGACGACACGATGGCGTACCTGGGAGAGCGGTACGAGGAGCTGACCCCCGTCCAGGTGCAGGAGCTTCGGACCCTCGGCGAGCGCTATTGCCAGCCGGTGGTATCGAGGCCCGAGTCCGTCGCCACGGCCGGAGTGGTCTGAGCCGACCGAGCGACTGAGCCCGGCATCGTGCGCCCCGGAGCCTAGCGGCCCGGGGCGTTGTGCTTCCGCCACCGGTAACCGATGGCGACCCGGGCTCCCCCGCCGACCCCGATCTCCACGAAGGTGCCGCCGCCGCCGCCCGGTGCCCCCTCCACGCCCAGCACCAGCAGCACGTAGGGCACCACCCGGCCGCGCCTCACGACGACGGAGAGTCCTCCGCCCCCGTACGCGGCGCTGCCCGCGGCCTTGGCGGGATCGACCAGAAAGTGGTACGCAAGATCGGCGCGGAACCCGAGCTTCCCGTCGCCGAAGGAACCCAGCGCCACCGCCGGCGCGATCCGGTCGCGCTGGTCGTCCCTCCAGTCGAGCCCGAACCCCGCCCCGTAGAAGGCCGGCCTCGAGAGCGCCCCGACGCCCCAGACCTGCGCTTCCCTGAGACTCTGGGCCCGCGCCGGAAGGGCGACGAAGGCCGGCAGCAGCAGCAGCGGGCTACGCCTCCAGCACCAGCTCATAGCGGCGCGCGATGTCCGGGGCGAGCGAGTGGGTCACCGAGCAGTACTTCCCGAGCGAGAGGTCGATGGCGTGGCGCACCTGCTCCTCCCGAGCGCCCGCCGCGCGGACCCGGTAGGTCAGCACGATCGACGTGTAGCGCTTGGGATGATCCGGCCGGCGCTCGCCCACCACGTCGACCGTCATCGCCTGCACCGGCAGGCGCATCTTCTCCAGAATCGACACCACGTCGCTGGCCGTGCAGGCCGCCAGCGCCACCAGCAGCGTGTCCATCGGCCCGGGGCCGGTCTTGCCGTCGCCGTCGACCGCGATCGGGGGCTTGCCCTCGGGACCGCCCTCGAACGCCATCCCGTGCTGCCAGCGCAGCGAGATGCGCTTCGTCGGGGCCGCCACTCATGATCCCCCTGGCCCGTGCGCCGACAGGCCGACCAGGAACCGGTGCCGGCCGAGGCGATCCAGTGCGTGGTACTCGATCAGCCAGTTGAAGGCCGGCCGGAAGTGCAGCTCGAAGCCCAGCACCACCGTCGGCCAGAGATCGGTGCAGCCGGTACACCGGGTCATGTGGCCCAGGCCGAGCCCGACGTAGGGGATGGCCGGCGCGTTGTCGGGCTGGAAACGGTAGATGATCTCGCCAGCCCAGTGCAGCCGGGTGGTGTTGCCGTCGGACGAAACCTCGAGCGACGGCCGCAGGCGCACCCGCGGCGACCACATCTCGGCGATGTCCAGCGTGGAGCCGACGACCCACTGCGCCGGCCGCGACACGTCGATGCCCACGCGGGTCGAGAAGCTGAACAGGTCCATCTCGAAGCCGGTGCCCGAGGCGTACCCCTGGCTGCCGCCGGACGGCGGCTGGAACTCCTGCGCCGGGGCACGGGGGGCGGCGCACGCGAGCGGCACCGCGACGAGCATCAGCCGAATCGCTGCCTGCATCCGAAACCTCCTCAGGGGTGCGGCCGCTCCACCTTGCGCACAACCAGTCGGCCGTAGTCGGCGAGCGCGTAGAGCGCCATCGCCGCCGTGGCCCACGCCAGCGGCCTCAGGAACGACGAATCCAGCAGCCAGGCGAACAGGGTCAGCGTCTGGCCCACCGTGACGGCCTTTCCGCCCACGCGGGCCGGGGGCACCCTGAACGGCCGGTGCGCGACCACGCTGGCCAGATACCCGGCAGGTGCGAGGACGTCCCGCAACAGGACCCCGGCGACCTCGAACGGCCCGAGCGCCCCCGAGAGGGCCAGCACTCCGAAGGCGGTGAGCATGAACACCTTGTCGGCCACGGGGTCCATCCAGGCTCCGAGCCGGGAGGGGCCAAGTCGCCGCGCCAGCCACCCGTCCAGCAGGTCGGTGGCCGCCGCCGCCGCGAGCACGCCCAGGCGCACGCCGACCGCCGGGAGATAGACGAACACCAGCGCCAGCGGGACGCGCGAGAACGACACGACGTTGGCCGGCGTAAGTACCTTGCCGGAACCGACTTGCCGCTCTCCGGAACCCGCGGTACCTTCAGCCTTCACCCATGGACCTCGCGCTGCTCAGGCAAGCCGCCATCTTCCACGACCTCGACGAGGGCGAGCTGGCGCGCGTGCTCGAGATCTGCAAGGAGCAGAAGTTCCGGAGCAGCGCAACGGTGTTCAAGGAAGGCGAGCCGAGCAACCGCCTGTACATCATCGCCGAGGGCGAGGTCCGGATCAGCCGGATCGTGCCGGGGAGCGGCGAAGAGGCGTTGGCGGTCCTCAAGGCCGGCACCTGTTTCGGCGAGATGGGCATCTTCGACCGCTCCGAGCGCTCGACCGACGCGATCGCCAACACCGACTGCACGCTGCTGACCATCACGCGCTCCGACTTCGAGCTGCTGCTCGACTTCAACCGGGACGTCGCGTACAAGGTGCTGTGGGCCGTGGTCCGCCTGCTGTCCAGCCGGCTGCGCGTGACCAACGACAACCTCCGTTCGTTCCTCGCGATGTCCATGTTCTGAGCGGTGCGCCGGCGGCCGCGGCCGCCGGCGTGGTCACACCGCAACGCGGAATCGGGCGTCGAGGGCCAGGGCCCGGTCCGGGAACGCCACCAGCGGATTGATGTCCAGGTCGAGGATGGCCTCGTGCTCGCCCGCGAGCTGGGACACGCGCTGGAGGATCTCCTCGAGCGCCACCACGTCCACCGCCGGCTCGCTCCGCACGCCCTCCAGCAGCGGGTAGCCCCGAATCGCCCGGACCATCTCGCGGGCGTCCACGTCCGACAGGGGATGCACCCGGAAGACGACGTCCTTGAGCACCTCCACCGCGACCCCGCCGAGGCCGAACATGATGAGCGGGCCGGTGCGCGGGTCTCGGGCGGAGCCGACGATGGTCTCGCGGCCACCGGGGATCATCCGCTGCACCAGCACCGCGTCGGGCGAGACGCCTGCCCGCTCCCGCACGCGCTGCAGCATCCGGCGGTAGCCCTCGCGGACCTCGCTCTCCGAGCCGAGCCCCACGACGACGCCGCCCACGTCGCTCTTGTGGACGATGGCACCGCTGATGACCTTGAGCACGACGGGGTGGCCCACGTCGCGCGCGGCCGCGACCGCCTCGTCTTCGGTGAGCGCGCGGCGCCACGGCACTGTGGGGATCCCGTAGGCCTCGAGCACCTCCAGCGCCTCCGTCTCGCTCAGCTTCTCCCGCCGCTCGTGCCGTGCCCGGGCGACGATCTCGGTCACCTTCGCGGCGTCGGCCGGGAACCGCTGCACGGTCCCCTCGGGCCGCTCGAGCCACTTCCGGTAACGGTTCATCGCCGCCAGCGCGCGCGCGGCCGACTCGGGGAAGATGTAGCCAGGCATGCCCGCGCGGAGCAGGTTGCGCATCCCCGCCGAAACGCCCTGCCGGCCGAGCAACACGGCCATCACCGGGATGTCGCGCCTGGCGGCGGTGGCCTTCACGATCGCCTCCGCCACGTCGCCCGCCTTGCCCTTCAGGGGCGGCGGGGCCACCGACACGATCACCGCGTCGATGTTGGGGTCCTGCAGCACGAGGCCGAGCACGTTGCCGAAGGTCTCGGCGGTGGCGGAGGCGATGAGGTCGACCGGGTTGCGGACCGCGGCCTCCTCCGGCAGCTGCGCACGGATGGCGCCCTGGGTCTCGGGCGCCAGCTCCGCCACCCTGAGGCCGGCCGACTCGCAGGCGTCCGCGAGGATGATGGCGGGGCCGCCGGCGTTGCTGATGATGGCCACCCGGTCGCCCTTGGGCAGCGGCAGCCGCGGGAACGCCATCGCGTAGTCGAACAGCTCCTCCACGGTCTGCGCGCGCAGAACGCCGCACTGCTCCATGAGCGCGTCGGCCGCCAGGTCCGTCCCGGCCAGCGCCGCCGTGTGCGACGAGGCCGCGCGCGCCCCGGCGGCGGTACGGCCCGCCTTGACCACGAAGATCGGCTTGTGGCGCGTGAGCCGCCGCGCGATCTCGTAGAAGCGCCGCGCGTTGCCGAAGCTCTCCAGGTACATCAGGATCACGCGAATCGCCGCGTCGTCGGCCCAGTAGAGCAGCAGGTCGTTCCCCGACACGTCCGCCTTGTTGCCCACCGACACGAACTGGTGGATCCCGATCCCCAGCTCCTCGGCGTAGTCGAGGATGCTGAGGCCCATCGCGCCCGACTGGCTGATGAAGCCCACCGGCCCGTAGGGCGGCATCGTCGGCGCGAAGGTGGCGTTCATCGAGAAATCGGTCGAGCTGTTCAGCACGCCCATGCAGTTGGGACCGACCATCCGCATCCCGTGCCGCCGCACGATCTCGACCAGCCGCCGCTCGCGCTCCGCGCCTTCCCCGCCCACCTCCGCGAACCCCGCCGTGATGACGACCAGGCCCTTCACGCCCTTCTGCCCACACTCCTCCGCTGTCGCGAGCACCAGGTCCTTCGGCACCACGATGACGGCGAGGTCCACCGGGTCCGGGATGGCGGTCACGCTGGGGTAGGCGCGGATCGAGTGGACGACCGGCGCCTTCGGATTGACCGGGTACAGCGGTCCCTGGAAGCCGTAGCGGATCAGGTTGTCGAGGATCTGGTACCCGATGGTGTTCGGGTGCCGGGATGCGCCGACGACCGCGATCGAGCGTGGACGGAGGATCGAGTCGAGCACTGACAGAACCTAGATGCGGGCCGGAGGAGGAACAAGCGTGCGCTTGGCATTCGCGGCGGCCGCGTGTAGACTGGGCCACCGATGGTGCCCCGCGCCCCCAGCATCGCCGCCGCTCTGTCGTGCGCTGCCGCGCTCTTCGCCTGCTCCGGCGGAGGGGGCGGCGAGGGCCCCGGCTACACCGTCACCATCCAGCCGTCC
>Ga0335077_10004970_pt1 | contig 16258 bp, 10 predicted proteins | sample Lox_Sample_31_FD_207151 | JGI IMG/M metagenome (GOLD analysis project Ga0335077, IMG submission 207151) | Soil microbial communities from Loxahatchee National Wildlife Refuge, Florida, United States - Lox_Sample_3.1 | ecosystem: Environmental > Terrestrial > Soil > Wetlands | place: USA...
CTGCTTTGCGCGCATCAACGAGTTCGGTTTCATCGAGTCGCCTTATCGCAAAGTCCGCAACGGCCGCGTCGTCGACTACGTTCAGGTCCTCAACGCCGGCGACAGCGAATTCAAGGCCGGCGACATCGTCGAGCTCGACAAGGTCGAAAACGTCAACGAGGAGCTCAAGCGCCGCAAGGTCACCGCGGAGCCGCACTGCTTCTACCTCTCCGCCTGGGAGGAGGACCGCTACGTCATCGCCCAGGCCAACGTCCCGCTCGACACCCGCGGCACCATTGACGCCGAGCTGGTCAACTGCCGCCAGGCCGGCAACTTCGTCCTCAAGAGCCGCGAGGAAGTCGATTACATTGACGTTTCCCCCAAGCAGCTCGTCTCCGTCGCTGCCAGCCTCATCCCCTTTCTTGAAAACGACGACGCCAACCGCGCCCTCATGGGCTCCAACATGCAGCGCCAGGCCGTCCCGCTTATCCGCGGCGAAGCCCCCCTCGTCGGCACCGGCATGGAACGCGTCACTGCCCGCGACTCCGGCGCCGTGGTCATCTGCCGCCGCGAAGGCGTGGTCGACCAGGTCGATTCCGAGCGCATCATCGTCCGCGTCGAATCCGACCACTCCGGCGTGCTCAGCCGCGAAGTCGGCTCCGACATTTACACCCTCACCAAATTCAAGCGCTCCAACCAGAACACCTGCATCAGCCAGAAGCCCCTCGTCCGCGTCGGCGACCACGTCAAGCAGAGCCAGGTGCTCGCCGACGGGCCCTGCACCGACCGCGGCGAACTGGCCCTCGGCCGCAACGTCCTCTGCGCCTTCATTCCCTGGCGCGGCTATAACTTTGAGGACGCCATCCTGGTCAGCGAAAAGCTCGTCCGCGAGGACTACTACACCTCCATCCACATCGAGGAGCTCGAAATCGAAGCCCGCGACACCAAGCTCGGCCCTGAGGAAGTCACCCGCGACATTCCCAACATCAGCGAAAGCTTCCTCCGCAATCTCGACGAATCCGGCGTCATTCGCATCGGCGCCACCGTCAAGTCCGGAGACATCCTGGTCGGCAAGGTCACGCCCAAGGGCGAGACCACGCTCACCCCGGAGGAAAAGCTCCTCCGCGCCATTTTCGGCGAGAAGGCCGGCGACGTCCGCGACGCCTCCCTCTACTGCCCGCCCGGCATCGAGGGCACCGTGGTGGACGTGAAAATTTTCTGCCGCAAGGGTGCCGAGAAGGACGAGCGCCACAAGGCCATCGAGGCCGCTCAGGAAGCCCGCCTGGAGAAAAACCTCTCCGACGAAATCCGCATTCTCACCGACGAGCGCCTCAAGCGCCTCTCCGAGATTCTCTCCGGCCGCAAGCTCGCCGCAGACCTGCACGACGAGAAGACCAACAAGCGCCTGCTCACCAAGGGCGTCTCCCTCACCCGCGACATGATCGAGAAAATCTCCACACGCAACCTCAAGCGCCTGCGCCTGGACGAAAAGGACCCGCTCCTCATCGAGAAAATCGACGAAATCGAGGAGATGACCTCGCGCCAGATCGACGTTCTCCGCAAGATCACCGACGAGCGCATCGGCAAGCTCAAGAAGGGCGATGAGCTGCCTCCCGGCGTCATCAAGCTCGTCAAGGTCTACGTGGCCATGAAGCGCAAGCTCTCCGTCGGCGACAAGATGGCCGGCCGCCACGGCAACAAGGGCGTCATCGCCCGCATCGTTCCCGAGGAGGACATGCCTTACCTTCCCGACGGCACTCCCGTCGAGATCGTTCTCAATCCTCTCGGCGTTCCCTCGCGCATGAATGTCGGCCAGATTCTCGAAACCCATCTCGGCTGGGCCGCCCGCGAGCTCGGCGGACAGCTCATGCGCATCCTCGATCCTTCCACCCGCGCCGAAGCCGTCCGCAAATGGTTCAAGGAAATGTTTGGCGAGACCTCCGTATGGAAATCCGTCTCCGAAATGGAGGATGAGGACCTGCTCGACCTGGCCCGCAGCTTCCGCGACGGCATTCCCATGGCCACGCCCGTCTTCGACGGCGCTCGCGAAGGCGAAATCCGCCATCTCCTCGAGCTCGCCGGCCTCCCCGCCGCCGGCAAGACCGATCTCTTCGACGGCATCACCGGCGATAAGTTCGGCCAGCCCGTCACCGTCGGCTACATTTACATGCTCAAGCTCTCGCACCTGGTGGACGACAAGATTCACGCCCGCTCCATCGGCCCCTACTCTCTCATCACCCAGCAGCCCCTTGGCGGCAAGGCTCAGTTCGGCGGTCAGCGCTTCGGCGAAATGGAGGTCTGGGCACTCGAGGCTTACGGCGCCGCGCACATCCTCCAGGAGCTGCTCACCTGCAAGTCCGACGACGTCTACGGCCGCGCCAAAATCTACGAGGCCATCGTCAAGGGCGAGCCGGGCATCGATCCCGGCGTTCCCGAGTCCTTCAACGTCCTGGTCCGCGAGCTGCAGTCGCTCTGCCTGGACGTCGAGCTCATGAAGCGGCAGAAGCCGTCCGAGCAGGCCGCGGATTGATTCCGCGCGCCGCGGCCGCCCCCGCCGGCCACGGCGCGCATGCAGTCTTTCGGTTTTTTCCGGACGCCGCCCCCGTCATCGGGCGGCAGGAGGTAGGCCTTGTACCGTAGCAGCCCGTATGATCGTGCAAGCCAGATCGCCGATTTCGATTCCATCCGGATCAGCCTCGCTTCTCCGGAAAAGATCCGCTCCTGGTCCCATGGCGAGGTGACCAAGCCGGAAACGATCAACTACCGTACCTTCAAGCCCGAGCGCGACGGCCTGTTCTGCGCCAAAATCTTCGGCCCCGTCACCGACTGGGAATGCCTCTGCGGCAAGTACAAGCGCATGAAGCACCGCGGCGTCATCTGCGACAAGTGCGGCGTCGAAGTCACCCTCAGCAAGGTCCGCCGCGAGCGCCTCGGCCATATCGAGCTCGCTTCCTCCTGCTCCCACGTCTGGTTTTTCAAGGGGGTGCCCAGCCGCATCGGCTATCTGCTGGACATCTCCATGCGCGACCTCGAGCGCATTCTTTACTTCGAGGGCTTCGTCGTCGTCGATCCCGGCGAGGTCCCCGGCATCAAGCAGAAGGAGCTGCTCACCGAAGACAAATTCCGCGAGCTGCAGAAGGACTACGCCGGCAAGTTCCGCGCCGGCATGGGCGCCGAAGCCATCAAGGAACTCCTCCGCTCCATGGACATCGACAAGCTCGGCGAGGAGCTCCGCGTCAAGATGAAGAACGACGCCAGCCTCCAGAAGCGCATCAAGTTCGCCAAGCGCCTCAAAGTCGTCGAATCTTTCCGCAAGAGCGGCAACAAGCCCGAGTGGATGATCCTGGACGTCATTCCCGTCCTCCCGCCCGAGCTGCGCCCGCTCGTGCCCCTCGACGGCGGCCGCTTCGCCACTTCCGACCTCAACGATCTCTACCGCCGCGTCATCAACCGCGACAACCGCCTCAAGAAGCTCATGGAGCTCCACGCTCCCGACGTCATCGTCCGCAACGAGAAGCGCATGCTCCAGGAAGCCGTGGACGCCCTGTTCGACAACGGCCGCCGCGGCCGCGTCCTGCGCGGCGCCAACAATCGCCCGCTCAAATCCCTCTCCGACGCCCTCAAGGGCAAGCAGGGCCGTTTCCGCCAGAACCTGCTCGGCAAGCGCGTGGACTATTCCGGCCGCTCCGTCATCGTCGTCGGCCCGGAGCTCCGCCTCCACCAGTGCGGCCTGCCCAAGAAAATGGCCCTCGAGCTCTTCAAGCCCTTCATCTATCACAAGCTCGAAGCCGGCGGCCACTGCACCACCATCAAGCAGGCCAAGGAAATGGTCGAGCAGCAGGACGCCATTGTCTGGGACATCCTCGAGGACGTCATCCGCGAGCATCCCGTCCTGCTCAACCGCGCCCCCACGCTCCACCGCCTCGGCATCCAGGCTTTCGAGCCCGTGCTCGTCGAGGGCAAGGCCATCCGCATTCATCCGCTCGTCTGCACCGCCTTCAACGCGGACTTCGACGGCGACCAGATGGCCGTGCACATTCCCCTCTCGCCCGAATCGCAAATTGAAGCCAGCGTCCTCATGCTCAGCGCTCGCAACATCCTCTCGCCCGCCAACGGGCTCCCTCTCGCCGTCCCCACACAGGACATGGTGCTCGGCATCTACTACCTCACCAAGGAACGCCCCGGTTCGAAGGGCGAAGGCCGCGCTTTCGGCTCGACGGAAGAGGTCATCCTCGCCCTGGAGGCCGGCGAGGTCGAGCTGCTCACTCCCATCCGCCTGCGGTACACCGGCGAAGTTATCGACCTGGCCAGCGCCTACGACGACCAGGACATCCCCCACGCCCAGTCCGTCACGCTCAGCCGCCAGTTCCTCAACACCACCGTCGGCCGCGTCATCTTCAACGATCATCTGCCCAAGAGCATGCCCTTCATCAACGGCCTGCTCAAAAAGAAAGGCCTCCAGCTCCTCGTCCAGTACGCCAACCTCCGCTTCGGCCAGGCCCTCACCGTCCGCATGCTCGACGAACTCAAGGAGCTCGGCTTCTTCTACGCCACCAAAGCTGGCATCTCCATCGGCATTGACGACATGGTCATTCCGCCGGAAAAGGAGCGCCTGGTCGGCGAAGCCGAACGCGACGTGGTCAGCGTCCAGAAGCAGTATCTCGACGGCGCCATCACCAACGGCGAACGCTACAACAAGGTCATCGCCATCTGGAGTGACGTCACCGAAAAAGTCGCCGAAAAAATGTTCAAAGTCCTCGAAGACCGCGACAAGCAGGGCGTCATCAACCCCATTTACGTCATGGCGGACTCCGGAGCCCGCGGCTCCAAGCAGCAGATCCGCCAGCTCTCCGGCATGCGCGGCCTCATGGCCAAGCCCTCCGGCGAAGTCATCGAGACGCCCATCACCTCCAACTTCCGCGAAGGCCTCACCGTGCTGCAGTACTTCATCTCCACCCATGGCGCCCGCAAGGGTCTGGCCGATACCGCGCTCAAGACCGCCGACTCCGGCTACCTCACCCGCCGCCTCGTCGACGTCGCTCAGGACGTCATCATCAGTGAGCTCGACTGCGGCACTTCCGAGGGCATTTTCGTCGAGCCCATCCTGGAAGCCGGCGTCGAGGTCGAGCCCCTCCGCGACCGCGTCGTCGGCCGCGTCTCCCTCGAAAAGATCAAGGACTACGAGGGCAATTCCATCGTCGAGATCAACCAGGAAATTTCCGAGGATCTCGCCAACGCCATTCAGTCCGCCGGCATCGAGCGCGTCAAGATCCGCTCCGTGCTCACCTGCGAGTCGCGCCGCGGCGTCTGCGCCCGCTGCTACGGCCGCAACCTGGCCACCGGCCGCATGGTGGAAATGGGCGAAGCCGTCGGCGTCATCGGCGCCCAGTCCATCGGCGAGCCCGGCACCCAGCTCACCATGCGCACCTTCCACATCGGCGGCACTGCCACCCGCGTCACGGAACAGTCCCGCGTCGAGGTCAAGAGCTCCGGCTTCATCAAGTTCATCGACCTCAAGACCGTCGAGGGCCGCGACGGCAACCTCATCGCCATGAACCGCTCCGGCCTCATCGCCGTCGTCGACGACAAGGGCCGCGAGAAGGAACGCCACCCCGTCGTCTACGGTGCGCACCTCAAGGTCGCCGAAAAGCAGGCCGTCAGCGTCGGCCAGGTCGTCTGCGAATGGGATCCCTACACCTTCTCCATCCTCACCGAGGTGGGCGGCTCCATCCAGTTCAAGGACCTCCAGCCCGGCGTCACCATCGAGGAGCAGGTGGACGAAGTCACCGGCCTTTCGCAGCTCGTCGTCACTCTGCCCCCCGGCGATGAAAAGCATCAGCCCACCGTGCTGGTCCGCGATTCCGCGGGCCGCGCACGCAAAAAGTATCTGATGCCCACGCGCGCCCACCTGATGATCACAGACGGCGACGACGTCCATCCCGGCGACGTGCTCGCCAAGATCCCGCGCGAGACCACCAAAACGAAAGACATCACCGGCGGTCTCCCCCGCGTCGTCGAGCTCTTTGAGACGCGCAAGCCACGCGACCCTGCCGTCATCAGCGAAATCGACGGCATCGTCAAGTACGGCGAAATCTCCAAGGGCCAGCGCAAAATCACCGTCGAAAGCGAAGACGGACGCACCGTGAAGGAATATCTCATCCCCCGCGGCGTCCACATCAACGTGCAGGAGGGCGAGCACATTCGCGCCGGCGAGCCGCTCATCGACGGCCCGCTCAACCCCCACGACCTGCTCGCCGTGCTGGGCGAAAAATTCACCCAGGCCTATCTCGTCAACGCCATCCAGGAGGTCTACCGCCTCCAGGGCGTCAACATCAACGACAAGCACATCGAGACCATCGTCCGCCAGATGATGCGCTGGGTGAAGGTCGAGGACGTCGGCGACACCGCCTTCCTCCTCGATGAGCAGGTCGACAAGTTCCGCTTCCGCGAGGAGAACGATCGCATCCTCCACGAAGGCGGACGCCCGGCCACCGGACGCCCCATGCTCCTCGGTATTACCAAGGCGTCGCTCTCTACCGATTCCTTCATCTCTGCCGCCAGCTTCCAGGAGACCACGCGCGTGCTCACCGAAGCGGCCATCAGCGGCAAGGTCGACTATCTCCGCGGCCTCAAGGAAAACGTCATCATGGGCCGTCTGATTCCCGCGGGCACCGGTCTCGACTTCTACCGCAACGTTCAGTTGCTCACGGAAGTTCCCGAACCCGAGCCCGAACCCGAGGAAGTTCCCCTCTCGCCTGAGGAAGCCGCCGCGCTCGAGTATCTCCGCAAGGATACCGGCGCGCCCGCCGAGGGCTAGGAACTTTATTCTCTTCAGCGGGAGCGGTGTTTACTCCGGCTGGCGTTTTGTCATTGGGCCGGAGCCCGCGCGTGGGCTCCGGCCTTTGTTTTGTTCTGCCGTTTTTTTTAAGTCTTGGCGCTGCCCGCTTTCGATCTCTGCTCTCTCACGCCGTCTGGGCCGCCGCCTTCCTCCGCAGGATCCCGGCCGAGGCCAGGGTGAAGACCAGTTCGACCGGAAACGGTTCCAGGAATGTCATTCCCACGTTGATCAGCGGATTGCTGTACATCCGCTTGAAATCCTCAGCCTCGCGCTTCTTTTTTTCGAGTTCCGCCGGGCTGGCACCCGCGGCCCTGGCCTTCTCGATCATGTGCGCGTTGTAATCGTCCACGAAGTTCGGCATGAAGTTGTAGTAGATCACCTCCCAGGTGGCCACATAGCAAGCGCTGGAGATCAGCGCGATCAGGATTCCCACCGCGAATCCGCGCCCGAACGTCAGCCGCCCTCCCGCCACGTTTTCCCGGTACGAGCGGATGCCGAAAAAGATGAACAGCGACCCGAGCACGATGGTCGTGTAGCCCAGAATGTAGCCGCGGGAAGTGTCCACGTGATTCACAAAGGGGAGCGTAGCCATCATCATCGCGGCCAGAATCGCCCCGGAAATCAGCCCAAACGTGAGTACGGTCTTTTTCATGGAAGTCGGGTCTCCTTGTCCCCAGGGGACTGCACTGCCCCGCGAGTCTCCCCCGCCGCCCCTCGGTTGTCGTCACCCGTTCGTATGATTTTGTCTCCCCGCGCCCAAAATCATCACTTCGGGCGGCTCCTCAGGGGATCAGCCGGGCCTCCTTGCCCAGTTGCACCGCCTGCGTCCGCCGCCGCGCGCCCAGCTTGTCGAACAGGCGGCTGGAATGTGTTTTCACCGTATTTTCGCTTACGAACAGCTTCTCTGCGATTTCGCGGTTGCTCAATCCGGCCGCGATCAGGCCCAGGATTTCCAGTTCGCGCGGCGTGATGCCCAGCACTTCCATCCGCCGGGTATCGGCGGCAAACGGCCCTCCCGCCGGCGCCGGTTGCTGGATCACCACCTGCACCTTTTTTCTGGTCAGCGTGAGTCCCAGCCAGATTCCCAGCGCCGCGAACAGCGCGGCCACCAGCCCCCCGTAAATCTCCAGCGAATATTCCACCACCAGGAAGCGGTACTCGATCACCTTCAGCAGCGCAATCAGCACTCCCGCGCCCAGTCCCCACAGAACAATGTTCAGGATCTCGCGCAGCGCGCGCCGCGTCCCGCGCGTAGTTTTGGCCGCCGTCCCCATGGGCGGCCCATCATACCCGAACACCCGGGCGCCTTGGAGACCGGCAGGCGCGGCGCCCGGTTGTTTTCCGCCTTCTCCTAACCGTTCGGTCTCCGGGCCGTCCGCGCTCCCTGACCGCCGGTCACTTTTCAGTTTTTGCCGGGCCCCGAAGCTTTGTTTTCTTTGACTTAGGTCCTGCGATTTTATACGGTTCGATTCGATTTTGTTAAACGTCTCCACATTATGTTAACTAGATTTCGCTTCTCAGAAATGAACATAACACCCCTATTTTGGTGTCATTTCCGGACCGTGAATTTTGCCGATTTTCCTCTCCGGCCGGTTGTTCGCTCGAGGGCGCGGGCCGTCGCCATAGCCGCCGGGATTCACCCCGTACCCGGAGGTGTCGCCGGAGCGCCGCGCCGCCAGAGGTAGAGCCAGTACGTGGAGGCGCCGGCGAGCAGATGCTTCAGCGTGTGGCCGCTGAGCACGAAGACGGAATAAATTTCGTGGTCGGCGAGTTCGGCGATTTTTGCGGCGCCGTAGAGCAGGACGGCGATCCAGAGTTCCCGGCTGGCTGGGACATCGAAGAACACGAGAGCAATGGGAATCATCAGCATGGGAGCGAACTGGACCAGCACGTACGGCCTCAAATCGCCCGACACGCGCCACCACACCACGCTTGCCACTCCCGCGGCGACGAGGGGAAGCAGCAGACGCCGGCCGAGTTTCTCGCCAAAGCTCGCACCGATAATCAGCGCGAGGAGCGACATGAACCCAAACGTCATCGGCAGGCGGTCCCAGACAAGCCGTGGCGTGTCCGGCGCCCAGTGGTAATACGCCGAACCGAACGTGGTGAGAAAAATTCCGGCGAACAGAAATCGAGAAGCGGCATCGCGGAACGCGCGCAGCCCCAGCACGCCGGCCACGGCAAACGGCAGGTTGGACACCACGTTCCAGAAGTTGGGAATGCCGAGCAGGCGGCGCTGGTCCGCAAAATTGTGGTAGCTCTCCGGCTGGGCGATGGGGCCGACGAATGCACACGCGATGAGGCCGGCGACCGCCGGCAGGAGAAAAAGAATCAGACCGAGCGTGCGGCGGGGCGTCACGGAAATCCTTTCGATGATACGCAAACTCCCGGCGGCGCGCGAGATGCCGCGCCTTTACTTTTCGTGCGAGGGAAAGCGCCACGCGATGGCAATCGCGCGGTCAAACTTCTACACTCCTCGCATGAATTGTCCGAGCTGCGCGCAAGAGATGAGGGACTGGGGGCTGGAGCGGAGGCTGGGTGGAGAACTGAGCGTGGACGTCTGCCCCGGCTGCCAGGCGTTCTGGTTCGACGCGTACGAAAGTCTTCAACTCTCTCCCGGTTCGACGCTCAAGCTGATGAAATACATCGGCGAGCACTCCTCCGCGAAAAAAAGGGAACTGGCGGCGGTGGTGCGCTGCCCGCGATGCGCGGTGGCCTTGAAGCTGGCGCACGACATGTCCGGCAACGTGCGCTTCGTCTACTGGCGGTGCGCGGGCTGCGACGGGCACTTCATCAGCTTCTTCGACTTCCTGAAAGAAAAAAACTTCATTCACCCGCTTTCGCCGCAGCAGGTTCAGGAATTGCGCGAAAAAGTGCAAACGGTGAGCTGCTCGCACTGCGGCGGGAGCATCAACCTGCAGACGGACACCGTCTGCCCGAACTGCCACTCAGCCATTTGCGTGCTGGACCTGAGGCAGCAGAAGGAAATGCTGGAGCAACTGAAGGAAGCCGCAGAACCCCGTCCGGCGGATCCGAACCTGCCGCTGAAGCTGGCCCTGGCGAAGCAGCAGGCCGCTGCGGCGTTTGACGGGCGCGACGCGCAATGGTGGAGCGACGCGCGTTCGGGCGACCTGGTGCAGGCGGGACTGAACGCGGTGGCGCGGTGGATCGCCGACCTGGTGATCTGATCCCCGGGAGGCCGGAGAGGCGGCTCCGTAACGGATAGAAATTCGGCGAGGCAAGGGCGTTGCACTTTTCGCGTGCATTTTCTTAGAATCGGGCAGCACGTCAGGCTCCGGGATGCCGTCCCCTTCCTCTAACCCGTCCGACAAAGCAGGCTCATCTTCTTCTGTGCCCGGCGCGGCGCGCGCCTTTCCTTCGTCGGGGCAGGCGCAGGCCCCCAGCCAGCGCGAACTGGTGGCCGCGCAGGAACGGAGGGAGCAGGAACTGTGGCGCTGGTGCCTGCTGCTGCTGATTCTCCTCGCCGTGGCGCTGGGGGCGGAGTTCGCGCAGCGGCTGGAAGCGCTGAACCTGCAAGTCGCGGCGCTGCCGGCGGTCGTGGTGGTGATGATCTCGTGGCTGGCCGTGCTGGTGTGGCGCCGGCGGACGCGCGTGGTGCGCGCGCGCAGCGAGCTGGTGGAGGCGCAGTCGCAGCAACTGGCCATGGCCGTGGGCATGCCCGCAGCACGAGAGTTCGAACGGCTCTACTACATCATCCAGCGCTCGCAGCAGGGTTACCGCGACCTGATCGACAGCTTCGAAGATCCCGTGCTGGCGCTCTCGCTGGACGGGGAAATCCTGGCGGCGAACCGGCGGGTGGTGGAGGTGTTCGGCCGCGAATTCCACGACGTGATTGGGCACCGGCTGGATGAATTCGTGAGCGAGCCGGCGCTGGGGGCGGCGCGTGCGGCGCTGCCGCGGTTTGAGGAGCGGCGGCACTGGTTCGGAGTGGTGCGTGTGCGGTTGCGGCCCTCGGGGGAGCTGCGGTTCTACGAATGTGTGATGCATGCGGTGGTGCGCGACGGGCGCACGGCCGGAATCAGCTGCCTGGCGCGCGACGTGACCGAGGAACGGCAGAACGAGGCGCGGTTCGCGGAGCTGTTCAACTCGCTGCAGGAAGGCGTGTACTTCACCACGCCGGAGGGGGAAATCCTGGACGTGAATCCGGCGCTGGTGCGCATGCTGGGATACGCGTCGCGGGAGGAACTGCTGAGCAAGAACGCGAAGGAGCTGTTCCTGGATCCGGAGCAGCGCGCGGCGGAGTCGCTGATGCTGGAGGAGCAGGGCCGGCTGGCCTCGCGGGAGATCGTGCTGCAGAGGAAGGACGGGACGGCCGTAACCGTGCTGGATACGGCCACGCTGGTGCGCGACCCGGCGGGGCACCCGGTGCGCTACCAGGGAATCCTGGTGGACATTTCGGCGCGGCTGGAGATGGAGCGGTCGCTGCGGGAGCAGCAGGAATTTGCGAAGCGGCTGGTGGAGAGTTTTCCGGACCTGATCGTGGTGCTGGACCGGCAGGGGAAATTCACGTTTGTGAGCAGCCGCGTACGGGAAATGCTGGGACTGGCGCCGCAGGACCTGCTGGGAGTGCGCTACGGGACGCGGGCGCACCCGGAGGACCTGCGGCACCTGGAAGCGCTGGTGAACGAGGTGATGAACGGGGAGAAGAGCAACGAAAGCCTGGAGTACCGGACGCGGCATCAGGACGGAAGCTGGAGGATGCTTCGCGCGACGGTGGCGCCGCTGGCGGATGCGGCGGGAACGATCACGGGGATGATCGCGTCGCTGCGGGACGTGACGGAGCTGAACCGGCTGGAGCAGCAGGTGATGCAGAGCGAGAAGCTGGCGGCAATGGGGCAGATGATCGCGGGCGTGGCGCACGAGCTGAACAACCCGCTGACGGCGATCCTGGCGGTGAGCGACATGCTGCGGGAGCACTCCGAGGACGCGGGCCACAAACGGCAGCTGGAGCTGCTGCACCAGCAGGCGAGGCGGGCGGCGGACATTGTGCAGGACCTGCTGTCGTTCGCGCGGCCGCCCGCTCCGCGGAAGGGGCGCGTGCAACTGGGGGAGGTGCTGCGGCGCGCGCTGCACCTGCACGAATACTCGCTGAGGCGGAACAACGTGGCCGTGGATTTTCTGCAGGAGCGCGGAATTCCGGAGGTGCTGGGCGACGCGAACCAATTAATACAGGTGTTTCTGAATCTTGTGGTAAACGCGGAACAGGCCATCCGCGAGGTGAGGGAGAACGGGACCATCCGGGTGCGCATGGGGCGGGGCGCGGCGGGGGAGCCGCAGGTGTGGGCGTCGATTCAGGACGACGGCCCCGGAGTTTCCAGCGACATTCTGGAGAAAATTTTCGATCCGTTTTTCACCACCAAGCGGCCGGGGCGGGGCACCGGGCTGGGGCTGAGCATTTCCATGGCCATCGTGCGGGAGCACGGCGGAGAAATCCAGGTGCAGCCGGCGCCGGGAGGAGGCAGCGTGTTCCTGGTGACGCTGCCTGCGGCGCCGGCGGAGAGCGAAGAGGGAGCGGAGACGCCGGCGGCCGGGGAGTGAAGCGCGGGTCCGGCGGGAGTACGGCGCGGGCGGCAGCCAGGGGAAGCGCGGCAATGCGCAGAATCACTTCTTCTGCGAATCGCCGGAGGGCGGGTCCACACCGAAATCCCAGACGTAGAGATCCAGGCCCTGCTCGGGAACGTTTTCGACGAAGGCATACTCACCGGGTTCGAGTTTCTGGCCCAGGGTATAGCGGAAAGTGCTGCGAGCGGCCACCCAGCGTTCCAGCGCGATCTGGCTGGCCTTGGTGCGCGAACTGCCGGCGGCGTCCGTATTGATTTCGGCAATCAGGCGGGAGCCGCCGTGGACGCGCACGCGGACGAGGGTGATGAGAGGCTCCTGGCCGTCGGCGGTGCGGATGAAAAATTCGGGTTGCAGGTCGTGGATGCGGAAACTGGCGCGGGGTCCCTTCAACTCCACGGAGTGTTTGGTGGGGACGACGGGGATGGGGGTGAAAATCTGCGCGAGCAGGCGCGCCTTGCCGCGATGGGATTCGGCGAGGTCCGTGGAGACGGACCGCACAGCGCCATTGGCCAGGACATAGAAGCCGGGATCGTCGGGAAGAAACACATGGGGGGCGACCTCGAGGCTGGCGTCCACGTCGAGCGAGGCGGCGCGTTCATGCCGGGCGATCTCCTTGAGCTGCCGGTCGATCTGCTGGATCCGCGCCTTGTCTTCGGCCTCGCCTTTGTGGGTGGCCTCCCAATCGATGAGGCTGGCGGGGATTTCCTCCCATTCCTCGCGCTCGGTGCTCCAGTAACGCACGCGGTCGCCGCCGATCTTGTATTCGCGAACGAGCTGGAAGCTTCCATCTCTCAGAAAGAGGCGGGTGCCGGGGGGCAGGGGAACGGGAACCTTTTCCGGGGAGGCGGAGGCAGGCGGGGCCTGATTTTGCTGCGCGGAACCGGGGGGAGGCGGCGGAGAAGATTGGGGAGCGCGGGTCCAGGCGAGCAGAAGAGGGACGAGAAGCAGCGCGGCGATGGGCCGGCGGGAAATGGGGCACGCCTTCATGTTCCTCCGGGAGGCGCGGACGCGGCGTCCGGGTGCAGATGGGAGGATGCGCCGGACGGCCCGGAGGTTTGCCCGGGGAGAAGAGGGATCAGCCTTCGACGCGGATGCCGCGCCAGAAGGCGACGTGATTTTTGATTTGCTTTGCAGCGTCACTGGGCTCGGGATAGTACCAGGCGGCATCGGCGTTGCGTTCGCCGTTCACTTCCACATCATAGTAGCTCGCCTTGCCCTTCCAGGGACACTGGCTGGTGGTCTTGCTGGGTTTGAGGAATTCCCGATGGATGGAATCGGGAGGGAAGTAGTGGTTCCCCTCGATGACCACCGTGGCATTGCTTTCGGCGATGACGGTATTTTTCCAGACGGCTTTCGGCATGGTTCATCTCCTCCAACAAAATCGGGCGCGCGATCAGTCCGCGAACCAGAGAGATTGAGCGAAGGGCCACTCGGAATCGATCCATTGGGCCTCGCAGCGGAAGCCGCAGCGGCGGCTCATCTCTGCGACTTCGACGCACGAATATTTGTGGCTGCTCTCGGTCCAGATGGTTTCGCCGGCGGCGAAGGGGACCTCGAGCGAGGCGCGCGGGATGCGGACGAGCTGGTCCACGGCGGAGCGCAAGTGCATTTCGACGCGGCGCTCGCGGCGGTGGTAGCGAGCGAGATGCTCGAAGCGGCGGAGATCAAAATCGGCGCCGAGTTCGCGATTGATGCGCGCGAGGAGATTGCGGTTGAAGGCGGCGGTAACTCCGGCGGGATCGTCGTAGGCGAGGAGCATGCGCTCCTCTTCCTTTTCCAAATCGGTGGCCAGCAGGAGAGCGTCTCCCTCGAAGAGGATCTGGCGGACGCGGCGGAGGAACTCGTCGCCTGCGGGCCGGTCGAAATTGCCGATGGTGCTGCCGAGAAAGAGGACGAGGAGGCGGACGCCGGGGCGGCGGCGCGCGGCGACTTCCAGCAGGCCGTCGAGATAGGCGCGCTCGAAGCCGACGATGCTGACGGATTCGATGCGGCCGAGATCGGAGTCGCAGCGCTCGAGGGCGGAACGCGAGATGTCAATGGGGTGGTAATCGACACTCTGCCGCCTGGCCAGGGCTTCGAGCATCCAGCGGGTCTTGCGGCCGGTTCCGCTGCCCAGTTCGGCGACGACCACGGGCCCGGGAATGAGGCTGACAATTTCTTCCGCGTTGCGTTCGAGGAGGCGGGAGCCGGCGCGGGTGAGACCGTATTCGGGGAGCAGGGAGATGGCTTCAAACAGAACGGAGCCGAGCTCGTCGTAGAGATATTTGGAGTACAGCTCCTTCTGGCCGGGCCTGGAGAGGCCGGCAGAGACGTCTGCGGAGAAATCGGCGAGGCTGTATTCCAGGATCTGTTCGGTGGAGAAGCGCGCGGTCTCGATCACAGGTCAGGCCTCCACGCAGCGGAATTTGGCGTAGACGTAGGGATAGTGCGGCTGGAACCAGTTGCGGAAGGGCCGGCGCAGGAGGCAGGCGGCGGTGCGGGGAGAGCCGCCTTTCATGACGAAATGGCGGCCGTCGAAAAAATCGGCGGAGTAGCCGGGATAAAAGGGAAAGGGCTCGAAGCCGGGGAGGGGGCCGAAAGGAGTGGAGGTCCATTCCCAGCCGTTGCCGAGAAGATCGTGAACGCCGAAGGAACTGGAGCCGGCGGGATGGGCGGCGACGGAAACGGGATCCCAGCGGGCGCAATCGAAGTTGCCGTGCTGGGGCGCAGGGACGGCGTCGCCCCAGGGATAGAGACGCTCGGCGCCGTGCGCGCCGCCGTAAGCGGCGCGATGCCACTGCGCCTCAGTGGGCAGGGATTTTCCGGCCCAGCGCGCGTAGGCGGAGGCCTCGGCATGGCTCACGTAAACGGGCCAATCGAGCGGGAGCGGAAGGCGGGCGAACATGCCGCGCAAGAACCATTGGTTGCCGGTGAGTTCCCAGAAGTGCGGATGGCGGAGACCGCGGGACTGCTGCCACTGCCAGTCTTCGGGAGTCCAGAGGCTCGCGGCGTCGTAACCGCCGGAGCGGATGAATTCGAGGAACTGGGAATTGGTGACGGGGAACACGTCGACGGCAAATTCGGGGACGTGGAGACGGAGCAGGTCGAATTCGTTGTCCCAGCCGAAGGGGAAAGATCCGGGGCGCGCGGGAGCGGGATCGGAGGGGGCGTCGCGGCGCGACTGCCCCAGTGTGGCGACGCCGCCGGGAATGCGGACCATCTGCGGAGCGGGAGCAGGAAGACGGGCGGGCGGCGGGGCGGAGGATTTTCCGGCGAGCTTTTTTTCGTACGGCAACTGGTGGAGGAGATAGGCGAGGGTTTCGGCGTGCATGAGGCGATGTTCGACGGCGACGTGGAGGAGAGTGCAGTCGTCCAAATGCGGAGAAGGATTGACGCGCGCGGAGGGATCGAGGAGTGCGGCGTCAATGCGGCGGCGGCACTCGGCGTTGTAGCCGCGAATCTGCGGATCGCGAGGCCAGTCGGCAGGAACGTCGGTGGGGAGGTTGCCGTGCGTGGGGTCGATGCCGAAGGAGAAAAGATTGTCGAATGCGGCGTCGTGAGGGGCGAGGCCGAAGGCGCCGCGAGCGAGCAGATTCCAATCGAAGGCTTCGAGATGACCGAGATAGAAGATGAGGCGATGACGCTCGGGAATGGCGCGGTCGTAGAGGGCCTGGGGAGCGATGTGCGCAAAAAACGAGTCGGTTTCGTGCCGGGCAGACTGGAGGCGCGCGAGCAGGGGACGAAGAATCTCCGAAGCTGTGAGAGTGGAAGCCATGGAATCCCCAGGACGGCCTGCGCGAGGCAGGCGGAAGACGGGCGCCCTCTTGTATCGTGTACCCCGCTGCGGCTACAAGAAAATTTTTCGTGGCCGCGGAGAGT
>Ga0335077_10004971_pt1 | contig 16258 bp, 15 predicted proteins | sample Lox_Sample_31_FD_207151 | JGI IMG/M metagenome (GOLD analysis project Ga0335077, IMG submission 207151) | Soil microbial communities from Loxahatchee National Wildlife Refuge, Florida, United States - Lox_Sample_3.1 | ecosystem: Environmental > Terrestrial > Soil > Wetlands | place: USA...
CGTGATGATCTGATCCAGCTGGGGCGCCAGATGGTCGAGTTCGGCGTCGCTGAGCGCGATCCTGGACAGCCGCGCCAGGTGCGCGACCTCGTCACGGGTTATGGGCATGCACGCGATTCTAGGGGCGTTCCGGAGGCAGGCTGTAAGCAATAACGTCGGGAGCGGTGATTCCTGGCCGGCCCGTTCGTCAGGGCATGCGGAGGTGGGCGGTGGACGCGGATGTCAAGGCGGCGGTGGACGCCGCGTTCCGGGACGAGTGGGGCCGGGTGGTCGCGACGCTGATCCGGACCACCGGCGACTGGGACCTGGCCGAGGAGTGCGCCCAGGACGCCTTCGCGATGGCCTTGCGGCGGTGGCCTGCCGACGGGATCCCCGGCCGTCCGGGAGCGTGGCTGACCACGGCCGCCCGTAACCGCGCCATCGACGTGCTGCGGCGCCGTGCGGTGGGTGCCGCCAAGCTCCGGGAAGTCGCGGCCATGTCCCCGCCCGAACCTGACGCTTCGTCCGTGGTGGAGACCGACCACAGCGGGGTGCCGGACGACCGGCTGCGGCTGATGTTCACCTGCTGCCACCCGGCGCTGGCGCTGGAGGCCCGGGTGGCGCTGACGCTGCGCACGCTGGCCGGGCTGACCACGGCCGAGATCGCCCGGGCCTTCCTGGCCAGCGAGCCGACGATGGCCAAGCGGCTGGTCCGGGCCAAGCAGAAGATCCAGCAGGCCGGGATCCCGTACCGGGTGCCGCCCGCGCACCTGCTGCCGGAGCGGGTGCCCGGCGTGCTCGGCGTGCTGTACCTGCTGTTCAACGAGGGGTATTCGGCCTCGGCCGGGGCCGACCTTGTCCGGCAGGGTTTGAGCGCCGAGGCGATCCGCGCTGGGGCAGGGGCGGCCGGGGCCGTACCAGGTCCAGGCGGCCATCGCGGCGTGCCACGCGACCGCGCCGACCGCGGACGCCACCGACTGGGCGCAGATCGCTTTGCTGTACGGGCGGCTGCGTGAGTATCTGCCCTCGCCGGTGGTAGAGCTGAACCACGCGGTCGCGGTGGGTTTCGCGGAGGGGCCTGCGATTGGCTTGCCGCTGGTCGAGGCGCTGGAGGCATCCGGGAAGCTGGCCGGTTACCACCTGCTCCCCGCGACCCGGGCGGACTTCCTGCGCCGCCTCGGCCACCTGCCGGAGGCCGCCGCCGCCTACGCGGCGGCGCTTGAGCTAGCCGGCACCGCCGCCGAGCGGCGGTACCTGCGACGCCGACTGGCCGAGACTGCCGACCCAGCTCGGGGCCAAACACCGGCATGGCCGGTGCGCTGAAAGTGTTTATTTCCGTCTCTGCCGACTCACGCGAAACATCGTCGACAATCCACAGGCCCTGCGGCGGTGACCGGCTGCTAGCATCGCCGTTCGTGACCACGACGCCCCCCGCCGTGCCCGATCGGTTCCGGTTGCCGGGGATGGCTGCGTCGCGGTCAGGAAATCGTCGTGATGGTTGCGGCTCTGGGTGTGTGACGAGGTACGGGACGCCAGTACCCTGGTACCCGCCATGCCCGAATCTGCGATGGCTGAGGCTTCCTTGCCATAGATTTGGACGGAATACTTATCGTGCAGGGCGCGCACCGGATTGGGGGGAGCACGTGCCTCAAGACTTTCTGTCGGAGTTGGCGACCGAGCTTCAGGCCAGCCAGAAAACTCGGGATCTGGCGGAAAGTCTTACCCAGGTAATGAAGGAGCTTAACAAGCACTGGACGACGACTCACCTCACGTGGTTTACCGATCACGGCGTAGGTCATGCCTGGCGGGTTGCCAGATGCGCATTGGAACTCGGCACCATCCCGAAGCTGTCGGCCGATCTGCAACTGACCGGGCTTGAGCGATACATCTTGTGCGCGGCAAGCCTCTTGCATGACATCGGGATGAACGACTTGTCGCCATCCCCGCGTCCGCTCGGGGCAATGCTGCCTGAAGATTATGATCGGATCCGGCACGGCCACTCCGGGCGAAGCGGCGAGATGATCATTGAGGATCCGGTGCGCTGGGGCCTGCCGTCAGGTGACTGGAGGCTGGCAGAGCTGGTTAGCCTTGTCGCCCGGGCGCACGGAACAAAGTACTACAGGACAACTATTCCGGATCTGAAGCCCCGGGACCGCGTTCGGAATGAACCCATCCGCGGCCCGCTCCTCGCCGCGCTACTCCTCATGGCCGACGAACTTGACTTGTGCTATGACCGCACCGCGGAAATTCCGGGTAATATTCCCTTGAACGCCATCTCTGAAGCTCACACCTTCAAGCATCAGTGCATATCATCGGCATCGACGAAAACTGCTGACGACGGAGCTATCTCTATAACCCTCCAGCTCTCCATTCCGGAAGAGCTAGCCGAGCAGACGAGGGCTAACCTGGAGCGCTGGGTGGTCGGGAAGCTGCGCCGGCAGATGGCGCTGACAGCTCCTGAGATAGCTGGCGCCTTCGGCAGCCGTCTTCATTTTAATCGTGCCGTCGCGGTTGACTATGTGCGGCGCTTGAAACCAGGGCCTTTGCCGTCAGGTGCCGCGCTGGCGGTTATCGATGCTGATGTCGCTAGAGAAGATCTCATCGACCATAAGGAGAAGCTTCGCCGGGCAGTAACCGCACTCAACGACGGCCATGTCCTGATCACCGGAAAATGGACCGCGGAGACACGACACGACTCCCACGGTCGCGAGGATTTGTACCTGGCCACTATCGAGTCTGTCCGCGCCGCCCCCGGTTCCGTGGTGGCCTGCAGCAGGCGCTTGCACGACATGGGCGCAGGTGAGGCATCGGATGTGCTCGAGGAGTGGGCTCACGGTCTCACCAGAGAATACGATATCGTCGAGGTTGACGGCGAGGACGAGCAGTCAAAGCGAATCAGGCTGGTGGCAGCCTGCGTCGCGGCGGTGGAAGCACTGGACGGCGAGAAAACTCTGCTATTGGGCGTTTCGTGCTTCGATAAGCTTACTGAGGAGGGCATGAGATGGCTCGCTGACACCGCTATAGAGCAGATTTCAGACGCCGGTTCATGCGCGCTGAGACTCGTCATGACCGCGGACCGCGAGAGCCTGGTGCCGATGCTGGTGCCGCAGGTTTCGCACATCCGGGCGGATGATATCGACGGTGACGAGGTAGTAGAATTTCTAAGCGGGATAGGCCTGGCAGATGCGAGAGTGCTCGCCACCACCCCCGAGCTTGACTACTTTCATCTCAAGCAAATTTCTCACCGTAAGATAATAGATTTGCAGGATGACGGATCACGATGAACGCCGAGTGGACAGAGGCGCACGTCAAGCTGCTCAGTGTGCCCCCAGTTTTCGACGAGGCGACGGCGAAGGACCTCGTATCCAAGCTTGCTGACGAACTCGCCGCCGGCGCGTCGGGTGATTCGCATTTCCTGGTCGCATTGCGTCTCACTGGCCTGCTGACGGGCGAGCAAGGATGCTGGCAGATAGCGGATGCCACCAGGACAGAATGCCGCGAGCTGCTTATTAAGGAGCACCCTGTTCTTTTCAAGCGGGCACTTGAAATCTGTGTCGATCACATGCGCAACGGGCTGGCATCCACCATGCGGCAGGTCTTCGGCGCGGCGAATGCAAGATTGCTGGTGTCCACCTTGGCTGTGGGCAAGGAACCCGAAGATCGCGCCGCTTTCGATAAGGTCATACTTCAGCTGTCGGAAGGGCATCGCCTTGGCCGGTCCTCCGGCGAGACCATCGCTCGCGTGGCGCTGAGCCAGCTGCCAGGCCATCCGGATCGGTTCCGGCAAATGGAATTCCTCCAGGGCTTGCAGGCCTGGCGGGTGCAGCAGCGCCCGAGAGCCGAGAAGCACTTCGACAGGGTGCTCGCGGTAAGATTCACTGACCTGGCCGATGCCATCTCCGCGCATCTGACCGGAGTGGCCATGTCGAATCGCGGCGAGCATGGCATTGCGGTGACGATGCTGCAGCGGTCGGTGGGAACCCTCCGTCAACTGGACGACAGGCGGGGCCTGTGCCAAACGCTCATCAGCCTAGGCATCGCGGAGCGTGAAATATCCGAGAAGCGGCTCGCCGAAGCTAACGACGACGAGATAGACGTGGACACGCGCGCCTCACTGATGGCACAGGCAGATGAGTTCTTCCGGGCCGCCCAGGAAGCGCTCAAGGAAGCGGCGATGCTTGCGCATGATCTTCAAGACAGCCACCTCGAGGCGCAGGCGCATCTGGAGCTTGCGGCCTGCTTTGCCCGGTGGAATGACATTGATGCAGCAATCGAGGAATCCGAGACTGCACGTTCCGTCATGTCCCATGATGACCGTGCCTACGTGCGCCTGCTGACTCAGCTCGGCAGCCTGTACCGGCAGAACGGAGATTATGAGAATGCTGACGCCGTCCTCGACGAGGCGACGCGGATAGCCTTCGAACTAGGTCATGAAAACATTGAGCTAGCCCGACTCCTCAATGTGCAGGCAGCTTATGAGCGGCGCCTCCAAAAATATGACACCGCATATTCATATGCGAAGAGCAGTGTCCGGATCGGCAGGAAACTCGGAGATAAGCGGCATCTCGGACACGCCTTGCACACGCTCGCCGCGGTGACGATTGACTTGGCCCGCAGCAGCACCGAGCTTGACGATGCCGAGAAATTGCTGCAGGAGAGCGAAGAGGCACTCAAGGTAAGCCACAACGACGTCGGTCTCCGCAAGACAGAACGGACACGGGAGTTTCTCGAGAGACGTCGGCTCGAACTGAATGACTAGCCCGCATAAGGTCCCAGCCTGGCCGACGCGCCGGCCAGGCCCGGGGCCCGCCGCACCGTCGGCCGACTCGGCGCATCCCCGGCACCGGCGGCAGGTGCGCCAGCACCTCTATATCGCTCGCGCTTGTGGCCCCGAACCCAAAGGTGGACGCTAACCCCGGCCCATCACGCTGAATAGCAGAGGTTACTCAGGGGAGCTGCGGACGGCGTCGGGGCCCTGGGTGAGGAGGGTCTGGAGGGCGGCCTCGTCCAGGATGGGCACGCCGAACTCGACCGCCTTGTCGTACTTGGAGCCGGCGTTCTCGCCGGCGACCACGAAGTCGGTCTTCTTCGACACCGAGGAGGTCACCTTGCCGCCGGCCTGGCGGACGGCCTCGCCCGCCTCGTCCCGGCTCATCCCGGCCAGCGTGCCGGTGATGACCACGGACACGCCGGCCAGCAGCCGGGCCGCGGCGCGGTTCGGGTCCCAATCCGGGTCCTCGAGCCGCACGCCGGCCTCCCGCCACTTGGCGACGATCGCCTGGTGCCAGTCGACGGCGAACCACTCGCGCAGCGACGCCGCGATCGTCGGCCCGACCCCGTCCACCGCGGCCAGGGCGTCCACGCTGGCCTCTTCGATGCGGTCCAGGGAGCCGAACTCACCGGCCAGCGCCCGGGCCGCCGTCGGCCCGACGTGGCGGATGGACAGCGCGACCAGGATCCGCCACAGCGGCCTGGTCCTGGCCTCGGTCAGGTTGGCCAGCAGCCGGGTGGCGTTGGCGCTCAGCGTGCCCTGCTTGACCATGAAGAACGGGCAGGTCTCCAGCTTCTCCGCGGTCAGCGCGAACACGTCACCCTCGTCGGCGACCAGGCCGCAGTCGAGCAGCGCGGCGACCGCCTCCCAGCCGAGGACCTCGATGTCGAAGGCGCCCCGCCCGGCCAGGTGGAACAGCCGCTCGCGCAGCTGGGACGGGCAGGACCGGGTGTTCGGGCAGCGCCAGTCGACCTCGTCTTCCTCCTTGGCCAGGGTGGTCCGGCACGACGGGCACGTCGCCGGGAACGTGTACTCGCGCTCGTCACCGGTGCGCAGGTCGGCCACCGGGCCGAGGACCTCGGGAATCACGTCGCCGGCCTTGCGCAGGATCACCATGTCGCCGATGAGCACGCCCTTGCGCTTGACCTCGTCCGCGTTGTGCAACGTGGCCCGGTCCACGGTCGACCCGCTGACCTTGACCGGCTCCATCACGGCGTAGGGGGTGACCCGGCCGGTGCGGCCGACGTTCTCCTTGATGTCGAGCAGCCGGGTGGTGACCTCCTCCGGCGGGTACTTGAAGGCGATGGCCCAGCGGGGCGCCCGGCTGGTCGAGCCGAGCTGGCGCTGCAGCGCGATCTGGTCCACCTTGACCACGACGCCGTCGATCTCGTACGGCGGGCCTTGAGGATCGTGCCGGTGCTCCCCGTAATAGGCGATGTACCCGCGCACCCCGTCCATATCCGGCACGACCTGGTACAGGCCGCTGACCGGCAGGCCCCACCCGCGCAGCCGCTCGTACCAGCCCGATTGCGTATCCGGCGCGCCTTCGAGGTGGCCGTCCTCGCCCGGGCCCGTCGCGGCACCGCTGATGCCGTCGTCACCGGCCGACCCTTCGACCCGGCCAATGCCGTGCACGATGGCGTCCAACGCCCGGGAGGCGGTGATCCGGGGGTCCTTCTGCCGCAGCGAGCCGGCCGCCGAGTTCCGCGGGTTGGCGAACGCGGCCTTGCCCGCGTCGAGCAGCGACTCGTTCAGCTTGCCGAACGCCTCGACCGGCATGAACACCTCGCCCCGGACCTCGAGCACGGCGGGATGCCCGGTGCCGGTCAGCCGGGCCGGGATGGAGGCGATGGTCCTGATGTTCGGCGTGACGTCCTCGCCGGTCCGCCCGTCGCCCCGGGTCGCCGCCTTGACCAGCGCGCCGTCCCGGTAGACCAGGTCGATCGCCAGCCCGTCGATCTTCAGCTCGCACAGGTACGGCCCGGTGCCGCCGAGCCGCGTGACCCGGTCCGCCCAGCCGCCGAGGTCCTCGCCGGTGAACACGTTGTCCAGGCTGAGCAGCCGCTCCAGGTGCTCGACCGGGGTGAACAGCGTGGAGACCGTCCCGTGCACGGTCTGGGTCGGCGAGTCCGGCGTGCGCAGCTCCGGGTATCGCTCCTCGAGCGCGCGCAGCTCGCGCATCTTGGTGTCGTACTCGATGTCGGAGATCGTGGGCGAGTCCAGGACGTAGTACCGGTGATCGGCCTCGGTGATCTCCAGGCTGAGGTCGGCATGCCGCCGCCTGGCCTCGGCCGGCGGCTCCTGGCGTTCGGTGTTCGCATCGCTCAACTGGGCTCGTCCCCCGTTTCCTCGATCAGCTCAGCCAGCATGCTCCCCGCCTCGCGGCACCGCGTCAACGCGGCGCGCGCCTGGCCGGGGGACGCGCCGGCCAGCCCGCAGGCCGGCGTGATCACCGCCTGGTCCGGGCACGTGTCCAGCGGCAGGCCCAGTCGGCGCCACAGCCGGATGACCCGTTCGGCCGCCTGCCTGGCCTCGGCGCTGCCATCACCAGGACCGGCCGGGCCGGCCGTCCCGGCCTCCGGCGCGGGCAGCGCCGGCACGACCCCGGTCAGTAGCCCCAGGCCGGCCTCGGCGGCCTCGGCCACCCCGTCCTCTTCCCCCCGCCGTAGCTGGCTGAGGTCGAAGGACAGGCCGTCGGCCCCCGCCGCCCTGATGATGCCGAACGGGACGGCCGTCGAGCAGCTGTGCACCACCGTGTACTTCCCGGTGCCGGCGATCACCTGGGCCAGCCGCTCCCGCAGCACCTCGGCCTCCACAGCGCGCAGTCGCGACAGGCCGCTCGCCGTCGGTACCTCGCCACCCGCCACCGGGGCCAGGGCCGGCTCGTCGATCTGGACGACAAGCTGAGCGCCGGGGACCCGCTTGGCCACCTCGGCCAGGTGGGCGGCTGCCCCCTCGGCCAGCGAGGCGGTCAGGTCGGCCACCGCGCCGGGGTCGGCGATGGCCACGTTCAGCGTGCGCGGCAGCTCCAGCGTGGTGGCCAGCGTCCAGGGGCCGCACAGCTGGACCTTGAGCGGCCCGCGGTAGCCGTCCAGCACCTCTTCCATGACGTCCAGGTCGGAGGAGAGCATGGTCCTGGCCCGGGCCAGGTCCCGGCCGGGCCGCTCGGCCAGCCGCCAGCCGCGCGGGGTGACCTCGACCGGGATCTCGACCAGCAGCGCGGCGGTGCGGCCGGTGAGGTCCGCTCCCGGCCCGCGATCGGGCAGCTCGGGCAGGTACGGGAAGTCCGGGAGTTCCCCGGCGACGACGCGCATCGCCTCGGCCGGGCTGGCCCCGGGCATCGAGCCGATCCCGGTGGCACTCCCGGCTGGCCAGGGGAAGTTCGGCTCGTCATGGTCATCAGGCACATGTCGAGCTTAGAACCACCAGACGGCCGTGGCGCGATCAGCGCCGGCTGGGTGCTATCTCGCGCCCGGGCCCCTGCCCAGGGCGCGAGATAGCCTTCCCTCCCCCAGGGCAGCCCTACCGGCCGCTGAAATCATTGCCGGAATCCCCCGGCCAGCGCGGGTGGCCATCAGGCCCGGTGTCATCCCGGGGGAGGCCGGGCGGCCAGCCGGGCTTGCGGGGTTCGAAGCCGAGCGGATCCCCCGGAGCGCCGCGCCTCTCGGCCCGGAGCACCGACATGGCGACGACGATGATGATCCCGACGAGGATTCCGATGACGAAGAAAGCGCTCACGATGGCGACCACCGTGTCGTTCATGGCTACATCCAGCCGCGTGGCCGGAAATGAGAGCCTGCCCCGCCGAAGCGGGTGAGAAATCTCGCCCCCCGGGCCGCCGCGCCCGGCGCGGCGCCGGACAGGGAGTACAGCCGATCCTCTCTCTTGATGGCTATCGCCACCATCGCGACGATCCCGAGAGTGACTCCTCCGAGGAAGGTCGCCAGTATCAAGTACGCTACCGATGCTGCGCTGCCGCTCATAGCAGCCTCCCCACAACCTGCCGACGGTACGAGAACCGCCGGGCCTTACTGTTTGCGGGCCCCGGAGAGTCTCCAGAAACCATGCGCGAGGGTCGTCATCGTCCCGGACGCCGCGGATACCATCTGACCTACTGGGCTGAGACGAACTATTGGTCCAGTAGGGGTGGTATGACCTGTACTTCTATGACCAAGCAGTCGAATGGCCAGACTATTACCGATCGTCCTGGCGATCCCAACGTTTGGTACATATCGGCGGCATACCCGCCCTTCAGGCCACGAAACCATCTCAGATGGCTTACATTCCGACAGCGAGGATGATTCCACCAAATCTAGTCAGCCCAACTATTGGGATGGCTGGCATGAGTCAGTCGCGCCGGTCCGCCAGGAGGGTGAAGTTCCCGTCCTCGCACGGTCCTACCTCCTGCGACCCCGGCCACGCGAGACGTGCTCGCAGCTGGTGTTCGCGGATCACGGCAGTCGGTCCGTCTCACGATCCGCGCATCCGGTCAGGTACGTCCAGTTGAGCCTGACTGTTCCACTGTGCAGACCCATAGGGAAGATCCTAGTGCAACCAAGCAGTCGAACTGCTAGGATAGATCCTATGCACCCTGCCATCCAAGCCATCCCAACCTTTGGTATCTTATCGAGGTGTTGCCAACGTCGGGCCGGGCATAAACCCGCCAATGCCAAATATTCTGCTCGGTCGGATGGCATGAGCGGTTGGGACAGGTAGGATCACCCCAATCAGAGGAAGGTCGAGCAGAGAGGAGGGCCGATGGCTAACCCGATGTACCGGCAGATCGCCGAAGACCTGCGTGAGCAGATCGAGTCGGGATCGATCGCGCCCGGCCAGCAACTGCGGACCGAACTCGAGCTGAGGGAGCATTACGGGGCTTCGAGGAACACCGTCCGGGACGCGATCAAGTGGCTGACCACGCTTGGCCTAGTGGAGACGAAGCCAGGCCAGGGCACCTTCGTGGTGCAGAAGATCGACCCGTTCGTCACCACCCTGACCGCTGACCCGAAGCGGCCCGGCGGCAACAAGGTCGTGGCGCCCGGCGAGGACGGCTACGGAGAGATCGACCGGTCTCCGGCAGAGGGACAGCGGAAGCTCACCGTCAAGAAGACCCAGGTCGAGATCCAGCAGGCGGCCGCCACCCCCGCCAGCCAGCTGCAGGTGGCCGTCGGTTCTCAGGTGGTCAGCCGCCATCAGCGGCGTTACATCGACGAGACTCCCTGGTCTATGCAGACGTCCTTCTACCCGATGGGTTTCGTGCTCCAGGGCGCCGACCGGCTTATCGAGGCGAACGACATCAGGGGCGGCACCGTGCAGTACCTGGCGGACTCCCTCGGCCTCCGGCAGGTCGGGTATCGCAGCTGGATTGCGGTGCGCGCACCAGATGCGACCGAAGCGCTCTTCTTCAGCTTGCCGCAGGATGGCCGGGTGGGGGTATTCGAGATCCTGGAGACGGGCTTCGACCAGACCGGCACGCCAATGCGTCTCACCGTGACCATTTTTCCCACCGACCGGAATCAGTTCATTGTCAACGTAGGAGACGTTCCGGAAGAGGAGCCTGCGGACAGCAAGACATAGGCAGACGACTACCCGGGTCGTTGACGCCACTTTGCTACAGCGACGGACGAGGAAGGACCGGGCCCGCCAACCTTCGCAGGCTGTCGCCCATGTACTTTTCGAATATTTGTTGATAACGAGGCGAGGTCTCAGGTAACTCCGCGTCGGGAGAGCATTGGACCGCAGCCGCCGACAGACTCCGGCCAGCGCCCCGGGCGAAGGTCGGGACTGGCGTTATGTGCCGGCACGTGGCGAACCCTCACGCTCGGGCATGACGCCGATTTTGCTAGCAGCGCCGCTTTTCACCGAATCAGCACGCACACCCGTAACGGGTGAGGAAGGAGGAAGGTGCAATGGCAAAGTTGCATGCACGTCCCTCCAATCAGTACCGGTATGAGCACTACGACCCCCGCCACGACGGGGGCATGGGTTTCCAGGGCATCTAATCATCCTAATGCGCACGTACCCGCTCCGGGCGCGCCCGATGCCCTAGGGTGACCGGATCGTTCGCCAGGCCGTCGGCTGGCTCGACGGCCTCACCGGCGGCCTGGCAGCATACTGCAGCTCATCGAGACATCACAAAACAACTGATTCCCGCGAGGCCTGAATTGTCAAAGATGATCGTGAGACAGGGATCATCGGATACGAACCCTGGCGGCGCGGCGAGCTAGGAGGCTACCCGGAAGACGCTCCACCATAGGTTCGGCAAAGGATTTATCCAGCGGAGGCCTGGAAAAGTCAAAGTCCTGGCAAAGCCCGGTACCTCGTCTGGGCGGTATTTAGCCAGGCCAACGGGTTATGAAGCCCGAGTCGGACGGCACAACCGCCAGCGGGGCCATGGTCCCTTTACGCTTTCGGTGGTACCGAATATGTCCGATACGGGTGACTATGGATCGGTGGAATGCTATCCGTACGCCCTGCGCCTCGCCGTAACGGGGGAATTGAACCACGTACGCGGTCTTGTCCGCGAGGCGGCTGAATGGCTGCGGACTAGCAAGGACACCGATCAGTGGGCCATGCCATGGCCGGACCGGGTCGGGCAGCGTGAGCGTATCCTGAACGACCTGTTCAAGGGCAAGACGTGGATCGTCTGGGACGGTCCCCGAGCGGCCGCGACGATCACCGTGGACACCGAAGAGCCGCTGACCCTGGACGGGCAGCCGGTCTGGCCAGACGACAAACGGCGTGAGGCGGCGCTATACGTCCGGCGTGTTGTCGTCAGCAGAGGCTACGCGGGCCGCGGGCTCGGTGCCTCGCTCCTGGACTGGGCAGCCGACATGGCGCAACGGGACCACGGCGCCGCGATCATCCGGATCGACGTGTGGACCACCAACACGGAATTGCACGCCTACTATGAGCGGCAGCGCTTTACCCGCTGTCCCGGCCGGGATCCGCGGGAACTGGCCAGCTATCCGTCACAGGCGCTCTTTGAGCGGAGTGTCAACGGGTCAGGTTCGGACTACACGGGTTTGTTCACCGAGAACGCCTGAGCGCGGCGCGGCCGATGTGCCGCTGATGGTGGCGCTGCCGAGGACCGTGTCGCCGTCGTAGAGGACGGCGGCCTGGCCCCTGGCCACGCCGCGGGCCGGGTGATGCAGGCGGATGCGCAGCGCTTCATCGTCCGGGGCGTCGCCGTCCAGCCAGGCCGTGCAGGCGTGGACCTCGCCGTGGGCGCGGAGCTGGACCAGGCAGTCGCGGGGCTGGTCCGGCGGTGCGCAGCCGGTCCAGACGGGGCGCGTCGCGGTGATCTCGGTGATGTCGAGACCTTCGGCGGGGCCCACCGTGACCGTCCGGGTCACCGGCTCGATGTCGAGCACGTAGCGGGGCCTGCCATCACCGGCAGGGGTGCCGACCCGCAGGCCGCGACGCTGGCCGACGGTGAAGGCGTAGGCCCCGTCGTGCTCGCCGACGACGGCGCCGGCCTGGTCGAGGATCCGGCCGGGCGCCGGACCCAGCTGGCGGGCCAGGAAGCCCTTGGTGTCGCCGTCGGCGATGAAGCAGACGTCGTGGCTGTCCGGCTTGTCCGCGACCGCGAGCCCGCGCCGTGCGGCCTCGGCGCGGACCTGGGCCTTGGGCGTGTCGCCGAGCGGGAACATGGCGTGGGCGAGCTGCTCGGAGGTGAGCACGGCCAGGACGTAGGACTGGTCCTTGCCGGGATCCGCGGCCCGGTGCAGGATCCCGGCACGGATCCGTGCGTAGTGGCCGGTGCAAACCGCGTCGAAGCCGAGGGCCAGCGCGCGGTCCAGGACCGCGGCGAACTTGATCTTCTCGTTGCAGCGCAGGCACGGGTTCGGGGTGCGGCCCGCGGCGTACTCGGCGACGAAATCCTGCACCACGTCACGATGGAATCGTTCGGCCATGTCCCAGACGTAGAACGGGATCCCGATGACGTCGGCGGCGCGCCGGGCGTCCCGGGCGTCCTCCAGCGTGCAGCAGCCGCGGGCCCCGGCCCGGTAGGACGACGGGTTGGCGGACAGCGCCAGGTGGACGCCGGTCACCTCGTGACCCGCGTCCACCGCACGAGCCGCGGCCGTGGCGGAATCGACTCCGCCCGACATCGCCGCGAGCACCCTCAGATCACTCATCGCCCATCAAGGCTACGCGCCGTGCACCACCACTCCCGCCGCAGGCAGGGCGTGCGGACCGTTGAGCTATTCCCAGTCTTCTTCGCGATGCGCCGGAGGCAGACCCCGGGAGATCCTCTCCTGCGGAGCAAGGTGGGCCAGGTTGCGAGACTGCCAGTAGTAGTCGCTGCGCTTGATCTTGGCCGGCTCCCGCGCGCGTGATGGCCGCCCCGGGACTGCCGTAGCCCGGCGGTGCCGGATCAGCGGAGCGGCCGCGATCACGATCAGCACCACGATGATGATGGCCGTCCAGCCGAGCGTGGCCCCGTGCGCGGACGCGCCCCCGGCCGCCAGTGCACCCGGCACGCTCACCTCAGCCTCCGCCCGATCCGTCCGCCGTCCTCTCGTCAAAATACTCCGGCGGTGCCCGGGCTGCACAGCACGCGGTCAGCGGTCAGCGGGCGGCGGCGCGGCGGGCGCGGTCTACCGCCTCGCGGATGAGGCGACCCACGGCGTCGACGTCGTGCTTGGTCGAGGTGTGGCCGAGCGTGAAGCGGAGCGAGCCGCGGGCGCGCGAGTCGTCGGCACCCATGGCCAGCAGCACGTGGCTGGGTTCGGCCACGCCCGCGGTGCAGGCCGAACCGGTGGAGCAGGCGATGCCGTTCGCGTCGAGCAGCATGAGCAGCGCGTCGCCCTCACAGCCGGGGAAGGAGAAGTGCGCGTTGCCCGGCAGCCGGTCAGGGCCCGGCGGCGGGCCGTTGAGCACCGCGTCGGGCACGGCGGCCAGGACCTGGCGCACCAGGTCGTCGCGCAGCGCGGCCAGCCGCTCGGCCTCATCCGCCCGCTGGCTGGCGCACGCCGCGGCCGCCACCGCGAACGCCCTGATCGCGGGGGTGTCCAGGGTGCCGGAGCGGATGTCCCGCTCCTGGCCGCCGCCGTGCAGCACCGGTACCGGCGCCGCGCCGCGGGCCAGGATCAGCGCCCCGACGCCGACCGGGCCGCCGAGCTTGTGGCCGGTCACGGTGAGCGCGTCCGCGCCGCTGGCGGCGAAGTCGACCTGAAGCTGCGCCGCGGCCTGCACCGCGTCGGTGTGAAACGGCACGCCGTACTCGTGCGCCACCGCGGCCAGCTCGCTGACCGGCTGCACCGCGCCCACCTCGTTGTTCGCCCACATCACGCTGACCACGGCGACCTGCTCGGGGGCCTGCGCGATGGCGGCGCGCAGCGCGCCGGGGCGGACCATGCCGTCGTCGCCGACCGCCAGCCAGACGGCTTCGGCGCCCTGGGCCTCCTCCAGCCAGCGGACCGAATCCAGGATGGCGTGATGCTCGACTGAGGTGGTCAGCAGCCGCCGCCGGGCCGCCCCGTCCTGGCGCGCCCAGTACAGGCCCTTCACCGCGAGGTTGTCCGCCTCGGTCCCGCCGCTGGTGAAGATGACCTCGCTCGGCCTCGCGCCGAACACCTCGGCGAGCTGCTCCCGGGACTCCTCCACCACCCGCCGGGCGCGGCGGCCCGCGGCGTGCAGTGAGGACGGGTTCCCGAGGCGACCGAGCTCTTCGGCCATGGCGGCGATCGCCTCGGGACGCATCGGCGTGGTCGCCGCGTGATCCAGGTAGACCGGATCTGTGCGGTTCGGAGTCATAGCTCGTTACAGCGTAGCTGCCGGGAAGAACCTGGTGAAACAGGTGTAACGGCAAACTGCGGCTTCCTCGCGCTACTGACGTTTGCCGATCTCCTCGAGTACCTGGGGGACGACCTTGAACAGGTCCCCGATCACGCCGAAGTCGGCCAGCTCGAAGATCGGCGCCTCGGGGTCCTTGTTCACCGCGATGATCGTCTTGGAGGTCTGCATGCCGGCCCGGTGCTGGATCGCGCCGGAGATGCCGATCGCCATGTAGAGCTGCGGCGAGACGGTCTTGCCGGTCTGGCCGACCTGGAACTGGTGCGGGTACCAGCCCGCGTCCGTCACCGCGCGGGAGGCGCCGACGGCCGCGCCGAGCGCGTCGGCGAGCTGCTCGATGATGGAAAAGCCCTCGGCCCCGCCGGTGCCGCGTCCTCCGGAGACCACGATCGAGGCCTCGGTGAGATCGGGACGCTCGCTTCGTTCGGCCGCTACCCGGTTCGTGACCCGGGCGCCAGTCGCGACGGCGGCCAGCGATACCTGGGAGATCTCGGCCGCGCCCGGCTCCGGCTCGGGGGCCACCGAGTTGGGCCGCATGGCCACGATCGGCGTCCCCCTCCTGACCCGGGAGTGGACGATGATCGACCCGCCGAAGTTCAGCTGCTCGGCGACCGGGCCGCCGTCACCCGGCTGCAGGTCCACCACGTCGGTGAGCACGCCGGAGTCGGTCTTGACCGCCAGCCGCCCCGCGATCTCCTTGCCGGGGGCCGTGCCGGCCAGCAGCACCAGCACCGGGGACTTCTCCCGCACCAGCTGGGCCAGCAGCTCCGCGGCGGGCGCGACGACGTAGTCGTCGAAGGCCGCGTCGCCGGCCACGTACATCCGGGCCGCGCCGTACTCCGCGCAGCGGGGCTGACCGGCCTCGGCGCCCGGCCCGGCCCACACCACCGACGGCTCGCCGAACCGGCGGGCCAGCGTGATCAGCTCGAGCGTGACCTTCTTCACGTCGTCGTCTGCGTGCTCCGCGAGCACCAGGATCTCAGCCATGTCGTGCCCCCTTCAGATGAACTTCTGCGCGGCCAGGAACTCGGCGACCTTGACGCCGCCGTCCCCCTCGTCCTTGACGACCGTGCCGGCCTGCCGCGGCGGCCGCTGGGTGTGGTCGACCACCTCGGTGGCCGCCCCGCCCAGCCCGACCAGGGCAGGGTCGATGCCCGCGTCGGCCAGGCTCATCGTCTGTACCGGCTTCTTCTTCGCGGCCATGATGCCCTTGAACGACGGATAGCGCGGCTCGTTGATCTTCTCGACCACGCCCAGGACCGCAGGCATCGAGGCCTCCACGTCGAGGTAGCCGTCGTCGGAGACGCGCCGGGCGCGGATCACCGCGCCGTCGATCTCCGCCTTGATCACCAGCGAGACCTGCGGCACGTCCAGCCGCTCGGCCAGCATCGCGGCCATCACGCCCATCCGGGCGTCGGTCGACTCCGACCCGCAGATCACCAGGTCGAAGCCGGTCTGGGAGAGCACCTGGGCGAGCGCGTAGGAGGTGGACAGCGCGTCCGAGCCGGCCAGCCCGTCGTCCACCAGGTGCACGGCCTTGTCCGCGCCCATGGACAGCGCCTTGCGGATCGACTCGGTCGCCTTCTCCGGGCCCATGGTCAAGATGGTGACCTCGGCCTCATTGCCGGCCTCGCGCTGGGCCTCGGCGATCTTCAGGCCCTCCTCGATGGCGTACTCGTCAATCTCGTTGATGAGCCCGTCCACCGA
>Ga0335077_10004974_pt1 | contig 16249 bp, 15 predicted proteins | sample Lox_Sample_31_FD_207151 | JGI IMG/M metagenome (GOLD analysis project Ga0335077, IMG submission 207151) | Soil microbial communities from Loxahatchee National Wildlife Refuge, Florida, United States - Lox_Sample_3.1 | ecosystem: Environmental > Terrestrial > Soil > Wetlands | place: USA...
GCGGGCCGCGCCGGCCGACACATGAGCGACGGCACCTTCGGGACGACCGCGGAGGAGGGAGCGATCGATCCCGAGATCGTCGAGGCCGTCGAGAATCACCGTTTCGACCCACTGACGCGGCTCTATTGGCGGAATGCGCGGCTCGATTTCCGCTCGCTCGATCTCCTGCTGCGCAGCCTGGAGGAGAAGCCGCGCCGCCAGGGCCTCGTACCTGCGCGCGAGGCGGACGACCACCGCGCGCTCCGCGCGCTTGCGCGCGTACCGGATGTCGCCGAGAGCGCGTGCAATCCCGGCGCCGTGCGCCTTCTCTGGGAGGTCTGCCAGATTCCGGACTTCCGCAAGGTCATGAGCGACGCGCATGCGCGGCTCCTCGCGCAGATCTACCGCCATCTCTCGAGCCCGACGGAGCGGCTGCCGACGGATTGGGTGGCGGGGCACGTGGCGCGCCTCGACCGCACCGACGGCGACATCGACGCGTTGATGGCGCGCATTGCGCATGTCCGCACCTGGACCTTCATCTCGCACCGCGCGGATTGGCTCGCGGACGCGCCGCATTGGCAGGAGCGGGCGCGCACCATCGAGGACAGGCTCTCCGACGCGCTTCACGACCGCATTACACAGCGCTTCGTCGACCGCCGGGCGGCCTTCCTGGTGCGCCAACTCGCGGGCACGCAAGAGTTGCTTGCCTCCGTCAGCCGCAGCGGCGAGGTAAAGGTCGAGGGCCACTATGTCGGCATGCTCGAGGGCTTCCGCTTCCGGCCGGATACAGCGGCGAGCGATGAGGCCGCGCGCACACTGATGGCCGCCGCCAACCGCGTGCTGCGCACGGAGATCGCGGAGCGCGCGAAGGCGCTCGCCGCCGCCCCGGACGAGGAGTTCGACTTGACGCCGGAGGCGACAATCCTCTGGCGCGGCGGTTCCGTCGGGCGGCTCGTTGCGGGCGACCGCGTGCTGCTGCCCAGGATCGAGGTGCTGCCGGCGGAGTTTCTCGAGGGCGGCCATCGCGAGGCCGTGCGACGGCGCCTCGCGGATGTCGTGCGCGCGGCGGTGCGCGCGGGTCTCGGGCCGCTTTTCGAGCTCGAGGAAGCCCCGCTGGAGGGCGCGGCGCGCGGGCTCGCCTATCAGCTCGCCGAAGCGCTTGGCGTCCTGCCGCGGACGAGCGCGGAGGCGCTTCTCGCCGCGCTCGACGGAAAGGCGCGCAAGGCGCTCGCCGCGCACGGCGTGCGGATCGGCACGGAGATGGTCTACCTCGCACCGATGCTGAGCGCGCGGGTCGCGGCGCGGGCGGGCTTGCTCTGGTCGGTCTACGAGGGCGCAGCGCTGCCGGTGCCATCGCTCCGGGGTCCCACGGTTCCGCGCGGCGAGACCGTTCCCGAGGCGCTCTACGCCGCCATGGGCTACCGCATCATGGGCAGTCGCGCGCTCCGCGCCGACCGCGTCGAGCGCCTGGCGATGGCCGCGCGTCGCCTCGCGCGGCGGGGACCCTTCGCGCCGTTGCCCGAGCTCGCGCAGATCGCCGGCTGCCGCAAGGAGGAGCTACCGGGTGTGCTGGCCGCGCTCGGCTATCGCGCGGCGATGGATGAGACTGGCGTGAGCTTTCATGCCCGACGCCGTCCGGAGCAGCGCCGCAAGGAGCTTCCAACCCGCGCCGACGGGCCCTTTGCACTGCTGGGCGCGCTCCGCCGCGCCAATTGAGCCGATGGACCGAGCGCCGCACGCCTTCCAACGCCTCGATCGCTGGCTCTGGTGCGCGCGCTTCGTGAAGAGCCGCGCGCTCGCGGCGAAGCTTTGCGCCAGCGGCTGCGTCAGCATCGGCGAGGCGCCGGTGCGCAAGGCGCATCAGTCCCTCCGCGTCGGCGACCGGCTCGTGCTGCGGCTCGGCCGCTCCGAGCGCTATATCGAAGTGCTGTCGCTTGCCGAGCGCCGCGGCCCCGCGCGCGAGGCGCGCACCCTCTACGCCGAGGCCGAGCCGCCGCGCGTGATGGAGGCCGCGGAGAGGTGGGAGCCGCTGATCGACGACGAAGCCGAGGCTACCGAGCCCGGAAGGGCGCGCCGTTGACGATCACGGACTCCCGCCGCTATCGATCTTGCCCGAGGCGGTAGGTACCGACGTCCTCGCCCGCGTCTGGCAAAGCCGCCAGGGGCCGATGTCGAAATGGAGGTGGTTGTAGTGGTAGCGGTCGCTGTCGGGGGTCAGCACGACGTTGAAGTAGTCGCAGGCGCGGCTCGCGATTGCGCGCAGGAAATCGCGTGTGGGTCCCGGCCGGTTCCATTCCTGCTCGATCTTGATGCGTTGGCCGTCGGCGGTGACGAAACCCGAGACGTCGATCGCCCGTCCTGCTGCGTGCTCGCTCCAGCGTCCGGCTTGTCCGATCTCGCGCCGGCAGGAATAGGCGCCGAAATTGTCCATCCGCGCGATCGTGGTTCCCAGATGGCGCTCTGCCAGCGGCTCGACAGCTTCCGTGAAGAAGCGGTCGACGCGGTCCGCGAGCGCGCAGGTCATGATCGCAGGCTGGTTCCACGGCACGCCCGCGCTCTCGACGCGCACGGGATCGACGACCGCGCAGGGGCCGGTACTCGCGGGGACGGAGGCGACTACGTAGCGGACGCCTTCTGCATGGAGGTCGGCGAGACATTGCTCGCCCGACGAGAGCGTCCGAGGCGGAGACGCCGAGCAGGCCGCGAGCGCCAGCACGAGCATGAAGACCGCCAGGACGCTGCCGGCGGAGGGCAAAGTTCTCGCGGAAGAGTCCATCGTGAAAATGCTTTCTGCCGCGAGTCTCGCGCGGCGCGACTCACGCGGTCAAGGCGGGGCGGGTGAGCGAGGCTGCCGCCCCACCGGTTCCGGATCCCGCCTCGCCCTTCAAAGGCGCGAAAATCCTTATCACCGGCGGCTTCGGCCTCATCGGCTCGACGCTTGCTCATCGCCTCGTCGCGGCTGGCGCGCAGGTGCTCATCCTCGACAATCTCGACCCCGACTCGGGGGCGAATCGCGCCAATCTCGAGGGCATAGAGGATCGGGTCGAGACCGTGATCGCGGATATCCGCGACGGCGATGCCGTGCGTCATTCGCTTGCGCGCGCGGCAGTGCTATTCAACCTCGCGGCTCAGAACAGCCATCTGGGCTCGATGGCTTCGCCGCTCGCCGACCTCGACGTCAACGCCCGCGCCCAGCTCGCGCTCCTCGAGAGCGTGCGCGCCGTCAATCCCGACCTGCGCATCGTCTATGCGAGCACCCGCCAGATCTATGGCCGGCCCGACCGGCTGCCCGTCGACGAGAGCCACCCGCTGCGGCCGGTCGACGTGAACGGCGTCGACAAGCTCGCGGGCGAGACGTTCCACCTGCTCTATCATCGCGTCTACGGCATCCGCGCGACGGCGCTCCGACTCACCAACACCTACGGGCCACGCATGCGCATCAAGGATGCGCGGCAGACCTTTATCGGCGTCTGGCTTCGCGCGGTGCTGGAGGGTAGGCCCTTCGAAGTCTGGGGTGGCGCGCAGCTCCGCGATTTCACCTATGTCGAGGATGCCGCCGACGCTTTCCTCTTGGCCGCCGCCTGCCCCGCGACCGAGGGCGGCGTCTTCAATCTCGGCGGCGGCGGCGCGATCTCGCTCGAGGAGCTCGCGAAGATCGTCATCTCCGCCAATGGCGGCGGACGCTACGAGGTGAAGGAATTCCCGGAGGAGCGCAGACGCATCGACATCGGCGATTACTGGGCGGACGACACACTCTTTCGCCGCACCGCCGGGTGGAAACCGCAGATCGAAATTCGTGAAGGCACGAAAAATTCTCTGGAATTCTTTCGGACACGGCTCGCCAAATATGTGTAGATTCAACGAGCAGGCGCCGAATTCCGGAGTGCGATGACCGATACGCCCATTCCCCAAGCCGATCCCCGCGCGGGGTTCTTGGCGCTGCGCTCGCGCATCGACATCGCGATGATCCATGTGATCGAGGGCGGGCACTACGTGCTCGGGCGCGAGGTGCTGGGCTTCGAGCAGGAATTCTCGGCCTTCGTCGGCGCGGGTCACGGCATCGGCGTTGCGAATGGCACCGATGCGCTCCTTCTCGCGCTCAAGGCGATCGAGGTCGGGCCGCAGGATTATGTCGCAACCGTCTCACACACGGCAGTGGCGACCGTAGCGGCGATCGAGCTCGCGGGCGCGAAGCCGCTACTGATCGACATCGATCCCGCGACGATGACGCTCGATCCGCAGGCGCTCGCGGCCGCGGTCGCGAGGCCGCCGGGCCGAATCGCCGCCGTCATCCCCGTCCATCTCTATGGCCAGCCCGCCGATCTCGGCGCGCTCGGTCCGCTCGCGGCACGGGCGGGCGCTGCGCTTATCGAGGACGCGGCGCAGGCGCATGGCGCGCTCTGGGGCACGCGCATGGTCGGCAGCGTCGGCCGCCTCGGCACATTCAGCTTCTATCCAACCAAGAACCTGCCGGCTCTCGGCGACGGCGGCATGGTCGTCACCGGCGAGGAGACGCTCGCCGAGCGCGTGCGCGCGCTGCGGCAATATGGCTGGCGTCAGCGTTACGTGAGCGAGCTCACCGGAATCAATTCCCGTCTCGACGAGCTCCAGGCCGCAATCCTGCGGGTGCGCCTCACCATGCTCGAAGCAGAGAACCAGCGTCGGCGCGACATCGCCGCCGCCTACGACAGCGGCCTCGCGGGGCTCCCGGTCGCGCTGCCGGCGCGGCGCCCCAATTGCACGCATGTCTTCCATCAATATGTCCTGCGCAGCCGCAAGCGCGAGGCCCTCCAGCGCGCGCTCACCACGCGCGGCATCGGGACCAACATCCACTATCCCGTCCCCGTGCATTTGCAGCCCGCTTACAAGGGCCGCCTCGCGATCGGCCCTTCGGGCCTCGCCGAGACCGAGCGCGCTGCGGAAGAGGTTCTGAGCCTCCCGATGTTCCCGCAGCTCGCCGAGGATCAGATCGGCCGCGTCATCGCGGGCGTCCACGGCGCCTGCGCGGAAACCGATTGAGTCATCCGCTCCGCGGAACGGAGTAGTCCTCAGGGCGGGTCGCGACGAACTCCGGCAATGCCTCAAGCCGCTCGGAGAGGGCATCGAGGCGCGGATAGCGTGCCGGGGACCGCAGCTCGGGATCGGCGATGCTGAGCCAGCGGAGCATCGTGGCCGTGGTGATCTGCGCCTGATCGAGCGGAGCATCGGCGGACCAGGGCTCAGCCTCGAGTGCAGCGAGCGCGCCTGCCCCCTGGATCCGGCAGCGCTCGATCCACTCGGGCCAACGGTAGGCCGGCGGCCGGATCAGCCGCTCGTAGACGACGGCGCCGAGCTTGTCGATGGCGCCCGTCGCGAGCGCCAGCAGGCGAAGCGCCCGACGCCGCGCCGCGCCCGTCCGCGGAAGGAGGGCGCGCTCGGGCCCCACCGTCTCGTCCAGCCAATCCAGGATCGCCGCGGAATCGATCAGCACCTCGCCGCTCGGAAGCTTCAGCGAGGGGATGCGCCCGAGCGGATTGATCTTTCGCATCGCGTCGAAATCGCCGAAGACGGAGCGGGTGTCGTGCTCATAGGCGAAGCCGAGCGCACGCAGCGAGATCGCGACGCGCCGCACATAGGGGGAGTCGTATTGCCCGACGAGGACGAGTCCCGCTCCCGCCGCCATGGGAAATCCTTCAGGCCGCCGCGTGCAGCAGCAGAATGCCGCCGGCGATCAGCGCAATCCCCGCGAATTGCGCGAGCCCCAGCGGCTCCTGCCAGAGGAAATGTGCGGCAATCGCGACGAGGACGTAGGAGAGCGCCACGCTCGGAAAGGCGATCGAGACCGGCAGCCGCTTGATCGCGACGATGTAAAAGACCGCCGCCAGCGCATAGGTGCCGAGGCCCGCGATCGTGAAGGGATCGAGAAACTGCGCGACGAAGCCCTGGCTGCGCTCCGCTCCCTGCTTGAGTAGGAGCTGGCCTGCGACGCCCACGAGGATCGCCGCGGCGAGGGCGCCGTAGGATAGCAGCATGGCGCTCAGCCGCCCTCGACGACGCGGATGCTGGACCGCGGTCCCGTCTCCGGGAGCGCTGCGCCGCTGCTGCGGATCACCTCGCGCACGATCGACTGCGGCTTGCGGTTGGCGGTGAGGAAGAGGCGCCCCATGTACTCTCCGAGGATTCCGAGGATCAGGAGCTGCACTCCTGAGAGCAGCAAGGTCGCCGCCATCAGCGAGGCCCAGCCGGCGGGCGTCTCGCGGAAGATCGCCTCGAGCACGACCCAGGCGACGCCGATGAGCCCGATGACGGAGATCGCGAAGCCCGCGATGGTGCTGAGGTGGAGCGGCAGCACCGAGAAATTGACGAAGATGTTGAGCCAGAGCCGCACGAGCCGGCGGAAGGTATAGGTGCTGCGCCCTTCCGCACGCGCGAGGTGGCGGACCTCGAGCGTGCCGATCGACTGTGTCGACTGCATGATGTGGCCGTCGACATAGGGGAAGGGCCCCTCGTAGCGGTTCACCTGCTCGACGAGGAAGGCGCTCATGCAGCGGAAGCTCGAGAGGTAGAGGCCTTTCGGCTTCTCCATCAGGACGTCCGCCACCCAATTCGCGAAACGGCTGCCGAGATTGCGCCAGAGAGCATGGCGCTTCCTCGCGTAGCGCGTATAGATCACGTCGTTGCCGGAGCTGCGCGCGTAGTCGAGGAGCCGCACCACCTCCTCCGGTGGATTCTGTAGATCGTCGTCCATGGTGATGACCCAGGCTCCGCGCGCGAAGCGAAGCCCCGCCATCACCGCGTTGTGCTCGCCGAAATTGCGCGCGAGGCTCACGAGCGTGATCGGCACGCGCGCCTCGGCCACCAATGCGCGGCAGACCAAGAGACTGTCGTCGGGACTGCCGTCGACGACGAGCACTATCTCGTGGCCGCCTGCGATCTCAAGGCCCTCGAGCGCGTGCACGAGCTCGCCGATGCTCTTGGCGCCGCAATAGACGGGAATGACGATGCTTAGCACATAAGGGTGGTCGGTCATGGCTTCACCGCTGTCGCAAGCACCGAGCCGCCGAAGGGCAGCCGGAGCCCAAGGCCCAGTAGGGCCGCTTCGATCCGCACCACCAGGCGGAACGTCGCCTCGACCGGCGCGGGCAGCAAGGAGACGTCGCTCGCGGGCGCTCTATCCCCTTGCCATCCTAGCTTTCGCCTCAGCACCATCAAGGGAAAGAGCACGGTATTCCAGTAAGAAGTTCGTATCGAAGTGAAGCCCGCCGCGGCGAGAAGGCTCCGCACGCCCGCGGCGGTGTAGCGGCGGACGTTGTGCACCGCGGCATCGTGCTCCGAGAGCAACCAGCGATAGGCCGGAAGATTCAGCACGAGGACACCGCCGGACGCGAGGCAGCGATGCATTTGCCGCAGCGCCTCCTCTTCGGCGACACCGCGATGGCAGAGCACGTCGCTGCTGAGCACCGCGGCAAAGCGCGCATCGGCGAAGGGAAGCGCGTTGACCGAGGCGATGCAGACCGGACGCGCCGACTGCTCCTGCGCGACCGCTCCCGCGATCGCGTCGATCTCGACGCCCATCGCCGAGGCCTCGGGAAACCGCGCCGCCACCGATGCCAGCAAGCCGCCGGTGCCGCAGCCGGCATCCAGGAGGGGCTCGCCTTTGCCCGGGGGTCTGCGCCGAGAGAGCGCCCCCAGCATTTGCGCGTGCATTCCGTGGAACCACCAGAGCCGCCGGTCCAGTGCTGCGAGCCGCTCGTACTCCGCGCGCTCCAACGGGACCCCTAGGGAATGGCCGCGCTCGCCGGGCCCGTCGCCTTCAGATAGGCGCGGCGGTCGAGCACCACCGAGAGCAGCACGCCCATGCGCTCGACGCGGTAGATCTCGTGTCCCGGGAGCGCCTTCTGGCAATTGTCCTTGGTGAAGGCGATGAAGAAATCCGCGTCCTTGCGATCCCAGGCGAAGATGAAGTTCGGCGGGAAGAAGAAGGCCGCCGAGATCGGCGGGCCGCAGACCGCGACCTTGAAGTCGTGGTCCATGTAGTCGTTGCCGTATTCGGCGTGGAGATAGTCCTCGAGCCCGAGCACGGCCTCGGCATAGGAATTGGCCCAGTAATCGGTCTTGAAGAGCCCGTCCGCGCCCTCGACGCCGCCGATGAAGCCGTTGAAATAGACGTACTCGTCGGGATGCAGCATGCCCATGATCGCAAGGTGTCCCATGCCGTAGAGCGCAAGTGCGCCATAGGCCCATCGCCGATAGGGAAAGCGCTGCAGGAGATCGAGTGCGCGGCCCATCGCCACTGCCGCGAGCGCCGCGATCGGTGGCAACACGAAGATGAAATGCCGCATGCCGTCGAAGAGCACGGCCTTGATGGCAATCGCGTAGCCGATCGGGAAGATCACCGCAAAGCCGATCGCGAAATAGGCGAGAGTCGAGGCGCGATCGAGACGCCAGTGGCGCGCGCGGGCGACGAGCACCGCCGCGGGCAATGCCGCCGCGAGCAGGGTCAGCACGAGCTCCGGCAGCGCCAGCGCCACGTGCACGGGAAGATAGGACCAGGGGAGATCGGCGGCGGGCACGTAGCGCCCGTCGAAGAGCGTGGTCCAGGGGTAGATCTCGTGCGAGAAGTTCGCGAGTGCGACGAGGGGATTGCGGATCGGATCGAGCTGCGCATAGGGCCAGAAGGGCAGCATCACGATGAAGGCAATTAGAAAGACCGGCAGCAGCACCCGCCCGACGCTCAAGACGGCGTCCCCGAGCAGCACGCGGAGGCTCCGGTGCTCGAGCGCGCGCCAAGTGCCGGCGAGGGCGAGCAGCAGCCCGAGATATCCGAGAAGCAGGAGCCCGCCCACGCGCACGCCGAGCGTGAGGCCGACGGCGATGCCGAGCCGCAGCAGCAGCGACCAGCGCGGCCGCGGCAGCTCCGGAACCAGCAGGACGAGATAATAGAGCGCCCAGGCCGCCCCCGCCGCGAAGGGAACATCCTTGGGGTTGTTGAACATCTGCCCGTAATAGTTGGGCGTCAGCAGCAGGAACAGCGCGGCGAAGAAGCCCGCCCGAGGGCCCCCGAGGGCGCGCCCGAGCTTGGAGACGCCGATGACGCCGAGGATGCCCACGAGCGCGTTCAGAAGATGCCGCGTCTCGTAGGTATCGAAGGGTGAGATCAGGTTCAGCACCGCGGCGCTGAGATCGAAGGCGCCGCCATAATTCGTGAGATCGGGCCAGTCGGTCGCCCGCAGCACGGTGAAGCCGCTGGTGTAATACTTGAGGATCAGCTCGCCGTAGAGGTTGTGCAGGTCCTCGTCCCAGGTGATGCCGTAATCGGCAAATGTCGCGATCGCGACGAGCGTCGCGGCGAGGACGAGCAAGCGCGTGAGGCCATCCCAGGAGGTGTCCAATCCCAGGATGGCGGGCCGGCCCGCAGTGTGCACTTGCGAAGGTGCGGCGATCATTAACTTCCCGTGACGGTGCGCATCATAAACCGGCTGCCTGCATCATCGGTAGAAGAACCCGCTCGCTCGCGAAGAATTCCTCGGCGATGCCACGCGCCGCGCGAGCGTGGCGGGGATAATCCCCCTCAATGGTGCGGAAGGCCTCCGCCGCCTCCGCCATATCGAGGAACTCGAAGAGCCCCTCGCCTGCGGGATAGAACTTGCTGAATCCGGTCTTCATGGTGACGACCGGCCGGCCGGAGGCGAGGTAGCAGACGCTGCGATCGCTGAACCAGCCGCTGTTCGGGCGCACATAGATGTCTTTCGCCACCGTGAACTCGCCGCGCGAGCCACGGATGAAGTCGGCATAGCTCGTCATGTCTGCGGAGATCGGCCTTGGATCGAGGACGCGCCAGCCGTGGCGCGCGACCTCACGCGGCACCTTCGGCTCGACCGTCATCAGCGCGAGGCTGAAGTGCTGCTCCGGGAGCGCGCGCGGGAGGTCGAGGAAGCGCACGAAATTGAGGTGCTTCGACCAGAGATAGGTCTCGCCGCCAAAGGATATGTTCTTCCCCTTGTTTTCCCAGGTCGCGATCGAGCTGTAGCTCTCGGGGGCGCCTTCTGCGGCCGGCCACTCGCGAAGCAGCACCGGCGGGCGCGTCGGGCGCCACGCGATCCCCGAGAGGGGGACGGGGCAATCGGCCGCACCGAGGTTCTCGCCGTAGGTGAAGAAATGCGTGTGCGCCTCGAGGTAGGCGCGCGCGGCGGGATCGGCCTTGGCGTATTTGATTTGCTCGTAGATGGGATCGGTGTCGACCATGATGCGGACGGGGCAGTCCATGTGCTCCTCGCGCAGCCGCGTCGCGCCGCAGAGATTGATGAGCGCGTCGGCCTCTCCGTAGAGCGCCCGCACGCGCTCGCGCGAGAGGCCGTGATAGCGGTCGTTGATCGCGTCCCAATAAGCCCAGCGTCCACCGAGCCCCTGTCGCTCCATCGCGCGCCTGAGGTAATCGACGCCGTAGCTGCAATCCATCACGACGCTGTCGATGCGGGGATCGTAGGGGTTGGCGCCGTGCTCCTCGACGTACCAGACCTCGTAGCCGAGGCGCTCGAGGCCGAGCGCATATTGCATCGCCTGCCAGGCAATGCCGCCGAGCGGCATTTGGGCTACGAAATGCTGGACGATGATCTTGCCGCGCTTGCGCAACGCTCGGGCCCGTCGTTCTCGGGGAAGGGGCGGGACCATATCAGATGCCCGCGGAGCCGCCATCCCCGCAGAGGTCGCGGGAGACAACGACCGACGGGCGCAAAAAATCCAATCTCCGCGCGCAAAACCCCAGTTCGGCAGGGGTTGAACGGGGTGAGGGCGCGTGATACCCAGACTCCGCCGCGATCTCCAACGGAATCCGGCGCCTCTCATCTCATCCGAGTTCTCGACCCATGACCTACGTCGTCAACGAAGCCTGCATCAAATGCAAATACATGGATTGCGTCGAGGTCTGCCCCGTCGATTGCTTCTACGAGGGCGAGAACATGCTCGTCATCAATCCCGACGAATGCATCGACTGCGGCGTTTGCGAGCCCGAGTGCCCGGCCGAAGCGATTGTCCCCGACAGCGAGGCCGCGGCGGAGAAATGGGTCGAGTTCAATCGGCAATACTCGGCGGCTTGGCCCAACATAACCCGTAAGGGCGAGGCACCGGCGGATGCCGATCAGTGGAAGGGGGTCGAGGGCAAGCTCGAGAAATACTTCAGCCCCAACCCTCCCAAGAAGAAGGACGGTTAAGATATTGCCTTCATTGGTAAATCCAGCGCATTCGAATATTTTCCGCTGGTTTGCCCAACGGGCTTGCACGCCCTGCATGGCTTCCTGACTCGCCTTTTACAGCGATTCTGTGGTATGAAATAAGCGGGTGCTGAGCGCACCTTTCCCGGCGGCTTAACTCGCATGAGTGCGGGCGGTCGTCTAGCGGACTACCAAAAAGAGCGTAACCAACGCGCCCCCAGGGCGCGACACCTTGAACTGTCGCGCCGCCGCACCCCCAGACGAAGGGACGATCGAGAGACGGATCATGTCGGAAAAGATCTTCGGAGCAGGTGATTTCGTGGTCTACCCCACGCACGGGGTCGGCAAGATCAATGGCGTCGAGACGCAGGAGATCGCAGGCCAGACGCTGAGCGTGTTTGTGATTCACTTCGAGAAGGATCGGATGACGCTACGCGTCCCGATCGGCAAGGCGAAGAATTCCGGCCTGCGGCGTCTCAGCACGCGCAAGGAAATGGACGCGGCGCTGCTGAAGCTGAAGGGGCGCTCCAAGGCGCGACGCACGATGTGGAGCCGGCGCGCCCAGGAATACGAGGCGAAGATCAATTCGGGCGACCCCGCCTCGATCGCAGAGGTTGTGCGCGATCTCTACCGCAACGTGGGGCAGCCCGAGCAGTCATACAGCGAGCGGCAGATCTATCAGGCCGCTCTCGACCGTCTGGTGCGCGAGTTCGCGGCCGTGGAGAAGATCGACGAGACCACGGCGGTGCAGCGCGTGGAGCAGATGCTAAACGCCGCCTGAGGCTGTACGATGGGCGCCGCCCTCGGCGTAAGAGGGCGCGTCCATCGAGCGAGCCTCCGTGGCGTCTTTTGGTCCCTGCGATTCAGCCGTCTACGGGATATTGAGGCGCAGCCGCCGGGTCTGGGCGGTGGCCTCTGTGCACGGCGACAGCGATAGGCTCGCCGCGCTTCACCGCGCAATAGCCCCGCGTCTCGCTGCGGGCGATCGTCTCGTCTATCTCGGCAATCTCCTGGGACGCGGCCGCGCCATCGTCGAGAGCATCGACGAGGCACTCCGCTTCCGCGCCCTTTTTCTCGCGCGTCCGCTTGCCTTCGTCGGCGACGTCGTCTTCCTGCGCGGCGCGCAGGAGGAAATGTGGCAGAAGCTCCTGGAGCTGCAATTTGCGCCCAATCCGCGCGAGGTGCTGAGCTTCATGCTGGAACAGGGTGTGGGCGCTACCATCGAGGCCTTCGGCGGCGACCGGCGCCAGGGCGAAGCCGCCTGCCGCGACGGCCCGCTCGCGATCACGCGCTGGACTAGCGCGCTGCGTCAGCGCCTCAACCAGACGCAAGGCCACAGCGCCTTCATGGCGAGCCTACGCCGCGCGGCTTTCACCGATGAAAGTACGTTGCTCTTCGTCCATGCCGGCCTCGATGCCGCAAAGCCGCTTGATCTCCAGGGCGATGCGTTCTGGTGGGGAGGCGGAGCCTTTCTGGAGCTCGAGCGCCCCTACGGCTCCTACCGCCGCGTGGTCCGCGGCTTCGACCGGCGCCACGCGGGCCTTGTGGAGGGTCTCCACGCACTCTCTGTCGACGGAGGCTGTGGCTTCGGTGGGGCACTCATTGCCGTCTGCCTCGGCAGCGACGGCACGATCCTCGACGGGCTAGAAGCTTAGTCAGTAAAGCGTTTTTTTTGTGACCCGCCGTACAGGCCCACTACGAAAGGGGGGAATGACGGAGCACGAATGCACGCGTTAGGCTTTGTTAACGAGAGGCACGAGACCGCAGGATGATCGCACCGGCGATCCCGGAGAAGGAGCACTCCGATGGCTCACATCGACGATCCGCAGACGCAGCGAGCGAACCTCACCTTCATCAAGGCGTCGATGAAAGAGCCGTTGCTCACGCGCGACCACGAGCACGACCTCGCGAGCAAATGGCGTGAGAGAGGCGACACCGAGGCGCTGCACGAGCTCGTGCGCTCCTACACCCGTCTCGTCGTCTCCACGGCCTCGCGCTTTCGGCACTACGGATTGCCGATCGGCGATCTCGTGCAGGAAGGGAACGTCGGGTTGATGCAGGCTGCGGCGCGCTTCGAGCCCGAGCGGGGCGTGCGCTTCTCGACTTATGCAGCCTGGTGGATCCGCTCGGCGATGCAGGACTACGTGCTGCGGAACTGGTCGATCGTGCGCACGGGCACGACGGCCGCGCAGAAATCGCTCTTCTTTAACTTGCGCCGCCTGCGCGCGCGGATCGAGGACGGCACCGGGGCGCCGCTCACCGATGCGGGACGGCAGAAGATCGCAGCCGAGCTGCAAGTCGACATCGCCGAGGTCGAGCTCATGGACATGCGCCTTGCGGCGGCCGACCAATCCCTGAACGTCCCCGTGGGCGAGGGCGGCGACGATGATTGGCAGGATTTCCTGCCGGACCGCCGGCCGAATCCCGAGGAGGTCGTGGCGCACATGCGCGACGGCGAGATCCGCTCGCGCTGGCTAGCGGAGGCGATGGGCGAGCTCAGCGCGCGCGAGCGCGAGATCATCCGCGAGCGCCGCCTTCGCGAGGAAGGCGCCACGCTCGAGGAACTGGGGCGCGAGCTCGGCGTCTCCAAGGAGCGCGTCCGTCAGCTCGAGCATCGTGCCCTCGTGAAGCTCCGCCAATCGATCGAGCGCCGCACCGAGGCCGCTGCCGATCTCTTTCAGGAGCTCGGCTGAGCGCGGGCCGCGCCGCGTTTGAGTATGCCCAGCCCATAGCGAGCCCGTATCCGCTTCGTGGGGCGATGCTCTAGCATTGGAGCATGCGCGCGCCCGCATGCGTCCCACTGCGGCTCTCGATACTGCTGCTCCTGTTGCTCCCAGGCGTTGCCTGGAGCGAGGCGCTCGCGCCGGCGTTGCCGCCCGGGCTTGCGTCCGGCGGCGCTGCGGTGGTTGCCGAGGTCATCGACGGCGACAGCTTCGCGCTCGCAGACGGGCGGACCGTGCGGCTCATCGGAATCCAGGCGCCGAAGCTGCCGAAAGGACGCGGCTTCGAGCCTTGGCCGCTCGCGGAGACAGCCAAAGCCGCACTCCAGGAGCTCGTGCGGGGGAAGCCTGTCACGCTCTATTTCGGTGGCACGCGGGAGGACCGCTATGGCCGCGTGCTGGCGCAAGCCGTGCGCGGCGACGGTCTCTGGATTGAGGGTGAACTCCTTCGCCGTGGCCTCGCGCGGGTCTATACCTTCGCCGACAATCGAGCGGCGGCTGCGGCGCTCTATGCTCTCGAGGGCGAAGCGCGTGCGGCGCGCCGCGGGATCTGGACAAATCCCTACTACAAACTGCTCACGCCCGAGGAGGCGCTTGGCCGCAGCGGCGGCAGGCTTGAGATTGTCGAGGGGCGGATCGTCTCGGCGGCGCGCGTCTCGGGCCAGGTCTTTCTGAATTTCGGCGCGGATTGGCACGCCGCCTTTACGGTGAGGCTCGATCGCTCGGCGCTCGCGCTCTTTCGCGCCGATGGCTTCGACCCGCTTGCACTCGAGGGCGAACTCGTGCGCGTACGCGGCTACATCCGCCGGGACCGAAACCGCGCCCTCATGGATGTGACCCACCCCGAGGCAATCGAGCGGCTCTGAGATCGGGGCTCAGGCGTTCGCGAGCGAGAGCGCTCGAATGGTGCCGGCGATCACCCGCTCGCGCGGCAGCGCAATCCTGACCGTTGTACCCTCGCCGAGACGGCTTTCTAGCGTGAGAGTGCCGCCGTGGAGCTCGACGAGCCGCTTGGCCAGCGGAAGGCCGAGCCCCGTTCCCTCATGCGCCCGGTTCGGCGCGTTGTCGATCTGGACGAACGCTTCCAGCACCTTCCGCTGATCCGTCGAAGCGATGCCGACGCCGGTGTCGCGGACCTCAAGCAGCAGCGCGCCCGCAGGATCTAGGCGCGCCTCGACGGTCACCTCGCCGCCAGCCGGCGTGTACTTGATCGCGTTCGAGAGCAGGTTGAGTACGATCTGCGTCAGCCGCTTCCCGTCGGCTCGGAGCGAGAGTCCCTGCGGCACCGGCAGCAACCGCAGCCTTACATTCTCCTGCGCCGCGCGCGGCAGCAGCATCCGCACGCTGTCGTGCAGCAGCGCCGCGAGATCGACCGTCCTCTCCACCAGCGTAAGCCGGTCCGCATCGGCCTTGGTGAAGTCGAGAATGTCGTTGATGAGACTCAGCAGATGCCGGCCGCTGTTGCGGATGTCCGCGGCGTAGCTCCGGTAGCGGGGATCGCCGATCGGGCCCATCGCCTCGGTCTCGATCAGGTCAGAGAAGCCGATGATGGCGTTGAGCGGTGTGCGCAGCTCGTGGCTCATATTGGCGAGGAAACGCGATTTGGCGACGCTCGCCTCCTCCGCGCGCGTCTTCTGCTGCGAGAGGTCGCGCGCGAGCTCGGCCAGGCGCGCGCCCTGCTGCTCCAGGCGAGCCTTTGTCGTTTCGAGCTCGGACACGGAATGGCGAAGCTGGGTCTCGCGCCGGCGCGCTTCCGTCAGGTCGGCATGGACCGCGCCGCCGCCTTCGTCGACGCCGGTGCGCTCGACCCGGAGTCGCGGGCCGTCGGAGCGGACGCGCTGGAAGGTCCCGTTTTCGGTGACGAGCGCGACCCGCCCCGCCGTGAGCTTGGGAGCGATGCTCGAGCGATACTCGACGCGCGGCAAATCGATGCGCGCGATGTCGATCGGGCTCACGCGTCGTGGTGTCACCTCCGGCGCGGGGACGGTCATCCTATCTGCGTTCGCGGTGAGGAGGCGAAGCCGCACCTCGCGCTCGCGGCGGCGCCTTGCCTGCAATAACAGGCCTCCCATGAGCAGGGCGCCGAGCGGTGTCGCCAGGGCGAGCGGCAGAAATGATTGAAAGAAAAGCACCTTCGCTTCCGCAGCGTCTCCGGCGGTCGCAATCGGGATCGTGCAGGGGAGGACCAGAAGCCCACTCAGCATCAGGAGATGCCGGTAGCCGATTTGCTTTCCCCGGCCGTCGAGATTGAGGTGCAGCGCCAGCCCCAGCAGGCCGGCGGCGCCGATCCCCGCCGCGCCGGCGAGAGCATGGGCGTCTCCGAGATCGAGGCGGTAGAGGAACGCGCCCGCGCCGGCGATC
>Ga0335077_10004975_pt1 | contig 16247 bp, 16 predicted proteins | sample Lox_Sample_31_FD_207151 | JGI IMG/M metagenome (GOLD analysis project Ga0335077, IMG submission 207151) | Soil microbial communities from Loxahatchee National Wildlife Refuge, Florida, United States - Lox_Sample_3.1 | ecosystem: Environmental > Terrestrial > Soil > Wetlands | place: USA...
GCAGCAGTGCGCACCACAGCGCTAGCGTATCATCTGTGGACGCCGGCTGCGTCCAGCCGGTGGAGCAGGGGTCGGCTCTGCCGGTATCCCCGGAACCCAAGGAACGTGTCCATGCGAGTCGGCATCGTCGGCGGCGGCACCATCGCTCGATTGTTGCTGCAGCATCTCCGCGCCGGCGAGCTCGGTGCGATCGAAGTCGTCGCCGTCGTCGGTCGCAGCGACGCCTCGCGCGGCAAGGCGCTGGCCGGCGAGTTCCGCGTGCCATTCGTGCTCGGAGTCCAGGCCTTGCTGGCGCGCAAACCGGACGTCGTGGTAGAGGCGGCCTCGCACGAGGCGGTGCATGCGTTCGGGCCGGGATTGCTCCGCGCGGGCGTGGCGTTGATCGTGCTTTCGGCGGGCGCGCTAGCCGACGATGCACTGCGCGAATCGCTCGAAGGCGCCGCGGCGGAGCAGGGTGCGCTGCTCTACGTCCCCTCCGGCGGCATCGGTGGGCTCGATGCGCTCAAAGCCGCGTGCATCGCCGGCGTGGACGAGGTCACGATCGCCGTCACCAAGCCTCCGGCCGCGTGGAAGGGCATCCCCTATGTCGAGCGGTTGGGCGTCGATCTCGATCGGCTGACGACGCCGGTCACGCTGTTCGAAGGTCCGGCCCGGGCCGGTGTGCCTCACTTTCCGGCCAACGTGAATATCGCGGCGGTGCTGTCGCTTGCCGGGATCGGTTTCGACCGCACGCGCCTGAAGGCGGTGGCGGATCCGCAACTGCGGCATAACACGCATTACATCGAAGTCCGCGGCAAGACCGGCAACATCAGCGTCAAGCTCGAAAACGTCCCTTCCCCGGAGAATCCGAAGACGGCATGGCTCGCGTGCTACAGCGCGCTCGCGGCGCTCAAAGCGATGCATACCAGCGTGCGCTACGGGACGTAAGGACGCGGGGTTCGCTCGGGAGTAGCGACACAGTGCGAGGGCCACATGGGGGAGTGTTAGCATTCGCCCTGGGAGGAACCCGTGCTCGTCAACTGCGCCGCATATCAGGAGGGCCGGAAGCTCGCCGACATCCAGCCGAGCGAGATCCGCACCTATGTGAGCCGGCCCGAATGCTTTGTGTGGGTCGCACTGCGCGAACCGAGTTCTGCCGAGCTCGACGCGATGCAGCAGGAATTCGGGTTGCATCCGCTCGCGGTCGAGGATGCGCGCCACGGCCACCAGCGGCCCAAGATCGAGGAGTACGGGGACTGCCTGTTTGCCGTCTTGCTCACGGTCGAGATCGCCGGCGAGGGGCTCAATGTCGGTGAGGTGGCGGTGTTCGTCGGCCCCAACTACGTGCTGTCGATTCGAAGCCACACGGAGCGCGGGTTTGCCGACGTGCGCGCACGCTCCGAGCGCGAGCCGGAACTGCTGCGGCATGGCTCGGGTTACGTCCTGTACGCGATCATGGATGCGGTGGTGGACCGGTATTTCCCGGTGCTGGATGCGCTCGAGGGGGAGCTCGAGCAAGTCGAGGAGCGCATCTTCTCCGCGCAACAGAGCCGCGCGATCATCGAATCGCTGTACGGCCTGAAGCAGAAGCTGATGACGCTCAAGCATGCGACGGGCCCGCTGCTCGACGCGACCGGCAAGCTCTACGGCGGGCGAGTCCCGCATGCCTGCGCGCGGCTGCAGGAGTACTTCCGCGACGTCTACGACCATCTGATCCGGGTCAACCAATCGGTCGACAGCCTGCGGGAAATGGTCATCACCGCGATCTCCGTGAACCTATCGCTGCTCACCATCCAGGAAAACGAGGTCACCAAGCGCCTCGCCGCCTATGCGGCGCTGGTGGCGGTGCCGACGCTGATCGCCGGCGTCTACGGAATGAACTTTCGCAACATGCCGGAGCTCAACTGGGCCTTCGGGTATCCGGTAGCGCTTGGAGTCATGGCTGCGATCGATGTATATCTGTTCTATCGCTTCCGCAAGGCGAAGTGGTTGTAGCGGACCGCGGGCGGGAGCGGCAAATGGAGCGAAGCGAATCTCGGATCCTCACCACGCATACAGGCAGCCTGCCGCGCCCCAAGACGCTCGTCGATCTGCAGCTGCGCCTGAGCCGTGGCGAGGCGGTGGATCCGGCGGTGCTCGACGAGGAGGTCAAGCAGGCGACCCGGCAGGCGGTGCAGCGCCAGTGGGAGTGTGGGATCGACGTGGGGAACGATGGCGAGCAGCCGCGCGAGAGCTTCTTCACTTACGTGCGCTACCGGATGAGTGGGTTCGGAGGCGAGGGCCCGCGGCCCGCGGTGCAGGACCTGGCGACCTATCCGAGCTTTCGCGAGCTGTTCCAAATCCAGGCCCGCCCGAGCCTGCATACCGCGCCGCCGCGCGCGATCGGCGAGGTGCGGTATGTCAATCGCGCGCCGCTCGAAAAGGAGCTTGCCGACTTCGGACGGATCCTGACCGAGCAATCGACGCGCTTCGTCGAATGCTTCTGGACTGCCCCTTCGCCGGGAATCATCGCCTGCGCCATGCACAACGACTACTACGGGTCGCTCGCGGAGTACGTGAACGCAGTCGCGGATGCCCTGCGCACCGAGTACGAGGCGATCGCCGCGTGCGGTTTGGTCCTGCAGATCGACGCTCCCGACCTGGCGATGGAACGGCACCGGCTGTTCGCCGACCGCCCTCTGGGCGAGTTCCTCGACTTTGTGGACCTGACGGTCTCGGCGATCAATCGGGCACTGGCCAACGTGGCGCCCGACCGCGTCCGCCTGCACGTGTGCTGGGGCAACTACGAAGGCCCGCACAACTTCGACGTGCCCGTGGAGGACCTGCTGCCGCACCTGTATCGCGCACGCGTGGGAGGGCTGGTATTGTCGATGGCGAATCCCCGGCACGCCCATGAGCATCGCAGCCTCGCCCGGCACCCGCTCCCGAGCGGCTGGGCCGTGGTTGCCGGCGTCATCGACACGACCACCAATTATGTCGAGCACCCGGAAGTCGTCGCCGATCGCATCGAGTACGTGGCGCGCGCCGTTGGCGATCCCCACCGGGTTCTGGCCGGCACGGACTGCGGGTTCGACACCTCGACGGGCGCCGGCTGGGTCGCGGAGGAGCTGGTATGGGAGAAGTTGCGCGCTCTGCGGGCCGGCGCGGAGCTCGCCACAAGGCGATTGTTTTGAGCGCAAGCTGCCGGGATCTCAAGTTTTCGCGCTTCGGGCAGCGAGCGCGGGTGTGTCTCGTGCCTGGAGTGCACTTAGAGCGGCGATGTCCTGGAGCGGTCCAGCAGGGATTCCGATCCCGGCGCTGCGCTCGCCAAAAAACAGGAACTATCTGCGCTGCCCTCCGGTCTGCGTTCATGGGCGACCTCAGCAGGCGGCGAGCGATCCGAACCGGAGTCGAACTGTAGTGTCGAGACGGCCGGCGCGTGTGCAAGGGGGCGACACTCGTCTAGGGTAGCAGGGGTTTCTTCGAATGCAGACGGCTAGAACCGACGTGAAGATGGGCGGTTTCGGTAGATCCGAACTCCGCGAAGCGGATTCCACTGTCACTCAGCGCGCGACCAGTGCCGTTCGATGCCTGGGGCTCGGAACCGCGGTGGCCCTGGCATTCGCTCTGACATCCGGCATCGCATCCGCGGCCGACGCACCCGCCGCACAGCAGCCGCAAGCCGCCTCCGGCGCCACGTATCCGTTCGAAGAGGACGTCCCCCCCATCGGCGATAACAACCTGCTTCCCGAGGAGCAGATCCGGTACTGCCTCGCGCAGATCATCCGCATCGAGGCGACACGACCGCTGCTGAATCGCTACAGACCGGAGCAAGTCGACTACTTCAACCACGCCGTGGCGGATTACAACAGCCGATGCGGCCGTTACCGCTTCGAGGGCGACGCGCACGACGCCGCGAAGGCGCTGGTCGAGCAGAATCGCGCACAGATCGAGAGCGACGCGCGAGATGCGTATGTAAAGCGCTTCCCGCCCCAGAAGAAAACGGTGGCAGCGCGCAAGCCGGCGCCCACGCCCGCGCCGCAGGCGAAAACCGAACCGCAGGTTTCGGCCTCGGCTCCGGCCGCGGAGGAACTCGCCGTTCCCGTCGAGCAACCCGTGAGCGCCGCGCCGTCCGCGAGCGCAGCCAAGCCGACCGGAACGAGCACGCCTGCCGCGACCGCGCCGCCCAAGGCTTCACAGCAGGTCTCTACGCCGCCCGCCGCCGCGCGCGAACCCGTCTTTCTGGTCGACCTATCGGCAAGCACTACACAGCCCACCGCGGCGACACAGCGAGCCGAACCGAGCAAGCCTGCGCCGCCGCAGTCTCAGGCTCAGCCGCAGGCAGTCGCGACACCTCCTGCTGCCGCCGCGCCGCCTCCTGCAGAGACGCCTCCACCCACCGCTGCACCACCGAAAAGCGAAGCGAAGAGCGCCGAACCGAGCAAGCCTGCGCCGCCGCAGTCTCAGGCTCCGCCGCAGGCAGCCGCGGCACCTCCTGCTGCCGCCGCGCCGCCTCCTGCAGAGACGGCGCCACCCACCGCTGCACTACCGAAAAGCGAAGCGAAGAGCGCCGAGCCGAGCAAGCCTGCGACGCCGCAGTCGCAGGTCCAGCCGCAGGCAGCCGCGACAGTTCCACCTGCTGCCGCGCCGCCTCCCGCGGAAGTCGGGCAACCCGCTGGCGCTCCGGTGCCAAGCACCGGGGCGAAGACAACAACGGAGGCGAGCAAATCGCTACCCGCGCATCCGGAGCCCGAGCGGATCGCGGCCGTGCAGCCGCCGGCCAGCGCACCGCCTGCTTCTGCTGACGTTGTCCACGCGGCCCCGGCGACAGGCCAGCCACCCGCAGCGCCAGCGACGCAACCGCAGTCTGCGGCCCAGCCCGCCTCGTCATTTACGCCCGCACCTAAGCCACCCTCTGCCGCCTCGGAGCACGCCGCGGCAGCACCCCCGCCAGAAGGCGGAACAAAGCCGGCGCAACCGAGCAAGCCCATGCCCGCGCCGAGCCAGACAACGGCGGAGCAGCAGGCCGTCACGCAAGCCCCTCCGCCGCAAGCTGCAGGGGCGCCGGGACCTCTCCCCTCGGGAACCGAAACCAAGGCGACAGAACCGACTTCCCCACCGGCCGCGGTGCCGACACAGACTGGGCATGCGGTTACGCAGCCGCCTGCAGCCGCCCAGCCCGCGGCTGGCCCGACCGGCCCGCCGCCGGCTGCACCGCCAACGACCCTCGCGCTAGCGGAGACCAAGCCCGAGCGCAGTGCGGAAGCGGTTCTGGCGCGGTTCACCGAAGATGTGCAGCGCGCGGGCTCTCAGGTGCTGGACGAGCGCTACTATCCGGCCGCAGCAAGGGACAAGGGTTGGGAGGGGACCAGCCAGATCGAGGTGCGCTTCGCCGCCGGGGGCTTTATCCAAAGCATCCGGCTGGCGCAGAGCAGTGGCCATCCCCCGTTGGACGACACAGCGCTCGATATCGCCAGGAACATCCGTTTTCCGGACGAGCCCGCGGAGCTGCAATCGCGCGAGTTCACGGTTCGGTTCCCTGTCGTTTTCCGACTACAGAAATCGCAGTAACTGCGACCCCCGCGCGCCACTGTCTTGTGCGCGGGAACCGTTGTGCGAGATCGCGACCGCGCCGGCCTATGCGAGCCGCACAGCTTCACTCGGCATCTCTGCTGTCGCGTATAGGCGACAGCATATCCGCGATCGGTTTGCATCGAAGCCTCCACGACTTTCGTTATATATCGATGTAGCCTCGCTTGCGTCAAGCTAGCGGGCGATGAACGAAGCATGCAGGACGTGGCGCCGCAGAGGGCTTATGCCATCGGGATTACTCCTGGCGCCCGCTCCAGGTTGCGCGGCCGGACCCGCAACCGCGAGTCATTGAGCCTCGACGATCCACTGACGTTCGCGATACGAGATGCGAGTCGCCATTCTGGAAGATGACCTTTCTCAGCTCGAGCTGCTGAGCCACTGGCTGCAGCGGGCCGGGCACTGGGTGCTCGGCTTCCGGCGCGGAACGGAGCTGCTGCCTGCGGTGTCGACGGGGAGCTTCGATGTGCTGGTGCTCGACTGGGACGTCCCCGATCTCACGGGGCTCGACGTCTTGAAGCGCCTGCGCGCACGGCCCGATTCCGGCATCCCGGTGGTTTTTCTGTCCGGGCGCGGGACCGAAGAGGACGTCGTTGCGGCGCTCACTGCGGGCGCGGACGACTACATGGTGAAGCCGCCGCGCCGGCTGGAGCTGCTGGCGCGATTGGATGCGGTAACGCGTCGCAGCCGCGCAAAGCGCGCTGAGTCCGATGTGCTCCAGGTCGGCGGGTTCAGCGTGGACGTGCGCGCGCGCACCATCTTCCGTGGCGAGACGCCGCTCGAGGTCACCGCGAAGGACTTCGACCTGTCCGTTCTGTTCCTGAGCAACGTCGGCCGGTTGCTGCTGCGCGACTACATCTGGCATCGGGTCTGGGGCCCCGACACCAGCGTGAAGTCGCGCACGCTGGACACGCATGTGTGCCGGGTCCGCTCCAAACTCGCGCTCGTCCCCGACTCCGGCTGGCAGCTGGCAGCGGTGTACGGCTACGGGTATCGCCTCGATTCGGTCCAGCTCGCATTGCGGCAGGGCGACTTCTAGCTCTCCCGAATCTCGTTTTCGCGACGACAGCCGGCGGGCCCCGGCTGCTTGCCGGCCTGCGCCTTTTTCGGTATACGTACCCGAAGTGGCGCGCAACCCGACGGGAGGACGAGATGACGCTGCTCCGCAGTGCGCGGCGCACCGACGAAAAGAACGCCCGCCTGCGAGAACGTTCCCGTTCCGGCAGTCGATGCGGCTCGACCTTCCGCGGGCCAATGCAGGGCCCATCGAGGTCCAGAGGACAGCACGAACCGGCGCACGCGCTGGCCCGCTTCGATGTCTAGCGTGCCACCTGCTGACACCGCGGCGAGCGGACGCGCTTCTGCCGCCGCCGATCTCATCGCCGTCGATCACCTGTCCAAAATCTACCAGACGCGAACCGGCCCGGTCACCGCGCTCGAGGACATCCACTTTTCGATCGAAGAGGGCCAGTTCGTCGCGCTCGTCGGACCCTCTGGCTGCGGCAAGTCGACGTTGCTGAAGATCCTGACCGGCCTTGTTCCCGCCTCAGAGGGTACGGCGCGGCTCAGCGGCACGCCGATCTCCGGGCCACGGCGCGACATCGGGGTCGTGTTCCAGTCGCCGGTTCTGTTTCCCTGGCGCACCGTGCTCGGCAACGTGCTGCTGCCCGCCGACGTCCAGCACCTCGGCCGCGCCCAGCTCACCGGGGTCGCGACCGAGCTGTTGGCGCTGGTCGGGCTCGCGGGCTTCGAGAAACGCTATCCGTGGGAGCTGTCGGGTGGAATGCAGCAACGCGTCGCGATGGTGCGGGCACTCATCCACAATCCCGCTATCCTGCTCATGGACGAGCCGTTCGGCGCGCTCGATGCGATGACGCGCGAACAGATGAACCTCGAGCTGCAGCGCATCTGGCTCGAGCACAGGAAGACGGTGCTGTTCATCACGCACTCGATCGCAGAGGCCGTGTTTCTCGCGGATCGGGTCGTCGTGATGACGCCGCGTCCCGGCCGCATCATGGACGATGTCGCGATCGAGCTCGCGCGCCCGCGCAATCTGGACGTCATGACCAGCTCCGAGTTCGGCCGCTATGTCAAACGGATTCGCGACCGGTTCCAAGCCAAGGGAGGCCTCGACGCATGATGCGCCCGCCGCAGTTCTTGCTCCGTCTGCTCCTGGTCCTGGCGATTCTCGCCGTGTGGGAGGGGGCGGTGCGCCTGTTCGGCATCCCCGCGTTCATCCTGCCGGCGCCGTCGAGCGTCCTCGTCGCGCTATGGCGCGGGATTGCGTCCGCACTGTACGTCGACCATCTGCGCATCACGCTCGCCGAGACGCTGCTCGGCTTCGTCTTCGGGTCGATCCTGGCGCTCGCTCTGGGCACGCTCATCGCGCTCAGCCGGCGCATGGAGTATTTCCTCTATCCGTTCATCGTGATGTTCCAGTCGATGCCGAAGGTGGCGCTCGCGCCGCTCATCATCGTCTGGTTCGGGTTGGGGCTCACGTCGAAGGTGGCGCAGGCGGCCGTCACGGCGTTCTTCCCACTGATGGTGAACACCATCGCGGGGCTGCGTTCGGCCGACGAAGACCGCGTGGCGCTCATGCGCTCTCTGGATGCCTCCGAGCTGCAGATCCTGACCATGCTGCGCGTGCCCACCGCGATGCCCTTCATCATGGCCGGCTTCGAGATCGCGATGGTGCTCTCCTTGATCGGTGCGATCGTCGCCGAGTTCGTCGGCGCGCAGAAAGGCTTGGGCGTGCTCATCATGAGCATGACCTTCACCATGGACGTCGCCGGACAGTTTTCCGTGCTGCTGATCCTTTCCGTGCTGGGGTTGTTGCTCAACTGGGTGATCGTGGCCATCCGCAAGCGCTTGCTGTTTTGGGACCCGGCGCAGAAGATCGCGACCACCACGCCCGCAGAGAGGGGAACGATATGAAGCTGTTCGCGGTCGTGGCCGCAGCGGTGTGTCTGGCGGTGCTCGCGCCGCCCAAAGCGGCGGCACAGACCAACGTGCGCGTGGGCGTGTGCGCGCGTACGATCAGCGCGCTGGCGGCGCCGTTCGCGGTCGCCAAGAAGCTCGGTTGGTACGCCAAGGACGGGATCGAAGTGGAGCTGGTGCCGATCCCGGGATCGACCGACTGCGTCAAGTTCGTCGCCACCGGCGAGGTCGACTACGCTCTTGCATCGGTGGAGCCGCTTCCCATCATCCGCGCACAGGGGGTGAAGGCGAAGATCTTCTACACGGCATATCAGGGCTACGTCTATGGCATCGCAGTCCCCCGCGACAGCGGCGTCCAGCGCTTTGCGGACTTGAAGGGGAAGTCGATCGGGGTGACGTCGATGGGCTCGGCCGGTGTGATCGTCGCGCGTGCGCTCGCCGCAAACGCGGGCCTGAACCCGGACCGCGACATCAACATCGTGGTCGCTGGAGAGGGGGCGCAGACCGCGGCGCTGCTGCGCACCGGGCAGGTCGATGCGCTGAGCCAGTTCGATACGCAATACGCCATGGTTGAGAATGCCGGCGTCAAGCTGCGCCTGCTGCCGGCCCGAGACATCGAGCGGTTTCCGTCAAACGGGTTCGTCGCTTTGGAGCAGACGTTGCAAGCCAAGCGCAAGCAATCGCTGGCGGTCGCGCAGGGCTACGCCAAGGGCACGCTGTTTACCATCGCCAACCCGGCAGCGGCGATCCGCATCCTCTGGGAGGTGTACCCTCAGACCAAGCCGACAGGCAAGGACGAGACGACCGCGCTGAGGGACGACGTGCAGGTTGTGGAGGCGCGCATCCAGAACTGGAAGCTCGAGAAGGGCGGCGTCTCCAAATGGGGGGAGAGCTCGGAGCGCAACTACGCCGCCTATGTCGACTTCCTGCAGAAGTGGGGCATCCTCAAGCAGAAGGTCACTGCCGGCGAGCTCATCACCAACGAGCTGATCGGCGACATCAACGCCTTCGACCCGAAGAAGATCGTCGCCGAGGCGAGGGCGTACCCGGCGCGCTGAGCCGGCGCGAGCCGTGCGGGCGCAAGACGAGGCCGAATTCGCCGATCCAAGCGATCGGCGCTATGGGAGGAACGCGCATGACTACGTTCGCCCGACGAGACGCGCTGAAGGTGCTTGGCGCAGCGGCGCTTGCCGGTGGCACCGGGATCGGGGCACGCTCAGGCGCTGCCGCGCCGGCCTCGCGGTATCCGATCGAACAGGGCGCAAGCCTCAAGGTGCTGCGCTATAAGAGCTTCGTCCAGGCCGCCGAAAATCAGTTTCAGCTCAACACGCGAGCTTTCGTTGACCGCTCAGGGGTCAACGTGAGCTTGGAGAGCGTCGCGATCCAGGACGTGCCCGCGAAGGCTGCACTCGCCGCCAACGTGGGCAGCGGGCCCGACATCGTGTTCGGGCAATACGACATGCCGCATCTGTATGCGGACAAGTGCCTCGACCTGACCGAGCTTGCACAAGACCTCGGAGACCGGTATGGCGGCTGGTACGACACCTGCCGACGCTATTGCACATCGGATGGTCGATGGATTGCGTTGGGAGCGTACTTCAGCACCTACTGTGTGACGTACCGGCGCAGCATGGTCGAATCGGTGGGGTTCGCGGAGATCCCACGAGATCTGCCGGGATTTCTCAAGCTTTGCAAAGCGCTCAAGGGGCGCGGTGCGCCTGTGGGCCTCGCACTGGGGAATGCCGCGGGTGACGCCAATACATGGTGCCACTGGCTCGTCTGGGCGCACGGCGGCAAGCTCGTCAACGAGAAGAATGAAGTGGTGATCAACTCGAAGGAGACACTCGCTGCGCTCGACTACGCCCGGGAACTGTATGCCGCCTTTGTTCCCGGTACGCTGTCCTGGCTCGACCCGAACAACAACAAGGCCTATCTCGCGGGCGAGATCAGCCTCACCTACAATCCGATCTCCATCTACTACGTCGCGAAGACGTCACCGGATCCCGCGCTCAAAGCGGTGGCCGCAGACACCTATCACGCGCATCTGCCGATCGGGCCTATCGGGCGTCCTACGGAGATGTCGGCGTTCATCAACTGTTGGGTCTTCAAGCACACCAGGTACCCGAATGCGGCTCGCGAGTACCTGAGATTTCTGCTCGAACGCGAGCAGTACGAGCCATGGCAACGGGCTTCCATCGGGCAGATGACACAGACGTTGAAGGCCTACGAAGCAAGTTCCCTGTGGACCGAGGACCCGAAGTACACGCCGTTTCGCGACGGCCCGAAGTTGAGCCTCTACAGCGGCTACGCCGGAAAGCTCGGAGCGGCGTCATCGGCGTGCCGCGAGGACTTCATCATCGTCAACATGGTCGCGGAAGCTGCCTCGGGGCAAGCGACGCCGCAGGCCGCCGCAGCACGAGCCGAGCAGCGAGCGCGGCGCTACTATCGGGCCTGACAGGGCTTGCCCCGGATGAAGCACCCGTTTGCCGAAGGAGCGGACATGGACTCGCATCTGCCTCCCGTTGCCGTGCTGGCCGCAGACGTACCTCCGAGGACCAGGGCGACGAACTACCCCGAGCCGTTCGCCGCCCGAGTAGCCGGCCGAGAGAAGCGCCAGCTGGGAGAGCGGTTCGGCTTGAAGAACTTTGGGGTCAACCTGACCCGGTTGAAGCCCGGCGCGGTGTCGTCGCTCCGGCATGCGCATTCCAGACAGGACGAGTTCATCTATGTCTTGGAAGGGCATCCGGTTCTGGTGACCAACGCGGGCGAGACGCGGCTGGGGCCGGGCGTGTGTGCCGGGTTTCGGGCCGGTACAGGCGACGCCCACCATCTGATCAACCGCAGCGAGCAGGACGTCGTGGTTCTCGAGGTGGGCGACCGGACTGCGGGTGACAGCGCCGTCTACCCGGACGATGACATCCGCATCGAGCGCCACGCCGATGGAACCTGGTCGTACACCCGAGAGGACGGCACCCCCTATTGAGCTCATCACGGCTGGGAACGGACCCAACCCGGCCCCGGCGTCTTGCGGCGCCCGAGGGCGTGCTCGAACGGTGCCCTGGCCGATTGACGCTTGCCTCGCGGTGGCCGGCGCAAAACCGGCTTCGTGTTGCGTTCGCTGCGCCGACCGCCTACGATCCGCACACATAGGCTTTGGGAGCCAACATGCGCGTCAAGTGCCTGGGCTACGTCGGAGCGCTCGCAAGGGAACTGGACGGGTGGCGCAGCTTTGCGGCGGAGCTGCTGGCCATGCAGGTGGATGCGACGCCCGCGGGCCTCGCGCTGCGCATGGACGACAAGCCGCACCGCATCCTCGTGCACCCGAGCGAGCAGGATGGGTTGGCTTATCTCGGCTGGGAGGTCGAGGACGCTGCCGATCTGGAAGCCGCCGCCGGGCACCTCGAGGCCAACGGCGTGCGTGTGCATCGTCCGACGGATGCCGAGCTCGCGATTCGTCGCGTCCAGGGCCTGCTGTGGTGCACCGATCCTCTGGGTAACCGTGTCGAGCTGTTCTACGGACTCACCCCTGCGCAGCACGCATTCGAGCCCGCCCGGCCCATGCACGGATTCCGCACCGGCTCGCTTGGCCTCGGCCATGCTGTGCTGACCGTGCCCCGGGTCGAGGACATATTGCCCTTCTACCGCGACGTGCTGGGTTTCCGCGTCAGCGACTATGCGACCAGGCCGTTTCACGCCGTGTTCCTCCACGTCAACGCGCGGCACCACAGCCTGGCGCTGCTCGAGAACGGTCCGGCGGCGATGCATCACCTCATGGTCGAGGTGCTGTCAGTCGATGACGTAGGCAAGGCATACGACGTGGCGCTCGAGCGCCAGTGCGTAGGCGTCACGCTCGGCCGGCACACCAACGATCACATGCTTTCCTTCTACGCCTGGTCCCCGTCGCGGTTCTTGGTCGAATACGGCTGGGGCGGACGCAGCGTAGACGACTCCGCGTGGACCGTCGAAGAGCTGGTGAACGGTCCCAGCCTATGGGGCCACGAGCGATCCTGGCTGGATGCGCGCGGGCGCGCGGAGGCGCGCAGGCTACGCTTGCAGGCAGCTGCACTGGGGCTGCGCGCACCGGTCCACGTGGTTGCCGGCGAGTACGACGAGGCCGAGCCAGGCTAGCCCAGCCTCAGTGGACCGCTCGACGACGTGGCTTCGCCGTTGTAGGCTGAGCGCTTGCGAAAACGATCGGCGGAGGAGAGCCAGATGAACCGTATATTCCACTTCGTGCGTGTGCTGGTTGGCGCGATCGCCGCTTGCGGTATTGCGCATGGCGCCGGCGCCGCCCAAGCAACGGTAGACCGCATCTATGTTCTGGAGTGCGGGGAGTCGAAAACCAACGACGTTTCGGCCAACTGGAGCCCAGGCGTCAACGTCGGCATGGCCTGGGAGTTCAGCGACAACTGCTATCTGATCCGGCACGGCGACAGGCTCTTCCTGTGGGACTCGGGCATGTCGGATGCGATCGCAGCGAAGTCCGAAGGTGTCACGGCCGCGAGTGGGCTACTTACGATGTGGGTACGCAAGACCCTGGCCTCGCAGCTCGGAGCGCTAGGCGTCGCTCCCGCCGAGATCACCGACATCGCCTTCTCGCACTTTCACTCCGACCACGTCGGCAATGCCAATCTGTTTACTGCGGCCAGGCTCTACATCCAGGAGCCGGAGTACGACGCCGCCTTCGGCCCCAATGCGGCGAAGTTCAACTTCAATCCGGCGCTATACGACAAGCTCAGGTCCAATCCCACGGTGAAGCTGCACGGCGACTACGATGTGTTCGGAGACGGCTCGGTGCTGATCGTGTCCACGCCCGGACATACGCCTGGACATCAGTGTCTTCTGGTGCGCTTGCCGCAACGCGGCACGATTGTGCTTTCCGGGGATATGGTCCACTTCCAGGACAACTGGATACACCGCCGCGTGCCGTCCCGCAACTTCGACAAGGAGCAGAGCCTGCAGTCGATGGAGAAAGTGGCCGCGCTGCTCGCCGCGCAACACGCCGAGCTCTGGATCAATCACGACAAAGCGCAGAGCGCCAGCATCCCGAAGGCGCCGCAGGCCGTGCAGTAGCGTCGGCCCGGACTTCCCGCCGCTTCGCGCGGATGCGGACTAGAGGCCGAGGTACGCCTTCTTCAGCCGCTCGTCGCCCAGCAGCTCTCTGCCGCTGCCTTCCAGCACGACGCGACCGTTCTCGAGGACGTAGCCGCGATGGGCGAGGCTCAGCGCATGGCGCACGCCCGTGGCATAACAGCCCAAGTCGAGGTTCTCACGCACCGTCATGAACGGGAACAGGCGCCTTCCCTCGTGAACTTGGACTAGACCGATCGCGACGCGTCGATGCGTGCTCGATCGGCAAGATAGCGTCTCACCGCCGCTGCATCCAGGCGGGAGCCGGCGAGACCGATATGGCCGTCGGGCCGCAGCAGGTAGAAGCTTGGCGTCGAGATCCGAGCACGGGCCAGCTCCTGCTCATTGCCGGAGTCGCCCGGAATCACGTGTGTGCGCAGCAGGCCTCCGAGTTCCTGCATCCCGTCCGCCGGCGCCGGTTGCCCGATCACGATCAGGTTGAAGCGCGTATCGTCGAGCGTTTCGAAGAGATCCTCGATCGGGCCGCCGCTGCGCCGCTTGAGTCGCAGCCACGGGAAGCGGTCGCCCGCGTGGGGCGCGCCTTCGGGGGTCCGTGCCAGCGACTGCGCGAGCGCGCTGCTGCCGTAGCGGATGCCGATCTGGGAGAGGGTGCGAAAGGCGAGCCGCTGCACTGTCTCCCGGCGCATTGCGAGCGCCGCGACGCGTGCGAGGATCTTGGTGCGGAACAGCCCGGCGAGCCAGGTGTCGGATACCACCATCATGAATGCCCGATCGGTGGTGCGCAGCAGGCGCTGCGCAACGGGCAGGCGCTCCGCCTCGTACGAGTCGAGCAGCGCAGCGTCCGCTTGACCTTTGACCACCAGCGCGAGCTTCCACGCCAGGTTGTAGGCATCTTGAAGCCCGGTGTTCATGCCCTGCCCACCCATTGGGCTGTGGACATGCGCCGCATCGCCTAGCAAGAAGCAACGGCGATCGCGAAACCGCGACGCGCAGCGGTGATGGATCCGGTAGGTCGAAAACCAGTCGCATCCCGCAAACGACAGCTTGGCTCCCGCCTCGTGGCGCACGTAGGGGACGACGTCCTCGAACGTCACGTCGTCCCGGCCGCGCAGGCTTGGAGGCAGGATGCCGATGACGCGCCAGCGGTCGCGCCCTTGCATCGGAAAGAACAGGTGAAACCCCTCCTTCCACAGGTAGACGTTCAGCTCGTCGGGCACCATGTCTCCCGTGGCGATCGTGTCGGCGACGAAGAAGACATGCTCGTATGGCGCGCCGGGAAACGTGATACCGCAATAGTCCCGGACCGAACTGCGCGAGCCGTCGCAGCCGGCAACCCAGGCCGCGGTGACCTTGCGCAGCGTGCCATCGGCCTGCTTCAGCGTCGCCTCGACGTGGTCGGTATGCTGTTCCAGCCGGACCAGCTCGGTGTTCCACTGTACGCTGATCCCCCAGTCCCGCAGCAGGTCGCCCATGATCCGCTCGTTGTCGTCCTGGCCCAGCATCAAGACGAAGGGGAACGGGCTCAAGCCGCTGCCGATGTCACCGAGCGGGATGCGCGCCCTGCGTCGCCCGTCCGCCCACAGGTTTGCGCCTGCACCCGTCCTGCCCAGTTCGAGCGCCCGGCCCGCGATGCCGAGCTTGGCGTAGATCTCCAGAGTGCGCGCTTGCACCGCCATCGCCCGGGTCTGCTGCGCCGGCCCGCTGTGCCGGTCGATGATCATCGCGCGCACGCCACGCCGGCCGAGCTGGTTGGCGAGCATCAGTCCCGTCGGGCCCGCCCCGACGATGAGAACGTCGGCGTCCATGGTCATTCCTGTGGTCGAGTATCGGCCGAGGCGAGGTCGGCCGACAAGCAGGCGAGCAACTCGTCTGCGCTGCTGAAGTCGAATCGACGCCCCGACGTGATGCTCTCCAGCCGTCCGGCGATACGCTCCCTCCGGGGCTCGGCGCTGCGGTGCAACTTGAGCACATAGCTGCGTGTGCTCGGATAGTTGTGTTGCGAGTCCAGCGTCATGCGTGCGCCTCCACTTGTGGTTGCCGATCCTGGTGCGAGCCTACGCGCCGAGAACTCGGATGTCGTCAGGAAACGGTCATGATTGGGTCAGGATTCGCTGCGACCGTTGCGCGGGCTCTCCAGCGGCGCCTCGAGTCACGGGCGGCACGCTGCGCGCCAGGTCCTGATCGATTCGGACCATCAGGATCACGGGGTTGCGGATGATCATGCCGAGCATCGCGACGAACCCGCACCGGAATCGGAACGCCCTCAGGACGCGACCACGCCGGTCAGGCCCCGATGGAACCCCGTAGTCTGCAGGTCCTAGCCGTAAAGGCGTCGCACGATCTGGATCGTGCCAATTCGCGTGTAGCAGCTGAGCGCGTGCACGACAGCGCGCGCCGACGGTATTGCCGTCCACTGGACTTGCAGCGTGGCGCTCGGCGTGATCCGCGCCGGCATGTCGCCGAACAGCTCTACCTCGACGAGCCAGTCGGGCCGCGGCTGGGTATAGGTTCGTTCGGCCGGCACGGCATTCTCGTAGCGCACGGCTCGTGCCGAGCGGATCTGCTCGTACCGATTGGAGACGACGGCCTCGTCGCCCGCCGGGAAGTGATCGCTGCGGTAAGGGCGAACTGGATCAGGCCGTGCTTTAGCGTAGGTGCAGACTGCTTACCGC
>Ga0335077_10004976_pt1 | contig 16246 bp, 7 predicted proteins | sample Lox_Sample_31_FD_207151 | JGI IMG/M metagenome (GOLD analysis project Ga0335077, IMG submission 207151) | Soil microbial communities from Loxahatchee National Wildlife Refuge, Florida, United States - Lox_Sample_3.1 | ecosystem: Environmental > Terrestrial > Soil > Wetlands | place: USA: Florida...
AATACGCTGCCAATCCCACCTTGCCATTCTCGGTTGATTTCGTTTCGGCGCGGACCATCCGGATTCGGGTTCAGACCGGACCGGAGTTCGCCCCGCGCCAGCCGGAATTGATGCTCGACGGCCCGGTGCCCAAAGACAATGGCGATTGGAAATACTCGAAGATTGACGGCGGCTACCGCTACACCGGCCCTTATGGCTCCATCACCATCATGGAAAATCCCTGGTGTATCGAGATTCGCGACGCGCAAGGACGCTTGCTCACCCGGACGGTGACGCCGGCGGATTTGCCGCAAACCTATACGCCAATCCTGCCGTTCTGCTTCGTCCGGCGCGCGTCGGATTATTCGCGCAGCGTGGACGCGGCATTCACACTTTCACCCGGCGAGAAAATTTTTGGCTGCGGCGAATCGTTCACCGGTCTCGACAAACGCGGCCAGAAAATCGTGCTTTGGGCCAATGACGCCAACGGCATTCAAAACCAGCGGATGTACAAGCCGATTCCGTTTTTCATGAGCAACCGCGGTTACGGCATGTTCATGCACACCAGCACGCCCATCACCTGCGATTTCGGACACCATTTCAGCGGCGAGAATTCACTGATGATCGGAGACGACGCACTTGACCTGTTTGTTTTCCTGGGCACGCCCAAGGAGATTTTGAACCAATACACCGATCTCACCGGCAAACCACCACTGCCGCCGCTGTGGTCGTTCGGTTTATGGATGAGCCGCTGCACCTACAACAGCGAAACCCAGGTGGTGGACATCGCCAACGAATTGCGCCGGTACAAGATTCCCTGCGACGTGCTTCACATTGACACCGGCTGGTTTGAAACCGACTGGCGCTGCGATTACGAATTTTCCCACACGCGCTTCCCGACGCCGCAGAAGATGATTGACGACCTGAAGCAGGAGGGATTTCACATCTCGCTCTGGCAACTGCCGTATTTCGTGCCCAAGAACACATTGTTCCCGGAAATTATTCAGAAAGGGTTTTTTGTCCGGGACGCCAAGGGCAATTCGCCCCGCGAGGATGCCATCCTGGATTTCTCTAATCCGGCCACGGTGAAATGGTACCAAGATCATCTGGCCCCTCTGCTGAAAATGGGCGTAGGCGCCATCAAGGTGGACTTCGGGGAAGCGGCGCCGGAAGACGGTTTGTATGCCGACGGCCGCACCGGTTTCTACGAACATAATTTGTATCCATTGCGCTACAACAAGGCCGTCGCCGACATCACTGCAAAAATCACCGGCGAGCATCTGATCTGGGCGCGCAGCGCCTGGGCCGGCAGCCAGCGTTATCCGATTCACTGGGGCGGCGACGCCGAAAGCACCGATGACGGCATGGCCGCCGAATTGCGCGGCGGATTGTCCTTCGGGCTTTCGGGCTTTTCCTTCTGGAGCCACGACGTGGGTGGTTTCGTTTCGCGTCCATCGAACGATCTTTACGCGCGCTGGCTGGCATTTGGCGTATTGAGTTCGCACACCCGCTGCCACGGCACCGCACCCAAGGAACCCTGGCATTACGGCCCCAAGTTCGTGGATGAGTTCCGCCGGATTGACGATTTGAAATACGAACTCATGCCTTACGTTTATGCACAGGCCAAGGATTGTTCCGAACACGGCCTGCCGATGGTTCGGGCGCTGTTCGTTGAATACCCCGATGATCCGGGTTCATGGCTGGTGGACAACGAATATCTGTACGGCTCCAGCATCCTGGCTGCGCCGCTGTTCCACGAGAACGCAACGGGGCGCGATGTTTATCTGCCGCCGGGAACGTGGATTGATTACCAGACCTGTAAAGCCTATGACGGCGGCTGGCATCATATCGAGGCCGGGCCGATTCCCATCGTGATGCTCGTGCGTGATGGAACCGTGATCCCCAAGATCGCCCTCGCGCAATCCACCATGCAGATGGACTGGTCAAAGCTCGAACTCGAAGTGTTCGCCAAAAACGCGCAGACGGCCAAGGGCCTGGTTTGCCTTCCCTCAGACAACGTGCTGCACGAGTTGACGCTCACGAGGAAAGGGAATGCTTTCAAGCTGGAGCACGATCCGTCGGCGGGCAAGGTATCGTGGCAGATTCACCTGTACTCGGATCGCCAGCCGCAATAGAAATCGCTCCAGCAACTATTACCATTAACTGTCCAACTTTTTGATAAATGGGACATCGGGGAACAATCATTTTCGTGGCTGCGACGCTGTTGGGGGTGGCATTGGCAAATCATGTCACCGCTCAAAATGCGCAGCCGGAAGCGGTTCCGGTGCGCCAGCGATTACTCATGGACTTCAACTGGCGATTCGCCTTGGGCAATGCCGACGATCCCGCAAAGGATTTTGACCCGGCCAACAGCTACTTCACGTATCTGGCCAAAGCCGGCAACGGCGCGGGCGCTGCGGCTGCCGACTTTGACGACCGCGGCTGGCGCGTGGTTAATCTGCCGAACGATTGGGCGGTGGCGCTGCCGTTCAGCGAACGCGGCAGTAGCAGCCACGGTTACAAGGCCATCGGACGGAATTTTCCCGAGAACAGTGTCGGCTGGTACCGCAAGAAGTTTTTCATTCCCGCCTCTGACCTCGGCAAACACATCACCGTTGAATTCGAAGGTGTGTTCCGCGATTCGGAGGTCTGGGTCAATGGTTTTTACCTGGGCCGTGAATCGAGCGGCTACACCAGCTTTAGCTACAATCTGACCGACTACCTCAACTATGGCGGAGACAATACCATTGCCGTCCGCGCGAATGCCTCACTGGAGGAAGGCTGGTTTTACGAAGGCGCCGGCATTTACCGGCACGTCTGGCTGGTCGTAACCTCGCCGCTGCATGTGGCCAAATGGGGCACGTTTGTCACCACTGCGGTAAAGGACAACGCCGCCGAGGTGACGGCCAGCGTGACCGTCAGAAATGATGCTCCCAAGGACGCGCATTTCCGAATTGAGCAAACCATCCTGGACGCCGATGGCAAGGTGTTGGCCAGAGGTGAATTGAATGGTTTATCGCTGAAGGCGGGCGTCTCGGACAAATTTCCCTCCGTTCTCAGGGTGCCCAATCCACACCTCTGGTCACTCGACTCACCGTACCTGCACGCGCTCGTCACGACCATTCGCAGCGGCGGCGCGGTGGTGGACCGCTACGAAACGCCGTTCGGCATCCGCACGATCCACTGGGATCCCAATAACGGGTTTTTCCTAAACGGCAAACGCGTCGAATTGAAAGGCACTTGTAACCACCAGGACGCGGCGGGCGTTGGTGTGGCCGTGCCCGACGTGCTGAACGTGTATCGCCTGGAACAACTCAAGAAAATGGGCTGTAACGCCATTCGCACCAGCCATAACGCGCCCGCGCCGGAATTGCTTGATGCTTGCGACCGGCTCGGCATGTTGGTCATGGACGAGAACCGCGAGTACGGCATCAACCCCCAGGAACTGGACGAACTCAAGGCGCTTATTCTGCGTGACCGCAATCACCCCTCCGTCATCATCTGGTCCCTCGGCAATGAGGAATGGAACCTCGAGGGCAACGAAAGAGGCACCCGGGTGACGCAGACCATGCAGACGTTCGCGCATCGTCTGGATCCGACGCGTCCCTGTACCGTGGCGATCAGCGGCGGCTGGGGCCAAGGCTCTTCCATCAGCATTGACGTGATGGGATTCAATTACTTCACGCATGGAAACAACGATGAGTATCACAAACAATTTCCAAACAAACCTTCCGTGGCCACCGAAGACGCGAGCACATTTTCCACGCGCGGCGTCTATGTGGAAGACCTCGCCCATCAGCACTTGACCGCCTACGACACGAACAAACCCGACTGGGGCGCCACCGCGGAGAAATCGTGGTCGCACTATGCCGCGCGCCCTTATGTGGCGGGACTTTTTCAATGGACTGGCTTTGATTATCGCGGCGAAGAGACGCCTTTCTCCTGGCCGGCCATCAGTTCGCAGTTTGGCATCCTGGACACCTGCGGGTTTCCCAAGGACAACTTTTATTATTACCAATCGTGGTGGACGGACAAACCGGTCCTGCACGTGTTCCCGCACTGGAACTGGCCCGGCGAGAAAGGACAGAATATTGACGTCTGGGTTTACAGCAATTGCCAGGAAGTTGAATTATTCCTGAACGGCAAAAGCTTGGGCCGGAAAAAGATGACCGCAAACTCCCACCTGGAGTGGATGGTCAAGTATGAACCCGGCACCTTGCTGGCGCGCGGCTACAACGACGGCAAGGAAGTTCTCACCGACAAGATCGAAACGACCGGCGACCCGACTGCGGTTGAGTTGATTCCCGACCGTTCAGTCATCAAGGCTGACGGCGAAGATGTTTCCGTCATCACCGTGCAAGCCAACGACGCGCAGGGAAGAATGGTGCCAACGGCCAACAACGAGATCACGTTCAAGCTGGACGGCCCGGGCCGAATCATCGGCGTCGGCAATGGCGACCCGTCCTCTCACGAACCGGACCAATACGTGCCAAGTGTCAGCACCACGCCGATTGCCTGGCGGATGCATGAAGTGGACAGCACAAAAAACCGGCCGGAAGTGGCGTTCAATTACGACGACACCAACTGGCAGGTCGCCTTCGCCGGTCGCGATAATCACGAAGAGCGGCGTGGCGGTTTTGGCAAAGAGTTCAGCCGGACAAACCTGTATCGCGGCGTGTTTGAATTGGCGGCGGTCACGAACGGTGTGAGTGTTTCGCTCCTGCTGCGCGACCTGGGCGAGGATCAGTGGATATACCTCAACGGTCAACCTCTTGCCATGAATGCGCGCCGCAACAACTCCGGCCATCAGTTTGACCTGAACCCGGCCATGCTGCGTCTAGGCAAAAATGTCGTCGCCATCATCGCGACGCCGTTGCCCGGCGGGCATCACAACCGCGACGTAGGGGAACAGGAACGTGGTGGCAATCCGGCGGTGGTGAAGATCGTTGCTTTGCCGGGCAACTGGAAGCGCAGTCTGTTCAACGGTCTGGCCCAAGTGATCGTGCAGTCCACCCGAAAGCCGGGTGAAATCACGCTCACCACGAGTTCTCCGGGCTTGTCACCCTATGTCCTTAAAATCCATACAGAGCAGGTAGCTTTGCACATTGTGGCAGACGCCAAGTAACATTCCCAGTCGCCATGAAACCCCAAATCGTGACTTACGCCGCTATTGCGGGTATACTTGGGCTGTATCGGTCGGGCGTTCAGATTGGGACCAGAATCACAGTTCGGTGTTCCATGAAGAAAATCATTCGCCTGTTCAGCACCCTTGCCGCGATGATGTCGTTGGCCCAAGGCACATCGGCGCCTGCTGCCGGTTTTACGCCCGTGCCTTCGGAACCATACGCCTGGCACAATGTGGCTATCGGCGGCGGCGGGTTTGTTACCGGCATCATCTTTCATCCCCGCCAAAAGGGGCTGATTTATGCCCGCACGGACGTTGGGGGAGCTTATCGCTGGGACAATACCGCGCAGCGCTGGATTCCTCTTACGGACTGGATTGGCCTGGCGGACGTCAATCTTACCGGCATTGAAAGCCTCGCGGTGGATCCTTCGGACCCAAATCGCGTTTACTTGGCAGCGGGCACCTATACTCAGGACAAGGCGGCCATCCTGCGATCTGATGACCAGGGCAAAACGTTCCAAGAAATTGATGTGCCCTTCCGAATGGGCGGCAATGAGATGGGACGTTTCAATGGCGAGCGGCTCGCCGTGGATCCGAATGATGGCAAAATTCTCCTCTTCGGTTCGCGGGAAGATGGCCTATGGAAAAGCAATGACCGCGGTACGACTTGGAGCAAAGAGGAGAGTTTCCCGAATATCAGGCCGGAACCGGAGCTGGCCAGCAACTCACGTTATTGGTTCCGCTTCCGCCCGCAACCCGTGGGCATCGTGTGCGTGCTGTTTGACCCGTCGAGCGGTCACCTAGGCAGTCCCACGCCGGTGATTTACGCAACGGTATCCACCACTGGGACCAACCTTTACCGCAGCGGCGACGAGGGAGTTACTTGGCAGGCGGTGACCAACCAGCCGGTGGGATTACGCCCAAACCACCTTGTCCGTTCGTCGGACGGATTGCTTTACCTCAGCTACGGCAAGGAGCCAGGACCGAACACCATGACCGACGGTGCAGTCTGGAAATACAATCCCCAAGACGGTGTCTGGACCGATATCACACCTATCAAGCCAATAACGATTGATCAAACCTTTGGCTATGGGGCTGTCACCGTGGACGCGGAGCATCCGTCCACGATCATGGCAACCACGTTCTGCCACTGGCAACCGCATGACGAGATTTTTCGGAGCACCAATGCCGGCGCAACCTGGACGCAACTTTGGAACGACAACACGGAATGGGACTACTCCAGCGCGCCTTACACCAAATCCCGCATTCCTCATTGGATGGGCAGTATTGCCATCAATCCGTTCAACCCGAACCAAGTGTTGTTTACCACCGGTTATGGCATCTGGAGTTGTGCCAATGCAACCGCTGCCGACTCGGGCCAGCCCACGCGCTGGGTTTTCCTTGACCAAGGACTTGAAGAAACGGTGCCGCTGACGCTAATCAGCCCGCCGGAAGGCGCGCACCTGTTGAGCGGAGTCGGCGACATTGACGGCTTCCGGCATGATGATCTCATGACTTCGCCTTCTGAAACATTTGCCGGTCCGCATTTTGGCAACACGGAAAGCCTAGCTTTTGCCTGGAAAAAACCGTGGGTTATTGCCCGTACCGGCACAGCTCGGGAACGCGACCCCGAAGTGTTTGCTGCCTATTCACTGGATGATGGCAAAACCTGGATGGCCTTTGCCAATGCGCCGACTGATAATGCCCAAGCCGGCGTCATTGCCGCCTCTGCCAATGGAGGAACTTTTGTGTGGATTCCCCGTCGCAGGGTGCCGTACTTCACCGCCAATTACGGAACCAACTGGACTGCGTGTGCGGGGCTTTCATCCGGCTTTCAAGTGGTCGCGGATACGGTGAACCCTAACCGGTTTTATGCCTACGACTCGCGCTCCGGCCAACTTTTGGTCAGCACCAATGGCGCTGTCAGTTTCTCCGCTACGCCAGCGGCTCTTCCGGCGGCGGAGAATTTTGGCGCGGGCTTCGGCGGTGAGGGCGGGGCGGGAGCGGAACTCTACGTCACTCCCGGCTGCGAGGGTGGTCTTTGGCTGGCATTTCGCGCTGATGGCCTCTACCACTCCATCAATGGAGGCGCGAGCTTTGAGAAAGTGGAAGGCGTTCAAGAAGCGGATTCGCTGGGCTTCGGGCGAGCGGCACCGGGCAGGAATTATCCGGCCCTTTATTTGGCAGGCAAAGTGGACCAACTCCAAGCCCTCTTCCGCTCCGACGACGCCGGGCGAACCTGGGTGCGCATCAACGACAGCCAGCATCAATTCGGATGGATTGACAACGTCACCGGAGACCCGCGCATTTATGGCCGGGTTTACTTTGGCACCGCTGGCCGCGGCATCGTTTACGGCGACCCGGTTCTAAAGGCCAAATGACCGGGTGGGTTGTTTGACTTCGATGAAATGAGGCGTTCGAAGGACGCGCGTGTCGGCAGATCAGCTTGCCGGTTTGATCATTGGCAACTGAATACAGTGGCGTTGCGGTTGGCCATTCCAGCGAAATGTTTGCCCTTTCTCGATATTCACCTCGCGTACCACGCTGCCGTAACGCAGGCGGCAGGGGTTTCCGCTGAATGAATGAATGGTGGCGGAAACCAATTTGCCGTCCTGCCACTTGATGTCCACAGTGAAGTCGCCGCGGGCGCGCAAGCCCTGCACGGAACCGTCTGGCCATTCCTTGGGTAGCGCAGGCAAGAAATCCATGACGTAGCCTTCGGTATGCGGATGGTTGGGGCCAACGTAAGCATCCTGGCTTTGGAGCAGCATTTCGGCCATGGCGGCGGTGATGCCAAAGTTGCCGTCAATCTGCATCGGGGGATGCAGGCCAAAGAGGTTCGGGCAGGTATTGCGCGCCGAGAACAAATTCTGGAGCATTAGATACGCCTGCTCGGGATCGTGCAGGCGCGCGTAGAGGGCCGTGCGCCAGGCAAAGGACCATTCGCGGACGTCGCTGCTCGGAGCGATGCCGCGGGCGTCGAGCGACACCTTGGCGGCGGCGGCGAGTCTCGGCGTTTTCCCAACGCTGATCTGGTCGCCGGGATAAACGGCAAAGAGGTGTGACGTGTGACGGTGATGGTCATTAGGCGTATCAAGTTCGGGATATTTCGGATCGTGCAATTCGTGCATCCATTCCAAAAGTTGGCCCCAGCTTCCAATACCGGGCATGACGAGCTGGTCGCGCAGGGCGGCAATTTTATCACGGAATGGTTTGTCAGTTCCCAGCACGTCGCTGGCCTGGACAAAGTTGTTGAACAGGTCCCAGACGATTTCCTGATTATAACTGACCCCGTCCTGAACGGGGCCGTGTTCAGGCGACCAACCGTTGGGCACCACGAGTTTGCCGTCGGGCAGGGTTTTGAGATGGTCCACCCAGAATTCGCAGGTTTCCTTCATCACCGGATACGCGGTGTTTTTTAGAAAATTCGTGTCGCCGGTGAAGGTGTAGTGTTCCCAAAACCCGCGGCAATACCAGGCGTTGGCCGTTTTGTCCCATTTCCAGCCCATGCCGCCGAAGATGTTGTGCGAAGTGCGGATGACCCAACCGCGCGTGGACATTTCGCCGGAAGGCGTCTTCAAGTCGGGCGAAGCGTCGGTGGCTTTGCGCCAAGCGGGAAGCTGGCTCGAAATAAGATTGAAAAGCGGCAGATGACACTCGGACAGGTTCGCCACTTCCGCCGGCCAATAATTCATCTCCACATTGATGTTGACGTGATAGTCGGAGTTCCACGGCGGGCTGTCGCTGTCATTCCACAGTCCTTGCAAATTTGCGGGCAGGCCGCCGGGTCGCGAGCACGAGATGAGCAGATAACGGCCGTATTGAAAAAGCAGCGCTTCGAGTCCGGGGTCAACGGCCTTGGCCACTCCAAGCTTGCGCTCATCCGTCGGCAATGCACGTTGCACGGGAGTGGACTTGCCAAGATTGATGCTCACACGATTGAAAAGGGATTGAAAATTCTTTACGTGCTCCGCTTTCAAGGCGTCGTAGCTTTTGTGTGACGCGACATCCAATGCCGCAGTTAAGCGCGCATGCGGGTTTTCGCCGCGATAATGCGTGGCGTAGTCCATCGCGTAATCCGTCCCTGCGGCGATCAACAGGGTCAGGCTGTTGCAATGCTTGAATTCCAGGGCGGCGCCGTTGGCTTGCGATGTTCCTCCGCCATGCAACACGAGCAACTGCCACTCGTATTTCAAGCCGTTGTCGAGCGTGCCGGAAATGATCATTCGGTTGCCGGACACGACGGTTGACGCGCGGTGCGAATCATCCATCTCGATGCTGCCGGTGTAACTGCCGGGCTTGTCAGCGGTGAAGCGCGCCACCAGCACGCCGGCTGGATGGCTGCAAAAGAATTCGCGGCGATACTTCACGCCGTTTGCTTCGTAACTTACATGCGCCAGCGCGTCGCCGAGGTCGAGGTCGCGGCGGTAATGGCTCGTTTTATCCTGACCGATGAGATTGACATATACATTGCCGAAGTACTGGTAGGCGCCCATAGTGTCGTTATTTCCCAACGGGTTCTCGTCTCCGGTCCAAAGACTGTCTTCGTCAATGATGATGCGCTCCTTTTGCGGCGCGCCCATGATCAAGCCGCCCATGCGGCCATTACCAATGGGCAAGCCTTCATTCAGGGGTCGGATGGCCGGCTGCTGATACCACAACGTCAAGTCACCGGCAAAAGCAGCGGCACAGAAATTCAGAACCATCAATGTGATGGATAGGATTTTTCCCATGATCGAGACCATTGCATTTACAGATTGACATCCAGATGCACAACCTTTCCCGGCTTCGTGCTCAAATCAACAATTCCCCCGCCATAACGGAGACGGCAAAGATTGCTGCCAATCGAGCGAAAGGTGACGGAAGCCAGCTTGCCATTATGCCGGTCAAAATCCACAACGAAATTGCCGCCACGCGAAACATCCATCGGTCTTGAGGTTACAGGAATTGATGAAGCGCCAGTGTCTGCGTAAGTGAAAAGAGCCTCTGTCTGGCGGCAACGTAATCGAAACCAATGTGCGCGCGGGGTTCGGCCGTCTCGTTTGGGTTGATTCGCGCAAAACAGGCGGCCCAATCATTTACGGACTTTTCAGTCTGGACCATGGCCAGCGCCTGAATTGCGGCGCCGAGTGCCGCGCCTTCCGCTTCGGTCAAAGTGACCACACGGCAATTAAAGATATCGGCACATATCTGCCGCCAGACGGCGCTCCTGCTACCACCGCCCGTGAGGCGGATTTCCGCTGGCGAGATTCCAAGTTCGCGCATGCGTTCCAGGCCGTAGGCCAACCCCAAGGTCACTCCCTCCATGACCGCACGAGCCATCAGCGCGGGCTGCATGTTGCGAGGAGTCAAGCCATGAAAAACTCCGCTTCCGCCCGGCAGATTTGGAGTGCGCTCGCCCTGAAGATACGGAAGAAAAAGAAGCCCGTCCGCGCCGGCGGGCGCGCTTTCCACCGCCGCATCCAGTTGAGCCACCGACCATCCGAACAGGTTCCGGACAGCCTCGGTGGCCACGGTTACGTTCATGGTGCAAAGCAGCGGGAGCCATGCGTCGGTGCTATCGCAAAAGCTCGCAATTTCACCCTGGGCATCAATTACAGGCTTGTCACTGTAGGCGTAAATGGTGCCTGAAGTTCCAAGGCTGGCCGTGACCCGCCCAAGTTCCCAGTACCGATGGCTCCCATCATATTGTCGCCACCGCCGGCGCTGACCACAACGTCGCGAGGTATAGCCCAGCCTTCGGCCAACTCCGGCCTCAGCATTCCGATGGCTTCCCGCGAAGAGGCGACTGCGGGCATTTTTTCCGGCAAGGCCGGATCAATGAATTCCACAATATCCCGCTCCCATTTACGGCTGCGAACATTCAACAAGGCGGTGCCCGATGCATCGCCGTATTCCATGCGGAATTTTCCCGTCAGGTGAAAATTCAGGTAGTCGTGCGGCAGCAACACGGTAGCCAGCCTGGCGAAATTTTCCGGTTCGTGCCGCTTGAGCCACAATATCTTGGGCGCAGTGAAACCCGGAAGCATATCAAGCCCGGTCTTTTCAATCAGACGCTGTGTGCCTCCAAAGTTGGTCCGGAAAAGATCGCATTCTTCAATGGTGGAAGTGTCGCACCAGAGTTTGGCTGGACGAATCACTCGCGCCTGATTATCCAGGGCAACGAATCCATGTTGTTGCCCCGAGACTCCGATACCACGAACATCCTTACGCCTGACGCCCAAGCTCTCCAGAACCTGCCGGATAGTAGCATCCAAGGCTTGAATCCAGGTTTCTGGATGCTGCTCCATATGGCCGGAAGGCAAGCCGGACAAAACATCATAACGTCGGGTGGCGGATGCAAGAATTTTCCCCGTCTCACCATCCAACGCGATGGTTTTCGTGCTTTGCGTGCCGCAATCAACGCCAAGATAAATCATGCCGGATTTAGTCGTGATTTTTCAATAGAGACACCCGGCCAAATAACCAGCCAAAGCCTTGCAGGTGGAACCGCGAATTTCAAGGTAATCTCCAATTCTTTCCAATAGTTCCTGATTCATGGTAAAAAAGTAATGCCAGTTTAGCCACGACGATTAAGAGCTAAATTTCGATTTTGTCAACCAACCAGATAGGCATAGATTGAACTTTGCAATCAAAAAAAACAAAAGCACTTGCAATCTTCACACGCCCGGCGGCCAGAGTTACAATTGAATGATCTGCCGTTCACCCTGGTAGGATATTACTTTGTCCGGGTGGTCGGGAATTTCCACCCCTGTGCCGTGGTCCTTCCCGACAATGACGATATCAAAAGTGCGTTCCTTCAACATGCCGGGGAATGATCCTCTCCGGTCGTCAATCGTGAGTTGGCGTTTGGCGTCGTCCCAGTGAAACGCGATGGTGGCATACACGCCTTTCTCATAATCGTAATTGTCGTTCTCATCTTCATACAAGGTGAAGTCCCCATCCGCGCCGGGATAAATCCGTAATTCAATTGGGTCAGCCGGTTTTTCGGTGGCGTATTGGACGAAGGGACCCATCGGAATAATGGAGCCTGCCTTGACTAACAGCGGAATTTTGTCAATAGGGGCGTCCGCAGTGATTGTTTGGCCGCCCGCAAGGCTCTGGCCAGTCCAGAAATCAATCCATTGCGTCCCGGCCGGCAGATAGACTGGCCGGGTCTGTGGGCGCGGTTCAACGATTTTTTCCTTCGCGAAAATCTTCGGCGTTTTCCAGAAAAGTTGCGCCCGAAAAGCGCCCAGAACGGAATTGGCCGTCTCGCAGGCAAAGTCGTATTCCTTTCCGGCCTCAAGTTCCACGGGGACGGTGTAGGCCTCAGTCGAAACGTAGTTGTTGGTCAGCAGTTTGCCGTCCAGAAAAATCCGTTTCGGCCCGAAGCTTTTGAAGTGAAACCGATATTCGCCGGTCTGCGTCGGAATCAGTTTGCCTTCCCAGCGCATGGAAAATTTGGGGCCGGTGATGAATTTGGGCCAGCCACTATACCAAAACAAGTTCACGTTCGTCTCCACATCTTCGTGGCAAAATGTTCCGAAGTGGTTGTCGCTGTAATACTTGACATCCAAGCCCGGCTTGCCGTCTTTGGTCCGAAAATGGCCGGGCGTAATCGGGATGCTGTCCTCGGGCGGCCGATGCAACATGTATTGTGTCACCGGACAGACCATGATGGCCGGTCCGAACATGAACTGATCGTTAACGTGATAAGTTTTCTCGTCTGCGGCAAAATCCATCGGCAAGCCACGCATGATGGTGTAGCCGTGGTCGGTGACCTGCCACGCGAGGGAATAAGTGTAAGGCAGCAGCCGATAGCGCAGGTTGTCAAACCTGACAAGGACGTTGGTAAACTCGCCGAATTGCCAGATTTCGCGCGGCGTTTCCGAACCGTGCGAACGGAAAATCGGGCAAAACGCGCCGAACTGAAACATGCGGGTGTAAAGCTCCTGATAGGCGGGGTCCTTGCCGCCATTGGAAAAAACACCCCCATACGCGCCGATGACGAATCCGCCGATGTCGAACGTCCAGTAAGGAATGCCCGACATGCAGAAATTGAGTCCGGCTGAAATCTGTTTTTTATAGACATCCCAATTAGCGCCGATATCACCCGACCAGGTGGTAGCGGCGGCCCGTTGCTGGCCGGCGAACGTGGAGCGGGTCAGAATATAAACACGCTTTTGGTCGTTTTCCTGGCGTAAGTGGTGATAGAGGCTCTCGGTCATGACCAGCGAGTAAGGGTTGAGATACCGCGCAAATGAACCGAGATAATTGGTGCCGATTTGTTTCATCCAATACTCTTCACCGTCCTTGGTCAGGGCGTTGATGACGTCCGGTTCCGTCGAGTCAATCCACCAACCGTCTATCCCCTTGGAATACAGGCCGGCTTTGAGGTATTTCCAGTAGATATCGTTGGCCTTGGGGTTGTAGGCGTCGTAATACTTGAACCCGGCCCAGCCGAACGGCGGGTAGAGAAAACCATTGGTGTCCATTTCCTTGTAAATGGCCGTGTCCGGGCCGAGACCGGGCCAGATCGAAATCATCATGTGGAAATGTTCCCGGTGCAGTTCGTCCACCATTTCCTTCGGATGCGGATAGGTCGTTTCGTCGAAGAACATGCCGCCCCAGTTTCGATTGCCGCCCCAGTAATCCCAGTCCTGAATGATGTTGTCTATGGGGATGTGGCGTTGGCGATATTCCTGCGCGACGCCGAGGAGTTCGGCGCGGCTCGCGTAATGCTCCTTGCTTTGCCAATAGCCGTAAGCCCACTTGCCATACATGGGAGCCTGCCCGGTGAGGTCCCGGTATCCGGCGATGACCTGGTCCATGTCCTGGCCGGCGATGAAATAGTAGTTCACGTTGTCGGCCACCTCGGACCAGAGCGACATTTTCTGCGGATTATCGGCAAAGATAGTCTTGGAATAATTATCCCAAAGGATGCCGTAACCTGCGGTGGAAATCAGGAAAGGCGTGACCGCGGCGGTGTTGGCCTGAACCAGTTTCACGGTGTGCCCGCGATAATCCATGTAACCGTTTTGGTGCTGCCCCAAGCCGTAAATGCCTTCATCCGGCGTCAAGGTGAAATCCTGCTCCACGCTGAACGCATTCGTTTCATACTTCATCCGGACCGGCGTAATGATCGGCGCGCCTTGTTCCTTTAGAAGATTCCGGTTGTCGGCAGTGAGGAATTGAATTGCGCCGTTATGCTTGGAAAGGCGCAAGGTGACGTTTTTCGATGACAACGTAACGATTCCTGCGTCTTCCTGAAAACGGATGTTCAAATCCGGCACGTTGGTTTCAATCACCACCAGGCTCGTCTTTTCGGAAGTGCCGCCCGTCCGCCATTTGAGAATGCGCACAGTGTCGTCCGCGTAGAACTGCACCTTTACGTGCAGATTCCCGGTGTTCAACAGAACACCGTTCTGAATGCGTCGGGTCTGGGCTATGGATGTTTTGGCTTTCGCAGCTTGAGACAGGGCGGGTTGGGTCCGGCAGGAAATCGACAGAATACTTAAACAGAGGATGCCGGACAGAACTGTCACCCGGAGGATCGAGGAGTATATTTTCATATCTTCGCAATTTTTGTGATTTTCCTGTGCTAACCTTCAAGCATGGCTTCCACACGGATCGGCTCGGAGCGCGGTGGACGCACAGGCAGCAGGTTACTTGCGATTTCCTTCCCATCCACCAGCAATTTTCTGACGCCGCGTTGTTTGCCTTTCGGGTTTTTCACCTCGATAAGGTATGTGTTGCCGCGAAACCGGCGTGTGACGGTAAAGCCTTTCCATTTGGCTGGAATTACCGGGTCCACACGAAGGCCGTCGTATTCGGTGCGGATGCCCAGAATCCATTGCGTCACGGTAAAATAAGTCCAGGCCGCCGTGCCGGTGAGCCAGGAATTCTTGGCCTCGCCGTGCGTGGGCGCGTCCTTGCCCGCAATCATCTGCGCAAAAACATACGGCTCGCAGCGGTGCAACGCGCCGATGTTCTCACGCGCCGATGGATTGATCCGCGTATAATAATCGAAGGCGCGATTGCCGTTGCCGACCATGGTTTCGGCGATGATAATCCACGGATTGTTGTGGCAGAAAATGCCCGCATTTTCTTTGTAGCCCGGCGGGTACGAGGAGATTTCGCCCATGTGAATGTAATACTTCGTGAACGCCGGCTGCAAAAGGACAATGCCGTGTTTGGTGGCCAGATGTTTGTTCACCGATTCGAGCGTGAGTCGGGCTTTGCCATCCTTCAAACCGATACCGGCCATGATGCACATGCCTTGGGATTCAATGAAAATTTTGCCTTCTTCACAGAACTTCGAACCGATGGGTTTGCCGAAATCATCGTAAGCGCGAATAAACCATTTGCCATCCCAACCGTGTTTGAGGATGACCTTTTCCATGTTGGCGGCTTCGGCCAGATAGCGTTCAGCTTCGCCATCTAATTTGCGTTTCCGCGCGATGGCGGCCAGTTCCTTTGCCGCCAGCACAAACAGGCCGGCGATAAACACCGACTCGGCCACTTTGCCGTCCTTGTTCGTCGTGGTCTGGAACGACTGGCCGGGCGTGTCGGAAAAGCAGTTGAGGTTCAGGCAGTCATTCCAATCGGCACGGCCGATGAGCGGCAGGTCGTGAGGGCCGAGACGTTCGAGCGTGTAATTGAAACTGCGACGCAGATGTTCATACAACGGCTGTTCGGAGCCGGGTTCGTTCTCGAATTGAACTTGTTCGTCAAGAATGCTCCAGTCGCCGGTTTCCTTGAGGTAGGCCGCGGCGCCTATGATGAGCCAGTGCGGGTCGTCGTTGAAACCGCTGCCGATGTCGTTGTTGCCGCGTTTGGTGAGCGGTTGATACTGATGGAATGCGCCGCCGGTTTTGAGTTGTGTGGCCGCGATGTCGAGGATGCGTTCGCGCGCGCGGGCCGGGACCATCTGCACGAAGCCCAGCAGGTCCTGGTTCGAATCACGAAAGCCGAGGCCGCGGCCGATGCCGGATTCGTAGAACGACGCCGAGCGCGACATGTTGAAGGTGGCCATGCACTGGTAGGCGTTCCAAATGTTGACCATGCGGTTGGCGTGGACGTCAGGCGACTGCACCTGATAAATGCCGAGCAGGTCGTCCCAATATTCACGCAGGGCTTGAAAAGCGGCGTCAACATTTT
>Ga0335077_10004978_pt1 | contig 16243 bp, 19 predicted proteins | sample Lox_Sample_31_FD_207151 | JGI IMG/M metagenome (GOLD analysis project Ga0335077, IMG submission 207151) | Soil microbial communities from Loxahatchee National Wildlife Refuge, Florida, United States - Lox_Sample_3.1 | ecosystem: Environmental > Terrestrial > Soil > Wetlands | place: USA...
CTCAAAATGTTCCGGGAAGCGAGCCGCTTCGTCAGCGAACTGGCCAGCCAGGGACGCGTGATTCTTTTTGTGGGCACCAAGCGCCAGGCCCAGGAAGCGATTTCCGAGGAAGGGCGGCGCTGCTCGATGTTTTACGTCAATCATCGATGGCTGGGCGGAACGCTGACAAACTGGGCCACGCTGCAGAAATCCATCAAGCGGCTGAAGACGCTCAAGGCGATGATCGAGGATGGGCGCATGGCGCAGCTATCGAAGAAAGAAGCCGCCCGGCTGGAGCGAGAGTTGAAGCACCTACAGCAGAACCTAGAAGGCGTGGAGAATATGAGCACGCCACCGGACGCCATGTTCGTGGTCGATTCGCATACCGAGGCGATTGCCGTGCGTGAAGCGCGCCGCATGGGCGTGCCTGTGGTCGCTGTTGTAGACACAAATTCCGATCCCGACCAGGTGGATTGGGTAATCCCCGGCAACGATGACGCGCTGCGCGCGATCCGCCTTTTTACGACCAAGATTGCCGACGCCGTTGTGGAAGGCCGAGCCGCCTTTGAGCAGACGCAGTTGGCCGGAGAAAAGGTGGGAGCGGCCGAAGGCGCCGAGACGGCGGAAAACGTGGAGTACGTCGATACCAGCGCTTACGAGTCTTACGAGAAGCAGGAAGGCGATTTCGTGGAACCCTCGGCGGAGTTTACCGATGCCGAACAGACCGTTCAGGCCGAGGGCGATTCCGAATCCCAGTGAGTGCCCGGCGAAACTTCGGCCGGGCGTAGCGCATCCAAAAACTTCCATTCCTTTCCTGAGGATTTGCCAAGATGGGGACAAGCTCTGATTTCAATGTGCCTGCGCAACTGGTGAAGGAACTCCGCGAGCGCACCGGCGCGGGTTTTAGCGATTGCCGCAACGCTTTAGTGGAAGCCAAGGGCGATGTGGACCGCGCCATCGACGTCTTGCGCCGCAAGGGACAAGCCGCTGCGCAAAAGAAGGCGCAGCGCGAGGCTAGCGAGGGTTTGATCGGCCATTACATTCACGCCGGCGGCAAAATCGGCGTCATCGTGGAAGTGAACTGCGAGTCCGATTTCGTGGCCCGCACGGAGGATTTCCAGCGCCTCTGCCATGACGTCGCCATGCACATCGCGGCGATCGACCCGCGCTACGTGCGCCGGGAGGAAGTGACGCAGGAGATCCTCGATCACGAACGCGACATCTATAAGGAACAGGCGCGCGCGACGGGCAAGCCGGAGCCGGTGATCGAGAAGATCGTGAACGGCAAGATGGAGAAGTTTTACGAGGAAAATTGCCTTTACGAGCAGCATTTCATCAAGGACGAAAGCGGCCATCTCACCGTGGGCGAGCTGATCAATCAAATGATTGCCAAGCTCGGCGAAAACATTTCCGTGCGGCGTTTTGTGCGCCTCAAGGTGGGCGAGACCACCAGCGCGTCTTCCGGAACAACCGGCGCCACTGTCCTGGAGCCGGTGCGCTAGCGCTAACGGTTGCCCGAGGTTACCGCTGTGGTTCGAAGACCGCGCGAATAGTAAGCCACCTGGAAACTCTGCTAAAATGCCCATCGAAAAACTGAGCGAAGCTGCGGCTCGGATTCGGTTCCATAACTTCCATACGACATGACCACAGCGAGTCCATCGCTTGAGGTTGCGCGTCCCGCCTATACCAGAATTGTATTGAAGCTGTCCGGGGAGTCCCTGCAAGGGCCGCACGGTTCGGGGATCGACGCGGAGACGGTGGCGCGCGTGGCCGCCGAGTTGAAAGAGATCAGCGACATCGGCGTGCAAGTGGCGATCATGGTGGGCGGAGGAAACATCTTTCGCGGCACCCGGCAGAAAGCTCTTTCCATCGATCGCGCCACGGCCGACTACATGGGCATGCTGGCGACGGTCATCAATGGGCTGGCCCTGCAGGACGCGCTCGAAAAGCAAGGAGCGCACACGCGCGTGCTGAGCGCGATTGATATGCGCCAGGTGGCCGAACCCTTTATTCGCCGGCGGGCCACCCGGCATCTGGAGAAAGGCCGCATCGTCATTTTCGCAGCGGGCACCGGCAACCCCTATTTTTCCACGGATACGGCCGCGGCTTTGCGTGCCATGGAGATCAAGGCGGAAGTAATCCTCAAAGCGACTCGGGTGGATGGAATTTACGACGCCGATCCCGAGAAGGTTAAGGGCGCCAATCGCTTTGAGCGCATTACCTACTTGGACGTGCTGCAGCGAGGGCTGGCGGTGATGGATTCGACGGCCATTTCGCTCTGCATGGACAATAAAATGCCGATCATCGTCTTCGACTTGAACGAGGCCGGAAATCTCAAGCGTGTCGTTCTCGGCGAGAAAGTGGGTTCGCTGGTTACGGCCAGTTAATTGGCCGCAGCTGTGAAGGGCGCAATGACGGCGATGGAAAGAGGACCGAAGGGATGAGCACCGTAGCCACAAGCAAGGATGCGCTGGCCCAAGCAAGGGTGCGGATGGAGAAGGCGGTCGAGGATTTTCGCCGCGAACTGGCCGGCGTGCGTACCGGCCGCGCGAACGTCAGCCTGCTGGATCATGTGCGCGTGGATTATCATGGAACGCCGATGCCGATCAATCAGCTGGGCACCGTTACCGTTCCCGATCCAATGATGCTGGTGATTTCGCCGTGGGATCCCGGCGCAGTGCCTTTGATCGACAAGGCCATCCGCACTTCGGATCTCGGGCTGAATCCCACCAACGATGGCAAGGTCATTCGCCTGCCCATTCCGCCGCTCACCGAGGATCGCCGCAAGGATTTGGTGAAGCACATTCACAAGGTGCTCGAAAATCATCGCACCGCGATGCGTAACGTGCGCCGCGACATCAAGGAAGCCGTAGAGCATTTGGAAAAAGATAAGAAAGTGAGCGAAGACGAGCGCAAGCGAGCCATCGAGGAGCTGGACAAACTCACGCATAGTGAAACGAAGAAGATCGAGGATCTCTCCGCCTCCAAGGAGAAGGAGATTCTCGAACTGAAGTAGGGAACCTCTCGGAGATCGACTCGGTGCTACGGGAAGCCAGCGCTATTTCGGAGCGTCGAGGCCGGCGGCAGGATCCGCAAATTCCTTGTTGTATTCCTCAGTCTCAATCGGCGCGCATTCCATCTCGCGAATGTCAAACTGAGTTGATTGCAGGCGCAAGCGCAGTTTGACCGCCACCCACGGCTTCGTATACATCTTCGGATCGTCAATTGTGATGGTCATATCCAGGTGAAGTTGGTCGGCGCGGCGATACTGCTCGATCACGTGCAAAGCGTCGCTGTGGGGACGCCCGGCATTGTCCAGCCAGGTTCGATCGTCGAAGCCATTCGATTCGGCAACGAATGTGTAGTCGTCCACCCACTTGCCCACCGAATAGCCCCACCACCGCGATTCCGGCGCATCGGGAGCCCCCCAGGTGGGGTTTCCGGCATCCTTGGGCAGAGGCCGGCCATCGGTCCAGATCACGCGCCATTTCTTGTTGAATTCGTACAAGACCACCACGTTTTCCGGCGTCTGGATGATCCGGCTGGTCCTGAAATTGTGCAGAACGATGCGGGGAAACCCCTGCGGATTGCAGCCAGGCATGGGATCGTTTGTCAAGGCCGACGGAACTTGGGTGACGCCAAAGGTCGGCTTGTGGGCGGCGAAGGTTTGGCGCCCCAGCTCCGTGAAAGGCAGCTCGTGTTCGGGCTTGCCGTCCGACGGCATTTGGCCGGCGCCGTTTGCGTGGATTCCCGCGCCGGGCCCTCCGGCGGGTTCCCAGACCCCGGAAATATCATGCTTCGGAGCGGGGCCCGGCTTCTCTCCCTTTTTGTCGAAGTCGTAGACGGCCCCCGGCTGGCGCGCGACGTCCACGCCACCTCGGTCTTGTTCTCCCTGGTCTTGCGCATGCGACCGAACGGAAAACACCAGCGCCGCGAGCAGGACGACGGAGACGAGGACACGTTCGGTCATTGCTTCGGCGCGTCCGGAGGCCGGCCCGTCGCATGTAAGGTCCTGCCGTCCGGGAATGTAACCTGCAGGACGCGGCCGGCAGGCCGGCCATTCTTGACGGGCTCGACAACGACGGTAACCTCATCGCCCGGCTTGAAGGATTGCTTGGTCCAGCCGAGATTGGCCATGTCCGGCGGATTGCTCGTTTCGGCGATCCAATGCGCGACTTCACCTTGCTCGTTTTTAACGTCGAATTTCAAGAAGCAATGGGGATTCGCCCAAAACCACTCGGTGACCGTTCCGGCCAAAGTGAGTTTTTTCCCGGTATCAAACGCCGAAGAGCCGTGGTGCGCGAACAGCAGCACGGGCAAAAAAAATCCCAGGCTCAAAATCGAAATGAATTTGAACGCGCGTTTCATGCCCGCGGATTGCGAGAACTACTTTGCCGGACTTGAAGGAACGACATTCTGAAGCAGCGTATTAAAATTCTCCTGCTCCGAGACCGCGCAAATCATCTCCCGAATATCGAAACTCGGCGCGTTCTGTCCCATGCGGAAATTCTTCAGGGGATACCAGGGTTCCGTATACATCTTCGGGTCGGTAATCTTGATGGTGAGATCGAAGTCGAGCGAGTCCACACGGTGGAACGTTTCCTCGACGACCAACTCGTCGCTATGCGGCCGGCCGGTATTGTCGATCCAGGTTGTATCGTTCAAGCCGTCGGTTTCGACCACGAGCGTGGTGTCGTCCACCCACTTACCCACCGAGTAGCCGAACCAGCGCGGTTCGACAATTTCGTCGAGCTTGGGCAGGGGCCGCCCGTCGGTCCAAATGTTGCGCCAGGTCCGGGTGTTTTGATAGAGCAGCAGCACCTCATCCTTGGTTTGAACAATCTGCAGGCCGCGCAGGTTGAAAAGCTCTATGCGCGGGAACCCGATCGGATCGCAGTGGTCAAAGGGGTCGTTAATCTGCGAAATAGGAGCGATGTTGACTCCAAACCCGGCCTTGTGCGAGTTCATCATCTGTTTTCCCAAAGGCGTGTAAGGCATCAGGGCCTCGTGCTTCGCATCGCTGGGCATGTCGCGCGGCCCGCTGGCAAACACTCCATCGCGATATCGGGGGACCGGCTCCCAAGTTCCAGACAGGTCGTGGACCGGAGCGGGTCCCGGCTTCTGGCCGCTCGCCGCTAGAGACTGCGCCGGCCGCTCCCAGCCATCCAGATGGATATTCTCATTTTGGCCCGCTGCAGGGGCCGCCTGCTGGTTATTTCCCGCTCCTTGCTGTGCTGGCCGGCCGCCTTGAGCGCGTGTAACCGGGGAAAGTGCCAGCGCTGCAAGTAACACTGTGGGGGCTACAAGATGCTTCAGCATGTTCACAATCCTTTCAGCAAGAAGTGAGATGACGCACGTACCGCTTCGCGCGAACCACTCTTGGCGGTCGCCTTCACTGGACCTCTGTATTCATTACGTACCCGCTGGCCAGGATGAACTTGTTGATCCGGCCCACGGACAAGCTCTTGGACCTTGCAGCCATCACAACCGTCACCACATCCCCGGCCTTGAAGGTCTTTGCGTTGAAGCCAAAATTCACAAGCGTAGACGGAGCCGGCGCTTCGCAAACCCAATGTGCGACGTTGCCCGCATCATCGGTCACATCGAGCTTCAAGAAGGTATGGGGATTGGTCCAAAGCCATGAAGTAACGGTGCCCTTTATGGTGAGTGGTCCTCCATCGTATGACGCGTTTCCATGATGTGCGAAAGCCGGAACACCCACAATCAGAAGAGAAAAAACTGCCAAGAAAACGACCCTGATCGCGATTCTCATGCGGCCTCCTTGGCGCTTTTTCGCAAACTAGCTCTTTCACAACTGGCTAGCAAGCAGCCTTTGGCTATCTCACTTCCGAATTCATCACGTAGCCGTTGGGAAGGATGATCTTGCTGATACGGCCGACGGGCAAGTTCCCGGACGTTGCGGCCATCACCACCGTGACCACGTCCCCCGGCTTGAAGGTCTTCGCGTTGAAGCCAAAGTTGATGAGAGTGGAGGGCGCCTGGTTCTCGCAAACCCAATGGGTGACGTTGCCCTTATCATCGGTCACATCGACTTTCAAAAAAGTGTGGGGATTGGTCCAAAGCCACGCAGTTACGACTCCCTTTATGGTGACGCCCTTTCCGTCGTACGACGCGTTTCCGTGATGCGCAAACACTGGCGCCGCGATTATCAGAAGAGCAGCAACCGTAACCAAAATAGTCACGAGCCTGTGTCTCATACTTTCGATCCTCCCTTTTGGGGTCTAGCGGTGGAACCCGCGAGTTCACATACCCGGCTGGCGGCAGCATACACTTGGGTTCGGCGACGGTCAACTTGGAGTTAAGCATCAGAAGAACAACAGGCACAGAAGTGGTGGGTGACCAGGGACTCGAACCCTGAACTCGCAGATTAAGAGTCTGCTACTCTACCAGTTGAGTTAGTCACCCACGCCGACGAGTGCGACAGCAGATTTTAACCATTTTGCATGAATCCGCAAACCTGCGCCAGCCCGCGGACAATCTTCTTCCTTCCGGCAACAGGCGGTACCGCATCCCTAGCTGTTCTGGTTGAGAAGGCGGCGACTCTGCGGCGAAAAAAGATTGCGCCCCACCCGAGGGTGAATCAGGGTGGGGCGAAAGATATGCCTAAATCGATCTGTTGGTAGCTGCGAATGCTGGGCCGGCTAGAGGAGGAAGAACGTGTCGTCCTTCTCGGCGGCACTCGGAACTTCGAGGGGGGACCGAGCGGTAAGCTGTTGCTTTTCGAGTTTGCCGCGTTTCACGACTTCCATTCGCTCCTGAAGTGCGGGAAAGTTTTTGGGGAGCCTTTCCGTTTCGCTGATCTGACTCGGTCTGATCATCATCATTTTCCTCTCCAAGGCTATCGAGGATGGCGTTTTCCAAAACCGAGCATAAGCAGGCCGGGGCCGAAGAACAATGCTCTTTTCCCGTATTTTGGGATGAGGGGTTTCCTGTAGACGCAGGCGAAAGCCATCTGCGATGAGGCTCCTGCCGGGTAAAGACATGAGAGGGAGCTAATCGCGCAGTTGATTGGCGATTTCGCGCGCAACTTCCCGCGCACGCGCGATTTCCGAGGGATCGAGGGAGATCGCGGCGACACGAGGATGCCCGCCGCCGCCGAAACGTTCCGCAATGGAAGCGAGATTTTTCTCCGCCGAGCCCGGATTCCAAGGATTGGATCCGATGGAGATCTTTGCGCGTGTGGGCGAGGCGCTGATGCCTACCGAATAGCGACACTGCGGGAACAGCAGGTAGGGGATGAACTTATTGTATCCCTCCAGATCGAGCTCGCTTACGTCAAAGAAGACGACGTCGCCCAAAGCTTCCGCGCGCTGCTTCATGACTTCGACGGAACGTCTATGCCGTTCGAGCAAAGGCCCGAGATGGCGCGCGATAATCGGCGCCTTGACCACGTCAGCCATGGAGTTTTCCGCCAGATAGGGAATCAATCGCGGCACCAGGCCTGATTCCGGCGCCGCTTCGATGACCAGGGCCACCTGTGTGGCGGGTTCGGTGAGCGCCACGGCCGATTCCGGAGTGGGGAACTGGGCCCCATCGATCACATCGCCCCAGTGAATCAATTCCGCCAGCGGCTGGACGTTGAATCCGAATTTCGAGCTGGTGATGTCCGCCAGCAGCTTGGTGCAGGATTTGTATTCGGGATCGTAAAACTTTTGGCCGGAATGATCGGCGCGAAAGTGGGCGGCATCCGCCGCCGTCAGGAACGCGCTCTGATGATGGTCGAACCACCAGGTAACGCGGGGTGAACTGGAGTATTTGAAATCGACGATGACGTTTTCATCCCCGTCAAACGTCTCCTCCTCAAACGGAGGAACCGCCCGATGGGTCATCCCCGTGTAGCAAAAGACCGCCTGTCCGTTGATTCGCTCCCGGTAAAATCGGGTGAAGATCGCCGCGGAGGCGGCACCGTCGAAGCAGCGGTCATGAAAGCAGAGGCGAACCTTTTTCGGTTCGGGCAAAAGACCCTCGCACGCGGAAAAGAGGCTGAAGAATTAATCACAGCAAAGCCCCTTAAGATGGACGTGCGACCCGCGATTGTCAAGCGAAAAGGCCGTTAAGAAACTCATGCCGCGAGTTCCGCGCCTTTGTCTCGCCTAATGTACGGCGTCTAGGAGAACCGCACTTTCACGTCAGGGCGCCTCTCCAGATGGACGGAATCGATAAAGCGCACCTGGCGCTCTTCCAGGTTCATGACGAGCGAATGGGTGCGAATTCCATCGCCGAAGAAGCGTACGCCGCGGAGGAGATTGCCGTCGGTAACGCCGGTGCAAGCAAAGATGATGTGACGGCCGGGAGCGAGGTCTTCCGTTTGGTAGACCCGCTTGGGATCGGAGATACCCATCTTGGCGAGACGCTCCTGATGTTCCGGCTTGGAGACCACCAGACGAGCCTGCATCTCGCCGTTCAGGCAGCGAAGCGCGGCCGCGGTGATCACGCCTTCCGGCGCGCCGCCCGTGCCCATCACGGCGTGAACGCCGGTGCCCACGACAGCGGCGGAAATGCCGGCGGAGAGATCGCCGTCACCGATCAGCCGAATGCGGGCGCCCGTGGCCCGGATATCCTCGATGAGCTTCTGATGACGTGGCCGGTCGAGAACAATAATCACCAGGTCCTCTTTGTCACGATTAAGACGCCGGGCGATGGCGCGAATGTTGTCCACCACGGGCGCGTCTATATCGATGGCGCCCTTGCAACTCGGGCCGACGACGATCTTATCCATGTACAGGTCCGGCGCGTGGAGCAGACCGCCTTTTTCGCTGGCCGCGAGCACCGTGATGGCGTTGGGAGCGCCGGTGGCGCAGAGGTTTGTGCCCTCAAGGGGGTCGACCGCGATGTCCACAGGCGGATATTGGAAACCCTGATTGTGGGCGGCGGCGCCGACCTTTTCGCCAATGAACAGCATAGGCGCTTCGTCACGCTCGCCTTCGCCGATCACGATCGTTCCGTCCATGGGAACGTTGTCCATCACTTGGCGCATGGCCTCGGTGGCGGCCTGATCCGCTTGATGGCGATCACCCGTACCCATGGTGCGGGCGGAAGCGATAGCGGCCTGTTCGACGACGCGCAATAATTCGAGACTCAACTGAATCTGCATGAGTGCTCCCCGTTAATTTAGGTAGCCAAAGGGCTTAAATGATAAACAAGTTCCGCGCGGGGACAAAGGGATTCGCTCGAGCCCGTTTATGATAGTGCCTGTCCGGGTAGTATACCTTTATACAAAAGCGGAGAGGCCGGTGATGCGCTCTCCGATGATCAAACGATGAATGTCATGCGTGCCTTCATAGGTGAAGACGGACTCCAGGTTGTTCATATGGCGCATCACGCAGTAGTCATCGACGATGCCGGCGGCGCCCAGGATATCGCGGGCCTTGCGAGCGGTCTCCAGAGCCATCCAAACGTTGTTCATCTTCAGCAGGGAGACATGCTCCGCCGCGGCGCGATCTTCGTCCTTTAGCCTGCCCACGTGGAAAGCAAGCAGCTGGGCTTTGCTGATTTCGGCGATCATCCAGACGAGCTTGTCCTGGACGAGTTGATGCGCGGCGATGGGCTTGTTTTCAAATTGCCGCCGCGTCTTAGCGTATTCGAGGGCGGTCTGGTAACAGGCCATCGCCGCGCCAATGGCGCCCCAGCCAATTCCATAGCGGGCTTGATTGAGGCAGGAGAGCGGGCCGCGCAAGCCTTCGACGCCAGGCAACATGTTTTCCTCGGGGATTTCGCAATCCGTGAACGAAAGGCCGGAAGTGATCGAGGCGCGCAGGGATAACTTGTTATGAATGTCCCAGGCTTTGAAACCCGGCGTGCCCTTCTCGACGAGGAACCCACGGATACGGCCATCTTCGGCTTTTGCCCAGACCAGAGCGACGTCGGCAAGCGAGCCGTTGGTGATCCACATCTTCTCGCCGTTGAGGATGTAACCGCGGCCCCGGCGCACGGCGCGCGTAAGCATGCCGGCGGGATTGGAACCGAATTGCGGCTCGGTCAATCCGAAACAGCCGATGGCGCGAGCGCCGTGCAGCGCGGGCAGCCATTTCTGCTTTTGCTCGGGAGAGCCAAATGCGTAGATCGGATACATGACCAGCGCGCTTTGCACGGAGACAAAGCTGCGCAAGCCCGAATCGCCGCGTTCGAGTTCCTGCATAACCTGGCCGTACGCGACGTTGGACATCCCCGCGCATTCGTAGCCGGTGAGATTCGAGCCAAAAAATCCCAGTTCAGCCATCTGCGGCACGAGGTGCAGGGGGAAAGTCCCTTCGCGATTATGTTTTTCGATGATGGGGAGAACTTCGTGGTCTACGAAGTCTCGCGTGGTCTGACGCACCAAACGTTCGTCATCGTTCAGCAGGGAATCGATTTCCAGAAAATCGACGCCGGGAAAGCCGGGCATGTCATCTCCGAGGCTTAACGAGCGATTCTAAACGAACGCAATGCCGTCACTGACGCCGGCTGGCGTGCCGGTGCGCTGGCGTTTGGGATTAAGCTTTCTTTACCGGCCAAAAAGCCCGATATAGGCGGCTTTGCCGATCACGTGGCCATCCATCGCTTTCAGCAGGTCGGCACGTGAGGAGCCCGCGGGCAGATCGAGTTTCGCATCGAGCGCGTAGAGTTCGAACGTATAGTGATGAGGCACCGCACCCGGAGGAGGACACATGGGCTGATAACCGTTGACGTTGCGGACGTTCTTGCCCTGTGCGATTCCATCCGGCGAGGCGTCCGGCTTTATGTCCGCCGCCAGCGAAGTCGAGTTCGCCGAGATGTTCCAGACGATCCAGTGCGTGACATCGCCCGAGGACTTCATGGGCGCGCCTTCGGGATCATGCATGATCATGGCGAGACTCGCGGTAGCGGCCGGCGGGTTGCTCCATTCCAGCGCCGGCGAGGTGGCCTTGGGGTCGGCACACGAGAACTGGTTGGGAACCTTGCCTCCATCGCTAAATGAGGGGCTCGTGATCTTGAATTTCGAAGGAGGCGGGGCTTGGCCTTGCTGCTGCGCGGCGGCGCTGCCCATCCCGGCCAGGACGAAAGCTGAAGCAACTGCGAGCAAGCGTATTGCATTTATTGGACGCATCATTTTCTCCTTGGTTCGCCTGTCGTTTTTAGCAGTAAACGGCAGGTAGTGCAATATCGTCTCTTGGGATGCGCCAAAAACCTTGGCCGGACCATGTTACAGCCGAATCACAATTTACGATCATCGGACATCCGGACGGGCGAGGCGTGACGCATGAACTACCATTGCCGTTCTGACGGGAAGCACGGCAAGCTATTCCGTTCTAAACTGAGACGCGTTACAGAAAGGACGCTATGGAGACCGCTGCCGCAATACTTACCAAGCTGGTTTTCGAACAAAACGATCAGCTGAAATCGCAACTACAAGCCTTCACGGTGAACACATCGAAAGGGGCCGAAGCAGTTATCCTTCCGGTCTACCGGGAGATTCTCGCGGCGTTGGAGGGCGGCGCAGGCCGTGGGGGGCAAAGCGCGAGCCCAAAGCCCTGAAACTTGGCGAAAAGCGCCCAGTTCTCTGAAGCCACCATCGCACAAGACAAGGGGAATATCCGTGGCGAATGGGATTGACGAGGCCGATTATGGTTTGATCGGCCGCCGCGATTTGCTTCAAGCGTTCGGCCTCATCGCAGGAGAACTCTTTGTTGTGGGGCCGGCGATGAAAGCTGCCGCCGCATTTGCTGCAACGGTGGCGCAAGGCTCCTCCCGAGGTGCTGGGAAAACCTTTCCGGTCACAACCGTCAATCACCTTGCCCTGAGTTCGAACGATTACGCCCGGAGCCGTGACTTCTATGTGGACTTGTTTGGGATGCGGATCGTATGGGATGACGGCAAGGGCTGCGCACTCGAATTCGGCAGTCTTACGTCGCCGAATGGCATCTACATCAGGCCCGTAGCTCGGGGCGTCAAGCCGACCATTAATCACATGGCCTTTGGAATCCCGAATTTTCTCGCGCAGAAGTCCGCTATGCGAACCGAAATGGAGCGCCGCGGCCTGAAGGGTATTCGGCCGGACAGTGAGATGGGATGGAGTTGCGATGACCCAGCAGGTTTTCCAATCGACATCTGGGTGCCGGAGAAGGACAAGGCGATGTTTCCGGGGGCGGCCGGCCCGTGCAAAATTGCCGCGTCGACGAGCTGCTTGGCGGGGTGGCAAGCGGGCCAGAAAAATCTCGGCGCCTCAGCGAAACCCGGCGGGCGCGGTTTCAAGGCTTCGTCTTACAGTTTTATCGTCTTGAATGTGGCGGACGTCTACAAGGAGCGGGACTTTTACAGGGATCTACTGGGAATGAAGGTCATTTACGAAACCTCTGAACCGTCCAAGCGCGAATGTTTTTTAACGTTCGGCGGAAATACGCTGCAACTGCGGCAAACTGCCAGTGCGTCCGTGAAGCCTTCCTGCAACGAATTTGGCTTAGCTATCGAAAACTTTAATCGGGACGCCGTGGAAGCCGAACTGATCCGCCGCGGGCTGAAACCTCAGCCGGATTCCAAGCTGTCGTGGACCATCGCCGATCCGGATGGTTATCAGATCGACGTGTCCGCAGCCGGATTTTCGGAGCATATCGCCAAAGATTGCAATGGCAGCAAGGCCACTTGTCCTGGAGGACCGACTGGCTAACGCCCGTTGGGTGATCAGCGACGGGAGTGCTCGGCTGATTGGCGGATTTCGACGATGCGATTGCGATCGAAGATGGAAATGTTTATCTCGCAGCGAACGAAGCTAAGTTCGGCGGGCGCGATCGCTTTGGTTCTGGGTTTTTGCGCATGCTTTTCGGGGATTCCTGCGCGAACTCAAGAGCCGATTCGCATCGACGTCAACCTGGTGATGCTGGACGCCACAGTGAAGACCAAGACCGGCCAGATCATGAACGATTTGAAGAAGGATGACTTCGAGGTTCGCGAAGACGGCGTCCGCAAGCAAATTACGGTGTTCGGCCGCGACCAATTGCCGCTGAACGTCGCTCTGGTGCTGGATCTCAGTGACTCCATCGGTCCTTTTCTCGACCCGCTGCGCGATGCCGCGACAACTACTCTTACGGCTCTGAAACCGGAAGACGAGGTGGCGCTTTTTACTTTTTCCACTGAAGCGCAATTGAGCGTTCCGCTGACGACCGACAAGAGAGAGATCGCGGAGCAGTTCCGGGCATTCCACACGGGCGGCGCCACAAACATTAACGACGGAATCTTCGTCGCCGCCAAGTATTTGCTGGAGACGGCGCCAAAGGGACGCCGGGTGATCATCCTGATCAGCGACGATGTGGCCACGGATGCCGGCGGAGAAGGCACGAAGGATATCATCACGGAGACGACCGCCGCCGATGCGGCCGTGTACAACCTGAAGGTGCCTGGGAACAATCCCGCCATGCTGCGGTTCGCAGCGGGCCGAATTCCGGGGCTGGTGGACATCAATAAAGTGACCCAGCAAACGGGCGGGGAGATTTTCGATGTGCAAAGCATGGCCTCTTTGGATGCGGTCTTCAAGGCCTTGATCGAGCGAATCAAGACGCGCTATACGCTGGGATACTACACATCAGCGAACGGCGCCGAGGGCAAACCGCACAAGCTGGAGGTTCGCCTGGCGCGGTCGTTTGGAGCCAAAGGGCGCAACTACACGATCCTTGCGAAGACGGGCTATTTCATTCCTTGATTTCCGCGACTGGCCCGAGGCAACGTCTACAACTGAATTTTTGAAAAAAGATAGCTGCCGATGGAAAGCAGAATCGACGAGGCGACAAAAAGCACGGCGAAATCCAAGGCCGGATTAAAGACATAGGCGCTACCCAAAGCGCCGCGCAGGCCGTCGATGCCGTAGGTAAGAGGATTCAGCCGCAGAGCAAATGTCAAAAGGCCCGGCAATCCTTTCAGGGGAAAGAGCGCGTCGGAAAAGAAGAAAAGCGGCATCACCAGGAAATTCATCACCAGCGGGAAGCCCTGCATGTCTTGCAGCACGGAGCCGATGGCAGTGCCGATGGACGTGAACAACAGCGAAATCAAAAACATGAAAACCAGGGCCACGGGCAGCAGCAGCCAATTCTGAAACCGGAAGCCGAACGCGAGACACACCAGAAAAACCACGGCGCCTTGAATCATGGCGACAATCGCGCCGCCCAAGACGCGCCCGAGGACGATCTGCAGCCGCGACACGGGCGCGACCAGCGTTTCCTTTAAGAAACCGAATTGCCGGTCCCAGATGATTTCGATGCCGGAAAAGACGGCGGTGAAGAGAATGCCCATGGCCACAATTCCAGGCGTGACAAAATTGAAATAGTTGCCGGCGCCGGCCTTGGCGAAGGTGGCCCCGAATCCGAAGCCGAGCGCCAAAAGGAAAACGATGGGCTGGCCAAGCGATCCAACGATGCGCGCAGGCGAACGGCTGTAGCGCTTGAGCTGGCGCACGCAAAGGATGTAGATGGGTCTCATCGTCTGCGCCCCCACACTCTGGCCATTCTTCGCATGCGGTCGGAGGCGGAGCCTTCCTCCTCGCGGATGCCATGACCGGTGAGCGCGATGAAAGCGTTCTCGAGAGAAGAAGATTCGGTTTGTTCCTTAAGCGCCGCGGGCGTGCCCTGGGCGACAATTTTGCCCTGATCGATCACCGCGATCTCCCCGGCCACGCGATCGGCCTCGTCCATATAGTGCGTGGTGAAAAAGACGGTCACGTTCTGTTCCTTGCTCAACTTCTGGATATGGCCCCAGATGTGGTTGCGCGTCTGCGGGTCCAGGCCGATGGTGGGCTCGTCGAGAAAGAGAATGCGCGGCTGGTGGAGCAGCGCGCGGGCCACTTCGAGGCGCCGCTTCATCCCGCCGGAGTAGCGCTTCACGAAATCGTCTCTGCGGTCCCACAGTTCGACCAATTCGAGGAGTTCCTTGGTGCGTTTGGCGCGTTCGCGGCGAGGTACGCCGTAAAGACCGCCGTGCAGGTCCATATTCTCGGCGGCGGTGAGCTCGTCGTCCAGGCTGGCGTCCTGGAAAACGATTCCAAACGAGCGCCGCACCTGTTTGCGCTCGCGGACAGGATCGAAGCCGTTTACGCGCAGCGTGCCGCTGGTGGGATCGAGAATGGTGGTCAGCATCTTTATGGTGGTGGTCTTGCCGGCGCCATTCGGCCCCAGGAAGCCGAAGATCTGGCCTTCGGGCACGGTGAAGGAGATATGGTTCACCGCGCAGAAAGTGCCGTAGTTCTTGACGAGATCGTGAACTGTGATGACGTCGCTCATTGGCGGTTTCCGGGCCGAGCAGCATACGCTTTAGGCTGTCGGCAATGCAATTGGTTGTTGAGAGGGCAGCCGGCCGCGAATGGCGAGCCCCTACCTTACTGTCGACGCAAAAATTGATCCTGTTGGTAGACTTTCGAGCCAAGGTGCGACATGCCAGACCCTTCAGTTCTACCCCCGCTTTCCAGCCTCACGAGCGGCGGCTCTGAGATTTTCTATGAGACGCTCCAGGGCGAATTTCCTGCGAATGGCGCACTCTTTGACTCTTATAACAGTCCATCCGTCCTTCCTAAGACGCCGTGACACCCGTCGGTCCCTGCGTTTATTCGCCTCGATCTTGTCGCGCCAAAATGCAGTGTTAGTTCGCGGCAAATACTTGCAAGGGCAGCCATGCCAAAAACACCCGTCCACAAAAATGGCTATCTTCCGACCGGGCCATGAGAAGTCGGGCCTGCCGGCCACGTGCCAATGTTTACGGTAGCCTTTGAAGCCGGTCTCCCAGAGGAACCGTCCTAGCGGTAATTCGGTCGTTGTATTGCCGCGAGAACGTACGGAGGCCATGATCTTGGAGCGCACCTTCTTTGAGACATGATCCATACACCGTCGTCCTAAGAAATCTCATCGCTTCGCATAAAGCTTGAGATCTTCGGCACTGATCTGGTCCGCTGGCACAAGCTTGTAGTGTTTCTCCTCGACGATTTTCACATCCTCGCCCTCAAGGCCAAGCTCAAAAAGTGCAATTATGTCGTCCGCCATGAATTGCGCCGAAATCGGACGACAGGTAAGGTAAGGAAATTTTTCCGCGCAGCAAGCAACATCCTGACGTGTCTGTGTGACGCCAAGTTGATCGGTGCCGCCCTTCGCTTGAACCGGAATGACGAACTGCTGACCGTGCCGGTTAACTCCAACATAAACTTCGTCGATCTCGATTTGTCCCATATCTTTGACGAAGGTCTGCAGGTGGTTCTGCAAAGAGTAAGTCGCAATGCCAAGAAAAATATCAACTAGACGATTGTAGCGAACCT
>Ga0335077_10004979_pt1 | contig 16238 bp, 15 predicted proteins | sample Lox_Sample_31_FD_207151 | JGI IMG/M metagenome (GOLD analysis project Ga0335077, IMG submission 207151) | Soil microbial communities from Loxahatchee National Wildlife Refuge, Florida, United States - Lox_Sample_3.1 | ecosystem: Environmental > Terrestrial > Soil > Wetlands | place: USA...
CGTTCTGGATCACGATCTGAGCATTGGCGCCGTTGGGAACAACGACATCGCCGGCGGCATCTAGAACGTCGGAAGTAACCTCGGCGGCGTAGGTCTGACCCTCGGCTGCGCGCGCTGAGTCGATCGTTTCTTCTGATCGCACGGACACTTCTGTGCCGGCTGGAAGCTCGTAGGTCTTGGTAGTAACGGCGGACGGCTCGGGATGGTAGTGATCTTCGTGGCTTCGTTCACGCCGGGCGCGCTTTGCGCCTTCCTTTCGCGGTTCCGCGGGCGGCGGCGCGGATGCGTCGTCGTATTCGATCGACTTCACATCCTTCATTGCGATCGTCCGCGTAGTGTTGTCGTCGCCTTTGACCGTGACGTCAGCGGGAGTGGTGCCCGTTACTGTGCCCGCATATTCGCTGCCATCCCGCAGAAAGACGGTAGCGTGCGGACCCGCGGCTGTTTGCTGCTTTGCGCAGGAGATGAGCAGCCCGCCAAGAATGATGAGAACAAAGATAGAGCGCCGCATGGTTGTCTCCCTCCGATTGAATTTCAGCGAGTTTACTTCCCCGCCAATACTGGTTTGCGCGCCAGAAACTGCTTGATGGATCGCGTCGCCTGGCGGATACGATGGTCATTTTCGACGAGCGCAAAACGGACGAAGCCCTCACCCAAGGGGCCGAATCCGATGCCCGGCGAAACCGCGACCAGCGCTTCTTTCATGAGCAGTTTGGCGAATTCGAGCGATCCATCGTCGCGATAGGCCTCGGGCACCGGCGCCCACACGAACATGGAACCACGCGGCGATTCCACGGGCCAGCCCGCCCGCCGCAGGCCTTCCACCAACAGATCGCGCCGCCGCTGGTAGAGCGCGCGGATCTTCTCCGTATCCTCCTCGCACTCGCGCAGCGCAATGATGGAGGCAATCTGGATAGGCTGAAACACCCCGTAATCGAGATAGCTCTTAATGCGCGCCAGCGCGCCGATCATTTTCGCATTGCCCAGGCAGAAACCGACGCGCCATCCGGCCATGTTGTAGCTCTTGGACATGGAAAAGATTTCGACCGCGATCTCCCTGGCGCCCTCGACTTGAAGAATGCTGGGCGGCTTGTAGCCATCGAAGCCCAGGTCGGCGTAAGCAAAATCGTGCACCACGTAGGAGCCGTGATGACGGGCCAGGCGGATCACCTCGCGGAGGAAATCGAGGTCCACGCAAGTCGTGGTCGGGTTGTGGGGGAAGGAAATGAGAATCACTTTGGGCCGCTCGCCACAGCGATACACATCCTCGAGCCCGCTCAGGAAAGTGGCGGCGTCGGGCATGGGCAGCATGCAGGCGTGCCCTTCGGCCATGATGACGCCGTATTGATGAATGGGATACGCCGGGTTGGGCGAGACCACGACATCGCCCGGCCCGATGATCGCGAACAGCAGGTGTGCCAGTGCATCCTTAGCGCCGATGGTGACGATGGCTTCGCTCTCGGAATCGAGGCTGACGCCGTAGTTCTTCTCATAGCGCTTCACGATCTCGCGGCGGAGCTGCGGAATGCCGCGCGACATGGAGTAGCGGTGGTTGCGCGGATTGCGCGCGGCTTCCATCAGCTTGTGCACCACGGCGCGCGGCGTCGCGCCATCGGGATTCCCCATCCCGAGGTCGATCACGTCCTGCTGATCGGCCCGCAACCGCGCCTTCATCTCGTTGATCACGGCGAAGACGTAGGGCGGGAGCTTTTGAATGCGATAAAAACTGTCTGTAGGTCCGGGCATTAAGCCCATTTTACGCGGTCGAGCGGCCGGCGGGGCGAGAGCTTACCGGAGGCGCGAGAAAATTACCGCATCAGGCGCTCATGGCAGGCCCGTTTTCGGCGCCGTGGCTCACTGGGCCGTGACCGTGACTGTGGAGAGGGCAGCGCCGCGGCTGCCGGACGAATAGTCGTAAAGAGTGAACACGTATTCTCTTCCCTTCTCGATCCACGGGGCCTTGCACTTCTGACCCCCGCAGTCGAGAGAGGTCCCGAATTCTTGTTCCTCCTTGCCCTTTTTATGGGTATCGACCACGTAGACCCTGGCGCGGGTGGCACCCTGCGTAGTCCACGTAACGAAAGTTGTGCAGGCAGTCTTACCGGCTGCGATGGTGCAGGGGTTTGGATCCGCGCCAATCGTGCCGGTGGCTGCGAACGCGTGTGCTTCAAGAATTCCCAGCGCGGCCAGCAGCGCCAGGAGATGCCATCTTTGCATGTGTTTTGCCCTCCTCAACGTAATTGCGGGCCACGGAACTGGCCCGCACCTGAGACGTTAATCCCAACCGAGGCCGAAGGCAAGCCCTGGGCGAAGAAAGAAGCGCAACCTCGAAGCGGGCTAACTGGCGGACGTATTAGCGACGGCCAACTGGCTGTTGGTCGCACTCCAGATTCCGCTAACGCTGCCGCCGGCGCTAATAAACAACGCCGCGGAAGCCAGGCACACGAACGCGAGCAACAACGTGTATTCGATCAGATCCTGGCCCTGTTCCTCCTGAAAAAATCGCTTAAGTGTCGTCATCATGTCTCCTCCTCCGTGTAACGAGCTTGATAACGGCTCCGTCGCCCCCACGGGCGTTCCTGCCGCTTGTTCGATGCTACTCATGTTCGGGCGGCATAAGTCTAGTATCTTTCGGAGCAGCGGGAGATCTTTCGATGGTGATTAGCTAGAAGACAAAAACGCGGTTAACTAAAGAAAACGCGGTGCGGCATCTTGGCACGCGGGAGTGACAAAGTTGCCCGGTCTGGGCAACAGTTGGATATAAACTCCAGTCAGCAGCGTGCTCCGATCTTATTCTGCAAACCAACGACTTAGTCGACTGCATGCACTGTGGCAATCAAATTGTTCATAGCGTCATTGCGACCGCCCAGCAGTGCGATCTGCCGTTGGTTAATTCGAGGAGTTCTCCATGAGCTTCGAAAGCCCATTGCTTCCAACCGACCCAGTAAGTCCGGAGAATTCCGCTCCGTCCAGCGAGCCAGAACACAATGCGAGCCGGCGCATGTATGAGCGTTTTCCTATTGATACGCAACTCCAGATCTGCTGGGAGGAATCGAAAGGCGTGCGCCGGCAGATTCGAGCACGCACCATCGATGCCAGTAAGTTCGGCGTGCAGGTGCAAACGGAAAGATCCATCCCCACGGGAACGCTGGTGAACGTGTTCACCGCCAACTTCACCCCCATCGGCAGGGCATCGGTCCGCCACTGTACGCCCAAGGGCATGGACTACCGGATCGGCCTGTACATGCCGGACCGCTTCGTCGACGATCTCTGATTCTTCTCGCACCGCGGGAGCCTTGAAAATAGACCCCTGGCGATTGCAGCGCCGTCTTCGTGACATAATCTGCGTGTTCGGTGGTTGCGATGTGGAGGCGAGGCGATGGAGTTTGCAACAAAATCGCGCAGATCAGAGCCAGTCCCCGGCTACATGGTGCCGCTGAAAATCGTCCAGGGGTGGGAGTTCATGTCCCGGAGGTGTTCTTTCTGCCAGTTGAACTCGGGGTGCTGGCGCAGGTGCTCGGCGGCTTTGAAGTGGAGTCCGCAGGCGTGGCCGGCTGAGGCGGCGAGGGTGAGCTTTTCGGCCATGGCGGAGTCGGCCACTTTGTTGATGACGGCGCCGCCGATGCCGTAGGCGGGAAGCCAGGGCAGATCGCCGCGCGGGGAAAGATCGATGTGGCCGCACAGAGTGCGCTCGCCGGGCTCTTCCTTCTTGTCGTAGGTGTCGTAGTGATCGGCCAGGAAGCGCTCACCGGCCGCCACGTCGATTTTTCCCCTGTTCTCATTCATTAATTGATCCCAACGAACGTGGCGCGCGTTGGCGCTGTTGGAGAGATCCGTCACCGGGAAATCGGTCTCCTGGCTCGCCAGGTTCTCGTTAACCGGAAAGTTCGATCCAACGAAATAGCCGTCCTTCGTGCGCTGGAGATTCACGTTCTTGAGGCCCAGCTCGAGGTCGGCGATCTCGTTGGTCTTGCGGTCGGCGACGAGCCAGTTGTTGGCGTAGCCGCCGTTGTTGCCCTCCTTCATGATGCGAGCGAAATCGTCGATGGAAGCGGAATACTGCAGGGCTTTGCGGCCGCGCACGAACTCGGGAATCCCGTTTGGATCCCAGCCGTGGAAATTCGAAATGGTGGTTTCGGTGATCATCATGCCAGCGGCGTTGATGCCGAAGTCGTCGCCGCTGTGGATCAAGCCGGGGTAGCCGTCCATGATGAAGTGCTGGCCTTTGGAGGGGACGATATCGAAGATGATGGTCCAGCGCTCGCCATCGAGATACTGCGTCCAGTTGTTGTGACCGATGACGACGCGGCCGTCTTTGGTGTAGCTTCCGGTAACCACGAAGGCGCTGCAATGATCGGGAGCGGTGACGGAAGCGGGGGAGTTGATGCCGTGTTCCTTGTCGTACTGCTTCACGTAGTAGCTCCACTCCATGGAAGCGTTCATGGCCACGATGTCCCAGAGATCCAGCCTGACGCCGCGCGCGTTGGCTCCCTCGGTGATACCCTGCAGTTCGTCGCGATATTCCGGCTCGATGTGGGGCCACAACATTTCCTGCGCGGCGTGACGGAAGAAGCCCCAGCTTTTGTCGTTGTCGTGCGTCATTTCGAGCCGGGTGACTTTGAAGCTATCGGCGATTTCAGTGGCGAGCAGGTAGCCGTGCTGGAAGCCGACGTCGGCGGGTGAGCCTTCGAGGTGCACGAAGGTCCAGCCGCTCTTTTCGGGGCGGCGGTAGGCGTTCTTCAAGCGAGGATCGGCATGGGGTTCGCGGGAAGCAAGCGACACAGCTACGAACAGCAAAGGCGGCGCCATCAAAAGAAGGGCGGTTTTCATCGACGCGCGGGGCATTCATTCCTCCAGTGCCTTATTATAGGGGGGACAGCATTTTGTGCGCAGCAATGCGCTGCCAGCTTCGGTTTCCCACCACGTATGTTCGAACGATTCACGGCAGAAGCGCGCCGGGTAGTATTTCACGCACGCTACGAGGCGAACCGGTTCGGAAGCCCAGAAGTCACGGCGGAACACCTGTTGCTGGGTTGTCTGAAAGAGGCGCACGGCCTTCTCTCCCCGGCAGCGAGGGATTCCATTCGAAGCCAGATCGAATTGAAAGTCCCAAAGGCAGAGAAACGGGCGACGACGGCAGATGTCCCGCTGAGCCATCCATCGAAACGGGTGATGGCTTACTGCGCGGAAGAATCCGAGCGGCTCGGGCACCAGCACATCGGGGTCGAGCATTTAGTGTTGGGGCTGATGCGGGAGGAGAAGACTCTGGCGGCGGACCTGCTTCAGAAGCATGGACTGACGGTTGCCTCGCTCCGAGAGAGACTTCAGCGCCAGTCGACGGCCGCAACTGTGTCGTGGGAACCACCGCAGACTTCCGACGCCGCGGACATTTGCCGCGACCTGACCGCGGCGGCCACGAACAGCGCGTTTCCACCGTTGATCGGCCGCGAGAGCGAACTGGCGAACGTCATACAGGTGCTTGGCCGCCGCTACGGAAACAATCCGGTGTTAGTCGGCGAACCGGGTGTCGGCAAGACGGCGATTGTGGAGAGTCTGGCGCAGCGAATTGCGGACGGTCAGGTTCCCGAATTCCTCATGCGGAAGCGGATCCTCGCGTTAAATCCACTAAATTTCGTTGATGCTCAGAAGGCTCGCCGGGAGTTTCAACGCAAGTTCGCAGATTTGATTGCGACGGTCGCAGATCTGTCGGACGTCATTCTGTTTATCGACGGGCTATTCGAGCCTGGCGTGCGAACCGGCAGCCCGTTCGGAGATGTGCTTGGGCCGCTGCTGGCATCGCTCTCCTTTAGTCAGTGCATCGCCACGGGTACGCCGGCAGGATACCGCGAGGCAGTCGAAAGAGATCCGGTGGTGGAGCGCTACTTCCGCGCCGTGCAGATTGTTCCGCCCGGCGAGAAGGATGCGATTCTAATTTTGCAGGCGGTCAAAGCGCAATACGAAGAATTCCACCAGGTGACGTATGACGATGCAGCGGTCGAGTCGGCGGTGGTTGCATCCGTTCAGTTCATGCCCCGACGGCACCTGCCCGAAAAAGCAATCGACCTGTTAGACGAGGCCGGATCGCGCGTCAAGTTGCGCAGGGAGAAGTCCAAGACCGACGACGTTTCACAAAGGGCGGTGACCCAGGCAGACATTGACGAGTTAGTCGCGGAGCGAACTGGGTTGCCGGTTGAACGGGTCAAGCAGCGCCTCTACAAAAAGTGAGCAACCTAAGAGTGCCCTGTTATAGTGGGGACGGTATGGTTACGCCGCACAAGCTGACGGCGCACGTGAAAGCCGCGGGTTGAGCGTCCAAGCTGAGCCCAGCGTTGCTGGACAAGGTACTGGCCGCGATTCCGCGCGTCACGAATGAACACGTGCTGGTTGGGTTTGACACGGCCGACGATGCCGGCGTGTACAAGCTGACGGCGGAGCTTGCCCTGGTGCAGACCGTGGATTTTTTCACGCCGATTGTCGATGATGCTTACACTTTCGGCGCGATCGCCGCGGCGAATGCGCTGAGCGATGTGTATGCGATGGGCGGCAAGCCGCTCTCGGCGCTCTCGATTCTGGCTTATCCGGCGAAGGGTGACCTGGAGGATCTCGAACAGATTCTCAAGGGCGGCGCGGACAAGATTCACGAAGCAGGCTGCGTGGTGCTGGGAGGGCACAGCATCGCCGATGAGGAGGTGAAGTTCGGATATGCGGTCACCGGCGCGGTGCATCCCGAGCGTTTCAAGGCGAACTCGGGGGCCAGGGCCGGCGACGCGCTGGTGTTTACCAAGAAGCTGGGCACGGGAGTGATCACGACGGCGCTCAAGCGCGCGATGGCGAGCGATGCCGATGTCCAGGCGGCCATCGAATCGATGCTGATGCTGAACCGGCGGGCGTGCGAGACGATGCTCGAGTTTGAAGTGCACGGATGCACGGACGTCACCGGGTTCGGATTGATCGGGCATGCGCGGGAGATGGCGATGGCGAGCGTCGTGACGGTGGAGATCGACGCCGCGGCGGTGCGGTTTCTGCCGGGAGCGGTGGATTACGCGCGGCAGGGCGCGTTGCCCGGAGGATTGAAGAACAATCGGGAATTTGCTTCGTGCGCCGTGGAGATGGCGCGGGAGGTTCCGTCGGAGATCGAGAGCTTGCTGTATGATCCGCAGACGTCGGGAGGGCTGCTGATCTCGATGGCGGAAAAGGATGCGGGGCCGTTTGAGAAAAGATTGCCGGAGGCGTACCGGATCGGGCGGGTGGTGGCGAAGGGCGCGAAGGCGATTCGGTTGGTGTGATGGAGGCGAATCCCATCATCGTGGCGCTGGACGTGGAATCGGCGGAAGAGGCGCGGGCTCTCGTGGCACGAATCGGCCCGGAAGTCAGTTTCTACAAAGTCGGCATGGAGCTGTATGCGGCCGCGGGGATGGATTTCGTGCGCGAGCTGACGGCCGGCGGCCGCGAGGTTTTCCTCGATTTGAAGTGTTACGACATACCGGAGACCGTGAAGCGGGCGGTCCGGCAGGTGGCTCGCACAGGAGTGCGCTTTCTTACCGTGCACGGATCGGGCGCCGTGATGCGCGCGGCGGTGGAGGGGCGGGGTGCGTCATCGCTCAGACTGCTCGCAGTGACGGTGTTGACGAGTTTCGATGAGCAGGACCTGGCGGATCTCGGTTACCTGTGCGCGCCGGGTGAACTGGTGGAACTGCGGGTGCGGAAGGCGATGGAGGCAGGCATGGACGGGATTGTGGCCTCACCGCTCGAAGCACGATCCGTGCGTGCGCTGGCGGGGGAACAGGCGATCCTGGTGACGCCGGGTGTGCGGTCGGCGGGAGCGGGCAAGGGGGATCAGAAGCGCGTCGCCACCCCCGCGGAAGCTATTCGCGATGGCGCGGATTATCTAGTGATGGGTCGGCAGATTACGCGTGCCGGCGATCCGGCTGCCGCGGTGCGCGAAGTGCTCGATGAAATCCACGCAGTGACCCGTGCGTAGGCTGCATGGAGACGGTCTTTCATCTCATCTCGCAGTATGGGCTGGTCGCGGTTTTCTTCCTGCTGGTGCTGGGAATCGTGGGGCTGCCGGTGCCCGATGAAACGCTGCTTACCTTTTCCGGGTTCATGGTTTACAAAGGTCATTTTCAGTTCTTGCCGACCTTGGCTTGTGCATTCTGCGGCAGCATTTGTGGAATCACGATCAGCTACACGATCGGCCGCACCGGCGGCTTGTTTCTGATCCACAAGTACGGCCCGTACGTGCGGCTCACCCCGGAGCGGCTGGCCAAGGTGCACGAGTGGTTCGTACGTCTGGGCCGGTGGGCCATTTTCTTCGGATATTTCATGCCAGGGGTGAGGCATTTCACCGCCATTGTGGCGGGCAGCTCCGAACTGGAGCCGCACGTCTTCGCGGCGTTCGCTTACAGCGGCGGATTTCTCTGGGTGCTGACGTTCGTCTCGCTGGGCTATTTCCTGGGTGACCAGTGGTCGCGGATCGACCGGGAGATCCACGGCATTCTGCTGTGGCTGACGGTCGCCATTGTGGCCGGAGCCCTGGTGTATTGGTGGATTCGGCGCAGGAAAGCAGGCGCCTAGAGAGAGCCCAAGATACTTGAAGGCTGGAGCTTTCAGCCATCAGCAATCAGCGGTCAGCTTGCCGTGGGCTGCTTATCGAATCCACATCGCACATTGATCGCTAAAGGTGGCGGCTGAATGCTGGCCGCTGACAGCTTGCCCGTCATGAAGGAGACGGCTGCCCGCGAGGTCAGAAATTCACCCAGTATCGCCGCATGCATTCGAGGCAGACGTATTGGCCTTGAACGGGCCGTGTGATTTTATGGTGCATGGAACGGCAGATAAAATTTCCGAGGCGCGCGAGGAGCCTGGATTGGAAAGACACGTAGCGCTTCATACCCACACCTCCTGATTCTCTGGGCCGGCTTTCGTCGTTTCCCTCTGTTCTTGCAGGTTAGAACCTCGGAGGCCTGAGGCGCAATTCGGGAAATGACCCGACCGTGCACTAAGGATGATGAAAAGATTGCGCTTGGTTAGAAGATCTAGTACTTAGTTCGTGGCAGCGGACATGGCCGCGCCCTGGGTTTCCTCGACGATGCGGCCGTCGAAGAGGCGAACCACACGGTCGGCGGTTCGGGCATAGCGAGGATCGTGGGTCACCATGCAGATGGTGGCGCCGGAGCGATGCAAATCCCGCAAGAGTTCCATGACCGCTTCACCATTGGCCGAATCCAGGTTGCCGGTGGGCTCGTCGGCAAGCAGAATGTTGGGACTGCCTACCAAAGCGCGCGCCACCGCGACGCGCTGCTGCTGGCCGCCGGAAAGCTGCGAAGGATAATGCTTCACGCGGTGCGACATCCCTACACGCTCCAGGGCATCCTGGACGTGCAGCTTGCGCTCCCGTGAGGGCATGTTGCGATAGGTTAGAGGGAGTTCGACGTTCTCGTAGACAGTGAGATCGCCGATCAAATTGAACGCCTGGAAAATGAAGCCGATTTCCCGGTTGCGGATGCGGGCGCGATCGCGCATGTTGAGAGACTCGACCGGTGTCTGATTCAGGATGTACTTGCCGCCGGACGGCGTATCCAGCAGGCCCAGGATCGCCAACAGAGTGGATTTGCCGCAACCCGAAGGCCCGGAGATGGAAATGTAATCGCCCCGGTTGATTTCCAGGTGAATTCCGGCGAGGGCGTGGGTTTCCACCTCGTCGGTGGTGAAGACCTTAGTCACCCCGTGCAGTTGTAGCAGCGGTTCCATCCAGTACCTCCATTTGTTGAGATCTACGAAAGCGTGGACGTAATAGTTCCCGAAAAAGTTCCCGGGCGAGGTCAACGCAACAAAACCTCCTCAAAAAACTTCAAAGCCCGAGGATCTTGCGACTGGCCCAGCCAGAACATCGCTTGCTTGCGCACCGCCGGATTCCTGTTACTGCGGGCCACTTGGATCAATAGCGGCACGCCCTCGTCCGGGGGAAGCTGCTGGAGCGCGAAAACGGCCTTCTTTTTCACTTCTGTATCCGGATCGGTATCGATGGCCGAGCTGATGGCGGTAGCAGCTTTCTGCCCGGCCTTCTGCGCCAGCCAGAACAGGGCCTGACCACGGACGTGAGGGCTGCGATCGTTTTTCGCCGCTTCGATCATGGTGGTTATGGCTTCGGGCTCTTTGCTGACGCTCAAACCGAAGACGGCTTTGTCGCGCACATGGTCGCTTGGGTCCTGAGTGACGATGCCTCGCAGGATTTCGTACCCACGGTGGCCGCGGGTGCTGCCCAGCCAGAAGGTGACCTTCTCGCGCAAGGATTCGGGCTGATCCGGAGTAACAAGTGTTTCGAGAGCCTGGTCGGCCGCGGAATCGGCATGCAAGGCAATGGCGGTGATGGCGGGATCGCGGCGGAGGTGGCGGTTCTCGTCGGCGGTTTCTCGCGCGAACCGGGCCAGCAGAGAGACGCTTTCTGGGGCCGAGACGCCGGTGAGCCAATGAAACGGGAGCCCGCCGGCGTCCAGTTCGCAATCCGCTGAATACGAGCGAATGCGGTCCACGGCGTGGTTTTCAATCCGGAAGAGAACGAAGATCCCGGCGCCGTCTTCGAGCTGAACAGGAGCGGGCGGCGCGCCCGTCACCGTTACCCCGGCTCTCCCGCCTTCGAGCGCGCAGCCACGGCAGCAGCGGTTGCCGGCGCCATCTTCGAACGAGCTGTAGCAGCACATCTGATGCTGGCCGGGAATGGCGCGAACCGCGTAACCGATCCATGCCGGGCCGGTCTGGACGGCAGCGATGGATTGAAACTCGCGCTCCAGGCCGGAAGCGACGGCGCGGGTATCGAACTTTGCGTTGGTGATTCGCGGCTGCTGGGCCAAACACAAGCCGGCAGCCAGCAGAAACAGAATGGGTCTCATTTGTTTAAGAGCTCCATGAGATAATCTGTGCCCTCCTTCGAACCCATGTTTGAGAGGCGCTGCACGATCTCCTTTTTCAGCTCGACATTGGTTTCTTTGCGCGCCAGCTCAACCAGCGCGTGGCTGTTGCCCTGAACGAACAGCGCATTGATAACAGCTTTGCGGATGCTCGGATCGGATTCGTTGGCATACATGGAAACCAGAGCCGCTCCGGTGTGCTCGGCTCCCATGGTGCCCAGGCGATTGATGGCGTCGCGGCGCAGCTCCGCTTCTTTGGCGGTACGGGCGATCTCGAGCAAACGGCCAGAGTCGCCGCCCACGAAAAACGCGTTGATGAGACGGCGCTTGATCTCGACCGACGGTTCCACCTGGTAGAGCTGCCAAAGCTCGGATTGCGCGCCGAGAACGCCAAGCTGGTTGATGGCGAAACCACGCAACTCGGGATTGCTCTCGGTTTTCGCGGCGGCCAGGAGTTCGTCCTTTGCGCCAGCCACCATCCAGCTATTCAGGACAGCGCGCTTGGAGCCCGGGTCGTTTGTCGTTTTGTATATCTCCGCAAGCTCATGCCGCGCGCCGAGCACGCCCAACTGGTTAATGGCAAAACGCTGGAGTTCCGGATTCTTCTCGCCCCTGGCGGCCGCCAGAAGCTGATCTTTCGCGCCGGCGACCATGAGGCCGTTCAGCACGGCGCGTTTGACAGCGAGGTCATTCGCCGCGCTGTAAACGTCACCCAGTTCTTTGCGGGCGCCCATGACACCGAGATAATTCACGGCTTTCATCTGCAGGTCGGGATTGGAGCCGCCCTTGGCGATATCGACCACGAGCTGCCGCGCGTGCGACGAGTCGCTCTGGGTAAGAACGAACAGAGCCCGCTCCTTGACCTTGAGCGATTGCGAGCTGTGCAGCAGTTTTTCGATCATGGGGACGGCCCGGGCGGGGTCAGAATTGACGAGCCCATTCAAGGCCATGAGCTTCAACTCTTCGTCGGAAGCCGAATCGGGGCTGACCGGTCTGCCGGCGGCTTGCTTGACTTCGATTTCGAGCGCCTTGGCGTCGTCCAGCCAGCGGCTGTTGGGGTAGCTCTTGCGCAGCTCGGCGAGCGCGGCGAGGGCGTCTTCGCGGCGGCCCAGTTTGTTCAATGCATAGGCCTTCCAGTAGAGGGCACCGTCAGCGCGCGAGCCGCCGCGGGCGATGACCTCGGTGAAATTCTCTACCGCATCGTCCCAGCGGCTGCGCTCGAGATTGTTCTGGCCCCGTTCGTAAAATCGATCACCGTCGTCGGAACGCCGGGGCGTTGCCTGCAATGCCAGAGCCAGCGGCCCGAAGCGGAATTGATCAACGAAGACTTTGGCCTGCTCGCCGGCAGCTTTGGCTTCCTCCACCAACGCATCCAGATTCGGTTGTGCGAGCATGGGGCGGGCGGCCTTGAGGTCTTCAAGTAACAGATCCAGTTCGGGCTTCGCGAGTTGGGGTTGGATCGCCTTGAGGTTCTCCATCAAGCCCTTCAAATCCACCTCGGGCGCGGCAAAGGCCGGGGGAGGCAGGGGAGCCAACGGCGGTTCCGGCATCTCGGGCGGGCCCACGAGTTCATCCGGCCCAACCAGTTCGAACGGAGGCAGCGGGGCTTCCCCCGGAATGCCACCCACAATGCCTCCCTGGATTCCGTCGATTACTCCATCGACAACGCCATCGATTACGCCATCCAACACACCGTCGATGGGAGGTTCCGGCGGCAACGGCGCAGCTTGGGGCGCCGGGCTCGGGGCAGCTCGCGGCGTGGCCGCCTGCGGAGGCGCCAAGCTCAACATCACGCGCGGGGGCGGTGATGGCATTGGCGGCTGCTTGAAATCTTGCGACCTCATCACCGATGCACCCAACGCAATGGTGAGGGTCAACCCAACTCTGACAACTCCGTTCATGGTTTCTCCATTTGCTCCAGGTCGCGCTCGGCTTGCTCCTGGTCACATTCAGCTTGTTCCTGATCGCGCACGGCCTGTTCTTGATCCTGCTCGGCCTGTTCCTCGTCCCGCACGGCCTGTTCTTGGTCGCGTTCGGCTTGTTCTTGGTCGCGTTCGGCTTGTTCCTGGTCGCGTACGCCTTGCTCGTCGTCGCGTGCGGCTTGTTCCTGGTCGCGTGCGGCGGCCGGCTCATCTATATCCTCTGACGGATCGTCCATGCCAGCCAGCGAATCATCGCGGGAGTCCGGATTCTGTACCGACTGGCTCACGGTCTCCCGCTTTTCAGTGGACGCGGGTTTCCGCGCCAGCATCGCGCCGGCTACCACGAGTGCAAACATCACGAACGTCTTCACATCCACTCCGTTCAGAGCGACCTGCCGGCCTTGCCACTGGCAGGCGGCATTTCCCGCTCTCTCAAATTGGTGCTCACCACGCGAATCTTGAACAGAATGCCTTCGCTTTCGATGCGCCGGCGGATCTCGTCGAATTCGGCGGAATCGAGCTTGGAGGGGCTATGGGCGATCTCGAGCAGAACACGCTCCAGTTCATCGAGCACGCTGGAAACTGCGCGGTCACCCGCCTTCAGCGCCGCCTGGCGGTAAAGGCGGTTTTCGCCCACCAGATCTTCGGCGCGTTGCTGCTCACCGGAAATGTCCACGGGCCCTTTGGACTCATTGTTCACCAGCTCGGCCAGAATCATTTGCGAGCGCTCCAAGTGATCGCCCACGGCCACCAGCAGGATGCGTTCGCGCACCGGCGCGGAAAGGCCTGCGATCTGCCTGCGCTGCGATACCCTGCCCGCAAGAAACGCTGCCACCAGCAAGGCCGCCATGGCCGCGGCAGCCACCAGGCGCCTGGGAGCAAACCATCCGGCCCACCAGCGCGCCGGCGCCGGCTCCAGTTGAGGAGCGATACGCTGCCACACACGGTTGCCATAATCCTCAGAAGGCGCGGGCGGCTCCAGTCGATTCATGGCGTCGAGCACCCGCGTCAATGATCGCAGGTGAGCGCGGCACTCTTCGCAAGCCTCCAGATGCCGTTGGGCCTCGGGATCTTGACGCTCCCTGTAGTAGTGCAGAACCAGATCGTCTTCGTTCAGATGCTTCATGACCTTGCCGAACTCAGCGCGGGCTCGAGTGTCCTGCGCAGCTTCTGCACGGCGCGAAACACGCTGTGCTTGGCCGCGCCGGCGTTGACGCCCAGCGCCCTGCCAATCTCTTCAATACACATCCCTTCGTAATGCCGGAGGACGAAAGCGGTTCGCTCCATGGGGCTCAGGCCCTGGAGCGCGGGCGCGAGCAACTGTTTCAGCTCGCCACTGAACGCCAGGCGGTCGGGCGCGGGATCGGCTGCCGGAAGCGATGCTCCGAGGTCCTCGCCTTCGTCATTGACCGGCGTCTGCTGCTCCTGGCGGCGCTTGCGCGCACGGATGAGGTCCAGAGAGCAGTTGGCCGCAATACGGTACAGCCATGTACTGAAACTGGCCCGGCCGTCGAACCTGCCGATCTGCCGGTAAGCGCGCAGAAAGGTTTCCTGCACCAGGTCTTCCGCGTCCTGTTCATTGCCCGTCATACGAAAGGCCAGACGAAACACACTATGGCTGTGGCGCTCCACCAGCACACGATACGCGTCAGGATTCCCGGCGCGAACCTGTGCCACTGCCGTGGCATCGCTTTGTTCCATCCGGCTGCTCTTTAGACTGTAGAATGGTTCGGCGGTTAGGTGGTCGAATGGGGATTCCCGAGCGCATAGGGCACTATCGCCTGGTCCGCAAACTGGGTGAAGGCGGCATGGGGGTGGTCTATGCGGCACATGACGAACGGCTGGAACGGCCGGTGGCGATCAAAATGCTTCGCCAGGCGGGGCTCGACGAGCAGGCTGCCAGGCGGCTGTGGCGGGAGGCGCGCGCCGCTGCGGCGGTGAACCATCCGAATGTCTGCCAGATTTACGAAATTGGCGAGGAGGCGGGTGAACTTTTTCTGGCCATGGAACTGCTGGAAGGCGAATCCCTGGCGCAGAAGCTGGAACGAGGCCCGCTGCCGGCGCCGGATGCCATCCAGATGATGCTCGGGAGCCTAGTGGCGCTGGAAGCGCTCCAGCGCCGTGAGATCGTGCACCGCGATCTGAAGCCTTCCAACATTTTTCAGACGGCGCACGGAATCAAACTGCTCGACTTTGGCCTGGCTGCACCGGTGAAATCCGTCAATGCGGATCGGGAAACCGAAACCGCGCTGACGGCTGCGGGAACGGTGGTCGGGACATGGAACTACATGTCGCCGGAGCAGGTGCAGGGGCAGGTTATCGACGTCCGGTCGGACATTTTTGCGGCCGGGGCGATTCTGTTTGAACTGCTCGCCGGGCGGCGCGCGTTCTCCGGCCGGACGATTCCGGAAGTGTTTCACGCCATCCTGTTCGAACAGCCTCCCGCCCTGGCCGGTTCGGCGGCGATCGCAGCTGCGGACCGGGTCATCCATCGCGCGCTGGCGAAGAAACCAGACGACCGTTACCAGACTGCGGATGCCATGGCGCAGGAATTGCGAAGCGCGCTGCTGGCCTCGGATACCGCTACGCCCGTGCGCGCTCGCCCGATGACGCGGCTGATCGTGCTGCCCTTCCGCATTCTCCGGCCCGACGCGGAAACGGATTTTCTCTCATTTAGTCTGCCGGACGCGATCACTAGCTCGCTCGCGGGCCTGGAGTCGCTGGTGGTGCGATCCAGCATGGTGGCGTCACGGTTCGCGGCTCAGGCTGCCGATTTGAAAGCCATCGCCGCCGAGGCTGAGGTAGACATCGTGCTTGCCGGAACGCTGCTGCGCGCCGGCAATCAGATTCGGGTTTCGACCCAGCTCACCGAAGCACCCAGTGGCACGTTGGTTTGGTCGCACACATCACAATCGCCTTTGCACGATATCTTCCAACTGCAGGACGATCTGGTCAACCGGATCATCGAATCCGTGTCGCCATCCCTGACGGCGCGCGAGCAGCGGATCTTGAAACACGACGTGCCCTCGACAGCAAAAGCCTACGAGTTTTTTCTGCGAGCCAATCAGTTAGGTCAGCGGCCGGAAAACTTCCTGCTGGCGCGCGATCTCTATCTGCGATGCATCGAGGAAGATTCGCAGTACGCGCCGGCCTGGGCTCGTTTAGGACGGTGCTATCGCGTGATCGGCAAGTATGGCGGGAATCCGGAGGAAAACCTGCGGCTTGCCGAGGCCGCGTTCCGGCGCGCTCTGGAACTCAACCCGGAGCTGGCCCTGGCTCACAACCTTTACACGCAGCTCGAGGCGGAATGCGGGCGGGCAGTGAAGGCTATGAAACGGTTGCTCGACCGTGCGCAGGCGAATCAGAACGATCCGGAACTGTTTGCCGGCCTGGTGCACGCTTGCCG
>Ga0335077_10004980_pt1 | contig 16232 bp, 14 predicted proteins | sample Lox_Sample_31_FD_207151 | JGI IMG/M metagenome (GOLD analysis project Ga0335077, IMG submission 207151) | Soil microbial communities from Loxahatchee National Wildlife Refuge, Florida, United States - Lox_Sample_3.1 | ecosystem: Environmental > Terrestrial > Soil > Wetlands | place: USA...
CGAGACCGACCGGCTGATCGAGCTGCTCGAGGCGAACACCCAGCTGACGACCCAGGACAAGGCCCTCACGGAGCAGGTCGCGGCGCTCACCCGCGAGATCCACGCGCTGGTCTGCAAGCCGGAAACCGGCCGCTGAGCGACCTCAGCTGCCGTTCAGCTCGGCGACGAGCGGCCCGGTGTCGAGGGGCTCGAAGCCGAGCCGCACGGCGACGTCCTCGCTCGAGGGCCGCGTCCCCTCCGCGAAGAGCGCGCGCAGGAGCTCGCCGGTCGCGGCGCTGCGCCACCAGTCCTCCCCCACCTCGCGCCGCAGGTGCGTACGCAGCTGCGCCGAGCGGACCCACGCGCGCAGGTAGTCGGCGGAGTAGAAGCCGGCGTCCATGTCCGAGAGGTAGCCGCGCTCGTCGTAGCGGAGCCCGGTCGCCTCGGTCAGGACCGGCGCGTAGTCGCGCGGCGAGTCGCCGTGCTCGCTCGGGAACGCATCCCAGAACCCGAGCTCGTAGCGAAGCTTCGCCGCGTAGCGCCGGAAGAGCAGCGCCTCGATGAACCGAGCCGCCTGCGCGTTCTCGGCGGCGGTCGCGTCGTCGAGGGCGAAGTGGAGCGCATGCCAGCCCGGCTCGAACGTGACGGCCTCGACGATGTACGAGTAGATCTCGGTCAGCGCGTGGTCGCGGGAGATCGCCCGGAACGTCCACGGCAGGCCGGCGGCCGAGCCCGCGTAGTGGAGCGCATGGCCTGCCTCGTGCAGGAAGGCCTGGTAGTCGGAGAGCCCGCCCTGCGCACGCGTGATCAGGTGGACGATCTCGGGCGGGTCGGCAGCGATCACGCAGGCGCGCGGGCTCTTCTGCGGCCGGTCCTCGAGGTCGAGCCGGATGTTCGGCATCGCCTCGAGCTCGAACCCCAGCGCGCGCACCGTCTCGACGCAGATCTCGACCGAGCGCTCCTTCGTGTACGTCGACTCGAGCGGAGAGAGCCGGCGCAGCCAGCGGACGTGAACCGACGCCGGCACCTCGTCGCGCTCGGGCCCGAGCAGACGCTCGAACCAGTGCGCGCGCAGTCGCGCATAGCTCTCCGCCGCCGCGGTCGACGCGGCGCGCACGGCCCGCTCGAGCCCGCGCAGCGAGATCTGCTTCTCCTCCTCGTTACGCGCGACCGAATCCGGCTCGCCCGACAGCTCGGCCGCGAGCGCGTCGCGCGCAGCGAGCAGCTCGGCCCGCGCGGGATTGAAGCTCGCGCTCAGGCCGCGCTCGAGCGCGCCGAGCTCCTCGCGCGCGGCGTACTCGGGAAGGACGGCGGCACGGGCCTCGGCCGCCCGTAACGGCAGCTCCTCGCCCCGGAAGACGAGCCTCGCCGCGAGCAGCGCGTTCTCGAGCTCGTCCTCTCGCTCGGCGAGCGCAGCGTCGACGATCCCCGCCTCGCACGTCTGCCGCAGCCGGTAGAGCCGCTCGCGCTCTTCGCCGTCCGAGCCCTCCTCCTCCGCGCGCAGCGATCCGAGCTGCGCCTCGGTGAAGAGATCGGCGTGGCGGGCGACGATCGCCGCCTGCTCCGACGTCTCCTTCTCGCCGACGCGGACGGCGCGGTACTCCTCGGCAGCCTCCGCATAGTAGGCGCGGTAGGCCGCCTCGTACTCGCCTGCCGGGCGGACCGCCGTCGCGCTCATCCCTTCGTCCGCGCCGAGGTGAGCTCGCGCACGGTCGAGAGCAGCGTCTCGATCTCGAACGGCTTCGGTAGCACGGCGTCGGCGTCCGACACGCGATCGAGCAGCACGTCGGCCGAGCCGGTGACGATCACGACGGGGACGGGAGGCTGCCGCGAGTGGCATTCGCCGACGAGCTCGGCGCTCGACTCCCGCCCGAGATGCACGTCGAGCAGCACGAGGTCGACCGCACCCGCGAGCAGCTCGCGCGCCTTGCCGAGCGACCCCGCCTCGACCACCTCGTGTCCTTCGAGCTCGAGGTTGACCCGGCAGAGGAGCCGAATCGAGGGCTCGTCGTCGACGACGAGAACGCGGGTCCGCAGGGTGTCGTTCTCCGCGGCGCCCATCGGTTCGAGTCTAGTGGTCGATCGCGGAAAAGGTCGTAACTGCCTCCTTCCGGGGGACGTTTGTCTCTTTGAAGCGACAAGCGACTCCTCGCAGCCCGGGCCGCCGGCGGGCGTGGCTTTGCTTCCAGCGCGCGCTCGACCCCCTCGCCGCGCCGAGGCCGATGGCCTCTACCCGGAGGCCGCCGCGGCCTTCTCGAGACGGTTGAGGCTCGTCGCCCGCCCCAGCAGCTCGATGCTCTCGAAGAGGCCCGGCGAGACCCGCGAGCCGGTGACCGCGACGCGGACCGGCTGGAACGCCTGCCGCGGCTTCAGCCCGAGCCCGTCCGCCGTCGCCCGCAGCGCCGCCTCGATCGCGGCGGCGTCGAACGGCTCGAGCCCGCGCAGCGCCTCCGTCGCCGCCGCGAGCATCGCCCCTCCCCCGTCGAGCTCCGCGGGATCCGGCTCGACGTCGTGGAAGAGAAAGCCGGCGTAGGCCGGAAACTGGGAAAGCGTCGCGATCTTCTCCTGCACGAGCGGGGCCGCGCGCGAGACGAGCTCCGCGTCCCAGTCGTAGCCCTGCTCGCCGAGCCAGAGCACGAGCCGGTGCGAGAAGTCGCCGGGCGCCAGCTCACGGACGTAGACGCCGTTCATCCAGTCGAGCTTCTGGTAGTCGAACTGCGCCGGGCTCGGGCTGACGCGCTCGAGCGAGAAGCGCTCGACCAGCTCCTCGCGGCCCATCAGCGTCGTCTCGCCGTCGGGCGCCCAGCCGAGCAGCGCGAGGAAGTTCATCAGCGCCTCGGGCAGGTAGCCCTCGGCCCGGAAGTCCTGGACATTCACCGAGCCGTGCCGCTTCGAGAGCGGCTTGCCGTCGGCGCCGTTGATCATCGGAACGTGCCCGTAGACGGGGACGTCGCCGCCGACCGCGCGGATGATGTTGAGCTGCTTCGGCGTGTTCGGGATGTGGTCGTCGCCGCGGATCACATGGGTGATCCCGTCCCAGACGTCCTCCAACGGCGACGCGAAGTTGTAGGTCGGCCGTCCGTCGGAGCGGACGATCACGACGTCCTCCAGCTTGTCGTTCGGATACTCGATCCGGCCCCGGACGACGTCGTCCCACGCGGTCACGCCCTCGTCGGGCATGCGGAAGCGGATCGCGCCCTCGTCCTCGTACGCCTTGCCCTCCGAGAGCAGCTGGCCGGCGAGGCGCCGGCAGTCCTCGATCCGGTCGAGCTGGAAGGTGAGCGGCCCGTCCCAGTCGAGACCGAGCCAGCGGAGGGAGTCCTGGATCTGGTCGACCGCCTCTGCGACTTCCCTCGACGTGTCGGTGTTCTCGATGCGGAGGCGAAACTCGCCGCCCTCGTGGCGTGCGAAGAGCCAGTTGAAGAGCGCCGTCCGGACGTTCCCGATGTGGAGCAGGCCGGTCGGGCTCGGCGCCATGCGTACGACGACGGACATGGCTGTAGCGTAGGTTCAGTGGCCCACTGATGCAGATCGGAGCGCATGTGTCGTCGTCGGGCGGGATCCACACCGCGATCGACCGCGCGGTCGCGATCGGCGCCGACGCCGTTCAGGTGTTCACGCAGAGCCCGCGCACGTGGCGGCCGACGAACCACGACCCGGCGAGCTTCGAGCGCTTCCGCGAGCGGCGGGCAGAGGCGGGGATCGGCGACGTCGTGTGCCACGCGCTCTACCTCTGCAACCTCGCCGCCCCCGACGACGCGATCCACGAGAAGTCGGTCGCCGCGATGCGCAACACGATGGAGGTCGCGTGCGCGATCGGCGCCGACGGCGTCGTCTTCCACGTCGGCTCGCATCTCGGCAGCGGTTTCCAAGCCGGGCTCGAGCGCCTGCTGCCCGGGATGGAGCGGGTGCTGGAGCTCTGCAGCGACGAGACCTGGCTCCTGATGGAGAACTCGGCCGGCGCCGGCGGGACGATCGGGCGCTCGATCGAGGAGCTGGCGGCGATCTGGGAAGGGCTCGACCGGCACCCCCGGCTGGGGGTCTGCCTCGACTCGTGCCACCTCTACGTGTCGGGCATCGACGTGCGGGATCCGGCCGCCCTCGACGCCTGCCTCGACGCGCTCGACTCCTCGATCGGGCTCGAGCGCCTGCGCGCGCTCCACGTCAACGACTCGGCCACGCCGCTCGGCTCCAACCGCGACCGGCACGCGAACATCCTCGAGGGCGAGCTCGGCGAGAAGCTCGGGGTCTTCCTCGGCAACCCGCGCCTGCAGGGGCTGCCGGCGATCCTCGAGGTCGCCGGACCCGAGAACCGCGGCCCCGACGCGAACGAGATCCGCAAGGCGAGAGAGCTCCACGCCCGCTGGACGCGGTGACCCTCCCGCGCTACCGCTGGGTCGTGCTCGCGGCGGGGACGCTCGCCCAGGCGAGCTTCTCGGTCTCTTCCGTGGGGCTGCCGGGGCTGAGCCTGGCGCTGAAGTCCCACTACGGGCTGACGCTGAGGGAGACGGGGGTCGTGCTCGCCGCGATCGGGATCGGCATGCTCTTCACGCTCCTGCCGTGGGGGCTCGTCGCCGACCGGGCCGACGAGCGCTGGGTGATCGCCGCGGGGCTCAGCGGCGCCGCCGCCCTCCTCGCCGTCGCCTCCACGACCCACAGCTTCGGCGCGGTGACGGGCGTGCTCGTCGGCGTGGGCGCGCTCGGGGCGAGCGTCAACGCGGCGAGCGGCCGGGCGATCATGGCCTGGTTCCCGCGCGACGAGCTCGGGCTCGCGCTCGGCATCCGCCAGACGGCGATTCCGATCGGCGGAGCGATCGGAGCGGCCCTGCTCCCCGTGCTCGGCTCCTCGGGCAGCACGCGTCCGGCGTTCCTCTTCCTCGCCGGCGCTTGCGCGACGGGTGCGGTCGTCGCCGTGGCGTTCGTCCGCGGCGGCGCGAAGGGCGAGCCGGAGCTCGGCGACGTCTCGCGTCCGCTCCGCGACCCGTACATGTGGCTGTTGGGGACGGGCACGGGCCTCTACCTGCTGGCGCAGATCGGGATCACGAGCTTCGTCGTCCTCTTCCTCCACGACGACCGCCACGTCTCGAAGTACGGCGCGGGAGCGGTGCTGACGGCGATCTACGTGCTCGCCGTCGCCGCCCGCATCGGCTCGGGGAGGATCTCCGACCGGCTCGGCAACCGGCTCGGGCCGCTGCGGGCGATCGGCGTCGCACTCGCGCTCGTCACGGCAGCGGTCGCGGCCGCAACCGACGCGCCGCTCGCGCTCCTCGTCCCGCTGTTCATCGTCGCGGGCGTGCTCAGCATGTCCTGGAACGGGCTCGCGTATGCGGCTGCCGCGGAGACCGCGGGCGCCGCCCGCACCGGCGCGGCGCTCGGCTTCCAGCAGACGCTCCTCGGCGTCGTCGTCGCCGGCGCGCCGCCCGCGGTGGCGGCCGTCGCCGCGCACAGCTGGCGGCTGGCGTTCTTCCTCGCCGCGGCCGGGCCGGCCCTCGGCGTGCTGCTCCTGCGCCGGCTGGCCGCCCTCAGAGGTCCGCGACCCGCGCGAACACGCGGAACGTCGGCGAGCCGGCAGGCAGCTCCGCGAACTCCGGATTGACGCAGCCGAGCTCATTCTCGCGATTTGCGAACGTCTCCTGCACCGCGGCGTCGCACATCGGCAGCGGCCCGCGCAGCGCGCGCACCGCGCCGAAGCCCTCCTGGCGCCGCTCCGCCGCACGCAACATGTCGAGGTCGATCTCGGCGGTGAACACCCGCTGCAGGCAGCCCATGAACGTATGCCCGTGCTCCTCGTACGCGTAGACGAACGGACACGACCGCTCGAGACACGCCGCGGGATAGACGACCTTCTCGCAGTGCACCGCGCAGCGGCGGCACGCCGCCTCGTCCTGCGGGCGGAGCGGAAGCCTCGCGACGTCGGTGCGGGACTGGGGCGTCATGACTCCATTGTCCGAGGGGATTCGAGGCTGCGCAAGACTTGACGTGGAGCCGAATTCACGCTAGCCGTCGGACGACGTTCAGGACGTCCATCGCCGTGAAGGCGCGAAAGTCGGCCTCGATCTCGCCGCTGTCGTCCGCTCTGAACCACATCGCCTGCACCGTCCTCATGCCCACCGCCCTCGCGCCTTGCACATCGCGCTCGAGGTCGTCGCCGACGAAGACCGCGGCCTCGGGCTCCACGCCCAGCTCACGGCAGGCACGAAGGAACGGCTCGGGCGCCGGCTTCCTCGCTCCGGCCTCGTCGGCGAACACCATCGTGTCGAGGAGCGGCGCGAGCCCGAGCGCCTCGGCGTCCGTCCGCAGGATCCACGCCGGATCCGGCCACGAGTTCGCGACGAGCCCGATCTTCAGCCCGCGGTCGCGCAGGGACTCGAGCAGGGCCTGCGCCGAGGCGAGCACCGAGTACGCCTCGCGCCACACCGCGTGCTCGGCCTCGACGAACCCGTCGGGATCCTCGACCCCGAGCTCGGAGAGGAGCTCCGCGTACGGCCGGTTGCCGTGCGCGCCGCCGAGGAGGAGCTCGCGCCAGCGCGCGGTGAAGTCCGTATCGTCGCGGCCGAGCGCCGCCCGATGGCCGGCGAGGACGCGCTCCTCGTCCCACTCGAGCCGGACGAGCGTGTTGTTCCAGTCGAAGAGGACCGCCCGGAGCACGGCTCTTTACGCTACCGCGGGTGGCCAGGAAGCTCCTCTGGGGTTTGCTCCTGCTCGCGCCGCTCGCGGTCGCGGTCGACGAGCTCACGGACGCGGGCCATGTCACGCTCTTCGTCCTCTCCGCCCTCTCGCTCGTCCCGCTCGCCTGGCTGATCGGCGAGGCGACGGAGCACGCCGCCGAGCACACGGGCCCCGGCATCGGCGGCTTCCTCAACGCGAGCTTCGGGAACGCTCCGGAGCTGATCGTCGCCCTGTTCGCGCTCGGGGCGAACCTGCCGCAGGTCGTGCGCGGCTCGCTCTCCGGCAGCGTGATCTCGAACCTCCTGCTCGTCTCCGGGGTCGCGTTGCTCGCCGGCCCCGACGGAGCGGAGATCGACCGGCGCTCACTGCTCACGCAGATCGGGCTCGTCGGGCTCGCAGTGCTCGCGTTCGTAGCGCCGGCGACGGTCGGCTACGAGGGCGCGCCGGAGCGGCACGCGGTCGTGGTCGCCTCGCTGCCGGTCGCGGTCGTCCTCCTGCTCGTCTACGCCGCGGTCGTCGGCCGCAACCTCCGCCGCCACAGCCGAAGCGAGCGGGAAGGGCCGCGCGAGGGCGCATGGTCGCTCGCGTGGGCGCTTACCGCGCTCGCCGCGGCGACGGCGGCCACCGCTTGGGTGAGCGAGATCCTCGTCCACTCGCTGCACGCGTTCGCGGCGGCGGTCGGGCTGAGCGAGTTCTTCATCGCCGTCGTCATCGTCGCGATCGTCGGCAACGCGGCCGAGCACGGCGGCGCGATCCTGATCGCGCGCGGCGGGAACATGCGGCTCGCGTTGGAGATCGCGATCTCGTCGAGCGCCCAGGTCGCACTGCTCGTCGTCCCGGTCGTGCTGCTGCTCTCGTTCGGCTTCGCGCACCCGTTCGCGCTCGCCTTCCGCTGGAGCGAGCTCGTCGCGATGGGCGGAGCGTCGCTCCTCGTCGCCGCGGCCGTTCGCGACGGCCGGACGAGGCGCTCGGAAGGCGCGCTCCTCGTCGCGGGGTACGCCGCCGCCGTCGCCGGTTTCTACTTCGCAACCGGACATTGACGAGTTTGCGGAGGGCTTCCAACGCCCCGCCGACGGATTGGCTAGCGTGGAGTCGGTGAGCCTCGCCGAGGAGAAGCCCACACCCTCCGCTCCCGCTGCATCCGCCGTCGAGGCGCGCGGGCTGACGCGCCGCTACGGCAGCGGCGCGACCGCCGTCGACGCCCTGCGCGGGGTCGACCTCTCCGTACGCGAGGGCGAGCTCGTCGCGGTGATGGGGCCCTCGGGCTCCGGGAAGTCGACGCTCATGCACATCCTCGCCGGGCTCGACAACCCGACGGCCGGCACGGTCTCGATCGCCGGCACAGAGATCACGGGGCTCGACGACTCGAAGCTCACGCTGCTGCGCCGCGAGCACATCGGCTTCGTCTTCCAGTTCTTCAACCTCCTGCCGATGCTGAACGCCGAGGAGAACGTCGTCCTCCCGCTCTCGATCGCGGGCGAGAAACCCGACAAGGCGTGGCTCGACTCGCTCCTCCAGCAGATGGGGCTCGATAAGCGGCGCGACCACCGGCCCGCCGAGCTCTCCGGCGGCGAGCAGCAGCGCGTCGCGATCGCCCGGTCACTCGTGACGCGCCCGACGATCCTCTTCGCCGACGAGCCGACCGGGAACCTCGACTCGAAGACCGGCGGCGAGATCCTCGAGCTCATCCGCGCGTCCGTCGACTCCTACGGGCAGACGACCGTGATGGTCACGCACGAGCCGCGGGCGGCCTCGATCGCCGATCGCATCCTCTTCCTCGCCGACGGGCTCATCGTCCGCGAGATGAAGGGCGCGACCGCCGCCGAGGTGGTCCAGGTCATGTCCGAGCTCCAGTCGTGATCGGAGTAGCGTTGAAGGGCCTCGCGGGGCGAAAGCTCCGCGCGGCGCTGACCGCCATCGCGATCGTCCTCGGCGTCGCGATGATCAGCGGCACCTACGTCCTCACCGACACGATCAAGGCGGCGTTCGGGACCGTCTTCTCGACCGTCTACAAGCACACGGACGCCGTCATCAGCGGCAAGAGCGCGATCGGAACGGACAACAACAGCAGCGCGCTGCCGCCCTCGTTCCCGCAGTCGCTGCTCGGGAAGGTGCGCAACCTGCCCGGCGTCGCGGAGGCCGAGGGCGGGATCGCCGACTACGCGTACCTCGTGGGCCGGAACGGGAAGGTGATCTCCGGTCATGGAGCGCCGTCGCTCGCCTACTCGATCCATGCCCGCGGCGACCAGCGCTTCAACCCGCTCGAGCTCGTCACCGGCGCATGGCCGGTCGGGCCGCACCAGGTGGCGATCGACGCGAACACGGCGTCGAAGGACGACTACAAGCCCGGCGAGACGATCGGCGTGATCGCGCGCGGCGCCGAGCAGCGGTACACGATCAGCGGCATCTGCGAGATCGGCGGCGTCTCCTCGCTCGGGGGCGCGACGATGGCGATCTTCGACTTCCCGACCGCCCAGCGGATCTTCCACAAGGAGCGCAAGCTCGACGGGATCGACGTCGCGGCGAAGTCGGGCACGACCCCGCAGCAGCTCGTGAGCGAGATCCGCCCGCTGCTGCCGCCGACGGCCCAGGTGCGCACCGGCCAGGGGCAGGCGAAGCAGGCGACGAAGGACACGAACGGCTTCCTCTCGATCATCCAGGACTTCCTGCTCGCATTCGCCGGCATCGCCCTGTTCGTCGGCATCTTCGTGATCGCCAACACGCTCGGCATCACGATCGCGCAGCGGACCCGCGAGCTGGCGACCCTCCGAACGCTCGGGGCGACGAGGCGCCAGGTGCTGCGCTCGGTGCTCCTCGAGGCGTTCGTGATCGGCGCCCTCGCCTCCGTCGTCGGGCTCTTTCTCGGCCTCGGCCTCGCGAAGCTGCTCAACAAGCTGTTCGTCTCCTTCGGGATCGACCTGCCGCAGGCGGGGACGGTCTTCGCGACCCGGACGGTCGTCGTCGCGCTCGTCGTCGGCATCGTCATCACGCTGCTCGCGGCGCTGCGGCCGGCGCTCCGCGCGACGCGGGTGTCGCCGATCTCCGCCGTCCGCGAGGGCGCCGTTCTGCCGGAGTCGCGCTTCGCCCGCTTCGGGCTCCCGGCGGCCCTGCTGACGATCGTCGCCGCCGTGGCGCTGATGCTCGTCGGACTCTTCGTGCACGGACTCTCGACGACGAATCGCCTGCTCGCCATCGGCATCGGCGCGGGCGCCGTCTTCCTCGGCGTCGCGATGCTCGCGAAGACGCTCGTGCCGCCGCTCGCGCGCGTGATCGGCAGCCCCGCGGCGAGGATCGGCGGCGCCGCGGGCGCGCTCGCGCGGGGAAACGCGATCCGGAACCCGCAGCGCACCGCCTCGACGGCATCGGCCCTCATGATCGGGCTCACGCTCGTCACGCTCGTCGCGGTGCTCGCCGCCGGCCTGAAGACGCGCTTCGAGAGCGCCGTCAACTCCGTGTTCCGCGCCGACTACGCCCTGACCGCGACCGACAACTTCTCGCCGATCTCGATCGCCTCCGCGAACGCGCTGCGCCACGTGCAGGGCGTGACCGTCGTCTCGGGCGTCCGCGCTGGGCAGGGCAAGGCGTTCGGCAAGCAGATCGGCGTCACCGCCGTAGCGGGCGACATTGCCAAGGTCATCAGCGTCGAGTGGGCCGCGGGGAGCCAGCGCACGCCGTCCCAGCTGGGGACGACCGGCGCGTTCGTCTCGAAGGACTACGCGAAGAGCCACCACCTCGCCGTCGGCTCGCCGATCGCCGTCGAGACGCCGAGCGGGCGCACGCTGAACCTCCACGTGCGCGGCATCTTCTCGCCGCCGAAGGGCGGGTCGCCCTACGGCGACGTGACGATCTCGCAACGGGTGTTCGACGCCCACTACCAGAATCCGCAGAACGTCTACACGTTCGTCGACATCCGTGGCGGGGTCACAGCCGCGAACACCGGGAGGCTCAAGCAGGCGCTGAAGCGCTTCCCCGAGGCGAAGATCGCGACCGAGAGCCAGTTCAAGAAGAACCAGGAGCAGGGAATCGACACGCTCCTGAACCTCCTCTACGTCCTGCTCTCGCTCGCGGTCGTGATCGCCCTCTTCGGGATCGTGAACACGCTGGTGCTCACGGTCTTCGAGCGGACGCGCGAGATCGGGATGCTGCGCGCCGTCGGGATGACCCGCCGCCAGCTGCGGGCGATGATCCGCTACGAGGCGATCGTCACGTCGCTCATCGGCGCGGCGCTCGCGATCCCGCTCGGGATCGTCCTGGCCGCGATGGTCGGCAAGGCGATCGGCTACGCCGCCTTCACGATTCCATGGGGCTCGATCGTCGTGTTCGTGATCGCCGCCGTGCTCGCCGGGCTGCTCGCCGCGATCTTCCCCGCACGCCGCGCCTCGCGCCTGAACGTGCTCGAGGCCCTCCAGTACGAGTAGCTACGGCTCCGGCGCGCGCCACGGGCCGGGCTCGCGCGTGAGCGGATAGCCGCCCCAGACCATCCGGGCCACGGAGCCGTCGTCCGCACGCTCGATCCGGAGCGCCTCGCCATGCTCGGGCCCCGACACCGTGCGCCAGCGGTCATCCGATTCCCGCTCGAAGACCGACGACGGCTCCCAGTCGAGCGACCCGTCGTACCGAGCCTCCAGCCGGCCGTCGCGCCAGCGGAAGACGAGCCGGCTCGCCTCCATGAACCAGATCCCGAGCAGCGGGAGGAGGTCGTCCGGAGGCGGCTCGCCGATCTGCCACGGCTCCGGCGCAACCGGCCACTCCTCGATCGTCGTCCGGGCGAGCGCGAGCCCGAGCTCCACGAGCGCCGCCTCGCTCTCGTTCGTCAGCGCCGCCACGACGACCTGCTCCTTCGGCGCGAAGAAGAGGCGGGCGATGAACCCCGGCATCGAGCCGCCGTGCCCGGCGAGGATCCGGTCGCCGTCGCGCCGGAGCTGCAGCCCGAGCCCGTAGCCGGAGAGCCACCGCTCGTGGTCGTCCATCGTCTGGACCGTCCGCATCTCCTCGGCGGTCTTCTTCGCGAGGATCGTCTCGTCGGGATCGGCGAGGAAGGCGCCCCAGCGGCAGAGGTCGCCCACCGTTCCCCAGAGCTGGCCGGCCGAGGCCCAGGCGCCGGTCTCGACCTCGATCGTGTCCCAGGCGCCGTCCGTGTACGGCTGGACGAGGTAGCCGGACGCGGCGGGTGGCTCGGGCTCGAAGCTCATCCGGGTCAGGCCGACGGGCTCGAACAGGCGCTCGCGCACGTAGTCCATGTACGGCATCCCCGACGCACGCTCGACGACGATCCCGAGTAGCGCGAAGGCGAGGTTCGAGTAGTGGTAGCGCGCGCCGGAGGGCAGCACGAGCTCGGCCTCGGCGAGGGTCGCGAGCAGCTCGTCGGGCGAGGCGAAGCGGAGGGTCAGCCACGAGTCGTCCTGCGTCTCTCGCTGCAGCCCCGAGGCGTGCGAGAGCAGGCGGCGGAGCGTCGGCCGGTGCGCAGCGCCCTCGATGTGGCGATCGAGCGTGTCCTCGAGGTCGAGCCTGCCCGCGTCGCGCAGCTGCATGATCGCCGTCGCCGTGAACGTCTTCGTGATCGAGCCGACGCGGTACTGCGTGTCGGGCGTCGCCTCGAGACCCGACTCGGCGTCCGCCACCCCGACGGCCGCCTCCCAGACGAGCTCCCCGTCGCGGAGGACGGCCGCGGCGAGGCTCGGCAGCCGCTTCTCGCGCTGCTCGACGCGGACGAGCCGCTCGAGCCGGCCGGAGAGACGCTCAGGCGTGGACACGAAGCTCTTCCGCGATCCGCTCGCTCGCCTCGTCGATCGCCGCGTCGTCGACGTCGAGGTGCGTGACCGCGCGCAGCCAGCCGGGGCGCAGGCCGCCGACGCGGACGTCCCGCTCGCGAATGCGCTCGCGCAGCCCGGGCTCGTCGGGGATCGGGACGAAGTTCGTCTCGACCGTCGCCGGATCGATCCCGATGCCCTCGGCGAGCCGCTTCGCCCTGGCGTGGTCGTCGGCGAGGCGGTCGACATGGCGGTCGAGCGCGTAGAGCATGGCCGCGGCCGCGATGCCCGACTGACGGAGCGCGCCGCCGAGGAGGTACTTGCCCTCCCAGGCGCGCTCGATCGTCTCGGCCGAGCCCGCGAGGACGGCGCCGAACGGGCAGCCGAGCCCTTTCGAGAAGCAGACGGTGACCGTGTCGGCGAGCACGCTCCACGCGGACGGCGGCAGGCCCGCCGCGACGGAGGCGTTCATGAGCCGCGCGCCGTCGAGATGCACGGCGGCGCCGCGCTCCCGTGCGGCGGCGACCGTCGCGCGGAAGTCCTCGAGTGGCCAGACCCGCCCGCCCGAGCTGCGGTGGGTGTTCTCGAGCACGAGCACGCTCCCGCGGCCGAAGCCGTCGAGCTCCTCGATCTGCTCCGGCGCCGGCCGCCCCGCCTCGGCGACGAGCCCCTGCATCACGAGGCCGGAGTGGATCGCCGGCCCTCCCCACTCGTAGATGAGGACGTGCGTCCGCTCCTCGGCGACCACCTTGCAGCCGGGACGGCTGAGCGTGCGGAGCGCGACCTGGTTCGCCATCGTCGCCGTCGGCAGGAAGAGCGCCGCCTCCTGTCCCAAGAGCTCGGCGGCGCGCCGCTGCAGCTCGCTCGTCGTCGGATCCTCGTGGAACTGCTCGTCCCCCACGTCGGCGGCCGCCATCGCGGCGAGCATCTCCGGCGTCGGCTTCGTCACGGTGTCGGAGCGGAGGTCGATCACCAGAGCCCACGCTACCGTAGCCGCGTGGATCTCCTCCTCCTCGAACAGACGCTCGCCGAGCGCGGCGAGCCCGCCTTCCGCGCCCGCCAGGTGTGGGAGTGGACGGCGCGCGGCGCCGCCGGCTACGAGACGATGACGAACCTGCCGCGCGCGCTGCGCGACGAGCTCGCCGGCGCCGTGCCGTTCTCCACGCTCGCGGTCGAGACGGAGCGCGAGGCGCGCGACGGCACCGTGAAGACGCTCTTCCGCACCGCCGACGGCCATCCCGTCGAGGCGGTGCTGATGCGCTACCGCGACGGCCGCCGCTCGCTCTGTCTCTCCTCGCAGTCGGGCTGCCCGCTCACGTGCACGTTCTGCGCGACCGGCGCGATGGCCTTCGGCCGCAACCTCACGGCCTCGGAGATCCTCGACCAGGCGCTCCACTTCCGCCGCCGGACGGAGGTCGACCATGCCGTCTTCATGGGGATGGGCGAGCCGATGCTCAACCTCGACGAGGTGCTCGGCGCGGCGCGGCGCCTCCCGGATCTCGGCATCACGCATCGGCGCACGACGATCTCGACGGTCGGCTGGCTGCCCGGTCTGACCCGCTTCGTCGACGAGGTGGAGGAGCCGATCCGCCTCGCGCTCTCGCTCCACGCGCCCGACGACGAGCTGCGGTCGCGGATCATGCCGGTCAACGACCGCTACCCGATCGCCGACGTCGTGGCCGAGTGCCGCCGCCACGCGCGGGCGACGAACCGGCGCGTCTTCGTCGAGTACGTGCTGCTCGCCGGGGTCAACGACTCGCCGGAGCAGGCGCGGGAGCTCGCGGGGCTGCTCGACCGCGAGCACTTCAAGATCAACCTGATCCCATACAACCCGACAGGTCCGTACGAGGGCTCGTCGCGCGAGCGGATCGCCGCCTTCCGCGCCGTGCTCGACCGCGCACGGGTTCCGGCGACCGTGCGGCTCACGCGCGGGCGGGACATCGAGGCCGCCTGCGGGCAGCTCGCGGCAGGCCTGCGCGCCGTCAGTCGCGATTCGCGTCGTTCTCGAGCCAGCGCCCCGACAGCCGCGACATGAACTCCGGCTGGCGCCGGAAGCCGAGCGCTGCGTAGAACGCCTGCGCATCGTCGGTCTGGAGGCCGACGTGCTGGCCGGGCACCGCGTCGCACAGCGCCTCGACCAGCGCGCGGCCGATCCCGCGGCGTCGCCGGCTCGACGCAGTCCACACGTCGACGAGGTAGGCGTTGCAGACGCCGTCGGAGAGAAGCCGCGCTATCCCGACGACGCGGGCTCCGTCCCACGCGATCGCGACGTGCTGCGAGCGCTCGAAGGACCGGCGCAGCGCGGCCGCAGTGCGCCCGTTGTCGAAGTCGTCGGCGCGGAGATCCGCCCTGGCCTGCTCCCAGTCGACGCCGTCGAGCGTGTCCGCGATCCGGATCTCGCTCATCCGACGGAAGCTACGATCGCCTGCCGCGGCCCGAGCTCGAGCGTCCCCGCCACGAGCTCCTCGTCGCGTTGGCGGTCGGTGCAGAGGACGATCGAGCCCTCGACGCCGGCGAGCCTCGCCGCAGTGTCGCCGAGGTTGAGGGCGACGAGCGCCCCACCCTCCCGCCGAAACGCCCACGTGCCGGCCGGCGTTTCGAGCGACTCGTACGCTCCGGTGAGCAGCCGCCGCCGGCGCCGCAGCGAGATCAGATCGCGCGCGAAGCCGAGGATCGAGCCCGGGTCGTCGCGCTGCGCGGCGACGTTCCGGTCGCGCGGGCCGATCGGCAGCCACGGCTCGACGCCGGGCGCGGTGAAGCCGGCGCCGTCGACGTCCTCCCAGACCATCGGCGTGCGGCTCGGATCGCGACCGGCCATGTCGCGCTCCCGCCCGGGCGGGACCTCGGGCGGCAGGAGGCCGATCTCGTCGCCCTGGTAGAGGATCGCCGTCCCGCGCAGCGAGAGCAGCGCGAGGAGGGCGCACTTCGCCAGCTCCTGGTCGGCCGCGCACCAGCGCGTCGCGAAACGGACGTCGTCGTGGCTCGAGGCGTGCCACACCGGAGTCGTTCCCTCCGGGAAGCGGCGCTCGGTCTCGGCGACCACCGCCGCCAGGGCCGCGGCCTCGAAGGGCGCGTGCAGGAAGGCGAAGTTCATGCAGAGATGGAGCCCGTCGGGGACGACGAAGGGCATCAGCTCGTCGATCTCCATCAGGTACGTCTCGCCGAGCAGCAGCGCCTCCGGGTCGGCCGCCTCCGCGACGCGCCGCCAGCGCCGGTGCACGTCGACCGCCTCCGGCAGGGCGAAGTTGTGCTTCGGCCACTGGCCGATCCGGGCCCACGTCGGCGACTCGTCCGGGCGCGCCGGCGGGTTGTCCCGCAGCTGCGGGTCCTTCGCGAGTCCGTGGGCGACGTCGATCCGGAAGCCCGCGACTCCCCGCTCGAGCCAGTAGCGGATGATGCGGTCGAACTCGTCGCGCACCCCCTCGCTCGACCAGTCGAGATCGGGCTGTTGCGGCAGGAAGCTGTGGAGGTAGAAGCCGCCGCGCTCGGGTACGAGCGTCCACGCCGGCCCGCCGAACGTGCTCAACCAGTTGTTCGGCGGCGAGCCGTCGGGCTTCGGCTCGCGCCAGAGGTACCAGCCCCGCCGCGCCTCGTCGTTGAACCAGGGATGCCGGTCGCTCGTGTGGTTCGGGACGAGGTCGAGCAGCACGCGGATGTGTCGCCGCCGCGCCTCGACGATCAGCCGCTCGAGGTCGGCGGTCGTCCCCAGCTCCGGATGGACGCCGTAGTAGTCGGAGACGTCGTAGCCCCAGTCGGCGTTCGGCGACGGGAAGCTGGAGCCGAGCCAGATCGCGTCGACGCCGAGCCACTCCAGGTGGTCGAGGCGCGCGACGA